>OLVZ01001470.1_pt1 | contig 20035 bp, 17 predicted proteins | sample 1673341 | NCBI WGS metagenome assembly OLVZ01 (sample SAMEA3178944, study PRJEB25190) | human gut metagenome | biome: human gut; feature: human-associated habitat; material: faeces | place: Austria | collected 2013 | reverse complement strand
GTGATGAGCCCCGCCAGCGCGGCGGCGGTGGGAACTCCGGCTCCCTTCGGTTTTACCGAGTTGCTGTATGCGGCCACTTCGGCCGGCGGAAACAATGGCAGCGGCCTTTCCGGTCTGAGCTCGAACACGCCGCTGATCAACGTGGTGCTGGGGGTGGAAATGCTCTTTGCCCGCCTGGCTCCGCTCGCTGCGGCGCTGGTGCTCGCCGGGAATTTGGCGCAGCGCAAGGTTCAGGCGACGGGAGCGGTCGGGCTTTCCACCTCAAGCGCTTTGTTCGCCGTGCTGCTGTTGGTCATCATCGCGCTCATCGGCGCGCTCTCCCTTCTTCCGGCTTTTGCGCTGGGACCTCTGGCCGAGCAGTTCATGGGTACGTTCTAGGTAAGGTGCGTGGGCTATGAAAAAGGAAACGAAACGAGCGATTCGCGACGCTTTTGCCAAGCTGTCCTTTCGCAGCCAGGCTCAAAATCCGGTTATGCTCATGGTGTATCTGTCGGCCTGTTTGACCACCGTGCTGGTTGCATTGGCGCTCGCGGGTATATCTGACGCTCCGTGGGGCTACATTGCGGCAATTTGCGTGGTGCTGTGGGCGACGGTGCTGTTCGGAAACTTTGCCGAGTCGCTCGCCGAGGGTCGCGGCAAGGCGCAGGCCGATTCGCTCCGCAAGACGCGTGAGGAAACGCCGGCCAAACTCGTCGCCGCCGACGGTCAGGTCCGTATCGTCAGCAGCTCGGAGTTGAAACAGGGCGATGTCTTCGAATGCGTAGCCGGAGATACGGTCGCTGCCGATGGAGAAATCATCGAAGGACTGGCCTCCATAGACGAAAGCGCCATTACGGGCGAGTCCGCACCGGTGATACGCGAGGCCGGGGGCGACAAGAGTTCCGTGACCGGCGGTACGAAGGTGCTGTCGGACCGGATACTGGTAAAGGTGACGGCACGCCCGGGGGAAAGTTTCCTCGACCGGATGATAGCCCTCGTGGAAGGTTCCTCGCGTCAGAAGACGCCGAACGAAATCGCGCTCACCATCCTGCTGGCCGGCTTTACCATCGTGTTCATCATCGTTTGCGCTACGCTGAAACCGTTCGCGGATTACGTAGGTGCCAACATCACGGTGGCTGCATTCATATCGCTGTTCGTCTGCCTCATACCGACTACCATCGGCGGGTTGCTCTCTTCCATCGGCATTGCGGGAATGGACCGTGCGCTGCGTGCCAATGTCATTACCAAATCGGGTAAGGCGGTCGAAACGGCCGGCGACATCGATACGCTGCTGCTCGACAAGACGGGGACGATTACGATAGGAAACCGCAAGGCGACCGGATTCTACCCGGCCGACGGAATTGATGCAGGGGAATTCGTCCGCTTGTGCGTGCTTTCATCGATAGCCGACCAGACGCCCGAAGGAAAGTCGATTGTGGAACTCGGAGCCGACAACGGTGTCCGGATAGACCCGATGCAGTTGGTCGGAGTCCGTATGGTGAACTTTACGGCCGAAACGAAGTGTTCGGGCGTGGACATGCCGGACGGTATGCGTATCCGCAAAGGAGCCTCGGAAACCATACGGCGCATCGTGACCGAGGCAGGCAACGAGTATCCGGATACTATCGACAAGACCGTATGCCGGATTTCCGAAAACGGCGGTACGCCGCTCGTCGTTTGCGAGAACGACCGTGTCATGGGAGTCATCGAATTGCAGGATATCATCAAAACCGGTATCCGCGAACGTTTCGAGCGTCTGCGCAAGATGGGTGTCAAAACGGTGATGGTAACGGGCGACAACCCTCTTACGGCAAAGTATATAGCGGAAAAGGCAGGGGTGGACGATTTTATCGCCGAGGCCAAACCGGAAGACAAACTCGAATACATCCGGCGCGAGCAGCGCGGGGGCAAACTGGTGGCCATGATGGGCGACGGTACGAACGATGCTCCGGCTCTCGCACAGGCCGATGTGGGCGTTGCGATGAACAGCGGTACGCAGGCGGCCAAAGAGGCGGGCAACATGGTGGACCTCGACAACGACCCGACCAAACTGATAGAGATTGTCGAAATCGGCAAACAGTTGCTTATGACACGCGGGACGCTGACCACGTTCTCCATCGCCAACGACGTCGCGAAGTATTTCGCCATCGTGCCCGCGCTGTTCATAGCTTCCATTCCTTCGTTGCAGGCTCTCAACATCATGCACCTGCATTCGCCCGAAAGCGCAATCCTGTCGGCTATCATCTTCAATGCCGTCATCATTCCGCTGCTCATTCCGCTGGCACTTCGCGGTGTGGCCTACAAGCCCATCGGTGCTTCGGCTCTGCTGCGTCGGAACCTGTTCATCTACGGTCTCGGCGGTCTGATAGCCCCGTTCATCGGCATCAAGCTGATTGACATGATAGTAAGTGTATTTTTTTAAATTGGGATAAGAGATGAAAAATTTGTGGATTTCCATAAAGATAACCCTTGCGATGTGTGTCCTGCTGACGGTCGGTTACGTCCTGATACTGCGCCTGACGGCGGCTGTGGCGTCGCCCAACGACGGCGAAGCCCCGACGGTGACTTTCGACGGACGGGTGGTCGGTGCGGCCAACGTGGGACAGCAGTTCACCGACGTGCGCTACTTCTGGGGGCGTCCTTCGGCCGTGGATTACAACGGTTCCGGTTCGGGCGGCAGCAACAAGGGTACGACGAACGAAGAATATCTGGCCGAGGTGGAGCAGCGTGTGGAGGATTTCCTCGCCGCGCATCCCTACCTTTCGCGGGAGGAGGTACCCTCCGAGATGGTTACGGCGAGCGGTTCGGGACTTGACCCGGACATATCGCTCCGAGGCGCGGAGGTACAAGTTCGCCGTGTGGCACAGGCCCGCGGACTGGACGAGGGGGTCGTACGCAGTCTGGTTGATTCGCTGACGCAGCGTCCGTGGCTGGGCCTGTTCGGTACCGAGAAAGTGAATGTGCTCAGACTCAATATTGCCCTCGAAAAGTTGCAGCCCAACGTTACGCTCGAACATAAATGAATCAGGAAGCGACCTTTGAACAATGTTTTTCCGTTAGTCGCCGCATATGCGGCAGGCAGATGCCGGCGGCCGTCCGTACAGCGGAGGAATTTCCGCTGAGGGGGACGGACGGTCCGTCGGTTATGCTGCTTTCCTGCGGAAAGCGGACGGCTACGGATGGAAAATGAAACAGAAAACGATAAATGGATTTTTGAAAGCTATGAAAGTAAATAAGGTAATGAAAAGGTGGATATGGGCCATGGTGGCCGTATTCGTAGTACTCTTCTCTATAGACGTGTGTGCTCAGGAGAACGAACGCGGAGTACGTTTCGGCGGAGGTGCCGATGTAGTGAGCGGATATATCTGGCGCGGTGTTTGGGAAGCGGGGCCCAGCATCCAGCCGACACTGGTGCTGTCGGCAGGCAACTTCTCGGCGACTGCATGGGGCTCGGTGGATTTCGCTTCGACGAGTTACAAAGAGATGGACCTCACGCTCGCCTATGCACTCGGTCCCGTGACCGTTTCGTTAGCCGACCTCTATTGGGAGGGGAGTGCGGCAGACCGAAACACTATCGGCCGTCGCTATTTCCACTTCGGTGCCGATTCGCCCCATCGGGTGGAACTTGGAGTAAGCTGGTGCATTTCGCAAAAAGTCCCTCTTACGCTTGCATGGAATACGGTACTGTTCGGCGCAGCGGACGTGAACTCCAAAGGTAACCGCGCCTATGCGACTTACGTGGAGCTCTCCTATCCGTTTGCTGTCAAGGGGGTTGATATGAAGGCCGGCATCGGCATCGTTCCCTGGAATGCTTACGGCACCTATGGTATCGACAGGGATTTTTACGTCCAGAATGTTTTCCTGAATGCTGGAAAAAGCTGGACGGTGGCCGGTTCGCTCCAGTTGGGACTTTTTACCTCGCTCAGTTGGAATCCTGCCCTGGAAGATGTTAATTTTGTGGGAGGCATATCCCTGAGGATGTAACGGAGATGGATAAACAAGACAGTGTACAGCGTTTTCTGGAACTCATACGGCGTTCGCACCGGGGAAAGTTCAAGATTTACATTGGTATGAGTGCCGGTGTGGGCAAGACATACCGTATGCTCCAGGAGGCCCATCAACTGCTTGAAGCCGGTGTGGACGTGCGAATCGGATACATCGAGACGCACGGCAGGCCCGATACGGAAGCTCTTCTCGAAGGGCTTCCGGTCGTGCCTTTACGCAAACTGTTTTACAAGGGGAAGGAGCTGGAGGAAATGGATACGCAGGCCATCATCAATCTCCATCCCGAAATCGTCATCGTGGACGAACTGGCACACACCAACATCGAGGGGAGCGGCAATCCGAAACGGTGGCAGGATGTGATGCAGATACTCGAAGCGGGTATCAGCGTTATCTCGGCGGTGAATATCCAGCACATCGAGGGACTGAACGAATCCGTGCAGGAAATTACGGGCGTAGAGATACGGGAGCGTATTCCCGACAGCGTACTGGCCATGGCGGATGAGGTGGTGAATATCGACCTGACCGCCGAGGAGCTTATCAATCGGCTGAAAGCCGGTAAGATATACAAACCCGACAAGATAAATGCCGCGCTCAATAATTTCTTTACGCAGGATAACATTCTGCAATTGCGCGAACTGGCTCTCAAGGAGGTGGCCATGCGGGTAGAGAAGAAGGTGGAGAATGAAATCACGGCGGGTGACAAACCGCACCGCGACCGGTTGCTGGCCGTCATCAACTCGTCCGAGAAACGCTCCCGGCGGGTGATACGCAAGACTGCCCGTATGGCGACCCACATCAATGCGCCCTTCTCCGTACTCTACATACAGAGTGACCGCGAGACGGCGGACCGGATACCGCTCGCCAATCAGCGGTATCTGATAAACAACCTGAATCTTGCTTCGGAACTCGGCGGTGAGATACGCAGGATACATTCCAACCGGCCGGTGGAAACCATTCTTGAGGTATGCCGCGAACAGAAGGTGAGTTTCGTCTGCATCGCGCGTCCCGAATTTTCACCCGTAAAAGGGATACTCGGATTCTGGAAACTGACGGGAAGGCTTTCCCGCATGAATATAGACCTTTTAATCTTATCGTAGACTATGAAGATACAGAAGAGGCTTACATTGGGAATCGGCGTTCTGTTCGCCATGATACTGTTGCTCGGCGTGCTGTCCACCAGTTATGTCCGGCAGCTTTCGCAGGCTACGAAAACCATACTCGCCGACAATTATGCGTCGCTGGAGTATGCGGCCGACATGCTCCGTTCGCTCAACGACATCGGGGAGGATTCCGTTTCGCGGCACGACCTGCGGCAGAGTCTCGCTATGCAGCAGCGGAATATTACGGAAATCAATGAGAAGGAGATTACCTCTTCCCTCGAAAGGCATGTGGCGGCGTTGAGCGACTCCGTCACGGAACAGGAACTGCAACTCGTGCGCGAAGACCTGCTGCGCATCATGGAGGTCAACATGGCGGCCATCCGTGCAAAGAGTGCGGGCGTGGAGGAACGGGCCGACCAAGTGATGTGGTGGCTGATAGTGATTGCCGCCTTGTGTGCGGTTATTGCCGGAGTGTTCCTCGTGTGGTTTCCCAAGGTAATCGTGAGGCCGATAGACGAATTGAAGAAAGGAATAACGGAGATAGCCAACCATAATTACGACCAGCGGCTCGACTTTTCGGGCAATAGGGAATTCGAGTCCGTCGCTGAATCGTTCAACGACATGGCGGCCCGGCTCGACGAATACCGGCGCAGCTCGCTGGACGATTTGATGATGGCCAAGAAGCGTATCGAGGCCATCGTGAATTCGTTGCACGAACCCATCGTCGGGCTCGGTCCCGACCGTACCATCCTGTTCATGAACCGGGAGGCGCTCTCCGTACTCAATCTGACGGACGATGTGGTCGGACGCAACGCGACCGATGTCGCCCTTTCCAACGACTTGCTGCGCAGGCTCGTCCGGGAACTTTACGGCGATGCGAAGCCCGAGAGCAGGGAGCCATTGAAAATCTATGCCGACAATAAGGAAAGTTATTTCCAGATGGAGAACGTGCCGCTCTATATCACGCCTATCGGAAAAACGGAACGTGAATTCATAGGCAATTTGATTATTCTGAACAATATTACACGATATAAGGAACTCGACTCGGCGAAAACCAACTTCATATCCACCGTGTCGCACGAGATGAAAACGCCCATATCATCCATCATGATGAGCCTGCAACTGTTGAACGACGACCGTCTCGGTACGTTGAACGGGGAACAGAAGCAGCTGGTGGAGAGCATCAAGGACAGCAGCGACCGGCTTCTGGAGATAACGGGCGAACTGCTCAACATGACGCAGATAGAAACGGGCAAACTGAAGCTGCATCCCAAGATTACGAAGCCTATCGAACTGATTGATTACGCAATAAAATCCACACGGGTACTGGCCGAAAGGTTCTGCTGTTTCGTGGAAGTGGATTATCCGGAGAAGATTTCCAAGATTTTCGTGGACAGCGAGAAGATAGCATGGGTCATTACGAATCTGCTCTCCAATGCGATACATCATTCGCCCGAACGTTCGCGCATCATCGTGGGAGCCGTGCAGCACGACAAGGCCGTAGAAATATACGTTCAGGATTTCGGACGCGGCATCGACCCGCGCTACCACAAGAGCATTTTCGAGCGTTACTTCCGGGTACCCGGGACAAAGGTGCAGGGCAGCGGTCTCGGCCTGGCCATCTCCAAGGAGTTTGTGGAGGCGCACGGCGGAACGATTAGCGTCGAAAGCGAGATAGGTAAGGGCAGCCGGTTTTCGATAATGCTTCCCGCATGACCGGTACGATTTTGTCCGGACGGCCCTGTTTGCAGGAAAGCTGGTGCAGGGACAATTCGACAGCGCCCTTTTACGTTCATTGTGCACCATGATAGTAAGTGCGAGCAGGAGAACGGATATTCCGGCGTTTTATGCGCCGTGGTTCTATAACAGATTGAAGGAGGGGTACGTACTCGTACCCAATCCGTTCAATCCGCGTACGGTAAGCCGGGTCGGCCTTACTCCCGATACGGTGGACTGCATCGTTTTCTGGACGAAGAATCCCGCTCCCATGCTGGACGGATTGGAGCGGCTGAGAGATTACCGGTATTATTTCCAGTTCACGCTGAATCCATACGGCCGGGATATGGAACGTAACCTGCCGGCATTGGAAGCGAGGCTCGGTACTTTCCGGCGGTTGGCGGAACGGATAGGCCCGGAACGTGTGATATGGCGTTACGACCCGGTACTGCTGGGAGGTGCTTACGATATTCGGTTCCATACGGGGGCTTTCGCCGCGTTGGCCGCCGGATTGAAGGGATATACCGAGAGGTGTATGATAGGATTCCTCGACTTTTACCGCCATATTCGCAAGGTCATGGATGAGGCTGGGGCAGGGGCTCCGTCTCCGGAGGATACGGAACGTCTGGCCGCTGCTTTCGGGGATACGGCTGCGAAGTACGGCATCTTACTCGAAACCTGTACATCCAAAGTGGATTTGCGGCGTTTCGGCATCCGAAGCGGTTGTTGTATAGACAGGGAATTGGCGGAGCGGCTGACGGGGTATCCGCTCTCCGCCCGGAAAGATGGCGGCCAGCGCGGCGTATGCAACTGTGCGGAGAGTATCGATATCGGGATGTACGGAAGCTGCCCGCACGGTTGCACGTATTGTTACGCTGTAAGGGACGGTGCGGCAGCGGCGGCGAAGAGGTACGGCATGCACGATATTCACTCTCCCATGATGCTGGGATATCCGCGGCCGGAGGATACCATTCGAGAACGTACCGCAGAGAGTCTGCGGAAAATACAGGGAAAGTTGTTCTGAATGCCGCGGCGGCCGGCTTGATACAGACTGTCCGGCGAAGACTTGTTGCAATCTGCGGTTAGACGAGAAATTTCCGTAACCGATTCCTATGGACGGCATAAAGGACGGTATCGGCCGCTGTGAGGGCCGAGCCAGGTATCAATACGAGACCGATGGCCAGAAATACGATACCGAGTGTGAGCGATGCCTGTCAATTCCGGATAGCACGGAATACTGGCTGACATTGTAAACGATTACTCTCTCCATAATCCTTTTGAGTTTTAAGTGGAAACTGCAGGGAGGAGAGCAGAAACATGTCCGGCTGCAAAAACGCTGAAAAGGCGGCAGTTATCGGTCTCTTCAGCCTTCATCGGAACGGTCGGGCCGGAAGACAGAGAACAAGTAACGACAAGGGAATACCGTGCCGCAGCGGTATTCCCTTGTCGAAGGGGATGGCATTTGCTATTTTTTCTCGGGCTTTGCTATGCTTTCGCGCATCTGCGTATCGGCCTGTACGTTCTGGAGTCTGTAATAGTCCATGATGCCGAGGTTCCCGCTCCGGAACGCTTCGGCTATCGCAAGCGGTATTTCCGCTTCGGCGAGTATTACTTTGGCCCGCGCTTCCTGTGCTTTGGCCTTGTTCTCCTGCTCATGCGCTACTGCCATGGCGCGTTTCTCCTCCGCTTTGGCCTGTGCGATGTTCTTGTCGGCATTGGCCTGGTCAATCTGAAGTTCGGCACCGATGTTCTTCCCTACGTCGATATCCGCTATGTCGATGGAGAGAATCTCGAATGCCGTTCCCGCATCCAGGCCTTTTTCGAGCACTACGCGGGAGATGTAATCGGGATTTTCGAGTACGACCGTATGCGATTCGGCGGAGCCTATCGAAGAGACGATTCCCTCTCCGACGCGGGCGAGCACCGTCTCCTCGCCGGCCCCTCCGACAAGCTGCTTGATGTTGGCACGAACCGTAACCCTCGCCTTGGCGATGAGTTGGATACCGTTCTTGGCGACGGCCGACACGGGCGGAGTATTGATGACTTTCGGATTGACCGACATCTGGACCGCCTCGAATACGTTCCGGCCGGCCAGGTCGATGGCGGATGCCATCTTGAAATCGAGATTGATGTTGGCTTTCTGTGCGGATACGAGTGCCTGGATGACGTTCGGTACATTGCCTTTCGCCAGATAATGCGCCTCGAGTTCATTCGGATTCAGATGGAGCCCTGCTTTCGTTCCGGTTATCATCTCATTGACTATCAGCGTAGCGGGAACCTTGCGCCAGCGCATCAGTATAAGCTGCAGGAGCGATATCCTTACACCCGACAGCAGTGCCTTGAACCACAGTCCGACGGGGACGAAATAGAAAAGCAGCCAAAGTAGTACGATGACAACTACGGCGACCGCGATGATGAGTCCGATATTTTCCATAAGCATTGTTTGGTATTTGGGTTTGTCTTTGTCCGTTCGTGTCGATGTTCGGGAACGACCGTTCCGTTATGCCTCCTCTTCTGCGGAACGTGAGAGGGGTTTTACCACGACGGTGAAGTTGTCGAAACCGATGACCTCCACTTCCCTGTGCGGGTCGATGTAGACGTCGATGGATTTGGCTTCGTAAGTTTTGCCGTTCAGCATCACTTTGCCGCCGGGGGCGAGCCGTGTGACGGTCGTTCCCCGGTCGCCAGCCGCGATATGCTCCTTTTCGGGCGACGGCTGCGAGGCTCCGTCTATGTTGTTGTGCAGGGCAAGCCGCTTCCATGTCTTTGCTCGCAGCCCCATTGCCAGCATGATGACCGACAATACGAGTACGGCCGCCAGCGCAATGAATCCCCCGGCATTGCCGTATTTCACGAACGCTTCATAGATGCCGAACCCGCAGGAGATGAGTGCGCCTATGCCTGCGACCGTAATGCCCGGGAGCAGGAATACCTCCACGCCGAGCAGAAATATGCCGAGTATGATGAGAATGATTACCAGTGCCATGATGTATTTTGTTTAAAATATCCGATTGATTCGGGCTACTGGACGGCGACTATCCGAATTGTCAGTCCCGGTTCCACGGTGTCGATATCCTGTACGAGCGCTTCGGCCAGTGTTTTGTTGTTGAACGAACCGACCACGAACAGGGGTTCGCCCGTTTCCGGGTCGGCCGTGCGCGAAACCTCTTTCCCGGCAGCCTGTGTCGATATGACGTCGCGGACGACGCGGCTCAGGCTCTCTCCGGCTCCGCCTATCTCTACACGGTAGCGTATCCTGGTGGACGGTTCGGTCACAGCGCTTCCGCTCTCGGCACCCGGCGCGGCGTCGTACAGACCGTCGTGCCATGCCACCACCCGCGGGTTCCGGAATCCCTGCCGTTTAAGCCGGGCCGCCGCCTCTTCCGCTTCGGCATAGGTCGCATATCCTCCGGCATAATAGTAGTGCTTCCGGTCGGCTTTCGTCTCCTGCGACAGCGGATAGACATTCCTGAAGACCGATACGGGCTGCGGTCTCGAATAGGCGCCTAACAGTATCCGGTACATCGAACCGCGTGGAAATATCTCTACCTGCGGTACCTGGTTGATATTCGCATATTTCGCAGGCCGCACAATTTGGGCATCGGCAAAATCGTAAAACATGCGTTCGCGGGTGTCGAGCACGGGCAGGAAATAGTCGTCGATATGGCTGGTGGGAGGGGTGAGGCTGTTGAGCGAATCCGCCGCCCCGGTCAGTCCGGCCCGGTCGGCTATCCGTATCTCGTATCCGGCTATCAGCAGTTTTTGCAGGGCATACCGTGCGACCTCTTCATACATATACTCCCCTTCGATTTCCGCCTCCAGCAGGAGCATGTTGTTCATCTGTTTCTCCTGTACCGCAAGGATATCGCTCTCGCCGTTCTTGTCGAGCACATAATTATAGGCATAGACCTTCGTATCGAAGACGCTTTGCCAGAGGTCGCCGATAGCGGGTGCCAGGCGTTCGTTCTCCGCCGCCAGTGCCGTTATCCGTGCATGGAGACTGTCCGCCTGTGGGCCTTTGACTGCGACATGATAGACGGGAAGCAGAAGCGCCATCTGGTCGTAATTCTCCTGCAGTTTTCCTATCAGCTCAGCCACTTCGCTCTCTTTCTTCTGTGCTGCGAGCAGTTGCTTGTAATCGGCTGCGGAAAGGTTGTCGCGGAAATAATCGTTGTCCACCAGCATCGTTTTCCCGTTGTCCGCAGCGGCAGTGGCGGCAGGCATTACCGGAAGACTGAAGCCCTGTTCGCGTTCCATACGGGCCATCGTCTCCGATAGACTTTCCAGGTCTGCCCTTACGTCGAACAGGGCCTGTTCGAGTTCCACGATATTGGCACCGAGCGCCTCTTTTCCCGGTGAATCCGACGAGAAAAGCTCCCGTGCTTCATCCAGCCGTTCCTTGAGACGGGCTTCCTTTCCCGCCAGTTCGTTGCGGCGCATGGCAAGAGAGTCGTAACTGACCGGGGCCGGCTGCTGCACAACGGTCTTCCGCCCTTTGGCCGGTCGCTGTGCCGCCAGCGTCAACGGAGCCAGAAGCGACAGCAAAAGAAAATATTTCAGTACTCTCCGTTCCATAAGTCTTTCCCAAATTGTAAAGTCCTTGCGGTTATACCCACCACTTTATCATGAACAACTGAATAAGTCCGAATATCTCCAGACGTCCGAACAGCATGAGTGCGGTAGACGAGAACTTCATCACTCCCGGCATTGCTGCAAAACTCTCCATCGAACCGACCTCTCCGAATCCCGGCCCTACATTCCCCATACAGGTGGCAGAGGCAGTCAGCGAGGTGATGAAATCGACTCCGCAGGCGGTATTTATCAGTGTCCCTAAGATAATGAAAAGGAAGTAAACGGCAATGTACAGCATGGCGAAATTTATCGTGGACTCCTCCTGCGTCACGCCGTTGAGCTTGATGCGCAGCACGGCGTTGGGGTGTTGCTGCTGCCGGATACGGTTGCGCAGCACCTTGAACGAAAGCAGGATACGGTCGCATTTGATACCTCCGGCCGTTGAACCGGCACATGCGCACTGCAATGTGAAAAAGAAGAGTACGGTCATGGCCAGCGGAGTCCACAGATTGGTGTCTGCGGTTGCGAATCCGGTAGTGGTCAGTACGGTGACTCCCTGAAACAATCCGTACCGCAAGGCGGTGGCAAAAGAGCCGTATGTGCCTGAAAGCCAAAGGCTGAGTGTAATGAGAAAGACGCCGGTCACTGCACAGAGAAAATAGTAGCGCGTCACTTCGGACCGGAACAGGTTGTTCCTGCTTCCGGTCAGGGTGGAGTATATCAAACCGAAATGCAGACCGGAAACGAAGGTAAAGAAGACGATAACCAGCTCAATCCACAGGTTGTCGAAATAGGCGATGCTCGCATTTTTGGTACTGAACCCGCCGGTGGAGATGGCCGAAAAGGCATGGTTCACCGCATCGAACCAGTCCATCCCGGCGATGCGGAGCATCACCGTGGCCATGGCTGTCATGCCCACGTAAACGAAAAGCAGGATATAGACGATTTTCCGTGTCTGAAAACGATAATTGTCCTTGGCCAGTGTGGACAGCTCCACGCTGTAAAGCGTCATCTTCGTCTTGCCGAGCGAAGGCAGGATGGCGAGTGCGAACATGACGACGCCGATACCGCCTATCCAATGCGTCGCCGAACGCCAGAAGAGCAGTCCGTTAGGCAGCGATTCCACATCGGTGAGTATCGTGGAACCGGTCGTGGTGAATCCCGATACACTCTCGAACCAGGCATTGACGAAGTTGAACTCCCCGCCGTAGAGCAGGTAGGGGAAAGTGCCCACGAAGCAGGAGAGCAGCCATGCACCGGTCACGATGCAGTACCCCTCCTTGGCATTTATCTGTTCTCTGCGGCGGACGAAAAGGGTGGGGAACATACCGAGTATGGCTGTCAGCAGAAAAGAGAGGAACAGCGGCGTGAAACCGCTGTCCATGCCGTTTATCCACGAAATGCCCGCCGAAAGGAGCATAAAGGCAGAATCGAGCAGCAGTACGGCACCGATGTATTTCAATACCAGTCCGGTCCTCATTTCGGTTCGGTCTTTTTCCGTTCCACCAATTCGTCTATCATCTCCTTGAGTCCCTCTATTTCATCGTCGTTGCTCTCGAATTTCGGGGCGAACGGTATTCCGTGCGACAGGTAGTTATGCAGTGATTTGTGGATGCGTATTACCGGGCGCACGTAGTAACTGTCCACGAAAAAATAGAACATCAGGACGATGATGATGGCTATCATGAGCGTCAGGATACTGGGCGTGATGGTCTTGTAGACGCTTTTTTCGAGCATCTGCGCCCGGGCCGGTATGGAGTTGGCCGGAGAGGTGAGGTACTCCTTGAGCGTTTCGTCGAGGTGGTAGTAGGCCTGCATGTAGGTTGCGAGGAACCAGTCGAGGTCTTCCGTGCCGTCGTCTGCCAGATGGGCAGTCACGACCTCTTGGTATTCGCGGTCGGCCACCCGGACTGCGGCCAGGTCGGATATATCCTCTTCCGTTACCGAAGCGGCCTCCAAGGCATCGTAAAAAGCCGTCCGGCCGAGTTCGTATCCCGCGTCGGGGGTCGTCGCATCCGAGAATATCATACGCAATATCGCGCTGTTCTGGGACTGCAGGGCGGTCAGCATACGGTCGGCCAGTTCGGTGTTGCGCATATTGAGGGCCACTATCTCTTCCGACTGGTTGCGAAGCCTTTGCAGTTCATAGACGGATACAGCCCCCGCCAGCAGGAGTACGAGGGCGAGGCTGATGAAACCTATCGAAATTTTCTTGCGCATGGCAACGCGTTGTTGTTGATGATTCTTACGGCAAATATAACATATAATTCGATGAAAAAGAAGACGGATACCGGACGTTACTCCGGTTCGGCCGGTTTTGCGGACAGTATTCGTGCCGACGGCTTTTTCCGTACGGCATTGCGGGAGTCATCGTTCCGGCAGTGAGACCGGAACCGTTCCGTCGGCGTCGGGCCGGCCAAGCCGTACGGAACACAGTTCGTTCACGCGCGTTCGGTCGTAGGGGGCTTTGCAGCGTATGTAGTTGCCGGTGTATCCGTACATCATGCCGCCACTGCCGCGTCCTTCGAACAGTACCTCGGCCGAACGTCCCTCGTATGCCTCGCAGAAACGACGGTGAAGTGTCGAGCAGAGTGCACCGAGCCGCTCGGCCCGCAGGGTTTTCACGTCGTCGCGCACCCGGCCGGGCATGTCGGCCGCGGGCGTGCCGGGGCGTTCCGAGAAGGGAAAGACATGCAGGTAAGCAGGAGCGAGCGATTCGAGCAGGTCGTAAGTCTGCCGGAAATCCTCGTCCGTCTCACCCGGAAAACCTACGATGACATCCACGCCGATGAAGGCATCAGGCATGCTGCTGCGGACCGTTTCGATGCGGTTGCGGAAAGTTTCCGCCCGGTAACGTCTGCGCATCAGGCCGAGAATACGGTCCGAACCGCTTTGCAGCGGAATGTGGAAATGGGGCTGGAACTTGGCCGACGCCGCGCAGAAGCCGATGATGTCATCGGTCAGAAGGTTCGGCTCGATGGAAGAGATGCGGTAGCGTTCGATGCCCGCCACCCGGTCGAGCGCCGTGAGCAGGTCAGCGAACCGCTCGCCGGTAGTCCGTCCGAAATCGCCTGTATTGATGCCCGTTATCACGATTTCCTTTCGACCCGAAGCGGCGATTCGCTCCGCTTCCTGCACGAGGTCGGCGACGGGCATGTTGCGGCTCGCTCCGCGGGCGTAATGTATCGTACAGTAGGAGCACTTGTAGTCGCAGCCGTCCTGTACTTTCAGGAATGCACGTGTACGTTCGCCTGTGGAAAAAGCGGCGAAGAAGTTGGTCAGTTCAGCCGTGTCGCATGAATAGATGCGGGCGCCCGACTTGCCGCCGAGAGCGGCCACCCGGTCGAAAAGCGTTCCCTTGTCGCGGTTGCCCAATACGAGGTCCACCCCTTCGATGGCGGCCAACTCTTCGGGCCGAAGCTGGGCATAGCAGCCCGTGACGGCGATGATGGCCTGCGGCGCTTCGCGGTGAAGCCGTCGAATCAGGTTGCGGCACTTCTTCTCGGCATGTTCCGTCACGGCACATGTATTTACCACGCATATGTCCGCTTCGGCGGCGTGACGGACGGTCGCATAGCCGCCCTCTTCGAACTGCCGCGCGATGGTGGAGGTTTCGGAGAAGTTCAGCTTGCAGCCCAGCGTATGGAAACTGACTTTTTTCGGCGAAGGCATCTTCATTTCATCTGTTTCGGAGTGCGAAGTTACGAAAAAGGCGGTAAAGCGTGAAATAAAAGCACCGCCGGTCGCTGTCGTGCGCATTGCTGGCGATTTTTCCGTAAATTTGCATTCTGCAAAGCCGCACCGACGGTTTTGCCGGAAGAGACGGAGATGGATTTTTTCAGGGCACTTTACGAATACGGCTTTTTGCAGCATGCCATGGCGGCCGCGGTGCTTTCGGGTATCGTCTGCGGTATCATCGGCACCTATATCGTGGCCCGTCGCATGGTCTTCCTGAGCGGAGGAATAACGCATGCCTCGTTCGGCGGAATAGGCATAGCCTATTATTTCGGTCTGAACCCCATTCTCGGCGCGCTGGTATTCGCCGTGATGTCGTCGCTCGGAATCGAGTGGGGGGCACGGAAGGGGAAAATCCGCGAAGATTCGGCCATCGGCATGGTCTGGAGCTTCGGCATGGCTGTCGGGGTGATATTCGTCTATCTGACGCCGGGTTACGCACCCAACCTGATGAGTTTTCTCTTCGGCAATATTCTGACCGTGACGACGGCGGATATCGTCGCTTTGGGGTGCCTGGTCGCTGTTCTGCTCCTGCTGGCATTCTGTTTCCTGCGGACGGTGATGTACGTCGCCTTCGATGCCCAGTTCGCCCGGAGCAGGGGGGTAGCGACGGGAACCGTATCGTATGTCATGGCGGTATTGGTGGCGCTCGCAGTCGTCTTCTGCATCCGGAGCGTAGGCATCGTTCTTCTCATCTCGCTGCTCACCGTTCCGGCGGTCATCGTCAACTCCTTCACCAAATCCTTCACCCGCATGGCTGCCTGGTCGTCGGTCGTTGCCGTAACAGGCAACATCGCCGGACTGTACCTCAGTTACGTCATGGATATTCCCGCCGGAGCCGCTACAATATTTCTGCTGGCGCTTACGCTTATAATTATAAAACTGCTACCTTTGCGTAGCCGAAAAACCGTGGCGTATAGTGAAAACCCTCGATAAGTTCATCCTGAAGTCATATATAGGGCCGATGATTCTTACCTTCTTCATCGTGTCGTTCATATTCCTTATGAACTTCCTATGGCTTTATATCGACGACCTTGTCGGGAAAGGACTCGACTTCGGCGTCATCCTCGAACTGCTGGGGTACGCGTCGGCTACGACCATCCCCATGTCGCTGCCGCTGGCTACGCTTCTGGCGGCTATCATGACAATGGGCAATCTCGGCGAAAACAACGAACTGCTCGCCATGAAATCGGCGGGAATATCGCTTCCGCGCATACTGGCCCCGCTGACCGTCCTTGTTGTCTTCATCGCCATAGGCAGTTTTTTCGCCTCCAACAACCTCGTGCCTTATGCCTGGAAGCAGATGAACGCACTCATCGCCGATATCCGTCAACAGAAGCAGACCATCGAATTCAAAGACGGAGCCTTCTTCAATGGTATCGACGACATGAGTATCCGGGTTGGGCATCAGGACCGGGAAACCGGTCTGTTGAATGATGTGCTGATATACGATACGCGGAATCAGTCCAAAAACGGAACGATGTCCACTACCATAGCGGATTCGGGTTACATCCGCCTCTCGGACGACAAGAAATACCTGCTTGTAACACTCTATAAAGGCGAACGTTACGAGACGCGGCGCGACTATCAGTGGTACAACGAGAGCCAGTTCACGCAGCAGACCTTCGATATGCAGAATGCGGTCATTCCGTTGGAGGGTTTCGATTTTGAGCGCAGCAGCAGCGACCGCTTCAGCCACGGGACGCAGACACAGTCCATCGCGCGGCTCGAAAAGGATATCGATTCGCTCAACATCGTCGTGGCGCGGGAGATGGCCCGTTCCTACGAACCGCTCCTGCGGAACAACCTGCTCCAGTACGACCCTGTGGTCATGGGGATGATGGACAGTGTCAAGACGGATTACTCTTACCGCAGGCCGGAGCCCGTGTACGAAAGGCTGGATTACATGACGCTGGTACAGCGCAAGGATATACTCAACAATGCGCTGATGAAGGCGAAGAACTCAAGAAACGCGATAAACTACGAAGAGGACTCCTATAAACAGAATCTGAACAACCTCTACCGTTCCGAAATCGAATGGCACCGGAAAGTGTCGCTTCCCGTATCGGTCATGATATTCTTTCTGATAGGCGCTCCGTTGGGGGCCATTATCCGGAAGGGAGGGCTGGGGATGCCCGTGGTGGTGTCGGTACTTTTCTTTGTGGTGTACTACATCATCAGCATGTCCGGCGAGAAGATGGCGCGCGACGGCATCAGTACCGCTTTTCAGGGAATGTGGCTGTCGTCCTTCATCCTGCTGCCGATAGCGCTTTACTTAATTTACAAATCGACGAACGATTCCAATCTCTTCAACATGGATTGGTACAGAATACAATATGCCAAACTCAAAGAGTGGGTCGGCAGAAAAAGACAACACAGAAAAGAGAGCAAAAAGCATGGAACAAAGGAAGCTTAATACCGTAGAGGAGGTCCTCGAGGATTTCCGCCAGGGTAAGGTCGTCATCGTGGTGGACGACGAAGACAGGGAAAACGAAGGCGACTTCATCGTGGCAGCCGAGAAGATAACTCCGGAAATAGTCAATTTCATGCTGCATAACGGCCGCGGCGTACTCTGTGCCCCGCTGACCGAAGACCGGTGCCGGGAGCTCGACCTCGACATGATGGTCGGCAATAATACCTCCCTGTTGGGCACGCCGTTCACGGTGACGGTGGACTACCTGCATGACGGATGTACTACGGGTGTGTCGATACACGACCGGGCTGCTACCATCCGCGCTTTGGTGGACCCGAACGCCAAGCCTGAGGATTTCGGCAGACCGGGACACATCAATCCGCTGCGTGCACGCAACAAGGGAGTATTGAGGCGTCCGGGCCATACCGAAGCGACCATCGACCTTGCCCGCATGGCCGGCATGCGGCCCGGCGGTGCGCTTATCGAGATAATGAACGAGGACGGTACCATGGCCCGTCTGCCCCAGTTGCTGGAGATTGCGGACAGGTTCGGACTGAAAATCGTCTCCATCGCCGATATTATCGCTTACCGTCTGAGGACAGAGAGCATCGTCGAAAAGGGCGAAGAGGTGGCCATGCCTACCAAGTGGGGCGAGTTCCGTTTCATCCCCTTCAAACAGAAAAGCAATGGTCTGGAGCACATGGCTCTTATCAAAGGAACATGGGAGCCGGGCGAACCGGTCCTCGTCCGCGTTCACTCGTCGTGTGCAACGGGCGATATTTTCGGGTCCGTCCGGTGCGACTGCGGTGCACAGCTCGAAGAGTCTATCCGTATGATAGAAAAGGAGGGTAAGGGTGCCGTGGTTTATCTGATGCAGGAGGGCAGAGGTATCGGCCTCTGCAACAAAATCAGGGCCTACAAATTGCAGGACGAGAACGGATACGACACGGCGGAAGCCAACCTGCAGCTCGGTTTTGCCGTGGACGAGAGGGATTACGGTGTGGGTGCCAGCATCCTGCATGCGCTCGGCATTACCAAGATGCGTCTGATGACCAACAATCCCACCAAGCGTGCCGGACTCGAAGGATACGGACTCTCCATCGAAGAGATAGTGCCTATCGTGACCGAACCTACGAAATACAACGAGCGTTACCTCAAGACCAAGGAGGAACGGATGGGGCACAAGCTCGGTCTTTTCAAGCAGGAGCGACACTGAACCGGATATTCCCGTATGGCAGCCAATCCGAAAACCTTGCGTATCGTGTATATGGGAACGCCCGACTTCGCCGTCGCGCCCTTGAAGGCGCTGGTGGAGGGGGGCTATCATATAGTGGCGGTTGTTACCATGCCCGACAAACCGGCTGGTCGGGGACTGAAACTGCAGGAGAGTGCCGTAAAACGTTATGCCGTATCCGCCGGTCTGCCACTCCTTCAGCCGACAGACCTCAAGGCTGAGGAATTCATCGCGGAACTTACTGCCCTGCGTCCCGACCTCGGGATTGTCGTGGCATTCAGAATGCTTCCGCGGGCGGTATTCGAGCTTCCGCGATACGGAACATTCAATCTGCACGCCTCCCTGTTGCCGCAGTACCGGGGAGCGGCTCCGATAAACTGGGCGTTAATCAACGGCGAACGGGAAACCGGCGTCACGACCTTCATGCTGAATCCGCGGATGGACGAAGGGGCGGTCATTGCGTCCCGTCGGGTAGCGATTGCCGACGACGACAATGCGGGAACCCTGCACGACAAACTGATGACGGAGGGCGCACGGCTCGTTGCAGAAAGCGTAAATGCCGTGGCGGCAGACGGTTTTCGGCCTGAACCTCAAGCCATGAAAGAGGAGTTGAAACCGGCTCCCAAGATATTCAAGGAGACGTGCCATGTGGATTTTATGGCTGAAGGCGTTCGTATCGTCAATCTTGTACGGGGGGTATCGCCTTATCCTGGAGCATGGGCTATGCTCCGGGAACGTGCCGTTACGGATGGGGTACTTATCCGCGAAGGGAGCGTGAAGTTCTATTCGGTCGTTTTCCTGCCCGATGCGGATGTCGCAGACGCGCCGGGAAGCGTGGCAGTAGAGAACAGTACGATGCGCATTGCCTGTCACGACGGATATATCCTGCCGCAGCAGGTACAGCCGGCCGGGAAACAGCGCATGGGCATACAGGAGTACCTGAACGGGCTGAAAGTCCGGGGCGAATTGAAGTTCGAATAGGAAAACCGATGATAACGACGGAACGGCAGCGATTGGCTGTCGTTCCGTTTTTTTATGACCTCTGTTTGGCACCTGTCGTCTTGAAAATCTTGCCGTGCTGCCTCTTTTCAATCCTGTTCCCGGTCGGTCATGGCGCTGTTTTGCAGCTAAAATTTTTACGGCATGCAACAGGAAAGACTAATTTCCGCATCTATAATAAGGAAGCGGATTCCGAAACAGGATTCGTTAGAGAACCGTATTGTTGAATAACCGAAAAATGTCTCATGATGAAAAAGTTTACTCTTCTCATTGTTTCGTGCC
>OLVZ01001457.1_pt1 | contig 20168 bp, 18 predicted proteins | sample 1673341 | NCBI WGS metagenome assembly OLVZ01 (sample SAMEA3178944, study PRJEB25190) | human gut metagenome | biome: human gut; feature: human-associated habitat; material: faeces | place: Austria | collected 2013 | reverse complement strand
CCAAGCGTGGCGGTCAGGTATGGATCAAGATTTTCCCCGACAAGCCGGTTACCAAGCATCCGGCTGGTGCTCGAATGGGTTCCGGTAAGGGCGCACCCGAGTACTGGGTTGCAGTAGTTAAGCCGGGCCGTGTACTGTTTGAGATCGCAGGCGTTTCCGAGGAAGTTGCTCGTGAGGCACTGCGTCTGGCAAGCCACAAGCTGCCCTGCAAGACCAAGTTCGTTGCCCGTGAGAAGAATGGCGGTGAAGCATGATGAAGGCATCTGAGATCAGAGAACTGACGGCTGAGGAGCTGTCTGCAAAGCTCGGTGAGCTGAAGAAGGACCTCTTCAACCTCCGTCTGCAGCTCGCTACCAATCAGCTCGACAACACCAACAAGATCAATGAAGTCAAGCACGACATTGCTCGTATCAATACCGTTATCCGCGAGAAGCAGATCGCGGAGAAGGCATAAGGGAGGGAAACGAATATTATGAGCGAAAGAGCATTACGCAAAACGCGAGTAGGCAAGGTCGTTTCCGATAAGATGGATAAGACCATTGTCGTAGCAATTGAGGATCGTGTAGCACATCCTCTGTACAAGAAGGTTATTCCGCACACCTATAAGCTGAAGGCACACGACGAGAACAACGAGTGTGGCATCGGTGATAAGGTTAAGGTGATGGAGACCCGTCCGCTGTCCAAGGACAAGCGCTGGCGCCTGGTCGAGATCATCGAGAAGGCAAAGTAAGGAGGAGAGCACATGGTTCAGCAGGAAAGCTTTCTGCGTGCAGCTGACAACAGCGGCGCAAAGGAACTGAAGGTAATCCGTGTTCTCGGCGGCTCCGCACGCAAGTACGGCAACATCGGTGACGTAGTTGTTTGCTCGGTGCGCAAGTGCACCCCGGGCGGCGGCGTAAAGAAGGGCGATGTCGTTAAGGCAGTTATCGTCCGCACCGTTAAGGGCCTGCGCCGCGCTGACGGCAGCTATATCCGCTTTGACGAGAACGCTGGCGTTATCATTCGTGATGACAAAAACCCCCGCGGCACCCGTATCTTTGGGCCTGTCGCTCGTGAGCTGCGTGACAAGGATTACATGAAGATCCTGTCGCTTGCTCCGGAAGTACTGTAAGGAGGTCGCCAACAAATGAACAATTTGCACGTTAAGACGGGCGACACCGCAGTCGTTCTTTCCGGCAAGGAAAAGGGCAAGCGCGGCAAGATCCTGTCCGTAAACCCGAAGAAGGGTATGGTAGTAATCGAAGGTGTGAACATGATCAAGTGCCACACCAAGCCCCGCCGTCAGGGTGAAACCGGCGGCATCATCGAGCGCGAGGGTGCGCTGCGTGCCTGCAAGGTAATGCGCGTATGCCCGAAGTGCGACAAGCCGACTCGTGTTGCTCACAAGATCACCGAGAACGGCACTAAGCTGACGGTGTGCAAGCACTGCGGCGAAACGCTTTAAGAAGAGGAGGTTGCAATAAATGGTTCCGAATATGAAAGCAAAGTATACTGCGGAAGTTGCGCCTGCTCTGATGAAGAAGTTTCAGTACGAGAGCGCAATGCAGATTCCGAAGCTCGACAAGATCGTAATCAACGTCGGCTGCGGTAAGGAAGCAAACGGTAACTCCAAGGTTATCGAGGCTATTGTCCGTGATATCACCCTGATCTCCGGCCAGAAGCCGATCATCACCCACGCTAAGAAGTCCATCGCAAACTTCAAGCTGCGTGACGGCATGCCGGTAGGCGTTAAGGTAACCCTGCGCCGTGACCGCATGTGGGAGTTCCTGGATCGTCTGTTCAACGTAGCTCTGCCGCGTGTACGCGACTTCCGCGGCATCAACGGCAACGCATTTGACGGCCGTGGCAACTACGCTCTGGGTCTGAGCGAGCAGCTGATCTTCCCGGAAATTTCCTATGATCAGATCGACAAGATCCGCGGCATGAACATCGTTATCTGCACCACTGCAAATACCGATGAAGAAGCAAAGGAGCTGCTTACTCTGATGGGCGCTCCGTTTGAGAAGTAAGGAGGAGAAGTTAAATGGCTAAGAAGTCGATGGTTCTCAAGCAGCAGGCTAAGCCGAAGTTCTCCAGCCGAGCTTACAACCGCTGCAAGATCTGCGGCCGTCCGCACGCTTACCTGCGTGATTTCGGTATCTGCCGTATCTGCTTCCGCGAGCTGGCTTACAAGGGCCAGATCCCGGGTGTCCGCAAGGCATCCTGGTAAGGAAGAGCGATTTCAAAAAGGAACCCGTAAGGGTTCCTTTTTTTATGTCTTCAGGCAGAAAGTAAGCGGTGCACACGAGTTGCGTAGCAATACGTTGTTGCTGGGCGGCGTTTACACGCTATCAATGATGTTTAAGAATTGAATTGTGGTGAATATCTAACATGTTAAATTATTTTGTGTGTGAAACAAATTTGTGATATAATTCGATAGCTATGGACGGCACCTGCGGGTTATATTTGATGTAAGGCTTTACCGTAGGGTGCGCCGACTCGGCGCACCGCTTGTAAACCATCTGCATATCGCTTAATCAGAGCGGACACACTGGTCCGCCCCTACGATGAATTTTTGATGCGATTGATTTGGAAATCCGTTGTTTTCTGATGCAAAAATTCATATATTTTAGGTAAATTTCGCGTTTTCCTCTTGCATTTTCCCGCAAAATGTGTTTTAATTATTCTGTTATAAATATTTCAATGCGATGAGCAGGAAAAGTAACGCTGTGATCCTCTTTCTCAGAGAGAACGGTCCCATGGCTGTAAGCCGTTTATCGAGGTATGGCGCGAAGTTCCCCTGTGAGCACCGGTGCTGAATAGATGCAGTAGGCGCCGGCGAAGTAACGCTCCGTTACCGGCGTTCAATGAGTGCCCGATTTTTTCGGGAATCAGGGTGGTACCACGGAAGTTTTACGCCTTTCGTCCCTATTTTACGGGGACGGAAGGCGTTTTTTATTACCACTGTAATGGATGATACCCGTAGGGCGCGACGACTCGGCGCGCCGCATCGAACGGCAGCTGATGATTTCAGACGGCGTGCCGAGGTCGTCACGCCCTACGAACTATCCGCCCTCACTCTATCACAAAATCACATTCCAAAGGAGAATTGGTATGAAAGAAAAGCTGCAAGGCATTTTGCAGACCGCGAAGGAGCAGCTCGCTGCCGCGAAGGATTCGCGCGCGCTGGACGAGGCCCGCGTTAAGTTCCTCGGCAAAAAGGGTGAGCTGACCGCGCTGCTCAAGGGAATGAAGGACGTTGCCGCAGAGGAGCGTCCGGTTGTTGGTCAGCTGATCAACGACGTTCGTGCGGAGATCGAAACCATCATTGACAAGCAGAAGAAGCTGATCGAGCAGGCTGCGCTCGAAAAGAAGCTGGAGGCGGAGACCATCGACGTTACCCTGCCGGGTGAGGACGTTGTCATCGGCAAGAAGCATCCGCTGAACATCGTGCTCGACGAGTTCAAGGAAATTTTCCTCGGTCTGGGCTTCTCCATCGCAGAGGGCCCGGAGGTCGAGCTCGACCACTACAACTTCGAGGCGCTGAACATCCCGAAGGACCATCCGGCACGCGACACGCAGGATACCTTCTATATTTCGGATAATGTTGTGCTCCGCACGCAGACCTCTCCGATGCAGGTCCGCACGATGGAAAAGCGCAAGCCGCCGATCCGCATTATCGCGCCGGGCCGTGTTTACCGTTCGGACGCCGTTGACGCAACCCACTCTCCGCTGTTCCATCAGATCGAGGGTCTGGTTGTCGATAAGGGCATCCGCATGAGCGACCTGAAGGGCATTCTCGAGCTGTTCGCAAAGAAGCTGTACGGCGAGGACACGGTTGTTCGTTTCCGTCCGCATCACTTCCCGTTCACCGAGCCGTCTGCGGAGATGGATATCCAGTGTTACCGCTGCCACGGTGAAGGCTGCCCGCTCTGCAAGGGCGAGGGCTGGATCGAGATCCTCGGCTGCGGCATGGTTCACCCCAAGGTGCTTGAGATGAGCGGCATCGACCCGAATGAATACTCCGGCTACGCCTTCGGCATCGGTCTGGAGCGTATGGTTATGGGCCGCTTCAAGATCGACGATATCCGTCTGTTCTATGAGAACGACGTTCGATTCCTGCACCAGTTCTAAACCTGCACCCGTAGGGCGGGATGACCCCATCCCGCCGCACTCTCCCGCATGTTACAAGCGATACGTATTATCGTAGGGCGCGCCGAGTCGTCGCGCCCTACGGACAACAATAACACCAAAAGGAGTGTTCCTATCAATGAAACTGCCATTATCCTGGCTTTCGGATTATACCGATATGAACGGCATCACCCCGAAGGAGTATGATGCTAAGCTGACTATGTCCGGCTCCAAGGTCGAGGAGGTTTACTACCTCGGCGCGGAGATCGACAACGTTGTGACCGGCAAGATCCTCGAGGTTGTCGATCACCCGGATTCCGACCATCTGAAGATCTGCCAGCTCGATGTCGGCAAGGAGGATCCGGTGCAGATCGTCACCGGCGCACCCAACGTAACGCCTGCGTCCGTTGGCGAGATCTGCCCGGTCTGCCTGCACAAGTCCACCCTGCCGGGCGGCGTGAAGATCACCAAGGGCAAGCTGCGCGGCGTGCCGTCCAACGGCATGATGTGCTCGTTCCAGGAGCTGGGTCTGTCCCACGGCTGCGTACCGTATGCGTGCGAAAACGGCATCCTGTTCCTGCCGGCCGGCACCCCGGTTGGCGAGGACATCAAGAAGGTGCTCGGTCTGGACGACTGGGTTTCCGATTTCGAGATCACGTCCAACCGCCCGGACTGCCTGAGCGTGATCGGTCTGGCCCGCGAGACTGCGGCTACCTTCGACCGTCCGTTCAGCGTCAAGACCCCGGAGGTAAAGGGCGTGGGCGACGACATCAACAAGTATATGTCCGTCGAGGTCAAGGACACCGACCTGTGCCCGCGCTACACCGCCCGCATCGTTAAGAACATCAAGATCGAGCCGTCTCCGGCGTGGATGCGCGAGCGTCTGCACGCCTGCGGCGTTCGTCCGATCAACAACATCGTTGATATCACCAACTATGTTATGCTCGAGTACGGCCAGCCGATGCATGCGTTCGACTACAAGTGCCTGTCCGATGGCCGCATTGTTGTCCGCCGTGCCCGCAACGGTGAGTCCATCCAGACTCTGGACGGCGTGGATCACGACCTGAGCGACAAGATGCTCGCCATCTGCGACAACGACAAGCCGGTTGCTGTTGCAGGCGTTATGGGCGGCGCAAACTCCGAGATTATGGACGACACCAAGACCGTCGTTTTCGAGTCTGCAAACTTCCACGGCGCTACCGTTCGTATCACCGCAAAGGCGCTCGGCATGCGTACCGAGGCCTCTGGCCGCTTTGAGAAGGGCCTTGACCCGCGCATGACCCTCGATGCGGTCAACCGTGCGTGCGAGCTGGTGGAGCAGCTGGGCGCAGGCGAGGTCATCGACGGCATTATCGACGTTGACAACTCCGACCCGAACCATAAGCGTCTGCCGTTCGAGCCGGACAAGATGAACGCCCTACTCGGTCTGGAGCTGTCCGCTGAGGAGCAGGTAAAGCTGCTCGAGAAGCTGGACTTCAAGATCGAGAACAACGAGGTCGTTGTGCCGTTCTTCCGCACCGACATCAACCGCATGTGCGACGTGGCTGAGGAGGTTGCCCGCATGTACGGCTACGACAAGATCCCGACCACGCTGTACGCAGGCGAGATGGTACAGGGTGAGTTCACGCCGTCTCAGCAGGCGGAGCGCGCTGCCGCTCTGGTTTGCCGCGAGGCAGGCTTTGACGAGTCCATGAGCCACTCGTTCATCTCCCCGAAGTTCTACGACATGATCGGCTGGGACGAGAACGACCCGCGCCGTATCTCCACCACCATCCTCAACCCGCTTGGTGAGGATTTCAGCGTAATGCGCACCACCGTGCTGCCGTCCATGCTGGATAATCTGGCGCACAACCACGCACACCGCAACCCGACCGCTTCGCTGTACGAGCTGGGCACCATCTACACCCCGACCGTCAAGGACGGCAAGGCTGACCCGGACGTTCTGCCGCACGAGGAGAAGATCCTGACCCTCGGCAGCTACGGCCGCCTGTCGTTCTTCCAGTTCAAGGGTGCCATCGAGGCGCTGCTGCGTGAGCTGAACATCAAGGGCGCATCCTTCGCTCCCGAGAAGGCCAACCCGTCCTATCACCCGGGCCGCTGTGCCAAGGTGCTCATCGACGGCAAGGAGATCGGCGTATTCGGCACCATTCATCCGACCGTTGCCGCACGCTACGGTCTGTCCGGCGAGGTGCTCGCTGCCGAGCTGCAGATGGACGCACTTCTGGCTGCCATCGACCCGGAGAAGCTGTATCATCCGCTGCCCAAGTTCCCGGCTTCCACCCGCGATATCGCGGTTCTGGTTGACGATGCCGTTCCGGCAGCCTCCATGCAGGCCACTGTTGAGAAGGCAGCAGGCAAGCTGCTCGAGTCGGTCAAGCTGTTCGACGTTTACAAGGGCAAGGGCATCCCGGAGGGCAAGAAGTCCGTGGCGTATTCGCTGTCCCTGCGCGCGCCCGACCGTACCCTCACCGATGAGGAGTGCGACAAGGCAATGCGTGCCGCGATCTCGGCACTTGAGACCGAGTTCGGCGCTCAGCTGCGCGGCTAAATTCCTGAATTGGATAGAAAAAGAGCAGATGCTTGGCATCTGCTCTTTCTTTATGGTTTTATACTGCGTTATCCGAGAGAACCGTCCGGATTGACATAATCCCAGTCATTGGAATAATCATGCTGCGTCCATTCGACGATTTTGTCGCCTGCAGGCGGCGCGTTCTTTGGCTCGACACTGGATTCGGTCGTGCTCAGCGTGATATCGAGCGACAGAATGCCGGTGTTCTTGGTGTGGTAGGTCACGCTCAATTTGCAGTTCTGCACACTGCCGGAGAACGTCAGCACGGTTTTGGTGGTGTTCCAGCTATCGGAGCGGCTTTCGAGTGTGCCCGAGAACGAGCCGTCCGCCGTGTTCAGCGTGTAGCTGCCGGTCAGGTTGTCATACGAATCGCTGCTCAGACCGTTGATTTTTGCGGTGTAGCGCGAGCCGCTTGCGGTGAATTGTTCATCGCCCAGCAGGTTGTTCAGGCGGTTTACGTCATTCTTTATGTTGAGATAAAAATCCTCCCAGCCAAGCTCATATGCGGTCATGTTGGATTCGTTCGCGGCAACGATGCTTTCGCCCACCGAGGTAAAGGTATTGTTCTTCAGAATCTTCAGATTTTCGCTGAACAGAGTGCCGAATGTGCTGTCCGCCCAGTTGATGTGCAGCCACGCGCCGTTCGACAGCGCCTTGAGATCGGCGTCGTCCGTTTCGTCCATCGCCAGAATCTTTGCCACGGCAGGGCACTTCAAATACAGGTCGCCGCTGTCCGCGCTGCATAGGAGCTCGAGCTTGACGTTGCTCAGCGCACTGCGCAGGAGGGCTGCCTGTGCGGCGGTGAGTACGTCATCCGCCTGCGAATCGCCGAGGAAATAAGACGCCAGCACGCGCAGATCGACCGTCACGGTCGCCTCAATGGCTTGTCCGTTCGCCAGAATTTCGGTTTTGACATCAACCTTGTAATCCTTGTTGCCGTCGATGGTGTCGAAGGCGGTGTACGCCGCGCCGATTGTCGCCACCGTGCGCAGCGTCTTGGCGTTTTCGGTGGATGGCTGTGCCTTGATCCACTTGTTGAGCACGGTAAACTTGCTGTCAATGTCGTTTACAAGCGCCGCGCGGTCATACAGCACGGCGGTCTGCATATCCTGATCCCACTGCACGGTAAGGCCGAAGCCTTCCGCGAAAAAGCGCACCGGAACATAGGTGCGTCCGCCTTTTTTGTACGGCGCGGTATCAAGCTGCACGGTTTTGACGGTTTTGCCCGCGCTGTCCGTGACGGTAAGCTGCTTGCCGCCGAGCGCGAACGACAGCGTTTCGCCGCCCTTTTTCGCGGTGATTGCTCCGGCGTCATATGTGACCTCGGCGCCGAGCACCTCGGCAATGGCGCGGAAGGGAACCATCACGCGCCCGTTTACCTTTTCCGGCTGTGCGTCCGCAAAGTGGACATACGCGCCGTTGAGCTGCACGGAAAGCTGACAGCGGAGTTTGTATTCATCGCCCTCTGTCATGGCACGCGCTGTATCACGATAGCATTCCTCTAAATCACCGTCCCAGCCGAAGGACAGCCCCTCCAGATCGTCATACCCCCAGTAATCGACTGCGATCTGGGGATCTTTATGGATGGCGTCCAGGTGCTGCCGATAATGGTCACTGAGCGTATCATAATCGAAAACGCCGTAGGATGATTCCTGTTCCATGTACTCCTCCGCACTGTCATACCCAAACTGCTGATACATCGGCGGTGTGGTATCCAGTGCGAGCGCGCTCGGCGCCGAGCCGGCGAGCAGCAGCGCTGCGAGTGCGGCAGCGGCAAAACGGTTTCTCTTTTTCATATTGTGCCCCCTCACATAGGTGTTACTACCATTGTACAGGAAAACAGTGGGATTTGTCTATCCGCAGTTTGGCGCAAATTGGCGGGCAAAAACCGTCATACTGTCCATGCGGACGCATAGGGTAGAGCAAGGGAGGGCACTGCTATGTTTATCACGATCACACGCACGGGTCTGTGCCGAATTGGTGTGGGACTTAGCGTTTTTGCGGTTTTGACCGCGGTTTTCATCCTGTTTCCGCGCGAAAATGCTGAGCCGACAGCCGCCGAACAGGCGGTTCCCGCGTCTGTCAGCGACTGGGGATTGTCGTTCCAAACCGAGGGTCAGCCGCCGGTCGGCAATGTCTCCGCCGAGGAACTGCGGCAGTACAACGCGTTTTACGTCGGTGATACGAGCCAAAAGACCATCTACCTGACGTTTGACGCGGGCTACGAGAACGGCTGCACGCCTGCTATTCTGGATGCGCTCAAAAAGCATAACGCGCCTGCCTGCTTTTTCGTGGTGGGCAATTTTATTGATACCGCGCCGGAGCTCGTAAAACGCATGGCAGCGGAGGGGCATATCGTGGGCAACCATACGCTGCACCATCCGGATATGTCCGGCATTGCGGATAAGAGTGCGTTTGCGGCGGAGCTGAACGGTCTCGAGGAGAAATACACCGCGCTGACCGGTCAGCCGATGCAGAAATTTTATCGTCCGCCGCAGGGCAAGTTCAGCAAGGAGAATCTCCGGCAGGCGCAGGAGCTGGGGTATACCACGGTTTTCTGGTCGCTCGCGTATGTGGACTGGTATACGGATAACCAGCCGACTGAGGAGCAGGCATTCTCCAAGCTGCTGCCGAGGATTCATAACGGGGCGATCGTGCTGCTGCATTCCACCAGCGAGACCAATGCGAGGATTCTCGATGAATTGCTGACGAAGTGGGAGGAGGCAGGATATACGTTTGGTGCTTTGACGGAGCTGGCGCAGTAATTGAAAATGGAGAATGGAAGATGGAGAATGAATGTGTCCGCGCACAGCGCGACAATTAAAATACGGCGCTCCGCGCCGTTCCTTAATTTTCAATTTTCCATTCTCAATTCTCCATTGCAAATAAAAAGACCTCTCCAAGTAAGGAGAGGTCTTTTTATTTGCTTTTACGGCATCATCACGCGGCCTTCAAACTCGGCGCGGCGCTTGATGTCCTTCATGACGGTATCGAACTGGTTGAGGTCGAGCGACTGTGCACCGTCGCAGAGGGCGTGTGCGGGATCGTTATGCGCCTCGATGATCAGGCCGTCAGCACCGGCAGCGATGGCTGCGCGGGACAGCGGCTGCACCATATCACGGCGGCCTGCTGCGTGGGACGGGTCGATGATGATCGGCAGGTGGCTGAACATCTTAACCAGCGGAACAGCGGAGATATCCAGATTATTGCGGATCAGCTTCTCAAAGGTACGGATGCCGCGCTCGCACAGGATAACATTGGTATTGCCGCCTGCGAAAATGTACTCGGCAGCCATGAGGAACTCCTCCATGGTGGCGGACAGACCGCGCTTGAGGAGGATCGGCTTGTTCGAGCGGCCCAGCTCCTTGAGCAGCATGAAGTTCTGCATGTTGCGGGCACCCAGCTGGATGATATCAACATCTGCGAACAGGTCGAGGTGCTTTTCGCTCATAATCTCGGTGACGATCGGCAGACCGGTCTGACGCTTTGCCTCGAGCAGCAGCTTGAGACCCTCGGCCTCCAGACCCTGGAACGAGTACGGGGAGGTACGCGGCTTGAATGCACCGCCGCGCAGGAAGGAGGCGCCGGCAGCCTTAACGCGCTCGGCACACTCGACGATCTGCGCCTCGTTCTCGACCGAGCACGGACCTGCCATAACATTGAAGTAGCCGGCGCCGATCTTGCGGCCCGCAACCTCGATGATCGTGTCCTCGGGGTGGAATTTGCGGTTGACGGCCTTGAACGGCTCGGTCACGCGCTGTACACGCTCGACCACGTCATACGCCATAATGTCCCCTTCATCGAGCCGGGTCGTGTCGCCCATCAGGCCGAGGATAAGTGTATCTGCACCCTGGGAATAGTTGATCCGCAGCCCCATATCCGTGAAATGCTGCATCAGTTTGTCGACATGTTCCTTGTCGCTGTTTCGTTTGAGTACAACGATCATTTCAGTTCACTCCTTCACAATGTGATAAATTTTAAGTAGGATTTACGGTACGCTTAAATTTTTTCAGTTTTTTTACAGCGTATGATTTGAAGTATACCATATCAGAGGATAAAAAGAAAGAGCGATTTACGACAAATCGCCCTTTGATTTTCCACGGTTTTTGCACATGGTTGCATGCTGCTAACCGGATACTTATGATGCTTTTGCCGCTTCGTCGGCTTTCAGCTCCTTGTATTTTGCGGTTACCGCGCTGCAGAATTCGTCCCAGCGGCCGCTGTTGATGAGGGTGGACGGACAGATTTTGCCCGAAAAGTCCTGATGCTTTTTCAGTGCCTTGGACGGGCTCAGGTCGTACTCGATCAGCAGCCGCGCACACAGCTTTTCGGTGTTGATGAGCGTCTGTTCGTAGTTGCCGTCCGAGTTGACGCACATTTCAATGCCGATGCCGTTCATGTTGCCGCCGTTCTTCTCCATGCCGTCGCCTGCGTGATAGGCAGTCTCATCATCCGGCAGATGGTGGTAGATCTCGTGATCGTCCACCGTGTAGTGCCACGAAACAATGCCCTCCTCGGCGTTGGCGTTCTGGTGGATGAACGAGTTGTGCGCGGCCGCATTTGCGCCGGTGCCAGTGTTGTCGGTCTCGTGGATGACGAGATACTTGATCTCGCGCTTCTGTCCCGGACGGGCGCGTGTGCCCTCGGGAAGAAAGTCGGTCATCACCGGGATATCCTCAATGTAGGTCAGACCGGCGTCGGTCTGCGGCTCGCGGAACACGATCCTCTGTGTCAGCATGCCCGCCGCAAACGACACGATCATCAGTCCGACTGTCAGCATCAGGCTGACCCGAAGTCCCTTGCTTTTCTTTTTGCGTGCCATGATTCACCTTGTCTTTTCAGAATTACATCGTCTTGCTTTTTCCATTGTACTACGTTTTACGCGATTTTTCAAAACAAAGACTGTAAACTTTTTGTGATGGCGACACCGTATACGCGGATTCGGTATCAAATTCGTAAAATTTGCAAGATGAACTTGCATTTGCACTCGGATTCCCTTATAATAAAAGTTATTCGGAGAGGCGAAGCCTTTCAGCAGAATTTCTTTGACCGCCCGGTTTCTGCGCGAAAACGGTGCCAAGGCCATACGGACAGCCGGGTCAAATGCCGAAACTGGCAACTTTGTTGCCTTATTGAATTTTATAAGTTGGCTGACTAAAAGCCGTGTGCCGCGGGCGCATCACACTTGTGAAACGATCAATAAGAGTACAAAGGCAACACCGCACAATTAAGACTGCGGCGCTTTGCGAAAATTTTGCACCCTGATTTCGTTGTGATTTTTTGCAATACAGCAAGTATTGCCGCAAAACCACGCCTTATCAGAGCACAAAATTTACTCGCAAATCGCTCTTGCTTCATTATGCGGTATTGCCTAAAAGTAACGATTCTTGCTATATAGACTCTTTCCTCTTCCATAAAACCTACGGAATGTGCAGAAGCATCCGCAAAAAGAGAACGATCATCCTCAAGTGAAAGCGTACCGTGTGTACCCCTTTCGCCTGGGGATTTTTTGGTATTGTGAGGATATGAAATGCAGAACAAGCTCAAACTTTACGGGTTCAACAACCTGACCAAGGCGCTGTCCTTCAACATTTATGATGTCTGCTACGCAAAGACCGAGCGCGAACAGCGTGACTACATCAAATATATCGACCAGCAGTACAACTCCGAACGACTGACCGGCATTCTCGAGCGGGTAACCGAGATGATCGGTGCGCATGTGCTGCACATTTCCAAGCAGGATTACGACCCGCAGGGCGCCTCGGTGACCTTTCTCATCGCGGAGGAGCACATGAAGCCGGCCCTTGAGCCGGATACCATCGTTGCACACCTCGATAAGAGCCACGTTACCGTGCATACCTACCCGGAGTATCATCCGGATACCTGCCTTGCCACCTTCCGCGTGGATATTGACGTTGCCACCTGCGGTGAGATCACGCCGCTGTCTACGCTCGATTACCTCATCGGCTCGTTCGATTCGGATATCATCACCATGGACTACCGCGTGCGCGGCTTTACCCGCGATATCGAGGGCAAAAAGCTGTTCATGGATCACCATATGACGTCCATTCAGGACTTTATCGACCCGAAAACGCTCGAGCGGTACGACGCATACGACATTAACGTGTACCAGTCCAACCTGTTCCACACCCGTATGCTGCTCAAGGAGGTCGATCTGCAGAACTACCTGTTCAACACCGACATCTATGAGCTGCCGCCCAAGACCAGACTCAAGATTCACTCCGACCTCAGACGAGAGATGATTGAGATATTTTCGGGCAAGAACATCTACTGATTTCGATTGAAAATACATTTTCAATCGAGAAAGACAAACCGAACGATGTTCGGATTTGTCTCACAATAAAATTTGCGCGTCGCTTCGCGCGAAAGCGCAGCATATCATTCTCTGCCGAAAGAAGGCATTTTTATGGATCAATCCCGTGCGCCAATCATGGAGGCGCTCGAAAACTTCAAAGACATGCGCATTGTGCCGTTCGATGTACCCGGCCACAAGCGCGGACGCGGCTCACCGGAATTAACGAAATTCCTCGGTCAGCAGTGCATGACGGTGGACGTCAACTCGATGAAGCCGCTCGACAATCTGTGCCACCCGACCAGCGTTATCCGCGAGGCCGAGGAGCTGGCCGCCGATGCGTTCGGTGCGGCGCACGCCTTCCTGATGGTGGGCGGCACGACGAGCAGCGTACAGGCGATGATTCTGTCCGTGGTCAAACGCGGCGACGAGATCATTCTGCCGCGCAACGTACACCGCAGCGTCATCAACGCACTCGTGCTGACCGGTGCGATTCCGGTTTACGTCAACCCGCAGATGAACGACCGGCTGGGCATTTCGCTCGGCATGTCGGTCGCGGATGTGAAGGCCGCTATTGAGAAGCACCCGTCCGCAAAGGCGGTGCTCGTCAACAACCCGACCTACTACGGCATCTGCTCGAACATTCGGGAAATCGTAAGGCTCGCGCACGCGGCAGGCATGAAGGTGCTGGCCGATGAGGCGCACGGTACGCATTTCTACTTCGGCGAAAATATGCCGGTCTCCGCGATGGCGGCAGGCGCGGATTTAGCATCCGTTTCCATGCACAAGTCGGGCGGCTCGCTCACGCAGTCCAGCTTTCTGCTGTGCGGCCCGTCCATGAACGCGGAGCACGTTCGCCAGATCATCAACCTGACGCAGACGACCTCCGGTTCGTACCTGCTGATGGTCAGCCTGGATATTTCGCGCAAGAACCTTGCACTGCACGGCAAGGAGATTTTCCGAAAAGTCGTTGACCTGACGACCTACGCCCGCGAGGAGATCAACGCCCTCGGTGACTACTACGCCTACGGCAGCGAGCTGATCAACGGCGACACCGTGTACGACTTCGACACGACCAAGCTGGCGGTAAACACGCTGGATGTTGGTCTGGCGGGCATCGAGGTGTACGACATTCTGCGCGACTTTTACGATATTCAGACCGAGTTCGGCGATCTCGGCAACCTGCTCGCCTATGTTTCGGTGGGCGACCGTGAGCGCGACCTCGAACGTCTGGTAGCCGCTCTCGCGGACATTCGCCGCCGCTACAAGCGCGACAAGGCGACGCTCATGCGGCAGGAGTACATCTCGCCGCAGGTGGTTGCCGGCCCGCAGGAGGCGTTCTACGCGGACAAGAAGGCCATGCCGCTCGAGGAGTCGGTCGGACGCATCTGCGCGGAGTTTGTCATGTGCTATCCGCCCGGCATCCCGATCCTCGCGCCCGGTGAGCGTATTACCCGCGATATTCTTGATTATATTCGCTACGCCAAGGAAAAGAACTGCATGCTGCTCGGCACCGAGGACCCCGAGGTGAACAACCTGCAGGTCATCCGCGGCGTTGTCAGCCCGGAATAAAAGGAGCGTTTCACTCATGCAACTTACCTTTACTGAAATGCACACGCCGACGGTTGGGCTGCAGATACAGGTAGACCGTCAGCTTTACACCGAACAGAGCGATTTTCAACGCATCGACGTGTTTGAATGCGAGGAGTTCGGTCGGTTTCTCACGCTTGACGGCTACATGATGCTGACCGAGCGGGACGAGTTCATCTATCATGAGATGATGGTGCATGTGCCGCTGGCCGTGCTCGGCGAGAAGATCAAAAAGGTGCTTGTCATCGGCGGCGGTGACGGCGGCTGTGTCCGCGAGCTGTGCCGCTATCAGCACATCGAGCATATCGACCTTGTGGAGATCGACGAGCGCGTTGTCGCGGTTTGCAGGGAGTATCTGCCCGGTGTGGCGTGCTCGCTCGACGACCCGCGCGTGCACATTCTCTATCAGGACGGATTAAAGTATATCCGCCGGATTGAGGACGAGTACGACCTTATCATCATCGACTCGACCGACCCGTTCGGCCCGGGCGAGGGCCTGTTCACGATGGAGTTCTACGGCAACTGCTACAAGGCGCTCAAGGAGCACGGCGTGCTCGTCAATCAGCACGAAAGCCCGTTCTACAAGGGCGATGCGCTGGCGTGCCAGAGAGCGCACCGCAATATCGTGCACTCGTTTGAGCTGAGCCGTCTGTTTCAGGCACATATCCCGACCTACCCGTCCGGACACTGGCTGTTCGGCTTTTCGTCGCGCGGCGTGCATCCGGTGCGCGATCTGAATCCGGACTGGTGGAACAGTCTGGGACTGGAAACCAGATACTACAATACCAATCTGCATAAGGGCGCGTTCTATCTGCCGAATTATGTGCAGAAGCTGCTGGAAAAGGTGGAAGAATAACGTTATCGCTTAGAAAATCACTATGGGTTTGATTGGGTATCCGCTTGGCAGGCGGGTTCGCCCCTTCCGGGCGGCAGCCTTTTTCTCTGCACCGGCTGAGCGGGGCGCGCGAACTGCGTGAGCGTGTTCGCCCCTAACGGGCGGGGAGGTTTTCGCTGAACCTCAGCGGGGAGTGCGCTGACGCCGCGCGGGCGCACAAGAGGGTAGACACCTACGGTTTCCACCCTCTTGTGAATTACCCCTTTCCCTTGGAGGGTCTGGCGCAGATTGCCGACATGTGACCGCTGCGAAATGGGGGAACGACAGAGGATTTTTTCTTCCGTGTCTTTCTCAACCTGTTCGCAGTGTCGGATACATTACTGCTACACAGGTCGGCTACTTCCAGCAGGCGCAACATACCCGTGTTGCGCAATTCGTTAGTCCGGAGGTTACGGACAGCACCTACGCAGGATAAATGATACCAAACATCTAAATTCGCAGATGCCGTGCGTTACAACGTGCCAAGGATTTGCGCGGCACTGCTATCCCCCAGGGGACCCTCTCTTGCCCTACGGGCAATTCACCTTGTGCCGCGCCCTGCGTTGATTAACCCGCATGTGTAGCAGTACGCTATCTGTGAACTGCGAAAAGGCGGAGAAAGACACGCTGTGGTAACCCGACTGCCGTTTCCCATTTTCGCAGCGGTCACATGTCGGCAATCTGCGCCAGACCCTCTAAGGGAAAAGGGGAGATTTACAAGAGGGTGGAAAACCGCAGGTTGTCTACCCTCTTGTGCGCCCGCGCGGCGTCAGCGCACTCCCCGCCGCGGGGCGCGGCAAATCCACGCTGAATTTCAGCGAAAAACTCACAAATCCTGAATATTCATCTTCTCGATCTGCTTTTTGCGATTCATCCCTCTGCGGCAGAGGAAGTAGATCACCAGCAGCACGATGGTCGGCATGGAGATAACGAGCAGCGTCAGCACCGTGTTGAGCACCGTCACGAACACGCTGTACGAATCCACGTTTCCAACCGCATTGTCAGCCGCCGAGGTCATCACCACATTCGTCACCACGTTCAGCAGGATGAACAGCTCCCCCGAAAACGTGATGGCAGGCAGTACCAGTCCCGGCAGTTTACTCTCCCGTCTGGAAAGATAGACCTGCAAAATAATCATTGCCGCGACAAACGCGATCAGAAAAATCAGCGAAATAATTGTAGAAACCGTTGCAATCAGCATTATTTATTCCCCTCTCTCAGCTTTTTGTACTCGTTGATGAGCAGCTTCGCCGTGTCAAAATCCAGCTTGTCCTTGACCGCAAGACGCTTGATGAGCGCGATATACGGCTCGTTCTCGATCTGCTCGCCCAACTGGATTTTCTGGATGAGCCGGTCGAGCCGAAGCCGAACGGTGGGGTAGGAGACGCCGTAAATGCCCGCGACCTCCTTGAGCGAACCCGACGCCAGCACGAATTTTTTGATGAACGACACGTCCTCCTCGTCCAGCGATGCAAGCCACTCCGGCATTACCTCGATTGCCACGGCTATCACTTCCTTTCATTATAACTTTATTATAATATTAAATTATATTTAAGTCAATCTTTAATTTTATCAAAGTCCGAAAATAAAAACGGCACACCGGGAGATTCTCTCCGGTATGCCGTTTGCTGTTTCTTACTTACTTTTCTACTCGTTTCTGGAATGCCAGACGTTCTCCGCGCCCGTTTTCCAGCTCAATGACACCGCAATAGGTATAGCCGAGCTTGTTCAGCAGACCCTGCATGGGCTTGTTGTTCGCGTGCGTGTCGATGCGGATGTTGCCGCACTGCTCCATGCACCAGTTCATGCAGAACGAAGCCGCGCCGTGCGTGCCCTTTGCCGCCGCGATACGGTGGACAACGCCGTACGGCGCATCGTCCAGCCAGGCGCCGCCGCGAATGACGCGGTAGGTCGGCTCGCCGTCGGTCGTAAACGCAAAGGTCGCTGCGATTTTGCCGTTGTCCTCGCAGACATAGCTGCGGTGCAGTGCAAGATCCTTGTCCAGCATTTCCCGCGTCGGGAATCTGTCTCCCCACTGATCGGGATTGCCGTTTTCGCGCATAAACGCCCGCGCGTCCGCGAAAATTTCCTGCATCGCCGGAAGATCCTCCGGCCGGGTGTGTCGAATCTGCATTGTTATTCCTCCTTCAGCCATTCCGCGCAGAGCGCCTGCCAGCGGTTTATATGCCGGTCGGGCACGCGCCCTTTCATCGGGTCGGCTGTCTCCAAATCCGCGAGCGCGAGTCCGTGCACGCCGTGCGGGAACAGGTGCAGCTCGTGGCTGATGTTCTCTCGGCGCAAAGCCGCCTCGAGCAGCAGCGTGTTCTCGACCGGAACGGTCGCGTCCGTCAGGGTGTGCCACAAAAACGTGCGCGGCATGTGCGCAGAAACCAGCGTTTCGAGCGAAAACCTCTGCTGTTCCGCAGCATTTTCGCCTGCCAGACGCACAAAGCTGCCGCGATGCGCATACACTCCCGCCGAGACCACCGGATAGCACAGCACCGCCGCATTCGGTCGGTGCGCCTGCAAATCCGTGCCCTCGGGAAACCAGTCTGTGTCGTGCCACGTCGCCGCCAGCAGTCCTGCCAGATGGGCGCCCGCCGAAAATCCGCCGACCGCAATGCGGTCTGCCGCGATGCCGAGCTGTGCCGCGTGTTCTCTCACCCAGGCGACAGACGCGGACAGCGTGTGCAGCGGCTTTACGCCAAGCGGCACCTCCGTGCAGTCGTACTCGAGCACGAACGCTTCCACACCGTCCCGCGCAAACGCACGCGCGACCAGTGCGCCCTCCCGGATGGAGCAGTATTCGTAGCCGCCGCCCGGGCACAGGATGAGCGCAGGCTTATTCCGTCCGGCTGATGCCGGAAAATGTGTCAAAACGCCGTGATCGAGCCGCAAAACCTCTTTCATCGCGCACCTCACACGTTGTAGCGGTTGCGGATATCAATGCACGCAAGAATGCGGTCGGTCTCCGGCTTTTCGCCTGCCAGCAGGTAGTCCATGAGCAGTTCGATCGGACGGGCGCCCTGCAGGGCGGCATCCTGATCGATCAGGAAGTCGATGAGTCCGCGGCGGACATTCTCCGCATTTGCCGGAATCAAGTCGTGGCAGATCAGGTGCACCTTGCCCTGTAAACCCAGCTCACGCAGCGCGTCGCACGCACCGAGCTGACCGTTTACCGAAACGTACACACCGCGCAGCGACGGATGCTCCTGCACAGCGCGGCACACAATATCATGCGCCAGCTGCTGATCGTCCCCGCAGGTCTGCGGCGGCAGCAGGCTCAAACCGGGAAAATTTGCGGCAGCCTCGGCCTGAAAGCCGTCCACACGCTGCTGATGCGACCAGTTGTTTTCCTGACCGGCAACCAGCAGGACTTCCCCTTGACCGGCGAGCAGCAGGTCCATCAGACCGGCGCTCATGCGTCCGCACGCGAAATTGTCCACGCCGACGTAGCACAGGCGGCCCGAGTCCGGCAGATCCGAGTTGAAGGTAACGACCGGCATGCGCTCGGACAGCTCCTGAATACGGGCGCGCACCCGCTCGTCCTCCGCCGGAGAAAGCGCGATGCCCTGCACGCCTGCCTCGAGCAGCTCGTCGATCACGTCCAGCTGCTGCTGTGCATCGACGCCCTCCAGCGGCCGCACGAGCACCTCTGCGCCGGTGGTGGTAAAGTGCGCCGATGCGCGTTCGATCTCCTCAAATACCGTGTGCATGAACATGGTCTCGACCGACTGGACGATCACGCCGATCCTGATCGGGTTTTTCGCGCGTGCCAGCATGCGTCCCGCACGGTTCGGGCGGTAGCCTCGCTCTGCCGCAATGCGGCGCACGCGTGCCGCAACCTTGGGATCGACGCGTCCTCTGTCGTTAAGTGCCCGATCCACCGTGCCGCGTGAAACGCCCGCCAGCGCAGCGATCTCTGCCAAAGTGACTGCCATGAATTTTCGCTCCTACATACCGCGTTGCGCGGTGTCATTCCAAAGGCACCACCACACAATTTGACTGCGGTGTTACCTTTTTATTTTACACGTTTCGAACGAAAATTGCAAATGCAAATCAGTGAAATCGACAGAAATCGGTCAATCGTCCAGCAGTTCGCCCTTGATGGAAATGGTCTTCACCTGCCACGGCAGCAGCTTGCCGCAGTTCTGCAGCGCAGTGCGGACGGCGTATTCCAGTCCGCCGCAGCACGGCACCTCCATGCGGACAACGGTTACGCTTTTGATGTTGTTCTGACGGAGGATTTCGGTCAGCTTCTCGCTGTAATCCACATCATCCAGCTTGGGACAGCCGACGAGCGTTACCTTCCCCCGGATAAAATCCTGATGGAAGTTTGCGTATGCGTAAGCGGTGCAGTCTGCCGCGATGAGCAGGTTTGCGCCGTCAAAATAAGGCGCATTCACCGGCACGAGCTTGATCTGCACCGGCCACTGGCGCAGCTGGCTCGGCATCGGAATGAACGAGGCCGGCTGATTGACCGGGGAGCGTTCCATACTCCGTGCCATGCTGCCCGGGCATCCGGTGTGCGGCTGAGATTTTGCCTGCATATTGGCCTGCACGGCGGCTTCGTCGTAAGCGGCGGCTTCGCGCTCGACGAACGAGATGGCGCCGGTCGGGCAGACCGGCAGGCAGTTGCCGAGGCCGTCGCAGTAGTCGTCGCGGAGCAGAGTGGCTTTACCGTCCACCATGCCGATAGCGCCCTCGTGGCA
>OLVZ01001449.1_pt1 | contig 20240 bp, 17 predicted proteins | sample 1673341 | NCBI WGS metagenome assembly OLVZ01 (sample SAMEA3178944, study PRJEB25190) | human gut metagenome | biome: human gut; feature: human-associated habitat; material: faeces | place: Austria | collected 2013 | reverse complement strand
TGCCCAGCATCTCGAAGAAGGTGCCGTGGCGGGCGGTGATGCCCACGCGCTCGATATCCGGGGTGCGGATGCACTTCTGGCAGGTGGTCACACGGTGGCGGGGAGGCTCTTCCTGAGCCAGGAACCACTTTTTCATGGGGGCCATGCCGCTGTTGATCAGCAGCAGGCTGGGGTCGTTCTTCGGCACCAGCGGGAAGCTGTCCAGACGCAGGTGGCCCTTGCTCTCAAAGAAGCTCAGGTACTTTTCACGCAGTTCATTCAAACCGGTCCATTGCATAGGTTTTCTCTCCTCAATTGTCCTTGGCGTTTGCACGTCAGTTTTTATGGTGTTATGGCAGAGGGGCGGGCAGGCGCAAAAACAAAAACAGCCCCATCCCAAAAGGGACGAGGCTGTGTAAAACTGCTCCGTGGTACCACCCAAATTGCAAAGGATAAAACTGCTTGTCCCCTGCCGCTTTCGGCGCGGTAACGCTGCGCTGCGTCCGACTTGTTTCGCCGGAAGCTCCGGGGCGGCACGAAACGAGACCTGCCGGAGCGCCTTGCAGCTGGGAGCGCTCTCTCTGGGCGGCGGTGTGCATTTCTGACCCCATCATTGCCATCTGTCATAATTCACGTTTTGCCGCAAAGGCGCATACTCACCCCTTGCGTACACTTAAATTATAGCATGGGCTCTGCGTTTGTCAACGGGTTTTCCACAAATTTTACGGCACCCAGATGCGGTCTACATGGGTCATCTCGCCGTTTTGGATGGTCACGGTCGTGTTTCCCGCATTCCACCCATAAACATCTTCTTCGCTGCTCATTGCATCGCAAACCGCCCGGTCTCCCTTGACCATCACTGGGTCGGCTCCAAAGTCTGCTGCGCCGTCCGATAGTTCGATATCGTCTGCCATAACAAGCTGCTTCACCACACCAACTTCATAATAAGCGGGAAAATCATCCCATGTCAGAGTCCGGTAATGGTCCTCCTCTTTGCATAAGTCGATGCCGCCTTCTTCTATTCCGCCGTTGATGGTCACATAGTTGTTTTCCCGCTCGATGCTCTCCACGGTCAGGGCTGTAGTTTCCTCTGTCCCGTTTAGATGTGTTACAATGGTATCGCCTTCGCTCAATGCTTCTATCTCTGGGGCTGTGTACCGGTCATAGTCGTATACGACCGCGTCGTTGATGGTATTCTTGCGTTCACCGACCCATACTTTATCGCTTTCAAAGCTGATGTGATAGGTGCCATCCGAAAGGGGGTCGCTCAGTAAAACGCCTTGCATGGGCTGTACTTCCGTTTTTTGCGCCTCCTGCGCCTCCGAAGAGGTCGTGCTTGGCGTGGAAGCCGCTGTGCTTCCCGCCGTGGAACTGGAGGCCCCACAGCCCGCCATGGTGATCCCAAGCGCCAAAAGCACCGTAAATGTTCCTATTTTATGGTTCCATCTCATACGAAAACCTTCTTTCTCTTGCTTGACGGAACGTTTCCGTTCCGCTACAATAAAAACGATTCAAAGACACATTCTATTTCAAGATAGAGAGGAAAATTTCCGTGAAAATCTTAAAAGTAAAATGTCTGGCCCCCACCCGGCTCGACAACTATCTGATGCAGCAGTTCCCGGCACTGAACCCGGGCCGCCTGAACAAGGCTCTGCGGGAGAACAAGATCAAGCTGAACGGCAAAAAGCAGCCGCTGGCCACCCGCGTGATGGCGGGCGATGAGATCAAGCTGTTCATCCTGGACGAGGTGCTGGATGCCGACAAGCGGGTGGAAGGCCCGGCGTGGAAGAACGCCCGCGGCCCGGCTCAGGTCATCTACGACTGCCCGCAGATCCTGGTGGTGAACAAACCCGCTGGCCTTGCCGTGGACGGCCCCGAGGACGACACCCTGCTCAACCGTGCTCTGCTCTACCTCAACCAGCAGGGCGAGTACAAGGAGAACAATCTGTACACCCCGGCCCTCTGCCACCGGCTGGACACCGGCACCAGCGGCTTGGTCATCATTGCCAAGACCCCCGAGGCCGAGCAGCTGTTCCTCGAGGTCATCAAGAACCGCGAGGTCAAAAAGACCTACCTCTGCGTCACCTTTGGCCGCCCCACCCCGCCAGACGGCACCCTGGGCGGCTACCTGCTCAAGGATGCAGACCGGGGCATCGTGAAGATCGTGCCCGACAAGCAGCCCGGTGCCAAGGACGTTGAGACCCAATATGAGACCGTTGCCGTCTCCGGCCGTCTGGCCCTGCTCAAGGTCCGGCTCATCACCGGCCGCACCCATCAGATTCGTGCCCACATGGCAAGCATCGGCTGCCCCATCCTGGGCGACAGCAAGTACGGCAACAACACCGCCAACCGGGAGCTCAAGCTGAAATATCAGGCCCTCTGCGCCTGGGAGCTGGTCCTCCCCCGCTTTACTTCCCCCGACTTCGCCGACCTCTCCGGCAAGACTTTCCGCGCACCAAAGCCCTGGTATTACCAGCAGGTACTGGATGGAACGTTGAAGTAATTTTTTGATATGCAGCAAAAAGCGGCACCTCTCCGTACAAACGGAAAGATGCCGCTTTTTCAGTTATATTTTATACTTTTCCTGAATATTTCGGTTGTGTGTTTCTTTTTCTTCAGGAGACACTTCAGTATACGGCAACAACATCCTGTAAAGATTGTCAATATCTTCATTTGACAGCACTCTGCCGTAATACATTGCATTTTCTAAAACACTTTTTAAAAGTTCTCGACGCTGAATCACATAATAATTTGATTGACTCAATCGAACGTCCTTTAATGTGCAATCGTTTCCAAAAACAATATAGGAATAAATATTCACGTTCTTATCCCGTAGAATTTTCTGCAGCACTCGTATGTGAGTATCATTTTGCCACAACGGGTTATAGAACTTATATTTCTTCGTTCCACCCCTTCGATCAGAAAAACATTGCGTCCAGTACTTCTGATTTTCACTGCCAAATATCCAGCCACTATAATTTTTAGATTCAAAAACATAAATACCGGATTCGTGCAGAAAAATCAAATCAACTTCCGCCGTTTCTCCGTTACCTTTCGGAAGATAACAGTTCGGCAGGGTAGCTTTATAGCCGTCCACTTTTTGAAGGGTATCATAAATTCTATCTTCGCCGTACTCACCTTTTCCTTTTACACTAAATCGTGCTATCAGAAAAAGTATCAGGCCAACTATCAAACACCCCCAGACCATAATCTTTAAACTCTCACCATATCCCGGGTGATCTCGGCCAGAGAGTGTGCGCCGCACATCTGCATGGTATCGGCCAGCTCGGCGGCGATCTTGTCGATGTAGCACTTCACGCCTTCCTCGCCGCCGCCGTAGACTGCGGTAACAAAGGGGCGGCAGATGAGCACAGCGTCAGCGCCCAGAGCCAGCGCCTTGAACACATCCACGCCGGAGCGGATGCCGCCGTCTACCAGGATCTTCACGCCGCTGCCCTTAAGGGCCTCTGCGATCTCCGGCAGGACCTCGGCGGTGGCGGGGCACTGGTCCAGCACACGGCCGCCGTGGTTGGAGACCACGATGGCAGCAGCACCGGCTTCCTTGGCCTTGAGTGCGCCCTTGACGGTCATCACGCCCTTGACGATGAAGGGGCGCTCAGCCAGCTTAACGATCTCGGCCAGCTCGGCAACGCTCTTGCTGCCGGCGGGCGGGGTCATATTCTTCAGGAAGGGCAGACCGGCGGCATCCACATCCATGGCAACGGCAAAGCAGCCGCTGGCCTTGGCCTGCTCCATCTTGGCCTTGACAGTGTCGATGTTCCAGGGCTTGATGGTGGGCACGCCGCAGCCGCCTGCAGCGCCAATGGCCTTGGTGGCCATAGTCATCACGTCGGGGTTGGTTCCGTCACCCGTAAAGGCGGCAATGCCGTTTTCGGCACAGGCGCGCACCAGCACGTCATTGTAGGTCATATCGGTGTAGGTGTCGGAATAGTGGAGGTTTACCGCACCCACAGGGCCTGCAAAGAAGGGATACTTGAAGGTTTTGCCAAACAGCTCCACACTGGTGTCGGGGGTGCCGTTCTCGCACAGGGTGTCCATGTTCACCCGGATCTCCGCCCACTTATTATAATTGCGGATGGCCGTATCGCCCACGCCCTTGGCACCGGGGCCGGGGATCTGGTTTTTGCAGGCCACGCCGTTGCACACGGGGCAGGCCTTGCAGTACTGCCCGATGCACTGGCGGGCATTGTTCAAAACATCAGCGTAATTCATATCGCATCCTCCTGTTCAGGCTCTCTTTTTCGAGCGGAACCTGCAAATTCCAACCGTTCTCTGCCCACATCATAGTCCGTTTTTATGGGTTCGTCAAGGGGATTATCAGGTTCTGCTTTTTTAAACGAAAAAATGTATGGCGCAGAAACGTTGATTTTTAGATTTTTCAAATTTTTTCAAAAAAATCCTTGACAAAAGTCATCCTTTCAGGTATTATAGTGGAGCGCTGAGGGCCACGGCCCGAAACGCGGAAAACTGAAGATGTGGAAAGATGGCTGAGTTGGTCTAAGGCGCACGACTGGAAATCGTGTAACGTGTCAAAAGCGTTCTGGGGTTCGAATCCCCATCTTTCCGCCAGAAACCCCGGAACGAATGTTCCGGGGTTTTTCTGTTGTTCAAACCTCTCAGTCCCGCTTCACTCGCCAGGGAGCCAAGTTTACACAATACCCGTCTTGCCTCTCCTCCTAGGAGAGGTGGCATCCCGAAGGGATGACGGAGAGGTTATATCTATAGGGATCTGTAAGAGAGAAAGGGAAAGTCAATGTCTATTACGATTGCAATGCCGCGCATGGTGCCGAACCAGCTGCTGGCAGAGGCCCACGCAAAATATCCCGAAAGCCTTGCCCGGGCCGGGGCAGAGATGCGCTGGATCGAGCTGGACGACCCCGAAAAGGCCGTGCAGGATGCGCTGGCCTGTGACGGCCTGCTGCTGCCGGGCGGCGGCGACATCGACCCGAAATCCTACGGGCAGGAGCGCATCCCTGCCTGCGGTGAGCCCAACGTCCTGCGGGATACCGCCGAGCCGCTGCTGCTGCGCGCCTTCCTTGCCGCCGACAAGCCGGTGCTGGCCATCTGCCGGGGCATCCAGCTGATGAATGTTGCTCTGGGCGGCGATCTGTATCAGGACATCAAACCCTTTGAGCACGTCCCCCACAACGACCATTGGGGCAAGATCCACACCGTCACCGTGCGGCGGGACACCCTGCTCTCCCGCATTCTGGGGCAGGATACCGTTCTGGTCAACAGCCAGCACCATCAGGCGGTGGACAAGGTCGCCCCCGGCCTTGTGCTGTCGGCCCTGAGCGAGGACGGCATCGTGGAGGGCATTGAGAAGCCGGATGCAAAGTTCTGCCTGGGCGTGCAGTGGCACCCTGAATGGCTCAGCGCTGCCGACCCCGCCATGCAGGGGATTTTTGATGCCTTTGTGGCGGCCTGCAAATAAATTATGAAAGAATCAGAGCCATCTTGAACGATTTTTAAGCTCTGGATCGTATTCCTTATAAAGAGAACAGGAGGTTCTGCCATGAAATCTTCCAAAAAACGTTCCCGCGCCGTGGTCACGGTGGTGGCCTGCATTCTGGCGGTGTGTCTGGTGGCTGCGCTGGTCCTTTTCAGTCTGGTCAACAGCAAAGTCCGTGCCTTACAAAAGGGTGCGGCCTTTGAGTTCAGCTATAACATCACCGCACAGGACAGTTCCAGTACCCCGGCCCTGTACAATATTCTGAAACAGGTGGGTGCAACCTCCGGCGATGTGGCCGGGCTGTATTCGCCGGGGCAGCTGCAATTGTACCTGTACCCCTCCGGCGGGCTTACCCGCGCCGAGACCGGCGGCACCGACTTTTTCACCGACCTCTATATTGATGCCAACGACACCTACTTCGATGCCGGGCGGCTCTACCGCACCCTGCGGGATTCCATCGCGGACAGCGCGCCGCTGGTGGGTGCGTTCCTGCCGGAGTGGTCTCTGCCCAACTACATCACGCAGGCCCAGCTGGCAAAGATCCTCGGCGTGCCCAACACGCAGGTAGCCATGCAGGAGATGTCCGGCTATACCATGACCCTCAGCCGCCAGTGCATCGTCCACCCCGATTATGCCAAGAAGGACTACACCTACTATCAGTTCCCGTCTGAGGGGGAGGACGCGGCTGTCCTTGTGGTGGGCCTGCCGCTGAAGTCCCTGCTCTTCGATGACACCATCCCCGTGGATGTCCATGTGGAGATTCCCGCCCACGGTGTCAACGCAGCCCTGAGCGGCACACTGGAAGCCGGTGTCAACAGCCTTTCGGCTCCCGTCAGTGTCATTTCCGACAGCGACATCGATTCCATTGTCCAGCTCCGGGAACGTCTGGAGCAGTTTGCCGATCTCATTAACACAGCGTTGAAGCGTGTGCAGTAACAAAAAAGCAGAGCCGTGCAGCGTTTGAACTGCACGGCTCTTCTCTATTTCAGCGCTTATGCTCAATGTGTTCCTGGATCCATTTGCCGCCATCACCGCTGCCCACCGCACTGTTATAGACAATGCCGGTCAGCTCACTGGTCAGGTCGGACTTCATCTTTTTGTACTCCTGCTCTGCCTGATCCGCAACGCTCTGGTCACGGCCATTGTCCCGCAGATACTGGCGCAGCTCTTTCAGGATGGCGTTGAACTCCTTGTCACACTCGCTCTGAACACTGGTCAGCTTGGCGGTTTTGGACAACACGATGGAGACCTTCATCCCCAGATTGCGCTCCTCCACCGGGTGGGAGATATACTCATCGTAGGCTTCGTAGATCACGCCGTAGAGCTTGGACTCCGTCTGCTTCTTCAGGTTCTGCAGCTGGCGGATGTAGCTGTCGATCCTGGCATCCACCTCATTCTCCGAAGCAGCGGAGCTGCTGGAGGCATGGCTGTTGGCCGCATGGCTGCCGGAAGCCGCAGAGGACGCGGGCACCGAGTGTGCGGCACTGGAACCGGACACTGCGGAGCTCACGCTGTCCGCCTTGCTTGCGCTGGCGGCAGAGGAGACCTCACTGGACGAAGCTGTTTCCGAAGAGGAAATGCCAAGTTCCTCTTCCAGCTGTTCCAAAAAGGACGAAACCGGGGATTCTTCCGTCACCTCACTGCTGACGGCGCTCTCGCTGGAGGCGGCGGCGCTGGAGGGCCCCTCAGCTTCCCCGCCGGGCAGAGCGGAGGACGGCACAGAGCTGGCCTGCGCCTCGGACACAGGGGTGCTTTTCCGCATCCCTGTCAGGATCAAAGCAGCTGCCACGGCCACCACAAGAACGATGACCGCAGCCAGCTGATAAAGCTTCTTTTTCTGCATCTGGCACAAAATTCTCCCACTTCAGATTTCGTTCCCGGCCTTTTGCCGCGCAGGAACAAGTCTATCATATCATCCCCAGGGGAGAATTTCAATGGATAAATCGTGAAAAATGTCGCCTAACTGCCTTTTTATGACCGGATTTCGTCCCATTTCACAGCCTGTCGGAGACACGGTCAGTCTTTTTTCACGGCCACAAGAACGCGGATCTTTCCGCCCGCCGCGCTGCCGTGGGCATCGTACCAGCCGATGAGGCTGTAATCCTCGGCGTTGATCTGGGAAAGGGTGGTGGCGTAATACTTGCCCTTGTACCACAGATATACCTGTATGTCGTCGGCAGTCTCATAGCGGGTGGAGCCGCTCCGCACGGAGGCCGCCCCCAGCTGATCCACCGTGACCGGGAGCAGCTGGGCCATGGTGCCCACACTGCCGGAAGCAGTCTTGCGCACCGAGATGCCTCCCGCCAGCACGGGATACTTCACGCTGGTCTTATAGGTGGTCTGCTCACCGTTGACGTAGCAGACATAGTTCGCGCCGCTGCTCAGGTAATCCAGCACCGAGCTGACCACGCCCGTGGTGCTGTTGGCACCGATCTTGAGCAGATAGCTTGCCAGGCTGGCGGTGCTGCTGGTCACGCTCTCCCACAGGGTGCTGCCGATGCTGCCATCGACCAGGCCATACAGCAGGGTGCTGGTGGAGGGCATCACGCTTTCCACCGCACCGGCCACAAGGTCAGAGGCGCTGGAACCGGTGGTGTTGGAGGTGGACGAGCCGGAGCCGGTGTTCGTGGTGGAGCTGGCTGCGGTGCTGATGAGGTTGGTCACATCATCCAGCACACCGTAGGTCCACAGGTCGCCGGTGGCATCGTTCAGGATGAGCCGGTCAATGGCACCGTTCTCATCCACGGTATAATAACGGACATCCGAGGCAGAAAGTGTCACCCCCGATAGGCGGCTGGGACTTACTGTCCCAGCCAACCCCTCCGCTGTCGTATCCAGAATCTCCACATCCGAAGCAAGGGCTGCATCGCCCAGCGCGGTGCCGTCCGCATTGACGGTGCCGCTGACCGATTGGCCGCTCAGGGTCTCCACGTTCTCACCGTCGGCGTTGACGGTGATCTTCACCAGCCAGCCGGTGGGGAAGTTCAGGCTCTTGTCCACATTCACGATTCGGGTCACGCCATCGGTGCAGGCCACCTGCACGCTTTGGAGCACATCCGCGCCATTTTCCTCGGTCAGGCTGCGGGAAGAAGTCTGCACCACGCCATAGAACACACTGTCGGCTTCCTCGCCAGTCAGAACGGCCACCGCCTCGTTGTTCATGCCCAACAGCAGGGTGACCACCTGCCCCACTCCGCCGCCGTTGAGGGACGAGAGGACCGATGCCGCTGCCGAGGAAGCCAGTGTATAGCTGGTGCCTGCCACCGTCACACTGGTGGGGGCGCTGGCGCTGGGTGAGACCGCCGTGATGCGGCCCGCCGCCTTGCGGGAGTAGATCCAGGCCGTTCTGGCGCTGGCGCTGTAATAGTAGACATCGTAGGCGTTCAGGGCGGCATCTGTGGCCACGGTATCATTGCGGTAGACCGCCGCCGGGACAAAGGGCAGCTGGGTGGTGCCATCGGCCACAAAGGGGCCCTCCACACTGCTGAGCAGCACCGAGGACAGGTCGATCCGGCCATCCGTCACGGTAAAGCCCAGCGTAGCGGCATAGGTCTGATTTTCAGCGGTGCTGGCCGTCAGGGCATTATAGAAGAGCACGGCGGCATCTTCCAGGGTCAGGCCCTGCCCCTGCACGGCGCTCAGACCGGCCCGCAGTCCCAGACTGCCGGCCTTGTTGAGCTGTGCCGCCGGGAAGCTGCCGCTCAGGGTGGTAACATCATAGCCCAGCAGTTTGAGGGCGGCGGTACAGGTCTCTTCCAGCGTCACGCCGTTGTCGGGCCGGAAAGAACCGTCGGTGTAGCCGCTGAGCCATCCCTGCTGGACGGCAATGCGGATATAGGGGGCATATTCGTTCCCGCTGTCCACATCGGTGAACAGGGTGCCGGTGTTCCCCTGCGTGGCGGCGCTCTCCCGGTAGGCCGAGAATGCCACCAGCAGCTTCGCCAGCTGGCCCCGGGTCAGGGCGGTGCTCAGGGCGGAGGCCTGTTCGCTGATCAAGCCGCCCAGCGTCACGGTAGTCTGCACCGCCGCATTGCTGGCAGCGGCATTTGCCGGCACCACCAGCATCGAGCAGGCGATGCTCACCGCCAGCAAAAGGGAAAGGATTCTTTTTTTCATGGAAGATTCTCCTTAAGATCGTGTTTCCTCTATTCCAGGCTCCCCTGCCAGGGGAGCTCCGCAAGGCGCTGGCGAAGCCAGACCGAAGCGGTGAGAGGTTTAATCATATCTCAATGCTTCAATGGGGTTCAGCCTTGCGGCGCGCTTGGCAGGCAGGTAGCCGAACAGTACACCGATGCCCACCGAGATGCCAAAGGCCACCAGCACTGAGGTCATGGAGGGGGCCACCGTCAGTTCCATATCCGACATCAGCAGCGGAAGCACCCGGTTGGCCAGAGCGCTGAACAGATAGCCCAGTGCAATGCCAAGCAGCCCGCCCAGTGCGGAGGTGGTGGCTGCTTCAGTGACGAACAGGGCAAGAATGCTGCGTTCCTTGGCACCCAGCGCCTTGCGGATGCCGATCTCCCGGGTGCGCTCGGTGACGGACACCATCATAATGTTCATAATGCCGATGCCGCCCACCAGCAGGGAGATGGCTGCAATGGCGGTCAGGATCGCCACCACCATGTTGATCATGCTGGTCATGGTCTCCCGCATCTCGCTCAGGCTGGTGATGAAATAGCCGTCCTCCGCGTGGAGGATGGATTCGATCCCTACTACCAGAAGATTCTTGCCCTCATCGGCAAGTTCATCGCTCACCAGAACCACGCCGTAGGAGCTGGCGCTGGTCTTGCTGATGCGCTGGGCGGTGGTATAGGGCACAAAGATCATGTCATCGTCGGTGCCCTCCTGATCGGTCGTACTGCTGACATTGGCTTCCAGCACGCCCACGATGGTAAATCTCTCACTGCCGATCTTGATGGTCTGGCCGATGGCGTTGCCGCCGTAGGCCGCGCGGGCAATGTAATCGCCCACCACGCAGACCTTTTTATTGTCCGTGATGTCCACATAGGTCAGGCCCCGGCCCTGGGCCAGCGTGCGCCCCATCATATCCAGGTAGGTCTCACTCACACCCTTGACGCTCGTGTAGCCATAGGTGGTGGTATCCACCTTCACGGTACTGTCCAGCGTGGTGGTGGGCGACATGCCGGTGAACACCTCCGGGTGGCTGTCCACGATGTCGTACAGCTGCTGTACGGTCACGGTGCGGGAGCCGCGGCCCGTGATCTGGACACTGAGGATATTGGTTCCCATCTCAGAAAAGCTGTCCTTGATGCTCTGGGTCATGCCATTGCCCAAGCCCACGATGACGATGACCGCCGTGACACCGATGATGATGCCCAGCATGGTCAGAACCGTGCGGAATTTGTTGCTCCAGATATTCTTGACTGCTTCGCGGAAGGTCTCGTAGATCATGCGTCCCCCTCCTGTTCTGCCGGTTCAAAGTTCAGTGTCGGCTGAACGATGGCCTCCGGTGCCCGGGCATCGCCGTCGTAGACCACGCGGCCATCCTCCAGCCGGATGATGCGCTGGGCCTGCACGGCAATGGAGTTGTCATGGGTGATGAGCACCACGGTGTTGCCCTGCCGGTGGAGCTGCTGCAGCATTCCCAGCACCTCGCGGCCGGTGTGGCTGTCCAGCGCGCCGGTGGGCTCGTCGGCCAGAATGACCGCCGGATTCCCGGCCAGCGCCCGGGCAATGGAGACGCGCTGCTGCTGGCCACCGGAAAGCTGGCTGGGCTTGTTTTTCAGCTTATCGCCCAGCCCCACCTGCTCCAGTGCCTCGCGGGCCCGGCGGCGGCGCTCGGCGCGGGGCACGCCCGCATAGATCAGCGGCACCTCCACGTTTTCCAGCAGATTCAATTTGGGCAGCAGGTTATACTGCTGGAAGATGAAGCCCAGCATCTCGTTGCGCACCTCGGCCTGCTCATTGCCGGACATGTTGCCCACATCCCGGCCATTGAGCCGGTAGCTGCCCGCTGTGGGCACATCCAGGCAGCCGATGATGTTCATGCAGGTGGATTTACCGGAGCCGGACTGGCCCACGATGGCCACGAACTCGCCCTTTTCAATTTTCATGCTGATGTGGTCGGCGGCTTTTACCGTGGTGTCACCCATCCGGTAATATTTGCACACATCCTCAAATTCGATCAGAGCGCTCATTGCGGGCCACCTCCCGGTGCGCCGCCGCTCGGGCCGCCGCCCTGACCGGGCCCACCGACCACAATCATCTCCTCCATCTGTCCGTCAGCGCTGACAGAGGCGGTGCTGCTGGCGGTGTAGGCCACGGTGTCGCCTTCCTGCAGGCCGCTTGTTACGGCGATGTAATCATCATCGCTGGTGCCGGTGGTCACCTTGACATAGACATAGCCCTCCGGGGCGGTCATGCTGGGGTCGGCGTTGGCAGCGCTGGGGGAATCCTTGGTCACCAGCACATAATTGCCCCGCGCCACAGCGGCATTGGGGATGGAAAGCGCGTTCTCGGCGCTGGCCGTCGTGATCTCGGCGGTGGCATTCATGCCGGGCAGCAGGTCGCCGGTATCATCGATGCGGATGGTGACAGGATAGGTGGTGGTGCCGCCTGCCGTGGTGCCCGCCTTGGATACGCTGGTGACCACGCCGGTAAAGGTGCGGTCAGAGATGGCATCCGCGGTGATGGTCACGCTCTGCCCCTCCTTGATGGAGAGGATCTCCAGTTCGTCCACATTCACCGTCATCTGCAGATAGCTCAGGTCGTAGATGGTGCACAGGCTGGTGCTGCCCGCGGTATTGCTCACGGTGTCGCCCGCCTTGACCTCCTTGGAGATGACCGTGCCGCTGATGGGTGAGGTGATGGTATAGTTGTTCAGCTGATCCTCGGTGTCCTCCATGGACATCTGGGCACTGCGCAGGTTATCGGAGGCGTTCTGCACCTGCTTGGTCAGCTCCTTGCCGGAGATCCTGACCAGCGCGGTATCGGCGCTGACAGAGGAGCCCTCTTTCACGCAGAGGGCGGTCACGGTGCCGCCGGTGGAGGCGGTGATGGTCTGCTCGTTCTGGTAGCTGAATTTTGCCGATGCCAGAGCGCTGACCCCGTTGACGCTGGCCGTTGCGGCCTGCGCGGTGGTCAGGCTGCCGGTGTTGTTCACCGCAATGGTCACGGTGCGCACCAGCAGGTTCCCGCTGCTCAGGGCATCCGCACCGGAGACGGAGCGCACGGTGCCGGAGACGGCCTCAAAGGTGCCGTCCAGCGTGACCTGTGCGGCCTGCCCCACGGTAAAGTTCGCCGCATCTGCCGCCGGGAATTCCAGCGTCAGCAGCAGGGTGGAGGCATCCCGCACAGTGGCCACCTCCTGCCCGGCGGTGACCACATCGCCCACCGCCACTTTGTAGGAGGCCAGCGTGCCGCCGATGGTGCTGCGGATGTATTGGGCATCCACGGCATCCTCGTAATTGCGCTGGGCCTGATCCAGCGAGAGCTGGGCTTTTTCCACGCTGTTGGCGGCGTTGGAGCTGTCGATGGTGTAGAGTACCGTTCCCTCTTCAATGGTGTCCCCCACCGCAAAATCGGCGGTGAGCACGGTGCCGGACACCAGCGCATTGACGGTATAGGTGTTGGCGGCGGCAATGGTGCCGGAGCCGCTGAACACATTGGTGATATTCCGGCGCTCCACCGCGTTTTCCAGATAGGCGGTATCTACGCCTGCCGGTTTTGCGCCCTTCCCGGGCAGCAGGAACGCACCGGCCACTGCGGCTGCGCAGGCGGCAGCGGCAATACGCTTCCAGTTGCGCCTTACAAAAGGTCTCCAGCCCTTCGGTCTTTGTTCTGCAGGCACTTCCAGCGCCAGATTGAATTCCTGGTCGCTCTGCTCCTGCGGCGTTTGTTTGTTTTTTCGCAGCATTGGTTGCCCCTCCCTGATGTTATGGCAGGGTGCAAAGCTGCACCCGCCCTTCTTCCAACAGTATAGCGGGGCTTTCTTAACATTCGCCGGAGGTATTTCTTAAGACTTGCTTAAGTTCGGTGGAAAAAGTGTAAAAAGAGACCCTCCCCGTCATCGCTTCGCAATGCCGCCTCTCCCGAAGGGAGAGGCTATGCAGGCTCTATCCGAGGTGCTGCATTGGCTCCCCCTTCGGGGGAGCTGGCAAAGCCGTAGGCATTGACTGAGAGGGTTGTCTTATTCTACCGGGAACAGCAGCGTCATGGTGAACTGCTCATTCTCCTGTTCGATCTTGCAGTCTGCGTGCATCTTATCCATCATGGTCTCGATGCTGGTCAGGCCCACCTTGGTGCTTTCCACTGCCGGGGGCGCGGGCAGGACATGGTTGCGGAACACAAGGCCCGCCCTTTCCTCCCGCCGCAGGAACCGCACCTCGATGGGCCGGGCCGGGTCGGCGTACTTGATCAGGTTGGAGCCGATGTTATCCAGAATGCGCCGGATGTACTGCGCCCGCACGGTCAGGAGCACATCCTCGCTGCCCAGCTCCAGCGCACAGGCAAAGCCGCGCTGCTGCAGCATCTCCACCATCTCGGCCAGCGGCTCTTCAAAGATCTGGGAGAAGCGGGCCGGGGCATCCAGCTGCACCACGGTGTCCCGGGTGACCAGCGCGTACTCGAACAGATTGTCGGACAGCTGCTTGATCTGCCGGGCCTTGCCATCGATCTTTGCCAGATATTCATCCTGCTGGGCCTCGGTCTCGTATTTGTGGTGGCGCAGGATCTCGGTATAGAGCAGCAGGGTGGTCAGCGGGGTGCGCAGGTCGTGGGACATCTCAGTGATCAGGCTCTTGACCTTGGCGGCAGCCTGAGCCTCCTCGGCCTGCTGCTGGCGCAGGGTCAGACGCAGACCATCCAGACTGGTGGCCAGCAGGGCCAGCTCATCATCCCCCTGGATCGTGATGGGGTGGTCAAGGTCACCGCCCTCCATGGCCTGGATCTCCCCGCTGAGCAGGAGGATATAGCGAATGATCTTCCGGCTGCTCAGGAAGAAAAACAGCGGGAAAAGGGCAAAGCTGACAAGCAGCAGGATCTCGCACCCCTTGCCGTAATAGGCATCCACGCCGTTGTAATAGAACATGGCGGTGGTCTCTTTGTCCGAAAAGGTGAGCGAGTACATCGGGAGCCAGCGCTCGGCCGGAACCGCTTCCGTCACGTTTTCCCGCCCCTCGTAGACCGGAGCGACCAGCGGATAGGAGGAATAGAGCATCCGGGAGCGGTCGTAGATGATAAACATCGTGCTGCCGTTCCGCACAGACCAGTCGTCCAGCTTGTCGATATCCCGGCTGGAAAGACCGCGCCGGTCGATATAGCTCTGCAGCTCCTGCACCTGCTTTTCCACAGCCTTCTGCTGGGTTTCCGGCTGGTCAAAATAAAGCCACAGGGCCTTGTTCAGCACGACCTGCATTCCCACCAGAAACACAGCACTTGCCAGTGCTGAGAACAGGATCATCAACACCAGCTTGCCGGAAAGCCCCAGCTTTTTACGCATGATCCTTCTCCTCCCCGGGCACAAAGCGGTACCCTTTCCCCCACATGGTCTGCAGACGGGCGGGGTTCTGCGGGTCTTTTTCGATCTTCATCCGCAGATTGCGGATATGTACCATCACGGTGCCGTTGGAGGTGTAGAAATAAGGTTCCTGCCACACATCCTCGTAGATCACCTGTACCGGGAAGATGCGCTGGGGGCTCTGCATGAGCAGCCGCAGGATCTTGTACTCCGTCTCGGTCAGGTCGATCTCCTCCCCGTCCACCCAGACGCGGTTGCAGTCCAGCGCCAGCTTCACACCGTGGCTGCACAGGGTCAGGTTCTCGGCCCGGGCCGGGGCCTGCCCCTTGCCCTGATAGACGCAGTACCGCCGCAGCAATGCCTTGACCCGGGCGCTGAGCTCCGCAAAGGAAAAGGGCTTGGGCAGATAATCGTCCCCGCCCGCGGTCAGGCCCAGCAGCTTATCGGACTCCTGTGATTTTGCCGTGAGGAACAGGATCGGCACTGTGGAGAGCTTGCGCAGCTCCTCGCAGACGCGCAGGCCGCTCATGCCCGGCATCATAATATCCAGGATCACCAGATCGACCTCCGGGCGGAACACCTCCAGTGCCCGGGTACCGTTTTCGGCTTCGATGATATGGTATCCCTCGCCGGAAAGCAGGATGCGCACGCCGTCCCGGATATCCGGATCGTCCTCCGCGATCAGAATGGTCTGCTCTGCCATGGTCTTCTCCCCTTTTTGTCATTCTCGGTTCTAGTATAACAGCAGTTTCCTGCATTTTCCACGAAATTTTTCTAAGGATTTCTTAAGAAAACGCTTCTTCCGGTCAGACCCTGCTGCGGGGACAGAAAAAAGGCATCCCCGCAAACGAGGATGCCTTTCTCAAAACGGTTTTCTGCCCCAAAGCGCCCGCTCCGGCGTGGAGCCGGGCCGGGTCTCCGGCGCAGAGGCTTACATTGCAAACTGGACGGCGCAGAAGGCTGCATAGATGCAGAGCAGCAGCACGCCCTGCCAGCGGGAGAGCCTGCCCTTGAGCAGAGCGGGCACGGTCAGGAGGAGCATGACCGCGAACATCACGGGCAGATCCATGACCAGAGAGGAATTGATGCCCATGATGGTGGAGTTCTGCGGGATGCTGAAGGGCGACACCGTGATGGACATGCCGCTGACCAGCACCAGATTGAACACGTTGGCACCAATGACATTGCCCAGCGAGAGGGAGCCGTGGCCCTTTGCCAGCGAGGTAATCGCCGTGACCAGCTCAGGCAGAGAGGTGCCCAGCGCCACAAAGGTCAGGGCGATGACGGATTCCGGCACACCCAGCGCCTGCGCGATCAGGGTGCCGTTGTCCACCAGCAGGTTTGCGCCCACAGCGATCAGGGCTGCGCCGAGGATGAGCAGGCCGACCTCCTTGGCAAAGGACATTTCCTTTTCCGGCTCGTCCTCATCGTCTTCCGGGGCGGGGGCGTTTTTCATAGCCAGCACATTGCAGACCATGTAGGCCACGAACATTGCCAGCAGCACAATGCCGATGGGGCGGCTGAAGTAACCGGTGGTGTAGGCCACGCCCGCATACAGGGCCGCTGCCACAAAGAAGAACAGCACCGGCACCCGCAGGCTCTTGGGGTCCACCTTGCCCGGGCGGACCGCAATGGTGATGGCCGCGATCAGGGCCGCGTTGCAGATGACCGAACCAATGGCGTTGCCATAGGCGATCTCGCCGTGGCCGGTCATGGCCGAGGTGGTGGAGACCATGACCTCAGGCAGGGTGGTGCCAATGGACACCACCGTGGCACCGATGAGCAGCTCCGGCACCTTGAAGCGGCGGGCGATGCCGGTTGCACCGTCCACGAACCAGTCGCCGCCTTTGATGAGGCAGAGCAGGCCCACGATAAACAATAATACAGGGATCAGCATATAAAATCTCTCCTTTTTAATCCATAGAGTATTATACCTGTTTCCCCTGCAAAACGCAAGCAAAATCGTGCATTTTTATCCAGCCTTCTCCACCTTTTTGGCGTTGGGGTAGATGCGCTCCATCCGGGCATCGTCAAAATGCTCATCCAGCAGCACATCCACCGCATTGGCCGGAGCCGCGCCGCTGGTGCGGGCATCATAGCGGGCCAGCGCCAACGCACTGGTCACAAGGTTCACGGCCATGAACACGGCCAGCAGAGCGGTCATCCAGGGGCGGATCCTGCGCTTGACTGCCTTCATCCCCTTTGCCACCAGCGGGTAGCCATAGCGGATCCAAGTCACGGCCGCAATGCCCCAGAAGAAGCAGTACAGCAGGTTGATGCGCCCGCCCAGATTGAACTTGAAGCCGCTGTAATCCCAGAACACGGTGCCAAACAGCAGCTCTGTCACGGCGCTGCACACATACTCATACGCACCGCCCAGGATCACACCGAACCAGAAGATGCGGCTCTCGCTCTTCTGTTCACCGCCCCGCAGCAGGATGGCGGCCAATACAAGCGCCAGCCCCCACACCACGCTGAACGGGCCTCAGACCAGGCTGGAACGGCTCATCCAGACCCCGGCGGTGATGCGGCAGAAGATGGTCTCCACCACATCTCCGAGGAAAGCCCCGATGACAAAGAGCCAGAGCAGGTCGGCAAGGGAGAGCTGCTTTTCGGCACTGGTGGTGGGCTCCGGACGGGCCGCAGCAGGGTACGCCCGCTGGATCCGCTTTTCCACGCTGGCGGTAATTTTCTGCCGCAGCCTCTCCGAGCCCCTGCCCAGCTCCCGATTCAGCTGCTCGAGCCGTGGGTGGCGGTTCGCATACCGGCTGACCACCACCATGGCAGAGATCTGGTCAAGGACGGCCAGCGCCATGCCGCCCCATACCACAGCGTGGAACAGCAGCGGCGGCAGGTGGGCGCAGAGCCGGAACAGCAGGTCGTTGCCCCAGCGGACTGCCGCCATGCCCAGCAGACCCCACAGCAGGGAGTATTGCAGGCAGACATAGCCGTCCAGATTGAACTTTTTATCGGAGTAGTCCCACCAGCGGCGGTGGTGGATCCGTTCCAGCAGCTTGGCGGTCAGCCACTCCACCACCGTGGCATAGATCATGCTGCCGAAGAACAGTGCCGCCAGGCTGGTGCGCTGGTCGTTCAGGCCGATGGTGATGAGCACCCCTGCCGTGCCGTACACAAAGCAGAAGGGGCCGGAGGCCACGCCGCGGTTGGTGAACCGGCGGCCCTTTGCGGTTGCAACAACGGTCTCGCCTACCCAGCCTAAAAAGGAATATACCAGATAAATTACACAAAGAGTATAGAGATTCAGGCTCATAGTGCTCCTTTCCCGGAACAAAAAGGGGCCGGGAAGCGGTGTTCCCGACCCTCTTTGTTCAGTTTACGAATTACAGCTGGCTCTTATACAGTGCCTCGATCTCCTCCACGCTGGTATCGCGGGGGTTGCCGGGGCGGCAGGCATCTGCAAAAGCAGACTCGGCCAGGAAGTGGATGTCCTCTTCCTTCAGGATGCCCTGCAGGTTTGCGGGGATGCCCACATCCGCGCTCAGCTGCTTGACGGCGGCGATGGTGGCATCGGCGGCCTCGGCATCGTTCATCTCGTCGATGCCCTTCACGCCCATGGCCTTGCCGACTGCGCGGTAGCGCTCCCCGGCAACGGTCTTGTTGTACTCCAGACCCACCGGCAGCAGGATGGCGCAGGCCACGCCGTGGGGGGTATCATACAGAGCGGACAGGCCGTGTGCCATGGAGTGGACGATGCCCAGGCCCACATTGGAGAAGCCCATACCGGCGATATACTGGCCCAGAGCCATGCCCTCGCGGCCCTCCGGGGTGTTCTGCACGGCACCGCGCAGGTTCTCGCTGATGAGCTTGATGGCTTCCAGATGGAACATATCGGAGATGGTGCAGTGGCCCTTGGTGATATAGCCCTCGATGGCGTGGGTCAGAGCGTCCATACCGGTGGCGGCGGTCAGGCCCTTGGGCATGGAGGACATCATATCGGGATCGACCACAGCGATTTCGGGGATGTCGTTGGTGTCCACGCAGACGAACTTGCGCTTCTTCTCCACATCGGTGATGACGTAGTTGATGGTGACCTCGGCCGCAGTACCGGCGGTGGTGGGCACGGCAATGGTGAACACAGCGTGCTTCTTGGTGGGAGCCACGCCTTCCAGAGAGCGCACATCCGCGAACTCGGGGTTGTTGATGATGATGCCGATGGCCTTTGCGGTATCCATGGAGGAGCCGCCGCCGATGGTCACGATGCAGTCTGCCTCAGCTGCCTTGAAGGCTGCCACGCCGTCCTGCACGTTGGCGATGGTGGGGTTGGGCTTGATCTCGCTGTAAACAGCGTAGGCGAAGTTTGCAGCATCCAGCAGGTCGGTGACCTTCTTGGTCACGCCAAACTTGATCAGATCGGGGTCAGAGCAGACAAAAGCCTTCTTGTAGCCGCGGGCGGTCAACTCGGGAACGATGTTCTCAATGGCACCGTGGCCATGGTAGGAAATGGTGTTCAGAACAATGCGGTCAGCCATAATTATTTTCCTCCAAAATCATTCTGCCCGCCTGCCAGCGGGCTCTCTCTGTTGTTAAGGATACCACATTGTTAAACAATATTCAATGTACTTTTCTTTTGATTTCTATGAATTTTTTACACTTTCCAGCAAAAGAAAACGCTGTACCACTCCCTCAGTCTCGCATTCGCTCGACAGCTCCCTCCAGGAGGGAGCCTTAACGCGGCGGCCAACGCAAAAGCCTCCCTCTCAGAGGGAGGTGGCATCGCATCAGCGATGCCGGAAGGAGTGATACAGCGTTTTTACCGTTTCATTTACCACAGCCGGATGACCTTGATGACTCCCTCGGCCTTATCACGGGCCAGCTCAAGGTGATGCTGCAGCGCATCGGCGGCGGTGTTCCAGTTGTCGCTCAGGGCGGCATTCAGAATTTCCAGATGCTCCTCACAGGTCTGATCCTGATTGATCATGCTCACCTTGCCGGTCATAATGCGGAAACGGGTGTTCAGGCCGGTGATGCGGTCATAGCCAGAGCGCAGATATTTGTTGGGCAGGCTGCTCATCAGCAGCTCGTGGAAATCATCGTCGGATTTGCAGAAGTCGTCGATCCGCTCGGGGTGGTGCATCAGCTCAGTGTAGGCCTCCAGCTGCTCCCGGGGGATCAGGTTGCCGTAGGTGCGCAGGGCGTAAGGCTCCACCAGCAGGCGCATCTCGAACATGCTGTGCACGTCCTCTTCGGTAATGCCGGAGACCATCAGCCCCTTTTTGGGCAGGATGGTGATCAGCCCCTCCTGCTCCAGGCGGCCCAGCGCGTCGCGCATGGGGGTGCGGCTGATGTTGC
>OLVZ01001436.1_pt1 | contig 20337 bp, 17 predicted proteins | sample 1673341 | NCBI WGS metagenome assembly OLVZ01 (sample SAMEA3178944, study PRJEB25190) | human gut metagenome | biome: human gut; feature: human-associated habitat; material: faeces | place: Austria | collected 2013 | reverse complement strand
TAAAATTACAAAATATAACGAGTCTTATTGCAGTGCCTTTGATAGAAAATGAAATTATTACTGGATTTTTGGGTGTTGATAATCCACGAAGAAGATATGATAATAGTAGCTTATTATCTTCGGTTGTTTTCTTTGTTTCTGAGAGTATGAATAGAAAACAACAGGAACAAAAGTTAAAAGCAATGAGTTATTTAGATTCAATGACACATATTTTTAATCGTAATGCTTTGATAGAACGAATTGATAAGATTAAAGAAAGTCAAAATAAGGATATTGGTATTGCTTATTTTGATTTAAATGGATTAAAAAAGATCAATGACTTACAAGGACATTTAGAAGGTGATGCCGTTTTAAAGAAAACTGCTTATTTGATCAATGAGTGTTTTCCTAGAAAAGCTTATCGTTTTGGTGGGGATGAATTTGTTGTTCTTTCAGTAGATGTTAAAGAAGCTAGTTTTATAAAGCAAGTTGAACAATCAAAGAAGTATTTAGAACAAAATGGTATTTCGTGTTCTGTAGGTGTTTCTTGGTGCTATAATATAAACGATGTTGATGAACTCATCAAAGAAGCAGATACTAAAATGTATGAAAATAAAGCAAATTTTTATGAAAATGAAATGGTTGGTATTGAAAGCTAACCATTTTTTTATGGTATAATGAGATTAATGAAAAGAGATGAGACTATGCAAAATATGAATTATTATTATGACTTTTCGGGTCAAAAATTTGAATATCCATTAAGTCTAAGTATTAATCAATTTGATCGACAAGTTTTTTCAAGACAATCTTCTTTAGAAATTTCTTATGTTTTAAAAGGAAGTTATGAAGTTATTACAGAAAAAATGTTTGAACCTATAGGAAAAGATACATTTGAAATTTATAAACAAGAAAGATTAAATAAGAAAAATACACATGGAACAGGATGTACCTTATCATCAGCAATAACTTCACACTTAGCATTAGGTTATGACATAGCTGAGGCTGTTAAGTTAAGCAAAGAGTATATAACAGAAGCAATAGCACATAGCTTTGATATTGGTAAAGGGGTTGGACCTGTTAATCATTTTTATAAATTTGAGGATTAAACAAGGGGAATAAGTAATGTTTGAATTAATAAATAAAGTTAAAGAAATAAATCCTTTAGTATTACATTATACAAATGAAGTTACTATAAATGATTGTGCAAATATAACACTTGCATTAGGGGCAAGTCCTTTAATGAGTTATTCTGATGAAGAGGTTGAAGAAATAGTTAGCGTTGCTAGTTCAGTAGTAATTAATATTGGTACTATGAATTCAAGTAGATTAGAGTTATTTGTTAAAGCTGGAAAGGCAGCTAATAAATTTAATAAGCCTGTTGTATTGGATCCAGTAGGTGTTTTTGCAACTAAAACAAGAATAAATTTTGTAAATAAACTTTTAAATGAAATAAAGTTTGATGTTATAAAAGGCAATGTTGCAGAAATAAAGTTCATTGGAGGATTGGATGTAAGAGGACAAGGCGTAGATTCATTTGATGATGGAGAAGATATTTCAGAAGTTATTAAAAAAGTAGCTAAAAAACTTGAGTGTATAGTTGTTGCTACTGGAAAAGTAGATTTTATTAGTGATGGCAATGATGTTATAAAAATATTTAATGGAACTCCAAAATTAAAAAGTGTTACAGGAACTGGCTGTATGACTGGAAGCTTAATAGGAAGCTATTTAGGTACTTATGATAAGTTAGTAAGTTTAGGACAAACTGATAATTTAAAAAAAATAGAAGCAGTTGCTATGGGAATACTTACAATGGGATTAAGTGGGGAATTAGCTGATAAGAATGACATAGCAATTGGAAGCTTTAGAGAAGAACTTATGAATAATGTTTATAAAATGAATAGTAAGAAATTAAAGGAGTATGGAAGGTGTGAATAATATGAAATTTTCAGAAGTTTTATTTAGTGAAGTAAAGGAAATTTGGGATGGATATTTAGAGCATCCATTTGTTAAAGCAATAGGAGAAGGAAGTTTAGATAAAGAAAAATTTAAGAATTATTTAATTCAAGATTATTTATATTTAAAGGATTATGCTAAGGTTTTTGCTATGGGGTTAGTTAAAGCATCAACTATGGATGAAATGAAGTTTTATCATGAATCTATAAAAGGTATATTAGATGATGAAACTGCAGTTCATGTTAATTATTTGAAGGAATTTGGATTAAGTACAGAAGAGGTGGAGGAATATAAAAGTGAATTAACAACTGAAAGTTATACAAATTACATGCTTGGAATTGCATTAAAAGGTGATTTAAAGGATATTGCAATGACTATAATGCCATGTACTTGGAGCTATTATTATATTGGAAAGCACTTATATGAAACATATAAGGAAAACTTAAAAGATAATTTTTATACTCCATGGATAGAAGGATACGCATCAAATGAGTTTAGAGAATATACACAAGAGTGGATTGATTATATAGATGATATATGTAATGACATATCAGAAGTAAAAAAGGAAAGGTTAAAGGACATATTTATAAAATCTAGTCTTTATGAAATGGAGTTTTGGAATATGGCAAATAAATAAACTAAATTCCAATTTTTAGGTTAGGTATTACAATTATCAACTATCGTATATAAAATTTAATTTAAGATGAGGTAATTAATATGGTTGTTTTTATAGCGATAATATCAGTAATATTATTTATATTTTATTTTAGGGATTTAAAAAAAAATCCTATAACAACAAAGAAAATGGTAATAATTGCAATGATGAGTGGATTATCATTATAATACTTTTATCTATAATTCCTTTAGGGAGATTTAAAAAACTAGTTAACGTTAAAGATATTGCAAGCATAAATATTAGAAAAAGGTGATAAAAATGAAAGATTTAAAGCTTTATTTATTAACAGATTCAGATATTTTAAAAGGAAGAGATTTTTATAATTGTATTGAAGAAGCATTAAAAGGTGGAGTTACAATGATTCAATTAAGAGAAAAAGATGCTAGTGGAAAAGATTTTTTAGAAAAAGCAATGAAGCTTAGAAGTTTAACTAAAAAATATAATGTTAAATTTATTATTAATGATAGAGTAGATATTGCAATGCTTTGTGATGCTGATGGAGTTCATGTTGGACAAAGCGATATAAGTGCAGACATGGTTAGAAAGCTTATAGGTAAGGAGAAAATAATAGGAGTATCTGCAAGAACAGTAGAAGAAGCAATGAAGGCTAAGGAAGATGGGGCAGATTATCTTGGGGTTGGAGCTATGTTTACAACTACTACAAAATTAGATGCTAAAAGTGTGACAATTGATAAGTTAAAGGCAATTAAAAAAACTGTAGATTTGCCAGTAGTAGCAATTGGAGGGTTATCATTAAATAATATTGATGAATTAAAGGAAGCTAATGTTGATGGATATGCTGTTGTTTCAGCAATATTAAAAGCTAATGATATAAAATTAGAGTGTGAAAAGTGGACAAGAAAAATAGAAGAATTAAAAAATTAAAAAATTAAAACTGTAAGGGGTAGGAGAAAATATGGAATTAAGTAAAAATAAAAGTAGGACTAAAAAGTTAGTTATAAGTGGAATATTAATAGCAATTTCAACTATTTTAGGTACATTTTCTATCCCATTATTAGGAGCAAAAGTAGCACCAATACAACATTTAGTAAATGTAATTGCAGCAGTAATCTTAGGACCAGTATATGGAGTTGGATGTGCATTTGTATCATCATTACTTAGAAATATACTAGGAACTGGAAGTTTATTAGCTTTTCCAGGAAGTATGGTTGGAGTTTTTTTATCAGGTTTATTATATAAGAAATTTAAAAAAATAGAAGTTGCAGTGATTGGAGAAGTAATTGGAACAGGAATAATAGGAGCACTACTTGCTTATCCATTAGCAGCATTTGTATTAGGGCGTGAAGTTGCAATGTTTGTTTATATAGTACCTTTTTCATTAAGTTCTTTCATAGGTAGTTTTTTAGCTTATATAATATTGAAGTTAACTACATTAAAGCAATTTTTAATAAATAATTAAGGAAATTAATTTTTTTCTGACTTTTTTGAAAAATGCATAAATGAATAATTTAAAAGGAAATGTGAATAATATTATTCAAAAAATAGAAAATTGAAACTTAATTGGTTATATAAGTAAAATGGTGTATAATATATTTGTAATAAATAAGTGTTTGAGGTGACAAACTATGATATTTAATAAGGGTAAAAAATATGTTTTTAGCAAGGATGTATACTTAGCTAGTGATGAGAGAGTTGAAAAATTAAGTAATGACCAAATTAATAAATATGATGGGAAAGAAGTAAAAGTTGGACATAGTTATTTAGGTTATATAGGTAATTCAAGAATATCTTCTAGCTGGTGCAAAGAAATTAAATAAATATTAAGTAAAAGAGATGGTATGAAAATTTATTGAATAATAAGTTTTTATATCATCTTTTTTTGCAGAATTAATATAAAATTTGGAATATAGATTGTATAATTGAATAATAGGAATAATTAATAATAAATAGAAGTTAAGGGAGGCAGTATTTTGAGAATATTACATACTGGTGACTGGCATCTTGGTAAGAATTTAGAAGGTGCAAGCAGAATGGATGAACAAGAATTATTTTTAAATGATTTTGTAGATATAGTTGAGAAAAATAAAGTTGACTTAGTTATTATTGCAGGTGATGTTTATGATAATAGCAATCCTCCAGCAAGGGCAGAAAAGATGTTTTATGATACATTAAAAAAGCTTTCTAAAAATGGGGAAAGGTTGATTTTGGTTATTGCAGGAAATCATGATAATCCAGAAAGATTAGTTGCAGCAGGACCTCTTGCAATGGAGCATGGAATAATAATGTCTGGGACACCAAAAACAGTAATTCAATGTGGGGAATATGGGCAACATAAGGTTATTAATTCTGGAGAAGGGTTTATTGAAGTAGAAATTAATAATGAAAAAGCAGTGATATTAACTGTATCATATCCAAGTGAAAAAAGGTTAAATGAAGTTCTTTATGGTGAAATGGATAGTGATGAAGATAGGGTAAAGACTTATGGTGAAAGAATAAAGTCATTATTTGATTCTTTAGAGAAGAATTATAGAAGTGATACGATTAATTTAGTTGTTTCGCATTTATTTGCAATGGGAAGTGAAGAAGGGGGATCAGAAAGAAGTATTCAATTAGGGGGAAGCTATATTGTTAATGGGTCATGTTTTCCAAAGGAAGCTCAATATATAGCATTAGGTCATGTGCACAAGCCACAAATAGTACCAGGAACAAATAAAAAAGCAAGATATTCAGGTTCTCCACTTCATTATAATAAAAAGGAAATAAATATTACAAAGAAGTGTTTCATAATTGATGTAAAAGCTAATGAAGAATGTGTTGTTAATGAAATTGAACTTAAGGTTTATAAGCCAATAGAAGTTTGGAAATGTGAAAGTATAAGTGATGCAATTGATAAATGTGAAGAAAATAAGGATAGGAATTGCTGGGTTTATTTAGAGGTGAAGTGTGATAGGTATATAAGAGAAGATGAAATAAAGAAGATGAAGGGAATTAAAAAGGATATTTTGGAGATAATACCAAAGCTTCAAAGTGATGAGGAAGATGAAAGTGCAGTAACTATTCAAGAAAAGTCTTTTGAAGAAATATTTAGGGAGTTTTATAAAAAGGAAAGAAATATAGAGGCTGATGATGAAGTTGTAAACTTATTATTAAAACTTGTAAGTGAAGAGGGGGATGAAGATGAGGCCAATTAAACTTACAGTAAAGGGATTAAATAGTTTTATTGAAGAGCAAAGTGTTGATTTTGAAAAATTAACTGACAGAGGATTATTTGGTATATTTGGGCCAACTGGAAGTGGTAAGTCAACAATTTTAGATGGTATAACATTAGCTTTGTATGGTGATGTTTCAAGAAAAAGTTCTAATTATATTAATACAAATTGTGAAAAGGCAAATGTTAGTTTTGAATTTCAAATATCCGGTGCAGAAATAAAAAGGTATATTGTAACAAGGGAATTTAAAAGAGATAAAAAGTCAGGAAATCCTGTTTCAGGCAAGTGTAAAATGGTTGACATAACAAATGGAGAAGATGTTTTAGCTGATAAGGTTAAAAGTGTAACTTATAAATGCAAGGAAGTAATAGGGTTAAGCTTAGAGGATTTTACAAGGACAGTTGTTTTGCCTCAAGGGAAGTTTTCAGAGTTCTTAAAATTAGAAGGAAAGCCGAGAAGGGAAATGCTTGAGAGACTTTTTAATTTAGGACAATATGGTGATGAGTTATCAGGAAAGTTATTAAGGGAAATTAGTAAGGAAAAGAATGCAGGAAATATTTTAGCTGGACAGCTTAAGGGATATGAAGATATAAGTGAATCTAAGAAAATTGAAAAGGAAGAAAATTTAAAAATAAGTATTGAAAATTTAAAAAATATTAATGATGAGCTTAAGGAAATAGAAAAGGATTTTAAGGAAAAATCAGAACTATGGAATTTGCAGCTTGAAATAAGTGATTATAAGGAAAAGGAAAGTATACTTGTTGAAAGAGGAAATGAAATAAATTTAATTAGGGAAAAAATTAAATTTGCTGAATCAGCAAATAAGGTTAATCCTTATGTTATTGCTTATGAAGATACTTTAAAAAATATTGATTTAACAGAAAAAGAATTAAGTCAATTAAAAGATAAATGTGAAGAGTTAAAAGAGAAAAAGTTAAGTATTGAATTAAAATGGAATAATATTAAGAAAATTAAGGATGAGAAGCTTCCTCAATATAAAATTCAAGAAGAAAAAATAAAGGATGCAATAGAAGATAAAAAAGCATTAAATATTTTAGAAGAAGAAATTAAAAAAATTAATAATAATATAAGCTTATTAAATAAGAAGAAAAAGGAAAATGAAGATAAGTTATTAGATTCTGAAGAGAGATTAAAGAAAGGTAATGCTTTATTAAAAGAAAAAGAAGAATATAGAGACACATTAAATATAAATAGTGAATTAAAGCAGGATGTTTTGCAAGGTGTAGTAATTACAAATGATTATAATAGTTTATTAAAAGTTGTAAGTGATTATAATATAAAAATAAAGAGATTGAAGGATGTAGTAGATAGTTCATTAAAGGAAAAGAAAGTATTAGATATTGAACTTAATGATAAGGAAAATTTATTGAAAAGTAATGAAAAAGCCTTAGAAGAATTGAATAAAAATTGTCCTGGAAGTCAAGAAGAATTATTTAATTTGCAACAAAAGCATTTAGAGTTAACAAGAAAACTGGATATATTTAATAAATCTAAGGAAGATATAAATAAAAATAAAAACTTAATAAATGAGCTGGAAAGGGAAGTTGAAGTTAAAAAGAAAGAATTTGAGCTTTTAGAAAATGAAATAAAGAAAATAAGCAGTTATATACTTGAAATAGAAAGAGAAAATTTAGCTTATAAGCTAAGAAGTGAGTTAAAGGATGGAGATATTTGTCCAGTTTGTGGTTCTGCTCATCATCATAAGGAGAATATTAAGCATATAGAATTTAAGGAAAGTATTAAGTTTGAAGAGGAAAAATCATTAAAGGAAAAATGTGCAAGTGATTTAGATAGTATTATAAAATCTATGGAAGCTAAAATTAAGGTAGCAAAAGAAAAAATAGAAGAAGAAAAAGTTGTAATAAAACATTTGGGAGAGGATTTTAATGAAGATTTGGTAAGGACTTCTCAAGTTAAAATTAGTGAATTAAAAGCAAGCCTTGATGATTATAATGTTAAAAAAGAAGAATTAGAAAAAATAATAAAATTATTAAGTGATGAATTTAATATATTAAAGCTTAAGTTCACCAAATTAGAAGCTAAAATAAGCAGTGATGAAAAAACATTAATGCAATTAAAAGAAGAATTTAATGATAATGAAGCTAAATTTAAGGAAATTGAAAATGAATTGAATTTACTTAAAGAAAAAACTAAAGTTAAGGATTTTATAACTAAAAATGAAGAAATAAATAAAATTGAAAAAGAAAAAGAAGATATAGAAAAAGTTATTAAAAGTTATAGAAATAGATTAGAAGAATTAAATAATAATAGAGATGAAGCAATAAAAATTTTAAATGAAACTTCAAATGAATTAGGTAAATTTAATACTGCTTTAGAGGAAAAAGCTAAAGTTAGAGAAGAAAGCTTAGTTAAGATAAGAAGTAAAGTTGAAGATGTAAATAATATTGAAGAGATATTAAAAAATATTCAAAATGAAATAAAATCAATTGAAGCAAATTATATTTTAATAGAAAAGCAAAAGGAAAAAGCTGATAAGGATTATGAAGAATGTAATTTAAAAGTAAATGGTATAACAGGAAAATGTACAGAGCTTTATAAGCGAAAAGTTAATGAAAAAGAAAAGTTATATGAGGTATTACAAGAAGAAAACTTTTTAAATATAAATGAAGTTAAAGAAAATGTCTTAAATAAAAATAAAATAGAAGAATTAAAATTAGAAGTTGATAATTATAATAATGATTTGGCTAAAATTAAAGGTGCAATAGAAAGTGTTTCTCAAAAAATTAATAATAGAAAATTAGCTAAAGAGGAATGGACTGAAATACAAAATAAGAAAGAAGAAAAGGAAAGCCAAGTTAAGGAATTAGAAGAAGTAAAAATTAAGCTTCAAGAAGAGGTTAAGTTAATAAAAGAAAAATTATTAGAACAAATGGATTTACTAAAGGAAAAGGAAAAGTTAGATCATAAGTTAGCATTGTTAAATGATTTGGATAAATTGTTTAAGGGTAAAAAGTTTGTTGAATTTGTTGCTGCTACAAGATTGAAATATGTTTCTTTAGAAGCAAGTAGAAAATTAAAGGAAGTAACTAATGGAAATTATGGATTAGAAGTTGATGAAGATGGAAAATTCATTATTAGGGATTATAAAAATGGTGGAGCAGGAAGGGATGCATCTACTTTATCTGGAGGAGAAACGTTCTTAGCATCACTTGCATTAGCACTTGCTTTATCAGCAGAAATTCAGCTTAAGGGGACAGCACCACTTGAGTTATTTTTCTTAGATGAAGGGTTTGGAACTTTAGATGACAATCTTTTAGAAGTTGTTATGAGCTCTCTTGAAAGAATTCATAATGATAAATTAAAAGTTGGTATTATAAGTCATGTTGAAAGTATTAAAAATAGGGTGCCAGTTAAATTATTGGTAACTCCTGCTCAAGCTGGAATGGGCGGAAGTAAGGTTAAGATAGAAAGAAGTTAATATTATAGCAATAAGGAGCTGAACATTTCAGCTCCTATTGTTATGTTATAGAAGAATGTTGTTAAGATAGAAGATAGTTGTTTGGTATTAGAGTATTAGCATCTGTTATATCAAAATGTTGTTGATAGAAAGCTTGGACAAAATAGGACAATAAATAAGTTTTGTAATATGACTTTATGATATGTTATAGAACAATGTTGTTAGTATATGTTATAGAACAATGTTGTTAGTATAGGAAAGTATTAGTTTTTAATATGTGAAAATTCACGATAATTATGATAGAATTGACATTATGATAAGTAATTAAACAAACATTAGGAGGAAGGAAATTTTGTTAATCAAAGGCATAAAATATTCATTTTATATGATTTTTGCTAGATTAAAAGGATTGAAGTATGAACATATAAAAAAAACTAAAGGTATAGAAGAAGCAACAGAATATGCAGCTAAGAGTATATATTTATGGTCAAAGTTCACTATAAATATAATAGGGATGAATATTAAAATTGTTGGGAAGGAAAATATACCCAAGGATGCTTGTGTATTTGTAGGAAATCATACAAGTATATTAGATATTCCAGTTATATTTTATTCAGCAGATAGGCATATAGGATTTATATCTAAAAAGGAAGTCTTAAAAGTGCCTGTTTTAAGCTATTGGTTGGAAAGAGGTAAATGTATTGCATTAGATAGGCAAAACCCTAGAGATGGAGTAAGAATGATAAATGAGGGGGTTAAAAATTTAAAAGAAGGATATTCAATGATGATTTTTCCAGAGGGAACTAGAAGTTTGGATGGGAAAACATTACCTTTTAAAAAGGGAAGTATGAAGCTTGCAATAAAAGCAAAGGCTCCTATAGTACCTGTTACTATAGATTCTTCATTTACTTCATTTGAAAAAAATAATAAGTTTAAGCCTTCAACAGTTATTGTAACTTTCCATAAGGCTATAGAAACTGCAAATATAACAAAGGATGAAGAAAAAGATTTAGCTGAAAATGTGAGAAATATAATAATAAGCTCCCTAAGAGATGAATATAAAAATTAATTTTATCATTAAGCATAGTAAGGAGAAATTAAAATAATGTTAGATAAAATAAAAGAATTATTTACTGGAAATGAAATTATAAGTGGAAATTTTGGAATTGAAAGAGAAGCTTTAAGAGTTGATGAAAGTGGAAATTTAGCAACAACAGATCATCCAGAGATATTTGGAGATAAATCTGAAAATCCATATATAACAACAGATTTTTCAGAAAGTCAGGTTGAAGTTATAACACCAGCATTTAAAAAGTCTGAAGAAGCATATAAGTTTACAAGAGTACTTTATGATATTGTTGCAACAGAAATAGGAGATGAATATCTTTGGGTAGAATCAATGCCATGTATTATTCCAGAGGATGATAAGATACCAGTTGCAAAGTTTAAAAATGCTAGCAAGGAAGCTCAGGAATATAGAGAAAAATTATTAAAGAAATATGGAGGTAAAAAACAATTAATTTCAGGAATTCATTATAATTTTTCTTTTGATGAAGATATAATAAAGAAATTATATGAAAATAGTGATAAGAATGATTCATATAAAATTTTTAAAAATAGCATTTATTTAAAGGTAGCAAGAAATTATTTAAGATATAGATGGATTATAGTATATCTTTTAGGAGCTGCACCAATTGTTCATGAAAGTTTTATCACTGAAAATAAATGTCCATTAATGAAGTTAACTAAAAATGGTTATAGCAGTAATGGAGCTATTTCACATAGAAATGGAAAATGTGGGTATAAAAATAAAGTAGATTTATTTCCAAATTATAAAACTGTAGAAGATTATATTGGTAGTATTAATGGTTATTTAAAAGATGAAATTATTGAAAGTCATAAGGAAGTTTATAGTCATGTAAGATTAAAACCTAGTGATACAAATAATTTTATGGAATCTTTAATTAATGATGGAATTAAGTATTTAGAATATAGAACAATTGATATTAATCCATTTGAAAAGGGTGGAATAAGCTTAGAAGATTTAAAATTCTTGGAAATATTTAATGTATATTTATTATTGAAAGAAGAAAGTACTTTTGAAAAGTGGCAAGAAGAAGCATTAGAAAACCAGCAGTTAGTTGCAGTTTCAGGACTTAATGATATTGAATTAAGTAAGGATGGAAAAGCAATTGATAAGGTTGAATATGGATTAGAAATATTAAATGAAATAAAGGCAATTAATAATGAGCTTAATTTAAATTATGAAGATGTTATAAATAGAATGATAGATAAGTTTAATGATAGCAAATTAACTTATGCTTATAAGGTTTCAGAGTTAATAAGAGAAAATGGATATGTTGATACATTTTTAAATTTAGCAAAAAAATATAAGAAAGAAGCATATAATAATAGATTTAAATTAGAGGGGTATGAAGATTTAGAATTATCTACTCAAATTTTAATGAAGGAATCTATTAAAAGAGGTATTACTGTAAATTTAGTAGATAGAAGTGAAAATTTTATATCTTTAAAGAAAAATGAAAAAATTGAGTATGTAAAACAAGCTACTAAAACATCAAAGGATACTTATGTTTCTGTATTAATAATGGAAAATAAAACTGTAACTAAAAAAGTGTTAGCACAAAAAGGTGTTAAGGTTCCAGAAGGTGATGAATTTAATAGTATTGAAGAGGCAGAGTTAAAAGCGGGAAATTATATAAATAAGCCAGTTGTTATAAAGCCTAAGAGTACTAATTTTGGAATTGGAATTAATATTTTTCCTAATGGTGCAAACTTAGAAGATATAGTTCATGCTTTTGAAATTGCTTTTAAAAATGATAATACTGTTTTAATTGAAGAATTTATAAAGGGAAAAGAATATAGATTTTTAGTTATTGATGATGAAGTTGTAGGAATACTTCATAGAGTTCCTGCTAATGTTATTGGTGATGGTGAAAAGACTATAAGTGAACTTGTAGAAATTAAAAATCAAGATCCATTAAGAGGAAAGGGATATGTAACACCTTTAGAAAAAATAAGATTAGAAGAAAATGCAGCCTTATTCTTAAAGCAACAAGGAAAGGATTTTAATTATATACCTAAAAAAGATGAAGTAGTGTATTTAAGGGAAAATTCTAATATAAGTACAGGTGGAGATAGTGTGGATTATACAGATGATATTCCACAAAAGTTTAAGGAAATTGCAGTTAATGCAGCAAGGGCAGCAGGAGCAAAGATTTGTGGTGTTGATATGATGCTTGAAGATTATAGTGATGAAAATACTAATTATGCAATAATAGAATTAAACTTTAATCCAGCAATTCACATTCACTCTTATCCTTATAAAGGTAAAGAAAGAAATATAGCAAAACATGTTTTAAAACTTTTAGAACTTATATAAACTTCAATTTAAACTACTTAAATTTATAGAAAGGTATTTTACTTTTTATATTTGTATAAGTTAATATTGTAATTGGGGATGTGGCATTAAGAATAAATACTACAATATATTGTGTTTATTTTTATTTTTTAAAACAATATATTGTGTATAAAATTTTTAGTGCCACAGCCTCATAAAAATATTATTATTTTTTAGATTTGCACTTTGGAGAAATATAAATTTAGTTGAAAAAAAGTGGCAAATTCGATATAATGACTTATAACATGAAATAAATTAAATGAATATAGTTAGTAGTTTTTAAATGTATTTATTTAATTTATTTTATAATTAGGACGTGGAAATTATATTTAAGTACATCTTAGCAACATTAAACAAGTAATAAATTAACATAGTCAGATGTTAAGCTTTGTAAATGCAATGTTAAGGAAATAGCTTTTAAAGTATTTTTGTTAATTAAGTGAATTTGACGTATTAATTTATAAAAAAATATCAATATAAAGAAAAGTTGATTAAAAAACAGCTTTTATTTTTGTGTAAATAATTACAGTAAATATAGATAAAATATGGAGGATTTAGATGGAAAGCAAGAAGAAGATAAAGGTCATACCATTAGGTGGACTTGGGGAAGTTGGTAAAAATATAACGGTAATAGAATATGGTGATGAGATAATTGTAATAGATTGTGGAATGACTTTTCCTGACACAGAAATGTATGGGATAGATATAGTAATTCCTGATGTAAGTTATTTAGTTGAAAACATTGATAGAGTAAAAGGATTTTTTATAACACATGGACATGAGGACCATATAGGGGCAATACCATATATTTTAAAGCAAGTTAATGTTCCTATATTTGCAACTCAATTAACAGCAGGATTAATTGAAAGTAAATTAGAAGAACATAAAATGCTTGATAAGGTAAGTATAAATATTGTCAAGCAAGAAGATATAATAAAATTAGATAAATTAAAGGTAGAATTTATAAGGACTAACCATAGTATAGCCGACAGTTGTGCATTAGCAATTCATACACCTATTGGAATAGTTGTTCATACTGGAGATTTTAAGGTGGATTTTACTCCAGTTGATGGAAAGGTAATAGATTTACAAAGATTTGCTAAGCTTGGTAAGCAGGGTGTTTTATTACTTATGGCAGATAGTACTAATGCTTGTCATCCAGGATATACTATGTCAGAAAAAAGTGTTGGAGAAAAATTAGATAATTTATTTTCTAAAGGCAAGGGAAGGATAATAGTTGCTACATTTGCATCAAATATTCATAGGTTACAACAAATAATTAATTCATCAATTAAATATGGTAGAAAAATTGCTTTTAGTGGAAGAAGTATGGAGAAAATTTCAGAAGTTGCATCTAAACTTGGTTATTTAGATATGCCAGAAGGATTATTAATTGATTTAAAAGATTTAAAGCTTTATAACAATAATCAAATAACAATTGTAACTACGGGAAGTCAAGGAGAGCCAATGTCTGCTCTTACTAGAATTGCATCATCTACTCATAAGAGTATACAAATTGAAAAAGATGATATGATAATTATTTCTGCAAGTCCAATACCAGGTAATGAAAAGGCTGTATCAAAAGTTATAAATGAATTAACTCATAAGGGAGCAGAAGTTATTTATAAGTCAATTGAGGAAATTCATGTTTCAGGTCATGCTTGTGAACAAGAATTGAAGCTTATACATTCTATGTTAAAACCAAAATATTTTGTTCCAGTTCATGGTGAATATAAGCATTTAAGAAAGCATATTTTAATAGCTGAAGAAGTAGGATTAGAAAAAGGAAAATCATTTATATTAGAAAATGGTGATGTTTTAAGTTTAAATAGAAAATCGGCAGCTATTATTAATAAAGTTCAATCGGGCAATGTATTAGTAGATGGTAGTGGAATTGGTGATGTTGGAAATATAGTATTAAAAGATAGAAGGAATTTATCTAAAGATGGTATAATAAATGTTATTGTTGCAATTGAAAGAGAAAGTCATACAATTGTTGGTGGACCTGATATAATAACTAGAGGGTTTGTATATGTAAGAGAATCAGAAGCATTAGTGAATGAAATAAAAGAAATTTCATATGAAAGTATACAAAAATCTATAGATAATAATATATTTAAGTGGTCTGAAATAAAAAATAATATAAGAAATGATATAGGTTCATTTATATATAGCAAAACAAAAAGAAAGCCTATAATAGTACCAATAATAATGGAAGTTTAATAAAATGGGGATGTGGCATTAAGAATAAATACTACAATATATTGTATTAATTTTTATTTTTTTAAATAATATATTGTGTATAAAATTTTTAGTGCGACATCCCCTTTTTTATGAGAAATAAGTTTAATAAAGTAAAAAATGAATTAAGAAAAGTGTAAGAAAGATTTTCATATTTTAGCAGAAATTTTAATTTTGCTATTATTTTTACTAAGCTTATAAGTGAAAATATTTCCTATTATTTTAACAGGTTTATGATTAGCAAAGGTTGTTAAGTATAAAAGGTCTTTAAATTTATCAATATACATATTTTCATCAAAAGCAATTTGTTCTATGTTTCCAGATAAAATTTGTTTTGCAATAAAACATCCATTTTCATAAATAACTTGTGAAGTTTTTTTATAAGTAAAACTATTTTCTTGATAAATTATTACATCACCTTCATAAATTTCACGATTTGAAGAATCATAAATTCCAGTAGGCATTAATAATTGACAATCATTAAAAGAAATAGTTTCTTCTTCATCCTTATCATAATAATAAACTTGCTTTTCTATATAATCAATCCTAGTAACTTTAAAGCACTTTTTTGAAATTTTATTATATATTTTAAACTTAAGCTCATCATGCATAAAAAACACTCCAATCCATATATATTATTAAAAATACTATAAACTATATTATATTATAACAAATTGGAAAATATTTGAAAATATTTTTTTAGAAAATTACATAACAAATTTGTTAAATTCATAAATATAAGTTATGAAAGTAATAAACTTAAGGGTTGGTGAGGGCAAATTATTAATATTGATAAAATTAAAAAAGATGATGGAAAGTACTATATAATAAAATTTAGAATAAGTCACAATTTTGATTTGGGAAAAATGTATATAGGAGATGACAAAGTTTTATATTTGTTTAATAAAGAATATGAAAAATTTGCATTAAATGCATTAAAGCAAATAGATAGCTTAAAATATGCAAATGAAGATATGAAAAAAGAATTTAATAGATATGTTCCTAAATTAGAGACAAGCTTTAAAACAACTATTGGACAAGTAGGGATTGTTTTTAAAAAAGAGGAAGATTTAATTTTATTAAGAGATTTATTATCTTATTGTAATGGTAAGTTATCTGTTAATACAGCAAGTTGGTTATTAAGTAGTTTATATAATATAATATGTTTTTTGCATTATAATGGTTTAACTCATAACGGAATTACAATAGATAGTTATTTTGTTTCAACAAAACATAGATATGGTGCGCTAATTGGAGGTTGGTGGTATTCAGCTAAGGAGGGAAAAGAGCTTATTGGAGTGCCTAATAAAATTAAAGGATTACTTCCTTATGAAATGAAAAGGAACAAAAAATCAAATTCTATTTTAGATTTAGAATCTATAAGGCTTTTAGGCAGATGTATACTTGGTGATAAAAATGGTAATTTATTATCGGTGGGTGGTAATGTTCCAAATACTCTTAATTTATGGTTAAAAGCTAATGCAGGTAATAATCCATTTGAAGAATATAGTATATGGTCTAATATTATGAATTGTATAGGAGAAAGAAAATTTATTAAAAAATCTATAAATAAAGATGAATTATATAAAAAGATAGGTGGAAAATAAATTTAAATTAGTAAGTGATAATTTTTAAATTTATTTCATGAAAAATGACTAATGAAAATTTAATTTTCAATTATGTTTTATAGAAAAGAAATAAGAAAATAATAATTTTGAAATGAATTATATGATATAATTGGGTTATAATTTAAATAAGAATAGCTAAAGCTAAAATGGAGGATTTATATATGTCATTTACAAAATTAGATATGAATGATAATTCACAAGTTGAAGGAAGAGCTTGTGTAATTATTTATAATATAGGTGGTAAGGAACTTAAATCAATTAAAGGATATGCTTCTCTTTTAGGGGTTAGAGATCAAATAGTATTATATCCTAAAAATGCAGATACTGTTGTAAAAGATATATTAGAAAATAATATAAATTCAGATTGTTCTAATGGAAGAAAAGAAAGAGCCATAATATTTAATGCATTATCACCAGCAAAAATAAATGTATTTTTAGAAACACTAAGAAAATTAAAAATAAATAATGTTTTGAAAGCTACAGTAACACAAACATCAATTAATTGGACATTAAATGAAGTTGTTACAAATCTTTCTGAAGAGCATATTGCAATTAGCAAAGGAAATTTTGAAGCTCATAAATAAATAAAATAATTTAGGAATTATAAATTTAAAGAAAATACTTTAAGTTATAATTCCTATTTTTATTATAAAAAAGCATTTTTGATTTATAAAGTAGCATATTTGTTTCATTGTTTGTATAAAAAGTTTTATGTATAATTTCATATATGTGATAACAATTACAAAAGGGGGAGAAGAAATGTATAAGTATGGAAGAGGAATGTGGAAGAGCATTGAAAATGGTAATGAATTATCATGGGTTATAGGAAATGGTATTGGTGGATATGCAAATCATACTGTTGCAGGAGGAGGGGCTCAAGCCTTTCATGGATATTTAGTTGCAGCTTTAAATGCACCAGTTAATAGAAAAATGATTTTAACTAGAACTCAAGAAGAAATTATAATTGGAAATAATAAATATGATTTAACTTCTCAACAATATATAGGAACTTCAAAAAATGGGCAAGAATATTTAGAACAATTTATTTTAGATACAGTTCCGGAATATTATTATCAAATAGAAGATGTATCTATGAAAAAGACTATAGCAGTAGAATATGAGCATAATACAGTAGTAGTATGCTATGAAATTGAAAATGGAATAGAGGAAGCAAAATTAAATTTAATTCCATTATTTAACTATAGGGAAGCAGGGGAAGTAAGTGAAAAAGCTGATTTAAAGTTTGATGTTAGTGTTAATGAAAATATTTTAACTTTAATACCACAAAAAAATAAGAATTTAAAAATAGAATTTTATACATCAGAAGGTGAATTTTTTGATAGAAGTTTAATTCCTACAAGTATGGCAACTCCAAATTATTTAATAGAAGAAAATCATTTTTATATGATAGACCATAGAACAGGCTTTTTAGGAGTGGACAATCATTATACACCTTATGAAGTTAATATTAAATTAAATCCCTTTGAAAAAAAGAAATTTTATGTTAAATGTACAATTGAAGGATTAGATGATAAAAGCGGATTTGAAATAGTAAATGAATATAAAGAAAGAGCTGAAAGTTTAGTTAGAAATGCTAATTTAAATGACGAATTTGCAAATAACTTAGTTAAGGCAGGAGATCACTTTATTGTAAATAGAGAAAGTACAGGATTAAAAACTGTATTAGCAGGACTTCCTTGGTTTACAGACTGGGGAAGGGATACAATGATTGCATTTGAAGGACTTACTTTAGTTACAAAAAGGTTTAATGATGCAAGAGAAATTTTAGAATCCTTTGCAAAATACATTAAAAATGGTTTAGTTCCAAATGTATTTCCAGATGAAAATACTGAGCCTGGATATAACACAGTAGATGCTTCTCTTTGGTATTTTCAAGCAACATATAAATATTTAAAATATACAGGAGGTGAAAGAGATTATAAATTTATTGAAGAAAAAATTTATCCTAAATTAAAAGAAATTTATAAAGCATATTCAACTAAAACAGACTTTTCAATTGGAATGGATAGTGATGGATTGATTTTTGCAGGTGGAGGACTTGATCAAGTAACATGGATGGATGTAAGAGTTGGTGATTATGTTGTTACGCCAAGGCATGGAAAACCAGTTGAAATTAATGCTTTATGGTATAATGCATTAAAAATAATGGAAGAGTTATCAAGAGAATTTGGAGATGATAGCCTTGAATATGAAAATCTTGCTAATAAAGTTAAATCATCATTTAATGAAAGATTTTGGAATGAGGAAAAATCATGTCTTTATGATGTTGTAGATGAAAATGATGATAAAATAAGGCCTAATCAAATTTGGGCAGTATCATTGCCATTTTCAATTTTAGATATTGAAAAAGAAAAGAAAATAGTTAATACAGTTTATAAACATTTATATGCAACTTATGGATTAAGGTCTCTTTCTTTTATGGATAAAGAGTATAAAAGTAAGTATATAGGAAAATTATTTGATAGAGATTGTGCATATCATATGGGAACTACTTGGGGATTTTTAATTGGAGGATTTATAACAGCTTATTGTAAGGTTAATAATTATTCTGATTTAGCAATAAAAAAAGCAAACCATATGTGCAAGGTATTTGAAGATACTATGAATGATGGATGTATTAATGGGATTGCTGAAATATTTGATGGAGATTTTGCATGTACAGGAAGAGGGTGTTATTCACAAGCTTGGAGTGTGGCAGAAGTATTAAGAGCATATTCACAAGATGTATTGCCTTATTTAAATAAATTTCATTAAGTATTTAAAATACACCTTTTAATTTTTTTTGCGTATATTAGTATTATGACAAGTATAGATTAAGGGGGATAAAAATGGCAGACGAATATTATGGACAAAACTATGAATGGATTTATGATCCAGTTTCATATAGATGGTGTAAATGTGTTAGAGATTGTAGGGGAAGAATTATTTGTTATCAAGTAATACCAGGCCCTCCAGGTCCAACAGGGCCAACAGGAGCAACTGGAACTGGTGCTGGAGTAACAGGGCCAACCGGAGTTACAGGACCAACAGGAGTAACAGGGGCAACCGGAGTAACAGGACCAACAGGAGTAACAGGACCAACAGGAGTAACAGGAGTAACTGGGGCAACAGGAGTAACAGGACCAACAGGAGTAACTGGGGCAACTGGAATAACAGGTCCAACAGGGGCAACTGGAATAACAGGGGCAACTGGAATAACAGGTCCAACAGGAGAATCATGTTGTTGTAAGAGTTCTGCTAATTATGTAATTTCCTTGATTCGTGGTCAAACAGGAATAGCATTAGCAGGTTTTAATACAACAATTAAAGGAAATGTAACACCAACAGGATATACTAGTACTAGCGACTTAGTAACAGTAAATTCAAATAATGCAAATTATACAGTATCTTTATGCAATGTAAAATTTATGACTTATCCAAATGAAATTACAGTTAATCCTACAATAGCTACACCAGATTGTTGTTGTAATAGTGATTTAGCAACTGCATTAACAGCTTATATTGGACGACAAATAGAAGTTAATGTTACTGATAATACAATATCATCATATAGACTTATTGTAAGAAATATATCAAATGGTATATTATTTGGTGAACTTCAAAATACAATAGAAGGAAATATAAATATAGCACTTCCTTTGTGTTCTATTTTTTCATTTTTACCAATCAATTAAGTAAAGTAATTAAAAAATAAATTCAGGGGTTGTCGCACTAAAACCTTTATACACAATATATTGTTTTGAAAATAAAAATAAATACAATATATTGTAGTATTTATTCTTAATGCGACATCCCAAAATTATTAAAAA
>OLVZ01001425.1_pt1 | contig 20428 bp, 16 predicted proteins | sample 1673341 | NCBI WGS metagenome assembly OLVZ01 (sample SAMEA3178944, study PRJEB25190) | human gut metagenome | biome: human gut; feature: human-associated habitat; material: faeces | place: Austria | collected 2013 | reverse complement strand
TGACCAGGTGATCGCAGTAAGTGACAATACCCTCAAGGTTGGTGCTGACGTTGCTAACGCAACTGTTACCGCAACCGTTATGGAGCAGGGTAGAGGTAAGAAGGTTATTGTATACAAGTACAAGAGAAAAACCGGTTACCACAAGAAGAATGGTCACAGACAAGCATACACTCAGGTGAAAATCGAGAAAATCAACGCTTAATCATCAGATTTTGCGACGGTATGTTTTATGACGACGATTCTAATTCGAAAGACAAAGGATTCCTATCAGGGGTTTAACTGCATCGGGCATGCCGGTTATGCGGATGCCGGCTCAGATATTATCTGTGCGGCGGTTTCCGTACTCGTTTTCAATACGCTCAATGCGATCGAAAGTTATACGGACGATACGATGAATGTAGTGACAAACGACGAGGCAGGCCTGGTTGATGTAGTATTTGAATCCCCGGTCAGCGATCGGGCAAAGCTTTTGCTTGATACCATGATCCTTGGTCTGACAGGCATTGAAAAACAGTACGGGAAAAAATTCCTGAGGCTGAAATTCGAGGAGGTGTAAACAAATGTTCAATATGAACCTTCAGTTTTTTGCTCATAAGAAGGGTGTCGGCTCTACCAAGAACGGCAGAGATTCCGAATCCAAGCGCCTTGGTGCAAAGAGAGCGGACGGACAGTTTGTAAAGGCTGGTAACATTCTTTACAGACAGCGCGGAACCAAGATTCATCCCGGCATCAATGTTGGCATCGGCGGCGATGACACATTATTTGCTAAGGTAGATGGCGTACTGAAGTTCGAGAGAAAGGGAAGAGACAAGAAACAGGCTTCCGTATATCCCGTAGAACAGTAAGCATTATCAAGGAACCATAAGCGGACGCACAAATGGGCGGGCCGCATTTCCAAAAAGGCCCCAGACGCACGTTTGGGGTCTTTTTATCGAATATGAAAAGAAGTTGCTTTTGCGACAAACCGCAGACATGAAAACCCTGCTGGACAGGTGTTTCATTATATCATTTGGAGAATCAGAGTATGTTTGCAGACAGAGCAAAAATATATGTCAGAAGCGGCAAGGGCGGCGACGGCCACGTTTCCTTCCGTCGTGAAAAATATGTTCCGGCAGGCGGTCCGGACGGCGGCGACGGCGGCCATGGCGGCGACGTCATTTTTATCGTAGACGAAGGCTTAAATACCCTGACCGATTTCAGACATGTTGGAAAATATAAAGCCGGAGACGGCCAGGAAGGCGGTAAGAAAAACTGCCGTGGCAAGGACGGCGACGATATCTATATCAAGGTTCCGGAAGGAACTGTTATCAAAGAATTCAATTCCGGCAAGGTCATCGCCGATATGTCCGGCGACAACCGTAAAGTCGTTTTATTAAAGGGCGGACGCGGCGGAAACGGCAACCAGCACTATGCGACCAGTACGATGCAGGCGCCGAAATATGCACAGCCCGGTCAGCCGGCACAGGAGCTTGAGTTGACACTTGAATTAAAGGTCATCGCAGATGTTGGACTGGTTGGATTCCCGAACGTCGGAAAATCCACCCTGTTATCCCGTGTCAGCAACGCAAGACCAAAAATCGCAAATTATCATTTTACAACCTTAAATCCGCACCTCGGAGTTGTCGATCTGCCGGATATGAAGAGCTTCGTCATCGCAGACATTCCGGGACTGATCGAGGGCGCTTCCGAAGGCGTCGGTCTCGGCCATGAATTTTTGCGCCATATCGAGCGTACCAAGGTGCTCATCCACGTTGTCGATGCAGCCGGAACAGAAGGACGCGACCCGATCACGGACATCTATGCGATCAACGCAGAGCTTGCCAATTACAGCGAGGAGCTTGCCAGAAAGCCCCAGGTGATTGCAGCCAACAAAACCGACGCGATTTACGATCTTGAAGAATCCCCGGTCGAACAGCTGCGCAAGGAATTTGGTCCCAAGGGCATTGATGTATTCCCGATTTCCGCAGTCAGCGGCAAGGGCGTCAACGAGCTGCTCTATCATGTCCGTCAGATGCTGGACGGTCTCGACGAAAAGCCGACTGTATTTGAGCAGGAGTACTTCCCGGAAATGGCACTTGCGGTTTCTGACGAACCTTATACCGTTACCTATGACGAACTCGAACAGGAATATGTCGTAGAAGGTCCCCGCATCGAAAAAATGCTTGGCTATACCAACCTCGAATCCGAAAAGGGATTTGCGTTCTTCCAGGGATTTTTAAAAGATGCCGGCATTCTGGACAAGCTGGAGGAGCTTGGCATCCAGGAAGGCGATACGGTTCGGATGTACGGCTTATCCTTTGATTATTATAAGTAAGAGAGGACTCCCATGAAGGAATTAAAAAGTAAGCAGAGAGCATATCTGATGAAGCTCGCAAGCAGCCTGGAACCGATTTTTCAGATCGGCAAATCCAGCCTGACCCCGGAATGCACGGCAGCAATTGCAGAAGCATTCAATACCAGAGAGCTGATTAAAATTTCTGTCCTGAAGAACTGTTTCGACGATCCCAGAGAAATCGCGGCTATCGTAGCAGAGCGCACACACTCTACCGTTGTTCAGGTCATCGGCAAGAAAATCGTTCTCTACAAAGAGAGCAAAGACCACAAGAAAATCGAACTTCCCCTGTAACAGTTATTTTACCCATGGATAAAGGCGGTAGCCTATGAGCAAAATCGGTATTTTAGGCGGCACCTTCAATCCGATCCATAACGGGCACCTGCTGCTTGCAGAGCAGGCGAGGTGCTTTTATGGACTGGATCAGGTTCTGTTCATTCCAAGCGGCTGTTCCTATATGAAACGGCAGGAGGAGATCCTGCCTGGAGAAATTCGTTTTCAGATGGTACAGCTCGCCATAGCAGATAACCCTTATTTTTGTGTTTCCGACATGGAAATTGTAAGAGAAGGCAATTCCTATACCTGTGAAACGATTACCCGACTGCATGCGCAGTATCCGGAGGACGAACTTTATTATATTGTCGGTGCGGACACGCTGTTCCAGATGGAATTCTGGAAAAATCCGGAGCAGATTTTTACCCAGTGCATTACGGCAGCCTCCGTTCGGCAGGGCAGGGAAGATTCTGCGCTGATGCTGCAGGCAAAATCCCTCGCGTCCCGTTACCGCGCGGATATCCGTTTCATGCCGTCCCTTCATGTAGAAATTTCTTCTACCCTGGTGCGGGATCACCTGCAAAAAGGAACATCCGTCCGTTATCTCGTCCCGGAACGCGTCCGCAGCTTTCTGGAAAAAAGTGGGTATTACAGGGATGGAAAGGAGTCTTTTAAATGAAAGAGCCGGATCTGAAAAAAATACGTAAGGCGATGGAAAAAGAGCTCGACCCGAAGCGTTATGAACATACGCTCGGCGTCGCCTATACCGCGGCTTCCCTTGCAATGTGCTACGGCGCAGACTTAAACAGCGCGCTGATCGCCGGCATGCTCCACGACTGCGCGAAATGCTTAAGCAATGAAAAAAAGATTTCAATCTGTAAAAAGCACGATCTCCCGATCAATCCTGCAGAAGAAAAGAATCCTTTTTTACTTCATGCAAAGGTCGGAAGCTATCTTGCTTCCAAAAAATACGGTGTGACAGATCCTGATATCCTGAACGCGATTTTGAACCATACGACCGGACGGCCGGATATGTCCCTGCTGGAAAAAATCGTATGGCTGTCGGATTATATCGAGCCCAGCAGAAAGCAGGCTCCAAATCTTCCGGAAATCCGAAGGATCGCTTTTGAAAATCTTGACAAAGCACTCGTCATGGCCCTGGAGAACACCTTAAGCTATTTAAAGGGCGGAAATATGGAGATCGATTCCATGACACAGAAAACCTATGATTTTTATAAAAACGGAGGAAACGTATGACACAGGCAGCTAAAATGACGCAGCTTGCGATCGCAGCGCTGGAAGATAAAAAAGCCGAGGATATTACCCTGATCGACATCGCAAAGGTTTCCGTTCTGGCGGATTATTTCCTGATTGCAAACGGAAACAACCGAAACCAGGTGCAGGCAATGGCGGACAATGTAGACGAACAACTCACCAAAGCCGGCTATTCCTTAAAAAGCATGGAAGGCTATCCGACCGGAAACTGGATCTTGATGGATTACGGCGATCTCGTCGTACATGTGTTTGACCGTCAAAACCGACTGTTCTATGATCTCGAGCGTATCTGGAGAGACGGCGAGCAGATCGACGTGGATGCTTTTCTGGAAGAGAAGTGTGATTAATTCCAATTCCTTTTATATCACGAACAGAAAGGGAAAAACCTGCAAATGGTTTTTCCCTTTTATCGTGAATAAGAGATAAAAACTTGATCAAAAAACAGTTTTTACATCTGTATTGTAATTCCAACAAGAAAGGATTCCTCACCAGGAACAAGATCGAGATCACCGCCATGGCCTTCAATGATTTTTCGGACAGAGGAAAGCCCGATTCCATGATCCGCGGATGTCCCCTTTCGGGAGAGGAATGTTTTTCCCTCCTGAAAGGCCAGCCCGTCGTAAGTGTTTTCAATCTTCAAAAAGTACATATTGCCTCTGGTTTCGCCTGCAATGAAAATGCGGTGCACCCCCTGTTTTTGGCGGCTGCACGCCTCAACGGCATTGTCCAAAAGATTGCCCAGCACCGTACACAGTTCCACATCGGTAAGCGGCATCTGATCAGGAAGATCGAGCCGCACCTGAAATTCTGTCCCTTGTGTCTGCGCCATGCCGTAGTAGTATTCAATCAGCGCATTTACGACGGGATTTTTACAGAACGCAACATAGGAGTGACCCGATGTTGCCGCAACCTGTTCCTCAACCTGTAACAGGAAGGAGCAGATCTCTGTCTGCCCATGTTCAGAGGCCATGCGGTCTATGGTGCGCAGATGGTGTTTGATGTCGTGGATCAGCCTTCTGTTTTCTGCCGCTGCCTCAGAAACCTGACGGCTGTATTCGGTCTGCATAGAAAGCTGACGGATGACCTGCTTGCGTTCTTCCTGGAAAATCAGGCTGTTTCCATACCCTTCTATCACATCGCGCCAGAGGGAATAACCGATGGCGGCTGCTATGAAAAAGCTGCCCCATTCCAAAAACCAACCGCCGATAACCGGCTCATAAACCGGCAGAAGGCGATCCCATATAAAGGCGCAGGTTGCGGCTGCCGCAGCATAGAAGATCGGCCTACTCCGTTTTTCTCCTCTGTGAATGGCAAGCACAGCGATGATAAGCAGATAGAGCGCAGATGCCGCCTTATAACAAAAGACCGCTGCAGAGAAAAAGCGAATGGCTCCAAGGGAGAGATGGGAAGCCATCATGCCATACAAAAACGCATATACCAGGAAGGCAGCGCCCACCCCATTACTGATGGCCGCAGGCAGGAAGCCCGGCCTGCATATCCGGTTTTGCAGAACCACGATCAGCCAGGTAACCAGATAGATACAGAACAGTTCCATCGTATACCATGGGAATACGGGAACCGCAGCCAGCATATGAAGTACAGGATAGGATGACAGGCCGCACATAGCAAGGCAGATCAGTCCGAACAGGAATGTATTTTTCTGTTTCATCCGGCGGCTGAAATAAAAGGACAGCAGCGCACAGACAAAGGTAACTGTACAGCCAAACAGGCAGAATGCAAACCGGATTCCTCTGGTTGTATTTACCGCCAGCATCGTTCCGAAAGCAGGAGGATAAACAATCCCTCCGTAAAAGTGGTCATAGTTGCTGACCGCTATGGTGAGTGTGACCGGTTTTCCGCCATGAAAAGTGACCATGCGGTTTTGAACCAATGGTGTCTCCTGTGCCGGTTCCCCCATTTGCAGGATCAGGTCATGATCCAGATAAAGGTTGTAAGCAGAAAACACTTCCGGGATTTCCAGTGCATATGCTTCCTTCCGTTCCGGCAGGAAGAATGTCATCTGGTAAGTCCCGCAGCCATAGGGAGAAGGGTTTGCAGGGCTGGAGAAATTGGTCTGCTCTCCGATGGAAAGGTAGCGCATATAATGGCTTTCATCCCGTATTTCTTCCGGGGTCAAAAGCGCGTCAGGATAAAATGCCCAGCCGGATACCAGAAAGCGCACCGGTGACTTTTGAAGTTCTTCCTCAGAAAGCGCCAGAATCCCATTTGCCGCCTGGATTGTGTTCTGGCTATATTTATTATTGAACTGATACAGGCCAAGAAAAAACAGGGATGAGCACAGGCAGACCATACATAAGGCAGCATATTTTTTTACCGCAGAAGATACCATCTTATTTTCGCCTCCTCCTTAGGAAAAACACACCGGCAGACAGAAGAAGCAGACAGGCCGGAATCAAAAGGAGTATGGGCGACCAGCTGTGCTCTGTGTCGGCGGCCTGTGTCAGGGAAGCGGCATCCTCCGTTATCGCAATGGTGTACGCCCCTGTATGGGTGATCTGAAAGGAAGCAACTCTCGCCGTATCGTCATAACCGGTCATGGGAATTTCCACGCCGCTTTCATCACAGAGGAACAATGTGCCGGCTGCCGGGTCATTTGGATAGGGCAGCATGACAGAAACATCCGGCAGGGAGTTGAGCACAGTTCCATTGATGGAAAACGAAAAAGAAAAACCGCCATCCGTATCCTTTTGGATGATGACTTCAATCTGATCTTCGTTTTGGATACCCTCCGGCAAGGCGTCTTTGGGTATGCTGATAGTGATTCCCTGTTTGGAAAAGATGGCTCTTTGCTCCCCTGTTTGCAGCATCATCAAAAAGCGTGTGCCGGAAATCCGGTCAGTGGTTTCATCAAAGAACTCTGAAAAAGCAGAGTTTTGGGAATCTGCGGCTTCCTGGGGAACGGTCATAGCGCTTTGCACTGAATCTTTCCTGTTTTCTGAAAGCTTCCAGGCAGGATCGGTAAGCTCTGAAGCGCCGACAATCGTCTGCACTTCAGGGGGCTGCATCAAAGTGGTATCTTCCTCTGGCTGATCTGATATAACGGGCGCTTCGATTTCCGGTATAGTCGGTTCATCGGAATCCGTTCCACCGTCATTTGTTGCAGGCGGTTTTGAAGGCTTCGTGGAGGGCCTGTCTGCAAAACCATGATCCTGATCGTCGGTATCTTCAGGAGGCGGCTGAATGATGGTGTCGGGTGGATTTCCGCCTGCATCCCCTCCATCCCGGTCGCCTTCATGATACCCTTCAAGGACAATTTCATCTGCGTAGGTAAAGGACAGGATGCCGGTCTGTCCGCCGTCATAATCAACCTGAAGGCGGTAACTGCTGCCCGGCATCAGCAGACGGGTAGCAATCGAGAGCATTTCCTGACCCACATAAACGCCACTTTCCAGACGGTTCCATGAACCGTTGTTTTCGGACAGCCATACGCTGATCTCATTCAGTTCCCCTGGTGGTGTGACCCAGGGAAAATGAAGGTTTCCTCTGGCAGCCAGAAAACAGTTAATGTCTGGTCTATCCGGAGCCTGAACAGAAACAGGAATTGTAATTTCAGGGAAATCGACACGATCCGCCAATACGGTATTTTCCGGTGCGGTCAGCTTTCCCATGGCATGGTACAGTCCCACAGTATTCAAATCAATACCAGAAAAATCCCATTCCACCACAGCGGTGTAGCTGGTTCCGTTTTCTGCATAGCATTCCAGATAATACGGGGAGGCGGCGAATAATTCTTCCAGCGCTTCAATTTCGCTGCCCTGTGGGAGCGCAAATGCATTTGTATAAGGATACCATTGCTCTATGGAGGTAATGACAGCATGCGTCATTTCTTCTACTCGGACGGAAATCTGCAGCTCCTGCAATACAGCTTCATCAAAGGCATACCCCTCCGGCAGTTCAATCCGGCCTTCTGCGGCATATTCTCCCGGAGTGGTCTGGTCAATGGCCGAAAAATCCCATGCGACAGAAAATGTTTCCTGCCGGATTTCTTCACCGGCTGTTACAGTGGCGCAAACGGTTTGATACTGAAGGGCCAGCTGATAAATTTCCTCCAGGTCATCATCAGACGGTGTGGTTCTAAGGGGCAGGGTAAAAGCCGGCAGGGAGAGCAGTTCGCCTTCCTTTTGTATTTCCGTGACAAGGACGAGGGGGATTTCTTCCGGTGCTTCCAGGGTTCCGCTATCCAGTGCCCCTGAAGCTTTGTTTTCTAAACCCGGCAGATTCTCCCTTCTTTCATCGGCGTTGGCTGGGGTTACAGTTCCAGCGGCAAATGTAGGGATACTGCCGGTCAAGCAGAGGAGGCAGGCCAGACAGCCCCCCAGAATACGCCTGCGTATTTGTTTCATTCTCATACGATACGCCCCATTCCAGAGAAAACATACTGACGGTAGGTTTCCCGCAGCTGTTTTCCATTGCGGAGAGCAATCGGAAGTTCCTCCCCGTTTATCAAACGGAAGGCCTGGCTGTCAACATGGCTGATATAATCCATGTTGATTAGAACGCCCCGGTAGCAGGGCAAAAAACGCTTGTCCTTCTGCAATGCGGCAGTGACCTCCTGAAAACCTCCGCTTACCGGTATCACGCGTTCCGCCGTATGAATCCGTGTCATACGGTTTTGATAATCTATGTATAGAATCTTCTCTGTGGGAAGTTCCAGCTTTTGACGGCCAGCCATAACCGAAAGTGTCATCACTTCATAGGGCGGTTTTAGCTGGCACAGCTCCATCGCTTCTTCAAAATCTGCCTGATGGAGCGAAAGCGGCTTCAGCAGATAATAGCTGGCGGACAGGCTGTACCCCATCCGGGCATAATCTTCTGTAATGGTCAGAAAAACGATCTTACAAAGCCTGTTTTTCTGGCGCAGCCTTCTGGCGGCCTCCATTCCATCCATGTTCTCCATATAGATGTCCATAAAGACAAGCTGAAAATTGACCTGGGCGGCAGCTTTCAGAAAATTCTCTCCGTCCTCAAATTCTGTCAGCGTATAGTCCAGCTGATGCTTTTTCATATAATTTTCCAGGCATGCAGACAGCTCTTCTCTGTCCTCTGCCCTGTCATCCACAATCGCAATCTGCATCGTGCCATCTCCTTTGCACAATAATCCAATATTAGTATAACATAAAACCGCAGGAAAAAACTTGCGTCTTAAACAGGAAACCTGCGTCTTAAACAAAGTCGGTTGCATTTCTCTTGACAAGATGCTACTCTAATTATACTACCAGACTTTCCGGTGAGAAGGTCTGGTTTTTTTATTTTTCTTTTCAGGAAAGGAGGCTCAGCATGAAAATCGCACTTTGTACGGAATTAAGGAATGCAGAATGGTTTGAGAGTAGGCTGCGCTCCCTTTTTGCTGGGGACGGACAGCTTGTCATCGACGAGCTATGGAATGAGAAGCAGCTATCTCAGGCACTGCGGCGGAGCCGCTACCATGCGGTTGTCATCGCCATGACCGGGGCAAGGGGATTGGAGGCTGCCATTCAGGCAAAGCAGCTGGCACCGGAAACACCGCTTGTCTGGTGGAGCGATGATAAAAACTTCGCCCTGATTGCGTATCACCTGCGTATCCCTGCGTTCCTTTCGGTAGACTGCTCCGACCAGGAGCTATATGAGGCGATAAAACCTATCACAAAATGGAGGTGTGAAAATGCGAATTGCGCTATGCAGTTATAGCCAGAAAGAAAAAGAAACCGCTTTGCTGATGAAGCTGGGCAAAGTAGACCGCTTTGATAATGGCGTATTTTGTACTTATGCCATGCAGCGGGATGGGCCTTATGACGCTGTGGTGGTCATGGAGGACGGAGCCAGGGGGATGAATTTCTGCATGAGCATACGAGGGTACAGCAGGGATGTCCCTCTCCTGTGGATTAGCGACCAGGCAGAGTTTGAACCCCAAAGCCGCAGGCTGCAGGTGGACACCTTTTTGGTGAAGCCTGTGACGGAATATCAGCTGCGGGAGGCAGTATCCCGGCTGCTTCAGAAAACAACGAGAGGGAACGAACCGCGTGAGGAGGATGAATAAAATGATATGGAAATGGAAACGGCCGGCCGCATTTTTACTGGCGGCGGCAATGATTTTTACGATGCCGGGCATTCCGGCATTTGCGGTGGAAACCGATGTATCCGCCGTCCATACGGGGTTGTGCGAGCATCACCCGGAACATACAGAGGACTGCGGATATACGGAAGGAACCGAAGGGGCAGCCTGTGAACATGAACATACTGAGGATTGCTACACCCTTGTGAAGAAGTGCGTCCATGAGCATGACGAAAGCTGTTACCCTGTTTTGGAAGGCAGCGTACCAGAAAATACGGCGACCCCATCTGAAGCAGAGGAGGCCCAGCCGACCGCGTGTACCCATGAATGCAGTGAGGAAAGCGGCTGTATCACAAAAGAATTAAGCTGTCCTCATGAACGCGGCGAGCATGACGATAGCTGCGGCTACATTCCGGCCACAGAGGGGACGCCCTGTGGGTATACCTGTGAGCAATGCAATTCCCAGGACAGCGGGCTTGTTCCCGGCGTGTCCGGGAATGCTCCAGCAGAGTGCATCTGCGAAACCCGCTGTGAGCAGGAGGCGGTCAATCCCGACTGTCCGGTCTGCGCTGCGGAAGATGCGGATCTCTCTGCCTGCAAGGGAACAGAGCAGGTAATGTCCCTGATGGCAGCTGCGGCAAGCACTGAAAAAACCATCTCCGGCGAGGTGACCTGGAACAACCAGACCTTTACCACCCCCGTCAAGCTCACCGGGGATACCACCCTGACCTTGGAGGGCGATAACAAGATCGAATGCGACGCGCCTTTGGATCTGAACAACTGCAAACTGACCGTCAAGGGCACCGGAACTCTGGAGGTCATTGGCAGTGGCGGGAGTAAAGGCTCGACGCTCAACGGTGCCATCTTTGACAGTGGCTACAAGGGCACCAGTTACGGCACAGGAACCCTGTCCCTTGAGGGTGGCACCATTAAGGCCAGCGGGGGCGAGTATAACGCCATATCTGTTTGTATGGTGTATTTGAAGGGCGGCAAGCTGGAGGCCTACGGCGGGTCGAATGCCGGTATTGTCTGCTCCTATCTGTATACATATAGCGGTTCCCTCTACGCCACCGGCGATAAGTATGGCATCGAACTGAGAACCGTGTATGTGGGCAATGAAGGCGATTTGGCCATTCTGGCTTCCGACGAGAAGGGTGCATCGAGGGCGGAAATGGATGCCGGAGATATCCGCGATATTAAGAATAACGCCAAGAAGAAGACTTACTACATCGGCGAAGTCACCGGTCCCCTGTTTTCGGTGAAGACCCAGAAGGGTACACTCTATGAGGGCGTTGCCGACCAGAAGGCCACCTTTGCCATTTCCGCCAAGAATGTGAATACGGGCACCCTGAAAGCCCAGTGGGTGGGAGACCACACCGGCCTGACGGAGAGCCTCTCCACCGACGGCAAGACTTTGACGGTGACAACGGATGCAACCGTGAAGCAGGGCACTTACAGCCTGACCGTTACTGTCACCGGCACGGACGGAAAGACAGTCACCAAGACCGTTACGGTCACTGTCTCCGGCTCCCCCATCACCATCAGCACCCAGCCCCAGGATGTCTCCGCCAGCTGCAAGGGTGGGGATTTGGATGCCTGGCAGGGCGACAAGGGAATCCGGGTGACTGCCACACTGGCCACCGGCCAGACCGGGGACATTTCCTACCAGTGGAAGCTGGAGGACGGCACCGAGCTGGAAGGCTTTACCCGGTCGCCCCTCTCTCTGAAGGAACTTTATAATGCGGGCAAGCTGTCCCCAGTGGCCGACAAGCGCTGGCTGTCTTCCGCCAAGGTCTACTGCACCCTGACCTATGGCAGCTGCAGCGTCAATACCAACACCGTCACCCTGACGGTCAACACCTGCCCCCATGAAAAATACACCAACGAGGGCAAATGCCAACAGTGCGGCGAACCGTGCAGCAAGGATGTGCTCTTTATTCGCAACGGTATCCCCTATACGTTTGAAGGCGATAACCCTGAGGTTGGGTTCATTCTGTTCTCCGGCGGAACCGCTTATTTTGTGCGGGATACTGACGCAACCTTGAAAGCGGGGAACGGCGATACGGCGGACAAAAGGGACGTTACGCTGGACCTGCAGGGCCACAGGGTCAAGGCGCTGGATCTGCAAAATTTCCCGTACAACAGCGTTACCATCAAAAACGGCACGATAGATGGCATTGACACCGAAGACCCCGCAGTATTGATATTAGACAGCGTTACAACAAACCAAAAGGTCTTTTCTGACGAGTTTACCCTGACGGTAAAGGGCGACTGCGTGTTTAAGAGTCAGGTGAATTTCCTCGGGGAAACCCAGCTCCAGGGCGGCACCTTCCAAAACGGCATCTGGGTGGAGACCGGCGCGCTGGCACTGGCTCTGCTGGCGGAGGGATATGCCTTTGCAGACGCTGACAGCAATGAAATTTTGAATGCTTCCAATGTAAGCATCCAGGGTGAAAACGTCAAGGTGGTCAAGCATACCTGCCAATATCATAACGGTAAATGTGTCTGCGGCAGAAGCTGCGACCATGCGGGCAAGGTGGACAGCTCCGGTTACTGCACCTTCTGCAAAGCGCTGGTGGAGGCATTTGAAACCGGCGGCAAGCGATACACCAGTCTGGAAAACGCGCTGACTGCCGCGCAGGACGGTGACACTATCACGCTGCGGGGGCCTTTGGACATCGAGAACGCAGAGCCTATCGAAATCAGCAAAAATATTATACTGAACTTGAATGGACACACCCTGAGTAAATCCGCTGAGAATGCGCTTCTACGCATCCTCGGCTCCAATGTAGCCATCATGAACGGCAAGGTGCTAAGCACCTGCATCAGCAAGCCCGCTACCGCGGTGGAAGTTGGAAAATTTGACCACACAGGCGCAAAGCTGACGCTGGACAATGTCACCCTGGAGGGCAGCGTAGGCGGCGGAATTGGCGTCCGTGGACGTGGGCTTTTCATTCTTACCGGGAACGAAGCCGTGGTAACGAGCGGCACGTTCACCGGCGGCATCTACACGGAGGGAACGCTGACCATGTCCGGCGGCAGCGCGGATCAGCTGGAATTGGGACTTCTTGACAATATTCCAGTGACCCTGTCCGGCGGATCCTTTGACAGCATCAAAATCAAGAATGGCGCAGATTATCAGTCCCTGCTGGCAGAGGGATATGCTTATCGGAAGAAAGACGGCGCATTGCTCAAGCTGTCGGAGATGAAGGAGAATACTGCCGTAACTGTTGTGAAGTGCAGCCACCCGGATGACTCTTCCGGCGGGAATGTTTGCCCCTACTGCGGCTATGCCGCTGAGGTGACAAAGGCGGACGGCAGCATTTCCTACCATCGGACGGCAGGCGAGGCCATCGCCGCAGCCGACGGCGGTACGGTGAAGCTGCTGGCAAATGCAGGAGAAATCACCATCGGCAGCCCGCTCAAGCTGAATCTGAACGGTAAGACGGCGGCAAAGCTGACCGTCACCGGAGATGTCACGCTGGCATCCCTGCTGCCGGAGGGCTACACGTTTAAGAGCGGCAGCACCTGGATCAGCGACCTTAGCAGTACGGAGCTGACCAATGTTTCTATGGCCAAGATCCCCATCAAGAACATGAACTATCCGACCGAGATGAGCATGACTTATGGCGGTGCGGGGACGCTTCTTGTCAAGGTAGAGAAGGAAACCGGCACAGGCGCTGTAAGCTTTCAGTGGTACAAAGTGGAGGACGGTAAAGCCACAGCAGTTGGCAGCGCGACAGCAAAGAATCAATTTGATCTTTCTGCGCAAAAGCTGTCCGCAGGCCGGCACACCTTCCGATTTTCCGCCACTTGCAACGGTTACGAGAAGATAAGCAAGGATATTGTTGTGACGGTAGAAAAGGCCAGCATCGGCGCAAGCCGCATCACGCCTCCCACAGCGCAGGAAAATCTGACCTATACCGGCCAGGAGCAAGCGCTGATTACCGCGGGCAGCGTGACCAGCGGCGGCACCATGCAGTACAGCCTGACCGAGAACGGCACATACAGTCAGAACATCCCCACCGGCACCAATGCCGGAACGTATACCGTGTGGTATCGGGTGATTGGCGATGAAAACCACAACGATACCGTACCCGCCAGCGTGGCAGTCCGCATTGGGAAGAAGCCGCTGACGATCACCGGGGTAACGGCTGCGTCCAAGCCCTATGAAGGCACAACAAACGCGGGCATTACCAGCGTAACCTTCGACGGCGTGAACTTGAACCGAGGCACAGACTACACCGTGACCGCCAGCTTTGACGATGCCAGTGCGGGCAACGGCAAGAACATCACTGCCACGGTGACCTTGATGGAGCAGACCGCGAAGAATTACGCCCTGGAGCAGAGCAGCTTCACCACGACTGGCAGCATCACCAAGGCCGCTGCGCCTGACTTCGCCAAGGAAACTGCGCTGACCATTGTAAACGGCCACGAAAAGACCTACACTGTGACGCTCCCCGCTCTGCCCACGCTGGAAACTCCCAAAGAGTACGGTGCACTCACCTATGAGATCGGCGAAATCAAACTAAATGACGGCTACTACACCAGCGGCGCGAAGGTGGAAAACGGCAAGCTGACCCTGCCCATTCAGAAAAATGATGTGGCAACCACCGGCTCTGTGGGTACTGCGACCGTAGTAATCAAGAGCACAAACTATGAGGACATCACGCTGACCGTCAACATCAGCGCAAAGAATAAGCGCATCCCCACCGTGACTGCACCTACGGTCAACACACTGACCTACAACGGTGCAGAACAGGCTCTGGTTGCGGCGGGCAAGACCACTGGCGGCACGATGCTCTACCGACTTGACGATTCTGAGTGGAGTGAGCAGCTCCCCACAGCGAAAAATGCCGGAGAATACACCGTTTGGTACAAGGTTCAGGGAAATGCAGAGTACGCAAATGTGGCAGAACAGAACGTGACTGTGACCGTAGCGAAAAAGTCAGTTACCGTTACGGCACTTGATAAGAGCGCCTACACTGGCAGCACCGCGCCCGATCTGAGCAGCCCTAAAGCAGATAAGGATTACAAGGTGGAAGGTCTGGTTGGTGCAGACACCCTGAGCGGCACTGTAACATTGACTTACGAGCAGACACCGGATATGAGCAAAGCCGGAGAAATCGCAATCAACATCACTGATACGCTGTCAAATGACAACTATGAGATCACCTATGTTTCTGGAACGTTGACCGTTTCCAGGCAATCTTCCAGCGACGGCGGTTCCTCCTCTGGTGGTTCGGGCGGCGGTGGAGGCTCATCCTCCGGCGGTTCCGGCAACAATGATAACACCAACCAGCCGAAGGAAAAGCTTCAAGCCCCTGTCACCGGTGAAAGCAAACCCATACAGCCGGATAAAAACGGCAATGCGGCAGTGGATAATAGCTCTGTCCAGTCCGCCATCGACAAGGCCAAACAGGATGCGAAAAAGAACGGCACCACAGAGAATGGGATTGCCGTTACCGTTCCCATCACCTCGGCGGCAGGCCAGACCTCTTTTAACGTGACCATCAAGGCGCAGACATTGGATCTGCTGGTTAAAGAAAACGTCCGGCAGTTTACCGTAGCAACAGACCATCTGGTTTCGGTTAATATCGGCCTGGATACTCTGAAGCAGCTGGATGCCGCCTCCGCTGGAGGGGACATCATTCTCCGGGCAAATAAGGTGGATGCGCTGCGTTCTACCGAGGCCAAAGCCGCCATAGAAACAAGACCGGTCTATGACCTGTCGCTGGTGTATCTCTCCGGCGGCAAAGAGACGCCGATTACCAGCCTGAATGGACATACCATCTCGGTGCGTTTGTCCTACACACCGGCAAAGGGTGAGCAGACAGGTAATCTCTATGCAGTCTATGTAGACGATGCGGGCAAGGTGGAATGGATCACCAAATCCAGCTACGATGCCAGCCTGAAAGCGGTGGTTTTTGAAACCGGTCATTTCAGCGTTTACGGCGTGGGCTACAAGAACCCTGCCCCTGCCTTTACCGACATTCATAACCATTGGGCTGCGGACAATATCCTCTTTGCAGCCAGCCGGGGACTGCTCTCCGGCACCAGCGACACCACCTTCAGCCCCAACACCGGCATGACCAGAGGAATGTTTGTGACAGCCCTGGGGCGGTTGGCGGGCATCAACCCGGACAGTTACCAGACCGGGAAATTCACCGATGTGAAAGCCGACGCTTACTATGCCCCCTATGTGAACTGGGCGGCGCAGAACGGCATTGTGGAGGGCGTTACTGCCACCACCTTTGCGCCGGATACCAACATCAACCGGGAACAGATGGCGGTCATCATGGCAAATTACGCCAAAAAGCTGGGCTACGACCTTCCGAAAACCCTCCAGGCTGTGACTTTTGCGGACAACGCACAGATCAGCAGCTGGGCGAAAAATGCGGTCAGGACCATGCAGCAGGCGGGCATCCTGTCCGGGAAGAATGGAAATAAGTTTGACCCCAAGGGAACCGCTACCCGCGCCGAGGTTGCCACCGTACTGCGGCGGTTTGTGGAGATCGTCATTGACCCGCAGACCGCAAACGGCTGGCAGCAGAATGACAGCGGCCAGTGGAGCTATTACAGAAATGGGAAGCCAGTGAAGGGCCGGCTCTCCGACGACCAGAAGTGGTACTGGCTGGACAAGGCTACCGGAATGATGTTTGCCGGCGGCTGGAAGCAGATTGACGGAAAGTGGTACTACTTCTACACAGACGGGACGATGGCGGTGAATACCACCATTGACGGATATACCATCGGCTCGGATGGTGCAAGAAAGTAACCTACAATAAAAAAGATTTGCCCGTATATCAGCGGACAAAGATAAACGCGGTCGGGTATCAAGAAACCCCACCGCGTTTATTTTTTCTCTTGAAGTGATGAAAAAATAGGAAGCTGGCGTCAATTAAACTGCCAGCTTCCCAATGTGAAAAGGTGTATCCCTAAAGCTTATGTACTAAGCTTTAGTTATATGTTTGCAATTTTTGTGCCCTTCACCGAATCTGTTCAATGGAAGATCCGCATCATTCCGAACACACGTCCGATCACCTGGCAGTCGTCTACGATGATCGGGTCCATCGTATCGTTTTCCGGCTGCAGACGGATGTGATCCTTTTCTTTATAGAAACGTTTTACTGTAGCAGAGTCATCGATCAGCGCAACCACGATCTGTCCGTTATAGGCTTCCTGACAACACTGTACAAAAATCTGGTCGCCATCCAGAATCCCGGCATTTATCATAGAATCGCCGCGGACATTCAACACAAAGCACGGCTCACCGGTCGGCACGGATTCTGCCGGAATCGGAAGATAGCTTTCGATATTTTCTTCGGCAAGGATTGGCTGTCCGGCTGCAACATTGCCGACAACCGGAAGGCTCGTCATCTCTGTGCGAACAGCCTGAAAGCTGTCGTCTGTGATCTCAATCGCGCGCGGCTTAGTCGGGTCCCTGCGGATATATCCGTTCTTCTCCAGCGTCTCCAAATGAGAATGAACGGAAGACGTGGATTTTAAATGAACTGCCTCGCAGATCTCACGAACTGCCGGCGGATATCCCTTTTTTAAAATTTCTTCTTTTATATAATCAAGAATTTCCTGCTGTTTTGCAGTGATCTTTCTCTGTGCCATAGAAAAATTCCTTTCTGCATTTTAATGTAAATTCAGTATAACATACCCCTGATAAAAAAGCAAACATACATTCCGAAGAAGTGTTCGATTTTTACCGTTTCCTGTTGACATTCGAAAGTACGTTCGATATAATCCATGTATAGAAACATATGTTCGAAACCGTATGTTCGATTGTACTCAGGAGGGGATTTCTATGAACACAACATACAGCACCTATTTTCAGACCGCCAGAGCAGTAGCAGCATATCAGGAGCGTTCCTATCGCAACCACCTGCGCAGGACCAGACAACTGACCAAACGGATCTTTTTCAGTCTTGCAGCGACCCTTATCGCGGTCTTTATCGGTATTTTGACAACCGGATTTTTATCCAGAGCGCAGGCATCCTCCGAACCTGTCCATTATAAGTATTTCCGCAGCATTATGGTATATTCGGGAGATACGCTTTCCGCTATTTCCAGCCGCTATATAGATGATCACTATACATCTGTCCAGGATTATATCGACGAGGTCTGCGAAATGAATCACTTACAGGATGCAGACGATATCCACGCCGGAGATTATCTGATCATTCCATACTACAGCACGGATTTTCACTGAACGGTTCCGTCACATTTTTCGGAAATCATTCTGCTGATACCTGCTATTAGGGCACATATTTTCAAAACTTTAGATTTTCTTTCGTTTTTATGCCGCTTTTTTCTAAGCTCTTTTGCGTATCGTAAAGTTTGTCCGAAGGTTTGCTTTCCCGGGACGCGGATGCTATACTGATAGGACATATGTCAGGCAGGCGATCTGAACACTATTTTTACTATCAGGCGCCATACAAAAGAGGGGAGTTTAAAGCTGCAATGGATAAGAATCATATTCTGATCGTAGAAGATGACGCCGATATCCGTTCCGGAATCGAGATTTATTTAAAAAACCAGGGATATGACGTATCTCAGGCAGGCGATGGAATCGAGGGTCTGGCGGTCATTGAAAAAGAAGAAATTGATCTTGCAATCGTAGATATCATGATGCCACGCATGGACGGCATTACAATGATGATGAAGGTGCGGGAAAAGGGCTATGATTTCCCGGTGATTATGCTTTCCGCCAAATCAGAAGAGGTCGATAAGATCATGGGCTTAAATATGGGTGCTGACGACTACATCACAAAGCCGTTTACGCCCTTGGAGCTTTTGGCGCGTGTCAATTCCCACCTGCGACGCTATAACCGTTACCGGGAAGCGATCGCATCGGCTGAACCGGTCAAGGATACTTATCATGTGCTGGGCGGAATCGAATTGAACGAAGAGACTGTAGAAGTCTTTGTTGATGGTGCACCGGTGCGCCTGACGCCCATTGAGTTTAAAATTCTGTTGCTTTTGATGCGTAATCCCGGACGTGTTTTTTCCGCAGACGAAATTTACGAACGCATCTGGAATGAAAAAGCGGTCAATACTGACACGATTATGGTTCATGTCCGTAAAATCCGAGAAAAAATAGAAATCGATCCGAAGAATCCGAAATATTTAAAGGTGGTGTGGGGTGTTGGTTACAAAATGGAAAAACAGTAGTCCAAAGGCAAAAAGCGTTACAGTGATGCTTGTCATCCTCCTGTCTTTGACGCTCTGTCTGATGGCGTTTCTGCCGTTCTTTCAAACGCGTGCGGCCAGCGAATTTTCCACTCCGCTGACGGAAATGTCCTTTATCGAACAGCTTTATCAGAGCAACTATATTCAATATAAATACCTGAAAGAAAAGACCGATCAGAAAAACTGGTCTTATTCCGATCTGTATCTGACGATCGACTATCTGGGGAACCGTGAATCAGGTGATCCTGCATTTTCTGCCTCTTCAGCCACTTATCAGATCGCTGACAGAATCTCTTCCGACGCTTCGTCTGACACCCCCGTTTCTGACGGTGATCTGGAAGAAGCCCTGTATAATGTATTTCTGTCACAGATTGATGAAATGAAGGCGGGTGCAGAGAAACTGACGCAATATGTCGATTACTGTGCACAGGATACTGCTTCCGGTACGCAAATCGGAAACAGCAGTGTTTCTGAACTGACTGCGCTTTTAAACGGACAAACCTCGACAGAGCATCCGTCCTATATTTATTATGCAGTTATCGAATATGATGCCGCCGGACATGTCAGCAGCTGCCGCGCTTATTTTGGCGACGAGTCCGACAGTTTTTTAAAAAAGCTGGAAACTGCCGGAAGAGAACAGTATTTTCAGCAGTTTTCTGATGACTCCGACAGCCTTTTGTTAGATTTCGATTCAGACTCTGGCCAGACTTACCGTTACCGTGTTTCGCTTTCCGGTCCTTCGAATATGCGGATCATTTATGCCATCACCCAACAGCAGTATCAGAAGATTCTTTCTTCCCGGGATCTGTTCATGAGCGATACCAATTACGATAGCCTCCAGTATCAGAGCTATTGTGCCGCCGGGGTTCCCCACGTGCTGATCGGTTTTTTTGCTGCAGCATTCCTGTTCGGTGGTTTTATGGTTCTCTTGTTTGAAAAAAGAGGTTACTGTATCCGCAGCTTTTCCATCTGCCAGCTTCCGATCGAGATAGCAGCAGTGCTTCTCTGTCTGTTTTTTCAGGGACCCTATTTCCTGACTCATCTGATCTGCGGCGTTCAGCAAGGACAGCTCTTTCCGAACCTGACAAAGCATGTTCTTTCGCCGCTGCATTTGTCCGGGACGCTGTATCTGTTTTTGGCGATTGTTTTTTTCCTTTGCTTTTTCGTCGCCTTTCTTCTCGGCACGATTGCAGCAGGCTGCCTGCGCAGCAAACAGGAGTTTCGCGAGCACAGCCTGATAATCCGCTACTGGCGCAGGATTATGAATGCCTGGAACCGGTTCTATCAGGAGCTTG
>OLVZ01001410.1_pt1 | contig 20586 bp, 8 predicted proteins | sample 1673341 | NCBI WGS metagenome assembly OLVZ01 (sample SAMEA3178944, study PRJEB25190) | human gut metagenome | biome: human gut; feature: human-associated habitat; material: faeces | place: Austria | collected 2013 | reverse complement strand
TGTGAAAATAGAAGGTGAATGCCTTTTATGATTAGCATTTACCTCCTACCCGATCGCAATGCTGGCGAAGCCACATTCCATATCCTCTCTGCCCGTCCTGGCTGCGACTGCACGTCGGCGGTCTATGACACCCGCAGCGTGCAGCCCGGTGACACGGCGTGGGTAGAGGTCAGCTATGACCCGCATGGACAGGAAGGGCCCTTCCGGGAGCGCGTTCGTGTCGAGACCGACAGTCCCGCCGGCTGCAATACCTTATTTATTAAGGGGACGGTAGTGCCGTCAGGTGATGGGGGAGACAGGCCATCCGCCGCCCGTCAGGAGGTCGGGACGGCGGAAGGACGCGACTGAAGAATCACTATTTTCCAATCAATTTTACCCATTAGTCTATGAAAAAAAACATTCTATTCATGATGACGCTCCTGTTGTCCACCCTATGGGCACAGGCAGCGAGGGACTGGAATCCCCCGTCGGGGAATCAATATCCGTCCCATGCCGTAGTTTATGCGACGCTTTTTGATGCGTCGGGGCAGGAGGTTGACAATGTCGCCGATATGCGTGTTGGTGCGTTCATCGATGGTGAATGCCGTGCAGCCGCAAACCCAGTATTTCGCGAAACCCCTAACGGGGGGCGGTATATCTACACGCTCCGCATCGGTGTGAACGATTCCGACAAAGGTAAGAAGGTGCAATTCGTACTCCGCGACATTTCTGAAAATGAGTATGTACTTCCTGAAACCATTACCGTGACGGGTGGTGACGAGACGGTGGGAGGTGTTCCTTCAAATCCCTTCCATCTGACGTTTACTCCCATAACGGCTATCAACGGACCAACAGAGCTTCATGTCAACATGGGTGAGACGGTCAATCTGCGCGAGAAATTTAGTTTCGAGCCAGAAGGTGCGTCGCTCCCCGAAGTCCTTCCGTGGGCTAAAGATACCTGTACCAGCTTTACTATCGTGAACGACGTCCTGACACCTGTACGAACAGGCAGCTGGGCTTACTTCGACCTGTCTATTAGTGGCCGTTGGCATCGTACGCAACTTATCATTCACCAGCCGATCACGGGTCTCGCTATCAACGACACGGATTATCCTGGCGGCGTGATCACTGTCCCTGTGAATGAAGATGGTATGCTCAATAGGGCGTTGGAAAACATTTTGATAATCCGTCCGGCCAACGCTACAGAGAAGGTGAAGTGGACCCCGTCAGACCCCACGGCCATTGTCGATACGCAGGGAGGATGGTGGAATCCTGTCAAGCCGGGAACCTATACAATGACGGCCACTGCACCGGGTGTAGATCCCGTGACGGTGACGGTCAAGATCATCCAGCCTGTCGAAAGGATGACTCCTAATTACGATGAGATCCGTCTTCGTGTGGGTGATGAGCTGACACAGTATCTCCCCTATACCTATACGATTTATCCCGAGAATGCCACCGACAAGGAGGCTGGCATCTCCTATGGCATCAGCAGCGAGGATGGTATCTTGCAGCGCAATGATGATGGTACCATCAAGGCGGTGAATTCAGGAAGCACCACGGTGTGGGTTTACCACAAGGACATTCCTAACGGACCCATTAGCCTTTCTGTCTATGTCATTGACTTCCCGTCGAAGGCGTCCTTGGCGGTCAAGAACGACCCGTTCTCCGTGACGCTTGCAGATTATGAATTGTCCAAGTTCAATATCTATCAGCGCCTTGTGGACAACATCGAAAACACGGGCACAATCAACTTCCCCCATGAGCTCGATTTTGCTGAGGACACCGCGGGTGAAGGTATTCTGACATTGAACACCGACGGCGACGGCAAGGTAAGTGAGGTTTTGGCCAAGCAATATGGCTCTACTGCCGTGAAGTGGACTTACAACGGAACCGCCATGGGCTTCAACGAAGATGGATCTTTCAATGCAGGCAAGGAGTACAACTTCTCCGTTGGTTTCAAGCTGAACATCGTGGAGGGTCTTGCCCATATATATATTGATACGAAGGATATAGGCATCAACGACGAGAACGTCGTGTTCGAAGTCCATACTCGGCCCGAAAACTACCTGCTTGACGAGGACATGATGTACTGGCAGATTCCGCCCTACAGCGATACCGACGATATGCCCGTGCTGGAGATAGGAGAGCGCATCGAGGGAACGAACAAGTGGAAAGTTAAGCCCAACCGCCTTGGCAACTACAGCATAGGTCTCAACTATGGACAGCTTCTGTCCACTAATGCCAATATACAGATTGGTCAGAACATTCAGTTGGGCGAGGGATGGAGCTGGATTTCGCTCTTTGCCAATAAGATTGAGGGATACTTGTTTAACAAGTACCTGTACGAGGTGCAGGAGATTCGCTCGCAGTATTCACTCACCTACAACGATCCGCAGTATGGATTCTTCGGCGACTTGGAGGAGCTGAACACGCAGGAAGGCTATAAGTTGTGTGTGAAGGAGGGCATGAACTACCATACGTTCCTTAACGACGGCAAGCTTTACGACTACAATACAGGCCGTGATATCAACCTTATGCCTGGCTGGACGTGGATGAGCAATCCCTACTGCTTCGACCACGATTTGCAGGTGGCTCTCGGCAAGGCAACCTTTGCCAACGATTCGCGCATCGTCTCCAAGAATGATGGCTTCGCCACCTTCCAGGACGGCCAGTGGGTAGGAACGCTCACGCGCTTCAACGCAGGCGAGGGTTACCTGGTCTATAACGCTGCTGCAGAGAATGCCTTTGTGTCGTTTGCCGCCGAGGGAGTGATCCCGAAAGCCGAGCCGCGCAGCGTGGCTTCCGCCCGCCGTGCCGCCGAGCAGAGCGTGTGGAGCTATGACGGTAGTCGCTTTGCCGACAACATGAGTGTCATCTGCCAGCCCACGACGGAACTTGAGGCCGACCGCTACACCATCGGTGCCTTTGTCGGCGACGAGTGTCGCGGAGAAGGCCGGATGATCAATGGCCGCTTCTTCGTCACCGTCCATGGCGAGATGGGCGAGAAGGTCAGCTTCCGCCTCTATGACGCATTGACGGGTGAATACTTCGTCCTCGACGACGCTGTGGACTTTGCCTCCACCGTAGGCACCTACCAGCGTCCGATGGCACTCAACACCCCGACGCTCACGGGCATTGACAGCGTCACGGGCGACCAGGGCGTAGCCGTCTATCTCGATGGTGGCCGTGTGGTCGTGGCGGGTGTCGCCGCGGAAAGCGTTGAGGTCTATAATGCCTCGGGTATGCGTGTCGCTGCCGAGGGCCTGGGCACGGGCGTCTATGTCGTCCGCGTCAAGACCGCCTCGGGCACCATCACCCGCACCCTCTTCAGACGTTAGTCTCTCTATGGGCCTCCTCCCACGCCACCGCCAAGGAGCGGAAGCGCGGTGGGAGGCCCTCATAAGATATGTGACCACCGAATCCCAAGAATAACCAAAAACCGACCACGCAATGAGACAGAGCACGCCAGGGCACAGACACCGACTCGCGGCAAGACTTTCAGCAGCCATTCTGATGGCCTGCTCTTGGGCCATTGCGCCCGTCTGCGCGCAGGACATTTCGCAGATAGCCAAGAGCGACCCGCTCATCATCACCGGCTCCATAGGTACCAACAACACCTACTTCCACAGCTCTGCCGGGCTGGGATATATGTCGCCGCTGAGCAATAGCTTCTTCGCCAATCTCAACTTCAACATCTACGGGTTCTCGATGCCGTTCTCGATCTACTTCTCGAACGACAACCTGAACTTCAGCTATCCCCAGTTCTCGTTCAACCTCAGTCCGTCGTACAAGAACTTCACCGCCCACATCGGCCAGTCGTCGATGCCCTTCTCCCAGTATGTGCTCAACATGTCGTTCAATGGCGTGGGACTGGAGTGGCGCGACAAGCAGTTCCGTGCCTCCGCCTTTTATGGTGTGTTGCGCCGTGCTGTCAATGATAACCCCGATGATCCCACCGCCCGCATTCCACAGTACCGACGCTACGGTTGGGGAATCTCGGCAGGCTACAGTAAGGGCGGCAATAGTATCGACCTCTACTTCCTCCGTGCCTACGACTCGGAGAGCTCCATCGATGAGCGGTGGCGTACCCGTGTGCGTCCGCAGGAGAACCTCGTCCTCGGACTGAAAGGACAGTTGAGCTACAAAAACTTCCTCTCGCTGGCCGCCAATGTGGCCACGTCGGCTTTCACCGCCGACCGCGAGTCGCAGCAGGTCATGACCGACGAGGCACGTCGGTTTGACAAGATCTTCGAGACCCGCTACACCTCGCGTCTCCGCTTTGCAGGCGACGCCACGCTCGGACTGACGCTGAAGGGTTTCAACGCGAGCATTTTCTATAAATATATCCAGCCCGACTACGTCTCGCTTGGAACGTACTACACATCCAACAACTACCATACGCTCGGCCTCAGTGCCGGGACGACCCTCTTCCGTCGCCTCACGCTCAGCGCGTCCTTCTCTGGACAGGAGGACAACCTCGCCAAGCAGCAGCTCTATACCACCCGTGGTTATGTCTATAACGCGATGGCTTCGCTCCGCATCAGCGACCGGATGAACGTCACGGCGATGTATAATGGCTACCTGCAGTCGCAGGGCGACGGCACGGTCCAGGTCAACGACACCACCGAGATACACCGTGTGCTCCACTCCTTCAGCCTCGTGCCGACCTATAATCTGCCCGGCGAGCTGCTTGACCACACCGTCTCGCTCTCGGCCAACTACACGGAAAACCGCGACCTCAACAAGTTCTCCGTGGGGCAGACTGATGTGAAGACGCTCGCCCTGGGTGCGTCCTACAACCTCAATGTGAAGCCTTGGGAGACCAATTTCACCTTCTCACTGAGCCACCAAAACACCAAGGGCTTCAATTCGGAGTACTCCTCCGACGTGGCCTCGATCTCCACGGGACGCTCCTTCCTCAAGGAGAAGAACCTCAGCACGTCGGCCACGGTGTCGCTCAACTACAACGAGGTGCGCCACCACTCCAAGAGCCTCTCCATGGGCGTGGACCTGTCGGCGAGCTACACCCTCAAGAAATACCACTCGTTCAGCCTCGGAGCCTCCTTCAGCCAGTATGGCGACGTCAATCTGGAGAAGACGAGGAGCACGCTCGACAACCGCGACGTGAGGCTGACGTTCAACTACCTCTACACCTTCACGCTCCTCCAAGTGAGTGCGAAGAAGAAGGATAAGAAGGAACAGAAGGAGAAAGGCAGTAAGGGCCGGTGATCCCATCTCCCGCCCAAATGCCTCGACCGCCACACGATACCGTACAGGATCGTGATCCCACGCCTAAGCCGACCTCCGTTGGCAGCTGGCGTCACCAAGACCACCCTCGCCGCCGACCCCGTTCCGGCGGGAAGGCAGGAAGGAATGCCAAGAGACCATCATCCTCCAAATACCACGGCCCGACGTGGTAGGCGGGGGGAAACAAAACCAATACATAGAGAACATGAGACTGCGAAGATACACCGCCACACTGATGCTGGCCCTGTTGAGCCTCGCCGCTGCGCTGGCCCAAAGCGTCAACGTCAATGTCATGCCCTTGCGCGACGTGCTGCTGCCGCAAGTGATGTACTATCTGTCCAACCCCGGGCAGTACTTCAACATCACCGTACAGAATCCCTCCACCGAGGCCCAGCAGATCTTCTTCGGCGCGGAGCTGCGGCAGGTCACGCCAGCCTCGGGGCTTGAGGTCGTCGTGCCGGCCAAGACCATGCCGCGCCAGCCTATCGAGGTTGGTGCGGGTGCCACGCGCGTTCTCACCGCAGCGGAGATGCGGACGATGTTCAACCACGTCCGATCATCGGACGTCTCGATGCCGTCCAATCTGTTCTCCGATGTCACCTCTGGTTCCTTCGGCAACCTGCCTGAGGGTACCTACGAGATCATCATCAATGCCTATCAGTGGAATCCGAACACCCCCACGCCTGTACTGATCAGCAACCCTGCTCTCAGCCGTACGATGTTTCGTGTCTGCTACCAGGCAAAAGCTCCCGAGTGGCTCATGCCCGTCTCCACGGGCGACTTTGAGAACCGCGACATCGCCACTCTCGTCAAGCAGACCCCCATCCTCACATGGACTGCGCCGCAGGTCAACTGCGACCCGAAGCCGCGTAACTATACCTACGACCTGAAAATCGTACAGCAGATGCCACTCCAGGATCCCCTGGAGGCCATCGAGCGCAACCCCGTGGTCTATCAGGTCACGGGCCTCACCGTGGCGCAGTGTATGCTGCCTGCGAGCATTGTCAACGGATTATCTCCCTTTGAAACCTATGTCGCACAGGTCACGGCACGATCCAATGCCACACAGATCGGTGCGCTCGACTATATCAATATCCAGAACGACGGACGCAGCCAGTTGCGCCTCTTCCGCATCAAGGACTATTCCTCCAGCTCACCCGACGGGCGTGTGACCTTTGCGCCGCCCGTGGTCAGCGATCCGATGATGGCAGCGGGTGGCGACACGCTCAGCGCCCAGCGATCTGTCACTATCGACTGGAAGGCACCCGTCTCGGACAATCCGTCCACGCTTCCCGTCACCTTCTCCTATGAACTGAAAGCCGTCGAGGCGGTCAAGGATATGGATCTCTCCAGCGAGGCGGCCCGCCGCAGCTTGATGGAGAGCCAGCCAGCCCTCTACGAGGCCAAGAACCTACGGACGCTCAGCCATGACCTGCCCGCCGAGACCTTTGCCAAGGCCAAGGGCAGCATGGATGTCCTCGTGCAGGTCACGGCACGTCCCGACACCATAGCGGGCTCGCACCGTAAGTATATATTTACTGACGATGGTCGCTCCGCACCCGTGCGCTTCACCGTGGGCAAGGGTGGCATCCGCATCGTCGGACTGGGAGCCGACGGCGACGCTCCCGACTCGCTATACGTCTTTAATAACCCGCGCATCACGTCACCCTATTTCGCCCCTGACGGAGGAGCGAGAAAGCTCTTCGTGGGCGACGCCCTCAATCTCAATTGGGAGCGGCCGCGCTACTACTCTGGTGACGGTGTGCGACAGGACACGATCCGCTTCAGCTACGACGTGGAGCTCTATGCGGCCCGCGAGTACAAGGATCGGGAGGAGATGCTCAAGCAGAAGCCTATCTACACCAACCGGAATCTCACCCAGCGCAGCGACTCCATCGGCTGGTCGGTGCTCGGTGAGAAGGTTGCCAAGGGCGACTATCTCTTCCTGCGCGTCGTTCCGAAGTCGCTCAACGAGGAGTCGATCCACTTTCTCAACGACTCGCTCAACACCTTCGACGCAGCCATGGCGGAACGTATCAGCCACAATTTCTTCAAGTGTCGCAACCAGATAGACATCGAGAACACAAACCCCACCGACCGGTCTGCCGACGACTTGCGTGGCAGCGAGGTGATGGTAGGTGAATACAAGCTCATCCTCGATGGCGACCTGAAGGCTGTGGAGGGTAAGCCTGGTCACTTCTCGGGCAACGGCCACGTGGTGTGGTCACCTCTGCTGCTCACATGGAAGCTTGCCGTGGAGTTCTCCGACATAGCCATCAACACCGAAGACCAGGTCTATGAGGGTGTGGTCGAGACATGGGGCGGCAAGGAAGGTGTGAAGATGCGCTCCTCGGAGGTCGTTGACAAACTCTTCTCCGACTGGGGTATCGACAACCTTATCGGTGACACAGGACTTCCCTATGCCGACCGTCTGCAGGAGGAGGCCAATGGCAAGATACGTGGTCTGGCCGATGACCTGCCCGAAATCGCAGAGTACTACCAGGACTTCCAGAAGGGCAAGGCGTTTGTCTCCAACCTTTTGAAGGGCAATCTGGAGGACGTGACCTTCCCGCTGGAGATCCCCGAAGAGTATAATACGACGCCCGTCGGACTGACCATCAACAAGATGAAGTTTGCTCCGACGTTTGCCACGATGGATATCTTTGGCACCTGTGTCGTTCCTGAGAGCGAGGTCACGCAGAAGCAGATCCTCGTCTTTGGTGCGCCGCGCCTCTGTATCAGTCCGTCCAGTCTCATCCCCGAGGGTGGCATGGTGGCCCTGCTCAAGGACTTTGTCATCGAGGAGAAGAAGACGGGATTTGAGTGTACTTTCAAGGCGCCGACCGATGTCATAGAGCCTGCAGACGGTTGCTTCGTGGCTTGGAGCGACAACAAGTTTGTCGGTCTGACCCTCGACGTCGATATGAAGATGCCCGAAGATCTCAAGAAGGTCGATTCCTCTGGCAAACCGACGGAGGAGAGTCCTATGCTCCATATCAAGACTACGCTGTCGAGCTGGGACGACTTCCTCGTCGAGGCCAACCTCGATGAGTTTGAGCACGTCGATCTGCCGGGCTTCACCTTTGGCGCCTCGACGGTCGTCGTCGATCTCTCTGCCACGCGCAATGGCGACGGCATGGTCTTCCCCAAGGAGGACTTTGACCGTGCCAAGGCTGGTATCTCCACGGGCCAGGACGAGCTCTGGGAGGGACTCTTCATCAAGAAGATCAACATGCGCTTCCCCGAGTCCATCAAGATTGGCAACGGCGACGACCCGATGTCCTTCACGATGGAGAACATGTTCATCGACCGCTCCGGCATCACGCTCGACGCGGGTCTGAAGAATATCATTGACTACTCTACGGGTAAGGAGGGTGAGATTGACGGTTTCAAATATACACTCGACCACCTCTATATCTCCATCATCCAGAACAACTTCAACAAGTTCTACTTTGATGGACAACTCAACATACCGCTCTTCAAGGGAACGGTCTATTATACTTGCGATATCTACAACCAGTCCTTCACGCAGAAGGGCACGGGCAAGGGCTACGCCTATGTCTTCAAGACCACTCAGATCGAGGACCTCGACTTCGATTTCATGCTCGGTGAGCTGAAACTCGATCATAGGTTGACCTACTTCCTTATCGAGGCACTGCCCGATGCGTCGGGTGAGCTGAAGACCAACGTGGAACTTTGTGTCGGTGGCGGTGTCACCGTAGCAGGAGCGAAGACTGTCAACAAGAAGCTCGCGAAGCTCCCGTTTGACCTCTCGCTTCCCCAGTTGAAGTTCTGTAATATGCGTTTGGCCAACGGCAAGCGTTTTGAGTCGGTCTATGCCGACAGTTTGCAGAAGCGCGACCGGGCGGCTACTGAGGTTATCGTCGATGCCGTCGCGGAAGGTAGCTATGGTTGGTGGAACGAGGCCAAGGATATTGAATTGTGTGGTGGCAAGCTGGTCCTCAACTTTGGCCAGTGGGGTGCCATCGCTATGAACTCTGACCCGTCCAAGCCTTCGGCAGGCGAATGGTTCGAAGGACTCCCCGACGAGGTCAACAAGGCCGTCGATGATGCCATCGAAAAGGGAAAGAATGCGGTCGATAATGCGATTGATGCTGCGGGCAAGGCCGTGGATTCTGCTATTGACGCAGCAGGTAAGGCCGTCGATGCAGCAGGCAAGGCTGTGGATTCTGCTATCGACGCTGCCGGCAAGGCCGTTGATGCAGCTGGTAAGGCTGCCGAATCGGCAGGCAAAGCCATAGACTCGGCATTGGACAAGGCCACTGGAGGCAGTGGTGGCGGAAATACAAAGAAGTTCCTGGACTACGACGAGAACAGTCCGGGCTACGGACCCAGTGTGGCCGAGGTGCCCTATGAGGCGGTAGCTCCGGCTGCTGCGGGATCCAACAAGTCGTTGAGTTGCAAGGTAGGACCGTTCCGCTTTGCACTTACCGACTGGGGATTTGACTATGTCGTCACCGACGGTGAACCCTATCTGGCCATCAAGATTGGTGGTGATATCACGTTCAGCGACGATCTGGATGTGACGGCAGGCACGACGCTGGAGATCCAGTCCTACGTCAAGAATATCAGTAAGCCCAGCGAGATCTCCTTAGAGTATAAGGACCTGAAGTTCCGCGAGGCCCGACTCGACATCGAGACAGCCGTGCTCTCCTTCCAGGGTGTGCTGGCGGTTGATGGCGACGCGGGAGGCATCGGTGGAACGGACAAGGGCTACAAGGGCAAACTGTCCTGCAAGGTCAAGGGCGGCATCTTCGAGTTGGACGTCCAGGGCGGTTACTTCAACCACAAGGAGGAGGGCAACAACTTCTCTTGGGGCTTCTTCGACGTGATGGTGGGTGGCAAGATGGGTATTCCCATGCCGCCAGTGGCCCTCAACAACATTCGTGGAGGTCTCTACATCAACTGCGTCTATAACACGAGCGACAAGCTCAATCCTCGTCCTCGCAAGGGTGCGATTGGTATCGTCTTCGGTATGGGCATCACGACGAGCGATGGTGAGGCCATCAAGGGCCGCCTCGACTTGACCGTTGCCTTCGACACCAAGAAGAAGACGCTCACCACGTTCCTGTTCAATGGTTCGGTGACGGCGGTCGGTGGCATCGTCAAGAGTAAGGTCAAGCTCGTCTATGAGGACAACGAACAGGAACGCTACTTCCAGCTCAACCTCACCATGGATGCTGCTTTCGACGGTGGCGAGCTCAAGGAGATTATGAACGAGCTCAATGGTGCGCTCTCCGAAGTGAAGAGCCAGGTGGATGCTGTCGCAGGAGAGTTCAAAGAAATCAAGGAGACTGCAGAGGAGAGCTTCAAGAGCGGAATGGGCGACAAGAGCGAGAAGAAGAACGAGGATTACAAAAAAGACATGGCCTCCTATAATAAAAAGAAGGGCGAGGATAAGGATAAGAGCGACGATGGCACTTCGTTTAGCGGTCCTTCGTTCAAGGTGAGCCTTGATCTTTATATCGGCCACAAGAAGCCCGGTGGTGCGACCAAGTGGCACCTCTACCTTGGTGAGCCCGACCACGACAAGCGTTGTGAGTTTACGCTCGTCGACTTCAAAACAAAAATTGTCTCGGTAGCCATCGGTGCCAACGCCTATTTCTGTTTGGGTAACGAGTTGCCCAACAACGGCCAGCTGCCCCCGATACCAGAGAAGGTGAGACGATTCCTTGATGGTGGAAGTAAGGGTGGTGTGCAGAGCGACAATATCTCTGAAGCCAATGATGCCCGCGCCAAGGCGTGCACCGACTTCCTGGCCAATGCGAAGACCAGTGGCGGTGTGATGCTCGGTGCTTCGGTATGGGGCTATGTCAAGGTGGATCTCGGCCTCTTCTACGGAGATATGGGTGCGACGGCGGGCTTCGACGTTTCCATCCGTCACCTTAAGGGCAACAATAAGTGTATGAACCTTAAAAAGGAGCCAGGTATCAATGGTTGGTATGGCGAGGGACAACTCTATGCCTACCTCTATGCCAAATTTGGACTGAGGATCAACCTCGGCTTTTTCAAGAAGAAGTTGGATCTCTTCAATGCGGGCATTGGTGGCGTGCTGAAATGTGGTATGCCCAATCCGAACTACTTCACGGGTAAAGCCCGCGTGAAGGTAGAGCTCCTCGGTGGCCTCGTGAAACTCAACAAGAAGTTCAGCTTCGAGTGTGGTGATGTGTGCGAGATGTTCTACGGCAACGCCCTCGACGACTATGTCCTCTTCGAGAGCTGCAACATCGGCTTGAAGAGTTGGGACGAGGCCGAGAAGGCGAAGATCAGCTGGGATATCCAAAGCAATCCCATTGTGATGACGCAGGCCGACCTGAATGTACCCATCCGCGTCGTAGATCCCACACAGCTGAATCGCTTGCAGAACCATTCCAGTGGCGATGGCAAGAGCGAGGAGACACTCAAGGACCTGGCAAGCCGCCAGTTCCGGTTCAAGATGGACGCCTCTTTGCCGCCTACGCTGACGGAGTATAGTTCGCTCTCTGATGCCAAGGCCAATCGCAATGGCGTGGTGTATGAGATGACGCACCATATTTATAAGGAGAAGGTGACGCTCTCTGTGGAGCAGCTGCATCGCAACAAGTACTATAAGGTCACCATTTCTGGATACGCACAGGAGTTCTACAACGGCTCATGGCGCGATCCAGAGACGTATGACACCCTCAAGAACAAGTACGTTGCCCAGGCATGGAAACAGACCAAGGAGTTCTATTTCGCCACCAACAATGAGGAGATGAGCTTCAAGGATGACGAGGACCTGTATCCGCATGTGAAGGTGATGTATCCCAACCAGGGTAAGCTGGGCAATAGAGAAGACATGATGTTCAACTATTTTGCCAATGGCCAAAACTACAGTTACGCTTATACTCCCGCATATTGGGAGGACGTGAAGCAGCCGATCATCTCGCTGGCTCGGCCGATGAAGGGCAAAGCCTACCAGAAAGGCAGACTGAAGTGGTATCTCTACTCCAATGGAAAGCTGCTCTCCACCCGGGAGAACCAATGGATAGAAACCAACAGCTACTCCATCCTCACCCCGCAGTCGGGATTCGCCAACGTACCAGAGACCAACAATGCCGACTACATCATCCGCCTGCGCTACGAGTGGACGGAGAACAAGACCTCGCCTGCCACATGGGTTGCAGTCAAGACCTACACTGTCTGGGGCACTTCCGAGAAGCAGGTGCGTAGCAAGGCGATGAAGGACAACGGCATTACTAATACCTTCAGCACCCAAACCGGTCGTAGGGGTGGTAGGAAGCCCATCAACAAGAAGGTGGAGGTCTCTGAGGAGAGTCTAATGAATGTCAATGACAACGATACCATAGGTGCTGGAAGGCGTAAGTTTATCGTCACCGTCTATGAGCGGAAGGCTGGCAAGGTCACCAAAGAGTTCGTCAAGGACCTCCTGGCCCTTAGGGTCACCGTAACCAAACAGGGTGTCACGGGTGATGCGCTATACAACAACCCGCTCTACTACTGCAGCAACTTTTTGGCCACTCGCCTCGACAAGATCACCTATGACGGTCAGAACCTGGACATGAACGACGACCAGTTGCTCATCACGAGTGCCAACCAACGAGGAGGATATGTGCCGTATTATAACACGGAGAACCCATTTATCTATCTCTCCTATATGAGTCGGATGTTCTTCATCGGAGGACATAAGTTCGTCTCTGCCAAGAAGAACCTCAACCTGACGGTGCAGAGTACGCAGTCGCTTTGGCTTGAGACGCCCTATGGCAGCTGGAGAGACGGAATACTCCAGAACAGGCACATCGGACAGATTCGTGATGGTCGCAAGAGCATCGAGTTCGCCCTCACGATGGGCACCTACCGCTTCGAAAACGAGTTGGGCACCGCATATCCGCTTTATAGCAATCATAGTGGTGGTTATGCCGAGTGGCTGGGCAATAGTAGCAGCCTGTTTGATGGCCACAAGCTGACGGAGGAAGCCTACGCACGGGTGTTCGCCGAGGTGTACAACATAGCTGAGGACATGCACAACAATATCATCCGTCGTGTCGGTTTTCAGATTTATTACTCCAAATCGAGTATGCGAGACTGGCTGGCGAGCTATGCAGGTTCGAAAGAGCAAACCTTTGACGATGCCGAGTCGGGTGTTTACGCATTTGTTCCGAGGTATCAATATGGTGTTGTATGGAATGCGGCCAGCCGTTGTGGACTGAATATCAGTAAGACCATTGAGATGGACAAGGAAGCCAACAGGTATCGCCACGTCCGTATTAGGGCTGACAAGGGAGACTTCCTCGGACGAACGCTCTACTTCGCCTATGCGGACAAGGACCACAAGAAGTATGTCGATGATGACTATAAGTCACAGTCTCAAGTCCTTCAATTCAATGCGTGGAAGGCGTTGCGCAACAACAATTTGCGCCTCTACTTCAAGCGCTACCGTGTCAATGCTTGGGACTACAAGAACAAAATGTGGACTGTGTACCCGCTATATTATTCGGAGAAGCGCTTCACCAACACTTACAATGACCTCCTCAAGAATCTGGTAGTGAAGTATAATATCCCATTGCGTGGCCATTGAGCAAAGAGCTATACGGGAGGCAGCAGCTTCGTCGTAAAAGGTTCAAACTCTGGCGGAAAAGCGGGCAGAGGAGGAAGAAGGTAAAGAGTATAAACATCTAAATAGACGTAAAGCGATGATGAAACAGCAATATAATAATATGAAGGCCCTTGTTTGGCTTTTGGCTGCCGCCGTGTGCCTACCGTGTATGCTCTCTTGGGCAGCGACTACCCCATGGCGCGCCCCCTTGGGCGTGGCTGTCGGCGACACCATCGTGCAGGAAGCCGATGATGACGATCCGCTGCCAGGCACCTATCCCGTGGGCACCCTCTCCCGGGACAGCGTCGAAGACTCCATAGAGGATCTCTACGTCTATATTAAAGCCGTGGGCCGCACCTATGGCGACAGCATTGTCCTGCGCTGGGCGGTGGAGTCCTATCCCGAATGGGATCGTCTCAACCGCACGGGATACGACGTGCTGCGCCACACCGAGGGAGAGGGCGAGTTCCTCCTCGACACCCTTGCGACAGGCATTCGTCCGATGCCCCTCGCCGACTTCCGTCGTTGCTATCCCGACACCATCGACTCGCTGGCCTATCTGGCAATGGGTGCTATCTATGGCGAAGGCGACATGACCCCGGAGATGACCAACTACGAACCCGGTAGCATCGGGGCCCTCGTCGAACTGGAGCAAGACCAGAAGACGCGCCTGTTTGGTGCCTTCCTCGCCGCGGAGTGGAGACCCGACCTCGCCCAGGCGATGGGACTGCGCTATGTTGACAAGACGGCGAAAAAGGGTGAGACCTATACCTATTTTATTATGCCATCCGTGCCCGACACGACGGGCCGCTTCTTCATCATGCCGGCACAGGTGGAGAACCTCCGCAACGTGAAGTACGTCCCCGATCCCTACGACGTGGCTATCAGCGACACCATCCTGGAGCATGGATCCGTGGCGCTCAGCTGGCGCGACGATCTCCACGGCACCTTCGACGTGTTCTGGCGCAAGATGGGTGAGCAGCAGTGGCGCAAGGTCAACGAACTGCCCTATGCTCCACCGTTCCGTGTCGATCAGGAAGATGCGGATGTCATCTTCGAACATTCCCCCGGTGTGGTCGGTCTCTACGAATATGCCGTGCGCGCCTATGATACCTTTGGCGACCTCACGCCTTATTCTCCGCCCCACAAGGTGTTCTTCCCCGACCTGATGCCGCCGCTTGGGCCTGAGATCACCTCCATCGTCATCGACCGTCCGGGCAAGACACTCTACGACGAGGTCTATGCCACCATCTATTTCCACAAGGATAGCCTGGAGGACGACTTCGTCCGCTACGTCCCCCTCTACTTCAATGAGCGCGACTCCTCGAAGCAGTGGAAACTCCTTACCAACCAGTATATTGCGCCCGGAGATACGATGGTCCGCATCGACGTGACCAACATTTCGACGGGTATGATCACCATTGCCGCCGTCGATACTGCCGAGAACATGGGCTACGCCTATCCGAAGCTCCTGCGTGTGAGGGACGCCCGCCCACCCGAGGCACCCACCCAAGTGCGGGGTCTCCCCAGCCTGGATGGCACCATCGCCATCCTTTGGGAGATGAGTGACACGCTCGACGTACACCACTACGATGTTTTCTGGGCCAACTCCCCCGACGATGAGTTTACGATCCTCAATCGCCGTCATGTCATCCCGCGGTCCTATACTGACACGGTGGCGGTGGACATCAACCAGCGGTACATCTACTACTATGTGCGTGCGGTCGATTACGCCACCAATATCGGTGCGCCTTCCGACACCATCGCCGTCCTCCGTCCCAGTACGGTGCCGCCCTCGCGACCCCACCTCGACTCCGCATGGGTTGACAACCGCATGATCCACACCCGCTGGATCGGTGGAAGCGACGAGATGATTTCTCACTACAACGTCTATCGTCGTCGTCCTGGTGCAGCATGGACGCTGCTCCGTGTGGCCGACGGTGACTCCGTGCGTGCCCATGGCTATGCCCTGCAGATCGACGATGCCCCGCCCGCCCCGCTGGGTGCGCGCTACGAGTATGCTGTCGAGACCATCAGCCTTTGGGATATCAGCTCTGGTCTCTCGCCCGCTTTCTCCGGCCGTGTCAACTACGACAAGGTGCTACCTCTCACGCCGACCCTCTTCGCCGACTATGACGTGCCTTCGGGCGAGGTCAAGCTGGCCTGGGAGATGGACGACAAGGACGCGGGGGGAGCGGAATACTACTACTGCGTCTATCGCCGCCGCAAGGGGCAGGAGACGTTCCGGTTCATCACCGACGTGCCACAAGGCGTCCATACTTATACGGGCGACCTGCTGCAACCTGGCGAGTGGGCCGAATACTACCTGACGGTGCGCTTCCGCGATGGCCGCCAGGGACAAGTGTCTAACCGGGTGACGGTGGCCGCTCCGGCCAATCCGCCGTCAACCACAGAACAATGATCATGGACATGAAACCTATCCGCCGACTTACGGCCTCCCTATTGAGGCACCGCGCCGCGGCTCTGTGCCCTCGCCGTCCTTGCGCTTACTTCCTGCGGCGACTTCTTCGAGTTTGGCGAGGAGCGCGCGACGTGGGACGGCAAGATAATCTGCCAGAACGACAGCTCCGTGGTCATGGTGGGTGACACGATGACCCTTTCCGTGGACTTCTCGCCACCCCGTCCCGACAGCCTCTCTGTCTTCTGGAGTGTGACCAGCGACGACTCCATCCCGCCAGCCTACGTCCTTGGCGACCGCTTCATAGGTGTCAGTCCGGGCACGGCTCGCGTCATGGCCGTTCTTTCCAACGCCATGGCTTCCGCCTCCTGCTCCGTGCGGGTCATAGGGCGGTGGGAGCAGCCCGACTTCAATCGTCTCCATCCCCACGACATGGTCATCTATGCCCATATCACCGTGAGAGGAGAGGAATGGAACCCCGATTCGATGATGGTCGGTGCCTTTATAGGCGGGCAGCTCGTGGGAATGGCCGTGCCAAAGACGGCCCACGACATCAACTATGCGCTGCTCCGCATCTGGGCGAAGCATGACACCCATGTGGGACGCATTCTCCTGCGGTGCTATGACCGCCGCCGCTTCCGACTCTACTCCGCGCCGCAAGACTTCGAGTTCGACACGGGTAAGACCCTCGGAACGCTGTCAAAACTCTATGATATAAACTTTTAGACAAATAGTACGACTATGAAGAAGATACGCTGCCTGCTGCCCCTGCTGCTTCTCGCGCTCTTTACGGGATGCACGCTGATGATAGACGAGCCGGAGACCGCCACCACTCCTCAGGAGACCGAGAACGGCGACGGCATCACCTCGCCACGCCGCCTCGTGAGCGATATGGGAGAGGTGAGGTACCAAATTGGGTCAGAAACGAGGATGATAGACAAGGACTATTTGCCCTACCTCCTGACCTACAAGACCGACACCCTTGATCGGGTGACGGAGATCTACTTCAACAAGTCGATCCCCCTGGAGTTGCTGCCGCAGCGTGGAGAGTTTCTTGCCACGGACCAAGCCGATGCGATTCCCAACGGACTGGTCCACCAAGTGAACCTTGTCCGCACTACCGACAACGGCTATACGGTCGAGGTGTCTCCCGCGTCTTATAAGGACGTGTATAAGGTATTTGATTTTGTGACAGACTTCGATATAATAAGAGAGCCTGTCAATCGATCCAATGCCTACGGCTTTTGGCAAGTGGCAAGTGATGAGCCTGAGTATGAGTACAAGCTGCGAGGCACCTACCTCAACCCTCTTGCAAAGGCAGGTCCTTACCTCTCGGACGAGTCTAGTGAACGGGAAATTCCACTTCTTACTTTATATCTGGGATTGAAAAATGGCAATTACAAAGGAATGTTCAAAAAGTATGTGAAGCATGATCCGAAATGGGATTATGACCCATTAGGAGGTAAGAAGCTTATCAATCCCTACTTGGATGGCGAGATTGATTTATATGCTAGTGCAAATTTGTATGCGCATGTCTTCAGTGAAACTAGAACGGAAGACCAGTATTCGGAGACCTGGCTTTCTCTTGAATATGACTTGAAATGTGGATTTGGAGGACAAGAAGCAACGGCAGGTATGACATTTCCCATTATGGGCAATAGGTCTTGGGAAACGATACTGTGGAACTCTCAAAGATTAAAAAGGATGGACATTGTAAAAGATTTGTACCAACGCCCAATCTCAAGAATCAACACCGAGGATTATTGGATACCTCTTGACTTCCCAGAGCATAGATTCATTTTGTACGGTGTGCCTTGTTCATTTGGTCTGAGTGGTGCCTTTACTATAGACTTCTATGGATTTTTGAAAATGGCCAGGCCTTTTTCGCTGGAGACAGGCATGAAAGGAACGCTTTTTAAAATAGGTTATGTAAAAAACGCAAAGGAGACCTACTTTCTTCCTAAGTCAGGAGAAACCGTGGAAAATAGTCCTAAGACCTATACAGAAACTCCTTTCAACGAGATAAGTTCGTTGGGAATTGGAGTACGACCCAATATGAATATTGGAGTTTTATTTAGAGTTGCAGAATTGTTAAAATTGGAGCTTGGGCCTTCTATCAGTTTCCCTATGGAGTATTCATGGGATTTTGTCCCACCAAGAAATGTGGTTGACTTTGGAGGTTGGACACCAAAAGACATTAATGGCAAGAAGCTGGGTTATGCGGGTAATTCAGGACTCTATGTCACTCCTACGATCGGTTTGGACATCAAAGGCACATTAGATGCCAAAATATGGGAAATCCCACTGCTGGAATGGAAAAGTCCTCGTTGGACTTTTTGGGATGGATCATGGCGAGCGAATCCTAAAATAAAGGTGGACAAGATCTACCCCATACCCGACAAGTCGAATGCCGACTCTACCTGCTATTACGCTACGGTAAAAACTGAAAATGTAACCTTCCTCGATACGCCTAACGGGGTTCCCGAGTTATATATCTATAATAGATATCATAATGATGGGAAGCGTGTCACTTGTATTGGACATGAGGACGAAAATTTCGACTCAAAGGCAACTTATGAGTATGAGTTCTATCTCCCTAAAGTGTATAGGGACGAATTTTACTATGCCACCCCTGTGGTTGATGGAAAATTCTATGACCCCGAGAAGTTTACACGCTTTGGCAATACGCTAGAAATCAAAAACATCGAGCGAGTGCAGATCACGGGTACAGGCAATGTGCTCTCTGAGGGAGAGGAGGCCGTCGGAGTAAAGCTGAATCTCAAGGGAAAGGTAATCGACCAATGCTCCTCACTGGAATTGATTGCATTCATAGATGACCAGCAAGGCCGTCAAGTCTCAGCCCAGACATTCTATCTCGACGTGCCACAGTTTGGCAAAGAGTATGTCAAGAACCTTCTCTTTGTCATCGCCTACACGGATAGCCCTCCTGGTAATGTGAGTTTTGCTCTTCGTTATTATGATGCAGAATTGAAAGAACATGTTCTGAGCTTCAAAACTTTTGAATTTAGCGATTACGACTTCAGCGGCGACGACCTCGATCTCGACGACATGAAGAAGTGGACGAAAAAGGGCTACGAGCTACTACAGTAAAACGAGCCACCCCGTAGATTCCTACAGTTCGTGCCCTGTCGCGCAGCAATGGATCTCCCTTTGCTGCACGACAGGGCATTTTGCATGATCGTAGCCCCGAAGTCAGCATTGCGCAACGAAAGCGATGGAGTGGGGGAGTGCTTGCACTTCCTTTCATACCTATACCCCGATAGGGGCGCGCAAAGAAACTTTCGGCATGGGGTACAAAAAGAGTTGAAAAAATTTGTCCCTTATACAAAAAAAACTTAACTTTACCTGTTGGCGGAATTAATTTAGTGCATACTTAATTCTGCCAATGGGCTTGTCGTTAATGAAGTTTACGTATTGCAGAATGGTAAGTGCACTAATTTTGCCAATGATTCTGGCAAACAAACCATTCGTTATTTTCGCGTAGTTTCTGATGACCAAGAACTGGTCTGTAAGTTGTGAGAATATTGTCTCAATCCTCTTTCTTGCCTTTGCAAACGGAATGAATGTCGGTTTCCAGTCCTTTTGGTTGAGCCGATACGGACACTCCAGTCTTATGTGTGCGGTTTCGAACAAGTCAAGCTGTACGTCAGCTCCAATATACCCTTTGTCACCATAGATGCTACAGTCGTGATAAGTATGTCTTACATCCTTCATATAATGGAGGTCAGCCACACTTGCCTTTGACAGATCATAGGAATGGATAACTCCACTTAACCCACAGAGAGCGTGTAACTTATAACCAAAATAAAAAGTGTTCTGCGAAGCACAGAAGCCGAAGTCGGGAGCTTGCGAGAAATTGCCGGTACGTCCCATCTTGCAACGTTTTCCTCTTGCAACCCTACAAACCTCTATCGGCTTGGAGTCAACAAAGAATTGTTCCTCTCCGCCATCCATTTCCATGGCAATCCGCTTGCGCAGTTCCTCACACAGGCCTGCCGTTTTCTTCCTGCGGTCATTAAACTGTCTCCTTGATATGAGATTGGGAATGCGGTCCTTGTATTCTTGCAATTTATAGTCGAACAACCACTTCTCACTATCAATGCTCTCGGTCTCTGCCGTCAGGGATAGCGCCACCACTTCCAAATCCGAAAACTTGGGAACAGGACCACGACGTGGAACATTACTAGATTCATTGACGAGATTTTCAGAGAATTGCTTGCATATCTCGAGTATTTTGACGAATTTTGTATAAAGGTTGTACATACGGTAACTATTCAGCAATAGTGTAGACATGCACCATCCTACCATCCTATAACGATAG
>OLVZ01001409.1_pt1 | contig 20590 bp, 26 predicted proteins | sample 1673341 | NCBI WGS metagenome assembly OLVZ01 (sample SAMEA3178944, study PRJEB25190) | human gut metagenome | biome: human gut; feature: human-associated habitat; material: faeces | place: Austria | collected 2013 | reverse complement strand
CTTCCATATCTTCTCCTGAATCCGCGTCAACATGTTATAATCCACCGTCTTCACATCAAAATCCGCTGCAGGCCATATCCACCACAAAAACAGGCCAAACAGAACCACTCCGATGACGATTCCCAGAGTCCACACTTTCATAGACACACCTTTTCTGCATCCCACCCGGTACAGGGCATGCAAAACAGCCAGAACCGTAAAAATCAAAACTCCCAGCAAAATTCCCGTAGACTTCGATGCCGCAATCACCGGCAGTGCCAGCACATAAAACACAGGAAAGCTCCGATCCCCAAACCGGCACCGGTACAGATACAAAAGCAATATCATCATAAACAGGAAAAACGCCAGCTGATTCGGATCATTAAAGGTTCCCTGATAGCGAACCGCACCCCAGTATTCCCGGAAGATACGTCCGCGCCCCGTCAGATATATCAGCAGCTGCACTCCGATATTCACCTTAACCACACGATTAATCCCGGTCAAAAAAGCTTTTCCGCCATATTCCGCCAGATAGCAGAAACTCCAGATAGCACAGGCATTGAAGATCCAAAAGCAAGTATACTTAGAAAATTCACCACGACCAAGACGAATCCCATAATATGTATTAATCACCAAAACAAATGCCAGAAACACATAAAACAGTCCTTCTGTCTTCAGCTGAAAAAGACGTTCCGGTCTTCTTCTCATACAGTCACATAACAGCATAAAAAAAGAGGCGAACAGACATACATCCGCCGCCTCCATCCCCCCAGAAGGGAATAAATAAAATTGTTTCAAAAATATAAAAAGCAAAAAAAATAAGACCGCCGCTGCCGTCCCATTTCCATCCGGTATACTTCTATTCCATTTCTGCAAAACGTCCATAGATCTCCCTCATCTTCTTTTCCACTGTATCCAGACTAAATTCCTGGCTTCGCTGGATGCAGGCTTCACCCATCTCTTTCCAGCAATTCTTCCTGGACAGCATATCCTCAAGAGCTTCCGCCCAGACATCCGCATCCTGAAGCTGGCTAAGCATGATCCCGCCCGGGCAAAGCTTTCTTTTCCGATCCGCCGACAGGGTCCAGCTATCTCCCATCAGATCCGTATTGCCCCGGATCTCCGAACAAATCACCGGAAGGCCACTTGCCATGGCCTCCAGCATCGCCCTAGGCAATCCCTCCTGAAAGGATGGAAAAAGGAAGATATCCGAAGCTCCAAAGATCTCCAGCATATCTTCCCTGTATCCTAAAAACGATATATGATCTGCAATTCCAAGCCTGTCCGCCAACCCATGAAGATGCTCGTTCAATTCTCCATGTCCGCACAAAAGCAGATGCAGCTTTTCATATGCACTACGATCCGGCTCATCCTTCATTCTGGTAAGCATCCGGAACAGAACCTCCTGATTCTTCCTGGGTATCATCTCCCCGGATGTCAGAAGCACCACCTGATCAGGCCGCACCCCCAGGCTTTCTCTCTTCCTCTGCCTTTCTTTATCCCCAAGAAGGCGAAATTGAGAACGATCTATCCCCACTCCCGGCACATAATCTACATACTTCGCATGGAATTTCCGCTTCGCCAGTTCATAATCCTCCCGGTTAATACAGATCTGCTGATCCGTATACCTCGATAAAAACTTTTCCATCGGATAATAAAACAGCCAGTTCTTCCATGACGCCCCTTTAAAAAAATGGAATCCATGGGCCGTATAAATCACCGGGCCTGTCCCCGTCACATGTGCCGCCAGACGCGCCATCACCCCTCCCATCGGCGTGTGGCAGTGCACCAGCGAAAAATCTTCCCTGCGCATCAGCTCAACCATCTGACGATACACCTGAAAATTCCGCTTGTCAAACGGACTCCGCACAAAATCAATCTGATGGCAGATGATCCCCGTGCCATCCAGCCGGTGATTATCCGTTCCATACGACGGTGTATGGAAATTCGAAGCATAATGAACCTCATATCCAAGCCGCTGTAAAATACGGACGTTGTTCATCTCAAACTGGGGCACAAAACCGCTGACATGGGTTACAAGAAGTGCCTTTCTAGGCATTTTATTTTCCCCTTTTATATCATGTTGCATCTTTGTATTCATATGAAGCATCCTCCAAATATCTCCTGCCTCTCACGCCCATCCAGGCAAAGACAGCCAGCACGCTGACCGATAATTCCCGGTACGTAAAATATATTTGCCGCTGCTTTATAAAGAAACGATTCATTCCCATCATATCCGGCCATCGCGAGTAAAAGAGCATCCGTATAATCATCCAGCTTCGACGATTCATACTCCTTTATCACATTCGGATATGATACCTGTTTCGAAAAATTATCGATCGATTTTCTCAACTGCGGTTTTACCCATCGAGGAGGTATCATTGTTCCTATGCACATGAGCACAATACATAAAAGGATACAGCCTATTACATATTTCATTGTTTTTGCCATCATTTCCACCCAACTAAAAATAGCGGCTGCAGGATTGCAGCCGCCTTGACTTATGTTAATTTACTATTCTATTTTCATAAATGATTCGGATATACCTCTTCTTCTATCACCTCCAAAAGCTTCTCCTGAGGCAACTCTATATCCTCTTTATAAATAATACCAATACCGCAATCTATAGGAAAATGCTTCTCTATAATGTCGATACCACTCTACAAATAATCTCATTTTTCACTATTTACAAAAGAGAAATTGTCTGAGTTATCTTGCTTTTCTTTTCCATATAAACAAAGCATTGGTATACTTAAAATTACCGGAAACATATAAAGTATTGATAATGCATATCTAGGCCAATACGCTATAGGCGTTGCAATCAATAATGTTAACCAATTTCCTAAAACAGGAATTAGCAAAATTATATACTTCCGTCTTTTATTAACCCACATATAAAAAAGCATAAACAGTGCAATCCATATGCATATGGCAATTGAAGGCGTAGGTGTAAAAAGCGAAAACGCCTTTTTTAAATCAATTTTAGGATTTTCTAAAAGATTCGTATTATAAACACCACAGTTATCATTATCTTTAATGTATTCTAAATTACCTTGACTAATATTAGCTTGAAAATAGTTCAAAGACCAGGTATTTAGACTCCAGTATCCATATGTACTCAAACACCAAGATTCTAAATATATTCTTGGATTTTTTTTAAATAGAGAAAACCAAACTTTCAAAAACTCCTTTTTATGATTTTCAAAAAAGTTATCATTAAAATCTTCATTCCATTTAATTGAATCCACCAATTGTGGAGTATACACTGTTTTTAGTTTTTCAACAGGAATTATATCATTAACAAATTCTTCTTCTACATTATTAATGTTCCCATCATAAGCAATTACTCTCGCTACTTGCTGAAGTGGTATTCCATAACTCTCCACTTTATCTTTCTGTATCCCCAGAATATCATATCCAGGACCCGTTAAAAGTATTATAAATACAATTGACAAAATATGCGTAAAATATATTTTTTTCGATAATTTTATATTTTTAATAGTTAAAATTACTAATGACAAAAAAGATAACATTAAAATATAAATCCCATTATTTCTAGTTAACGATATGATTAACATCGATATAGTGAGTTTAACCCAATAAAGCCTTTCTTTTTCTTCTATTTTTCCGTCACTAATAATATAATCGTATAATTTTAAGCTATAGTACACAAGTGTAATCGAAAAAATAGGGTCTTTCCACATACTTATAGCATGTTGTGGGAAAGTTGCTGTTCCAGCAAAAAATATAACTGTAAAACAACATAATATTTTGGAAATTCCTTTATTATACATCCATGAAACTATATACGTTAATAGTCCACTAATATAAAGCATTTGTATCAGTGTGTAGATTGCACAACCTGCATTTATATCAGAAAATATATATCCTATCTTCAAGCATATCGCAATAAAAATAGTATAAAAAACCGGGTGATGATTCGATAAATTCAAATGATAAACCGTCTGATATATAGACCCCATCGAATCTCCATATATCAATCCAGGATAATATATTAGAAAATATGGCATCCAAGACAAAAATATCAAACCAAATATCATGAACTGGTTTTTCTTTTTTAATTCTTTTTTAGCATTAGCTAATTCTCCCTTATTGAATTTTAACTTTTGTATTTTTTTAATCAACCAATTTAATATATTTACAATTACAAAAAGACAAATCAAGCATCCAATCAAATCCACAATTGAAAATTTGTCGATAAAAACTTCGTCGATTGTTGCAAATGGATTACATTCATCTGGATGAATATGCTTAGACAATACAATACTTATTGAAAGCAATAATGAAAATGCAATATAACTCAATTTATCGTCTATTCTATCAAAATCTTTTTTTGTCATCCAGATTTTATAAAAAGCAATTCCAACTCCAATTATAATCATACCATTTATAGGTATTTTCATATATAGCAAAAAAATATATGAAAATAGCACGCTGAAAATAGCTTTTATAACAGTTTTCATATTTTTCTCCTTTTTAAATTCTATCTTTCAATTTTAATTTTTCTATTAATTGAAGTCGAAATTCATATGCCTGTCTGTCTTTTTCAACAATCGTTGCCAATATAAGACCTGAAAAGAAAGAAATAATCGCTGCTAATGCAATAAAACCAGAAACAATCAAGGTCGGAAAATGTGGCACCATTCCCGTGTGCAAAAAATCAAACAAAACTGGGATAAACATTACTGCCGATATTAAAATCAGCATCAAAGAAACTCCTCCAAAAAATCCAATTGGTCGATAATTTTTATATAAACGTCCTATTGTTTTTAACACTTTCAATCCATCTGAATATGTATTGAGCTTCGATTCGCTTCCAGATGGTCTGTCACGGTACTCAATAATCACATTTTCAATTCGCATATTCTTTTCAACCGCATGAATTGTCATCTCTGTTTCAATCTCAAACCCTTTTGACAAAACTGGAAAGCTTTTTGCGAACAAGAAACTAAACGCCCGGTATCCGGTCATGATATCCCGAATATTGGTATGAAACAAATGGTTAATCGAACCTCTTACCAAACTGTTTCCAAAATTATGAAACGGCCTTTTATTTTCCTCAAAATAAGTAGAAGACAATCGATCACCTACCACCATATCCGTCTTTTTCTGAAGTACAAGCTCTGCCATCTGTTTCCCATACTCCGCAGGATATGTATCATCTCCATCTACCATAATATAACACTCTGCATCTATTTCGCGAAACATCCGCCGAATTACATTTCCTTTTCCCTGTGCATACTCATGACGTACAACCGCGCCTGTTTTTTCTGCCAGTTCAACTGTACGATCTTTTGAGTTATTATCATAAACATAAATAACTGCTTCCGGAAGTTCCTTTTTCCAGTCACGCACTACTTTTTCAATCGTCTTTTCCTCATTATAACAAGGAATTAAAACCGCAATCTTATCCATCTATACTTTATCACCCTTTCCTTAAATAGATATAAAATCAATTCTTTTTTTGTCTGATCGGTTCTTTCTCTTCGGTCTGGAGCTGCTACACGTCCGCCAGATCACAGCAAGCGACAATAAACCGGCGCCGATATCGTGCATGAATTGGCTCTTTTACTGGCATCAAAAAAGCCGGACGCGTCCGACTTTTTATTTTTGTATTTATAACTAATTCAATGCCTTGTCGATACATTCCGCTAATTGCGGAAAAACTTCTTGCACTTCCTGCATCGTGTCGGCTTCATAGTCTCCGATGCACTTATCGTCTTTGCAAACATTGCCACGGTATACACAATCTAAATCACTAAAGCTCCAATTTATGCCGGTTACTTCTTCCGTCTTATCTCCATACCACATATCAATATTTATCATGTTTTTTCCTCCTGATCTGTCTAAAAGTTCCGGGGATTTCTCCCCTGTTTCCGCTGTTCTCTTACTCTGAAATCCTTTCGAAAACATCAATAGTATTTTCTGCTTCGGCTTTTTTTCTGTCGCTCATATATCCGTGTCGTTTGTTTCTCAATGCTTTCTCTGCTGTCGCTTTGCTATTGATTCCAACAGCCGATGCGCGTCTCAGTAGTTTGACTTCTTCAACATTTAATTTGATGGCTTTGAGCGTGTGACGGTTGATTTCGTAGTTGTCTTTGTCTTCAGGGTGTAAATCCTCAGCAAGTGGGATATATTCATCTGTCCCCATGTTCTCGCCGATATTCCAAATAAAGTAATTTTCCGGAATCTTTTCAACGATTTCGAAAACGTCAATGCCCTCGCAGAGTGGCATCCGACTGCTATAAAGTTTTCCGTTTTCAATTTTAATTTTCTTCATTGTCATTTTCCTTTGCTCCTGTTATAATAGATCTACCTTTCTTTTGATTGGTGCCGATCGGGTTTAGTTGGTAGCTTCTCCGGTCGGCTTTTTGTTTTGTTGTTTTCTATGGTTATAATATAGCATAGTTTAATAAATACGTCAATAGAATAGTTTAATAATTTGAAAATATTTTTTCTTCTTATTATATAATAAAGAAAATAAGAAAACTAAATTGACAAGCATAGTTTAATAATGTATAATAACATTATAGATAAGAAAGGAGTTTTAATAATGGCATTCAAAGATAAAGAAAAAGAATTAAGCTATATTGCACAATATCAGAAAGACAACTATGACAGAATCACAGTGATGGCACCTAGAGGAACGAAAGACCAGATCAAGAAAGCTGCCGAACTGAAAGGAATGAAAATATCCGGGTTTGTTCTTGATTGCGTTCAGAAAGAACTTGAAAGAATGAAAGAATAGTTTAATAATGTATTGACAAGAATAGTTTAATAAAGTATAATAATACTTGTAAAGAACAGAAAAACAGATTCCAGAGAGGAGAATAGAAAATGGAAAAATATGAGTTTAGCGGATCAGGCGAATTAACGGAAAAAGCTTTTCATGTATACAGTAATAGTTCTTTTGCATTCTGGAAAGATGGCGAAACATTTTTCTATAGCGATAATCCGAACAGTGAAAAAGTAGAGTTGGGAACGTTGGAAGATGTAAATGAATTTCTTGAACAGTTTTAAAACAGCATAAAATAAATCAATGGAAAGGCAGTCAATAACGGCTGTCTTTTTTGCGCTTGTGGGTACAATGTTTCCAAAATGTATACAAATTGTTTCCAAAATGTTTCCACAGATATAGATTTAGGTTTAGATATAGATTAAGATTTAGAATTAAAAAGAGATATATTCTTCAAACCTCTTCGAGGTTCTCAGAATATACCCAGAAAAAGTCGCAAAATCAAAGTGCAAATTGCCACGCATCGCCACGAATTACAATTTCTCAAAAACTTTAGGCATTGCACTTGTATTTTTCTCTTTTGTTGTGTATGATATATATATCAACAACAGAACCGAATCCCGCTAGTATGATTACTGGCAAGTTGTCCCGGATGCCGTGTGAGGGAGTAAACAGCTGCAAAGGATAGGAGAAGAGAGCAAGGACGGCAAGAAAGAAGTGTAACACGCTCACAGATGGATCAGTACCAAGATCTATTTGTGGGCGTTATTTTTTTAGGTGTGGAGGTGTAGAACATGGCAAGGAGAAAGAAAGAACAAGAATTACAATCTGACGATGATTTGTGCATGGCTATAACTCCAGATAATCTCAAGACTGTGGTTAAAGACCTGATCACAAATTACTGTATCGACGCAGGCATTGACGAGAGTAATATACCGCCGGTAGTATGGCTGGATATTATAAACACGATACATGATACTATCATAAAACCAAATGTTAAGTGCTTATTATATGACGATAACTACAGGGAATACTGTGATACCAAGGTTATAAACGCATATAGTATATATAAACATATATGTCTTAGCCATAACCAGATATTAAATATTAAGGGATTCTTAGACTTTACTGGTATTACTAAACAAACACTGTATAACTGGAATAATGGTAGTAAATATTTTGATGGTAAAGGAAGTAGCAATATATTAAATAGTCAGAAAATAGACTTCGCTAAACAAATTATGTCTGACAATGAGCAGAGTTTAGAAGCTATGTTACAGGATCACAAAACTAACCCGATGAAAGTATTGCCATCACTTAATCACTGGCACAGCTGGAACCTCCCTGGAGTCAGCAGAGAGAAAGAACGCGAGCCAATGCTCACAGCGCAACAGCTGCCAAGGCTCGGACCGGTAGAACCGGAAGGAATCGAAGAAAAAGATTGATATATTTTAATATTTCAATGTGCGGAAAACAAAATGATAAAATAAATCATTGAACACATTACGAAATTAAGCGAACCCGTAGGAAAACGACGCTAATGTATGTGACAAATAAGTGTTTGTCGTATAGATTGAAAAATACAGATCAAACGGGGGAGGGGGTTAAATGAGAACTTGAAAAAGCCGCTACTAAGTCCTCCGAATTCCCAAAAAAACAAAAAGCCCCCACTAAAGGAGAATCAATATGCTAATCAAAATCACTTTAATACTATTAGTTATCAGCATAGCACTTTTTATTATTACAAGAGTGTATTTCAATACTTTAAGTGTCAGTAATAAATTCAGGCTTACTTGTACAACCAATTACAAAACAGGTGAGAAGATATTGTTTATGATTATTGGATTCACTTACATGATAACATTTGTGATTGCGGTTATGGCAGTTATTAGTTTGATTATCAAATACCTGTAGGAGATGCTTTGAAAATGACAACAGTAAATATTCTTGGAACTGAATATAAAGTGATTAGGGAACCATTCAAAGATAAAGATATTGATGGTTATTGTGATTACACATCGAGAGAAATTAGAATCAGGGATGACAACGTAAATGAAGTTGGTGATTTTGATGAACTGATGCGAAAGCAGCTACGGCATGAGATTATACATGCTTTCCTTGCTGAAAGCGGACTTCAATCAAATTATGAACATTACAAACAGTTCGGTCACGAAGAAACGATTGTTGATTGGTTTGCCATTCAGTTTCCGAAGATGATAAAAGCTTTTGAGAGCGTGAATGCGCTTTAGGAGAACGTGCGATGGGTGGTGTGAAAGTGCCCGAATTACAAGCGTTTTCATTTTTGTTTAATGATAATCGAGTGTAAGAGGAGAACAACATGAATGAAGATAGAATCATAAAAGAAAAGGCACACGAAGTCGTACTTGAAACATCTTGCCAGATTGTGACGGATGAGATACAGAAACATGATGTATTCTATCATGCGCTACTTGATGGAATCAGGTCAACAATTTGCGAATACGGACGCGGATGTGAAAAGGAAGCATATGCATTGGCTGAAAAAATCACATTATTTCTTGCAGGAGAATAGAGATGCGGATATTTGGAAAAGAAATTACGGATGAATGCTCCAAATGTGGAAACGTACTTGAATGTGAGCTATTTCGTCAGGGGCACGGAATAAAGCAAGAGAGAGCAAATATCAGAGAAATGGTTGAATGCCAGATGGAACACAAAGATAAATGGCAGAAAACAAATCAATGAGATTCCATCCCGTAAATGCTCAACGGGTGTGAATAATAATATATCACGGAGACTAAAATGAGAAGAGGACGACCACCGCCTAATAAGTGCAGAACCTATATCTTGATCGCTTTTAAAACTAAAACCTATAGTAATTAAACAAAAAACCATGCCGGAAACCATCAAACCGGCATGGATCATGAGAGAAAATGAGAATAATAAATCAAGACAAAACAAAATCAATTGAATTTGAAAATTACGACATATCTGTCGATGGAAAATATATAATTTCTGCTGGTGTGTCAAAGATGATACTTGGACAATACAACACAGAAAATAGAGCACGTGGAGTATTTGATGAAATCCACGAAGCGTATACGGCGAAGACGCCAATTTACATTATGCCGATTAGTTAAAATTTCGATAGATTTTTCATGCGTGCGCTGGCGTGAGCGCACTATCCTTTCATTACCCACTAGCGGAAAGCTGAATAAAAGATCGTCACAAGGTCTGGTGGGTTTCGTGGAAATCAACCAAGTATCTTTACGGAGATACGGACAGTTACAGGCTGTAACTTCTTTTTTGATTTTATATTTATGGCGGTTTGGCAGACCGCTAAATAAGCCGTATTCCCATAATGGTATTGGATCTGGTTGCTAACCAGTCAGTCGGAAACGACTTGGAGGTTCGACTCCTTCATACGGCGTTTTTCAAGTTTTTGCGGTTCTTGGAAACGAGGAACTATTAACAGCCATCGCATTCTCTGGTAGTAAATTACATAAAAACCGCATTTACTATCTGCTATCATAGCTCAATTGGATAGAGCAGTTGATTACGAATCAACAGGTTTTCGGTTCGAGTCCGAACGGTAGCTTTCCGTGGTTGGTAACACGGAGTTGCACATTTTTAGTCCCTCGACTGGTTTTATTGCGGAGCGATATGTAATAGACGGCGGTCTTCCAGTCAAACAATTAAAGCAGGATAGTGAAACGGATAATCACACAAGGTTCATACCCTTGGAATAATGGGTTCGACTCCCGTGTCTGCTATTTCAAGTTAAGCGGTTCTTGAAGAAACACTTATTAACATTATCAAATCCACTATAGTAAATCAAATAAGCGTTATCATACACTAAAAACCGTATTGCAAATTCAAAATATGATTACCTCGGTGCAGACGGATTTTTCAGTCCTGCCGAGATGCAAAGGTAACGAGATAGGTTTGTTCGAGATATTGGATAAGCTGATTCTTTCCGCTGGAAGTGATTCCATTGGTGGAGATGGGAACCATCAACAATGCCTTGCAGTGTATCATCACAGAGAAGTCAATAGCAGAATCCTTGTGGTCAGCGTAGAATAGACGCTTGCTGTGCAAGAATAATCCAGTGATGTGAGTAGTGTGAGAGACTACGGACTAACTGGAAATTCTCAATAAGCTGATTTGCCTTGAGTCTGAGAAATCGGAGTATAACACAAGAAATTCGTTAAAGTAGCGGTATGGCAAGTTTTTGATAAGATATTGTAGTGGACGTGAAATCCATTGCTTCAAAGTATATAAAACATATTCTTCTGAAAGAACCGTGAAATTTATGGGTATCAATCCCATGTGTGCTTAGACAGTGGTAGGAAGCCAAGAGTCGCTCTCGGAAGCTCAGACCTATCATCACAGTGGCAGAACATGACTTTTACCATGATTGAATAAGGGGAAGCCCTAATCATATTCTGAAAATGCAATTTTTGTTTTTGGCATGTAGCTCAGTGGTAGAGCATTCGGCTGTTAACCGAAGTGGCGTAGGTTCGATACCTATCATGCCAGTTTTGAGAAAAAGGAGAGCGATGAAATGAAAGTGTATGTGATTACAAGTGGCGAGTATTCCGGTTATGGCATTCGAGCAGTCGCGTTAAGTCGAGAGAAAGCTGAACTTATATGTGCAATGTGGAACAGCGAAAAAAGATATTATTGTGACGTAGCTACAATTGAGGAATACGACACAGACGAAATTCAATGTGATGCCAATGAGGATGTTGGTTTATGTTATGAGGCGGCATTTAATTACAAAACATTGAAAAACATCTATTTTGACGAGCCGTTTTATTCATTCACTAGAAATGAAATTAAAAGAGAAATTTTGGGTCATGGGTACGAAATTCAAATAGCTGCCACATTTCCAAAAGATATGCCTCAAGAAAAAGCAAGAAAAATCATGAAAGATAGAGTAGCGAAATGGAAAGCGGAGCAAGAGGGCTTGTAGAAAGGAGAATATGATGAAGATATGTGATGTTGTAAGACTGTGTAAGACCTATGGAGATAATACAACTTTAGCAGAATTGCAAAAAGAAATACAGGGAAATAAAATTCATAAATGTCCAAAGTGTAGCGGGACTGGAAAAATCACAAAGAAGCGCAATATAGCTCAGTACTGGGAATGTTGCGATGATTACGAGTATTACGATGTGGAATGCGACCTTTGCAACGGACAAGGATATACAGAACACATGTATAAACCTAAAATGATTCAAGATGGATGGGAACAGGAGGATTAATCATGAAGAAAGCAATGTTAAGTCAGCCGATGGCTGGAAAGACTGATGAAGAAATCGTAGCAACAAGAGAGAAAGCAATTAAGGTTCTTGAGGGAAAAGGGTATGAGATTGTAAATACTCTTTTTACAGATGAATGGTACAGCAATGAATCTATGAAAGAACGTGGAGTAGTTCAGATTCCATTATGTTTCCTTGCCAAGTCCTTAGAAAATATGTCTTTGTGCCATGCAGCGTACTTCTGTAAAGGCTGGGAGAATGCAAGAGGATGCAAGATTGAGCATGATGCTGCGGTTGCTTATGGTTTGGATATTATTTATGAGGAGGCTTAATCATGATTATCACAGGAATAGCTTAAAGGTAGAGTAATGGACTTTGACTCCATTTGTGGCGGTTCGATTCCGCCTTGGCTAGTTGTAAACGTGAATGTGAGGAGTGTAATATGAGTAAGCAAAAACAGTTTGATTCTCAAAAATTTTGTGATGCATACAACGCTTTTGCTAGTAGAAAAGTTACAATGGCGGAAGCAGCTAAAATGGCGGAAATGTGTGAGCCTACATTTAGAAAATATCTCAGAAAACTTTTGATGGGGGAACCGTTTCCTAAAGGATTGTTTGAAGCAGAATACATATGGACGTTAAATGGAGATGCATACAAAGATGAGAAATAAGAAAAACGCAAAGGAAATAATATCTCGCTATGCTAGTATGTAACGGAGGAATTCGGAAACTATGATCCAGAATGAATGCGATAAAAAAGAAAAAATTGTCAAACAATTGTATATGTCACAAGGAAAAGTAACAGAATTGGTAGAGGCTGGATACACTGTTACAATCAGACCTGTTAAAGAGGGATTGAAAGTTACTTACCACAAGGAAAAAGTTGTGAAATAGGATGAACTATATTCTCACAGAAAAAATAATAAAGATCGCCATTGCCCGGATGCGGATGTGGAACAGAGAAGTGTCTCTTGACTTTTTTAGTTAGGAGGCACTTTTTTGTTATGGCAAGTGAATACTTGATAAAAACTGTAAATGGGTATGAAGACTATATAAAAAATCATGAAATTGACGGACAGGTGCTAAATGCTTATGTAATGGCTACTCAAACAGCTATTTGCACAGAACATGACATTAAATACGGCGTAAAAGTCTCAAATCGAGCAAAAGAAATTATCAATTATTTGATAAAAAAGCAATCAGGTGGCACATTTGCACAGCTTGAGGACTTTGCACAAGAAAATAAGACGGAATTTGAATTGATAAATATTTACTACAAGCTGCTAAAGATGGAAGCACCGGATGTTTTGGACAGCTACATGCTGTATGTTGAAAAAAACAGAAAAAGAAGAGATAGATTCTATGAACCGAGAAGAAAAACACTAAAGCTTGTAACAGACAAACTCCAACTGCTTGAAGATGATGAATTAGACGAATTGTTTGTTCACATGCCGGCAAGAACTGGTAAAAGTCAGGAGTTGACTTTGGCTACTTCTTGGAAGTGCGCACGCAATACAGAAGCAAGTAACCTGTATGTGACATACAAAGAAGGACTTGGAGGAGCATTTCTTGATGGCGTTATAGAAATCTGGACGGATCCGATCTATTGTTTTTCTGATGTTTTCCCGAAAGCAATTATTGTGGATACAGATGCAAAAAATAATAAGGTGGACTTACAACGTAAGAAAAAGTACAAGTCTTTATCTGGAAAAGGTCTCACATCCGGTCTGAATGGTGAATACGATGCCTACGGATGGCTTATTATAGACGACATTCTGGAAGGTATTCAGGATGTATTAAACCCTGACATCTTGCGTAGAAAGCAGATTATCTTTGATAACAACGTAATGAAACGTAAAAAAGAAAAATGCAAAGTTGTATATAACGGTACAATCTGGAGTTTGAAAGATATTTACATGAATCGGCGTGATTTCCTGGAAAACAATCCAGAAGCACAAGACATTCGATTTGATGTACTTAAAATACCGGCTCTTGACCCGGAAACGGATGAGAGTAACTTTGATTATGATTATGGAGTAGGTTTTTCGACGAAATATTACCGTATTGAGCGTGCAAAATTCGAGGAAAATGATGATATGGCTGGATGGTATGCACAGTGTCAACAGGAACCAATTGAACGTGACGGAGCAGTATTTAGTCAGGAACACATGAAATTTTACAATGGAGTACTTCCGGCTGAAGAACCATACCGCATCTGCGCAGCGTGTGACGTTGCACTTGGTGGAGAAGACTATTTGGCTTTTGCTGTAGCATATATGTATGAAGATGGATCGATTTATATTGATGATGCCATATTTGATAATTCTGAAAAGAAGATAACTAAACCGAAAGTTGTTGATATGATAATTGATCACAATATCGGAAGTGCGTATTTTGAAGCTAACCAAGGTGGAGAGGGATACAAGGATGAAGTAGATACGATGCTTAGAGAAAGAGGACACAAAATAAATCTTGTTTCCCAGTATGCACCTACTTCAATGAGAAAAACTCAAAGGATTTGGGATAAAGCCGGTTCTATTCGTGAATGGTATTTCAGAGATACCGGGTGCAGAAGTCAGGAATACAGGGCATTTATGAGAAACTTATTTTCTTTCACGATAAAAGGAAAAAACAAACATGAAGATGCACCTGACTGTCTGGCGTCTTTGGCATATTTTATCGAAGGAACGTGGGAACCGTCAAAAGTTGAAGCTGTACATAATCCGTTTAGAGGGGGGTACCGGTAATGAATGCAAATTTTCCGACAAAAGAGAACTTGTCCGAGTATAAGGCAATGCAATTGGAAATTGAGATGATAAAAAAAGAAATAAAAAAAACAGAAGACTCCATATCAGATCTTATTGCAGAAGGTACCGTGTGCGACAAAGTAACCGGAGGTCTCGGAGGAATACAGGGATTTAAAATTGAAGGATTTCCAATATCACTTTACGAAAAAAGAAAAAAACTTCTCAGAAAAAAGGTCAACCGTTTGAGAGCAAAAGAAAATGACTTAATTGAATATACAGAAGAAATTGAATCATTTATAGATACAATTCCAATGAGCAGAGATAGACAGATTTTTAAGTGTGTTTTTATTGAAGGAATGACCCAGCAACAGATAGCTGATAATTTGTCAATAGATAGAAGTTTAGTAAGTAAAATTATAAGTAAATATTTATAAGTTTCACACAATTCACTAAAAAAAGGGTTTATTATTATAATCAGAGAAAAAGAACAAAAATTCTTTAACCGGAAATGTCCTTCTGAAAGATAAGAAAATGCGTCTTGCCAAACAGGCAGGGCGTATTTTTTATGGAGAAAAAAATGAACGAGTATATTCAAGAAACAATTTATTGTCCGAAATGCCATAGAAAAGTAGGCACATATGATGGACGATCTACGATGAACAAAATATGCAAATGTAAAAAGTGTAACAAACGGGTTGTGTATCATGCAATCGGAGGAAAAACGGAAATTAAACAAATACCGTTAAGAAATTGTAGTAGCGGTATGACATTTGGAATGCAGAGGTAATTTGATGAATAAAGAGACACTACAAGACCTTGTAATGGGGAAATATGGAAGAAAAATTGCATATGTTGACGTTGAAGAGGTCGACCAGAATAATATTCTGAAAATTGTAGGCGAAACTCTTGGAACGTTTTATTTTAATAAACGGGTAGTAAAGTACCTTTGGAATTATGTACACGGAGATCAGCCGATTCTTTATCGTAAAAAGATTGTAAGAGACGATATAATAAACAAAATTGTCGAGAACCATGCGTATGAAGCTGTCCAATTTAAAGTAGGTCAGACATACGGAGAACCGCTACAATGTGTAAGCACAATAAAGGAAGATATAAGCGAATATGTTGACAGATATAATACATATCTAAGATTAGCACATAAGCACGCAAGAAACATTAAATGCGGTGAATGGCAATCAGCTGTTGGAACTGGATTTCTGGCGGTTCAGATTGTAAAAGACAAAAAATCAACCATTCCATTTAGAATTACAGTGCCAACTCCGATGAACACATACATTATATATTCTTCCTTGAACGATGAACCTATCGTTTCCGTACAGGAATTGAAAAACCTTGAAGGCGAATGGTATAAAGTATGCCACACAAAAACGCATCAATGCATTATTAAAGATGGAAAAGTGAGCGGATGGAGCGTACATGCGTTTGGGAATATTCCGATTGTAGAATACCCAAACAACCCAGAAAGAATATCTGACGTTGAATTGGTTATCAGTATTTTTGACGCAATCAATAATATGCAGTCAAATAGGATGGATGGCATAGAGCAATTTGTTCAGTCGTGGGTTAAATTTGTAAACTGCACAGTTGATTCGGAAACATTCAAACAAATGAAAATGGAAGGTGCATTGGTCGTAAAATCAAACAATGGTACGGATAATAAAGCCGATGTTGATATTATGACACAGGAGCTTAATCAATCCGAGTCTCAGGTAGCGAAACAGGATTTAATAGACAATTTCTTGCAGATTCTGGCTATTCCTAAGTTAGAGGGAAATACTGGTGGAGACACGCAGGGAGCTGTGCAACTTAGAAATGGATGGGATATGGCAAAAACAAGAGGAAAGCTGAAAGACCCATTCGTTCAAGAGTCGGAACAAAGACTGAATGACGTGATTCTTAACATTATAAGAATTAAAAAGAATGATTGTCCGATTGATACAAGCCAGTTTGAAGTGGTAATAAATCACAGTCCTATGGATAATATGCTTGTAAAAGCACAGTTTCTTGATTATTTGCTGAAAGATGGAACACACCCTAAACTTGCATTTGAATTAAGCACTCTATTCCCTGATAGCGAGAAAGCATACACGTTATCAAAGCCATACCTTGATGCTTTGTACAGAACTGCGGAAGAAGTCGAAAGAGAACAGGTTCAAGATAGCAAAACTGGTAGTACGGAAGAAGAGTAGTGAAACATTGGAGGAATTGCATTAAGTATTGACTCTGATAGAAACCTTAAAGCAATGTATGACGATGGAAAGTAAGAGGTTATCAACGAAACAATATGAAATGTGTATTATCAGAGCGAAACACCTGAAAGACCGGATTTGTGCGTAATCAAGTGGAATGGCGCAACTGGATTAACTACACCATGTGCTCTTTCAGACGTGAACGATAAAGCACCATTTCATGTATGCGGTGAATTACTACCGTTCTGTATGCACACAAAAATAAAAGGGTTTACGTTTGATTGCAAAAACACACGTTACTCTGTACATATCGAAATGGCTGGTGCTACTTTGGAAAATGAATGGGCGTTTGAAAATTGTATTTTTAAATTTGAAGGTCGTCCAGATATAACAGATGATAGCAATAAAACTGCACCCGTTGTTGGAATTGGAAGCGGATTTTCAGAGAACGGAATGTTTAAGAATTGTATTTTTGAAAATCTACAAAGTGAATATAATCAGGCTATAAATGTTCACGATAACGAATTTACACCAAATGATATTGCACCATATATGTTGAAAGGATTCACCTATACAATAGACGGATGTCTGTTCAAATCATGCAATTTAATTGGATTAGGTTCAATACATCAAGACATAAATAATTATGATATTGATAATATGCTATATCTTAAGCATTGTAGTGGTGTAGATACGGTCAACGCTAATGAAAATATGAAATACAAATTTATTGACATCTAATTAGCTAAATGAGGCTTTAATTAACTAAATATCATAAAAGGAGATATATATGGCACATTTATATGTAATAGCTGGTCATGGCGCAGGTGATTGCGGAGCAGTAGGATATGGATATACGGAGGCAGATCGTGTACGTGCGCTCGCTTCCAGATTATCAGCATTAGGCGGTGGAAATGTCACGGTCGCAGATATGAACCGGAACTGGTACGCAGACAATGGAATCATGAGCCTTAATATTCCGAAAGATTGGCAGATATTAGAGTTGCACATGGACAGCGCAGGAGCTTCGGCAAAGGGCGGTCATGTTATTATCAATTCCGCTTACAGCGCAGACCAGTATGACACGGCACTGGCAAGCTTTATCGGCTCGTTCTTCCCGGGGCGTGCAAAAAATATCGTTCCGAGAAGTGACCTCGCCAACCCGAACAGGGCTGCCGCAAGAGGATATAGCTATCGACTTCTGGAAAATGGCTTCATTACCAATTCTGGCGATCTGAATAAATTCAACGGCCAGATGGATGATCTGGCAAGAGGTATCCTTAATGCATTCGGCATCGCTACGGCATCTCCGGAAAAAGAGGATTCTGACGGCAAGGTAACATCTGGTGGAACATCTCAGGACTCCGTACAGCATTACGGTAAGGTATCCTACCAGTCACATATCCGTGATATCGGATGGGCGTGCTGGCAGTCTGATGGTCGTATGTCTGGAACTACTGGACAGAACCGGAGAATCGAAGCGTTCCGCCTTGCGCCGGTTGGAGAAACAGACGTGGTAGTGCATATCAAGGATGTAGGCGATAAGGAATACAAGAATATCTCCAAAGACACTATCCTTGGTACTACAGGTCAGAATAAACGTATTGAAGCGATCAAGATTACCGGAAAAGATACGCCATATATTTACAGAGTCCATCAGAAAAACATCGGATGGACAGATTGGACATTCAACGGAAACTGGGCTGGAACAAAAGGAAAAGGATTGCAAATTGAAGCGATTGAGATCATGGCTGCTAAATTCCTTGTCAATCCACACGTCCAGAACAGAGGCTGGTTAGGAGAGAGAGCTTGCGAGAATATCATTGGTATTACAGGACATAACCTTAGATTAGAAGCATTTAAGATTGATCCGCTTAATATGACAATTAAAGCAAAAGCTCACATTCAGGGAATTGGTTGGAAAGATTATGGTCAAATTGACAAAAATACTGTAATCGGAACTGTAGGGGAAAATAAAAGAATTGAATGTTTGTGTTTTGAAGGAGATTTCGAATACAGAGTTCATGTTCAGAATTCCGGTTGGACAGACTGGACGAAAGCTGACGGCGTATCTACACTAGGTACAGTCGGACAGGAACTTAGAATTGAAGCTATTCAGTTTAAAAATTAAATTCAATAAATAAATCAGCCAAATTTTTTGGCTGATTTTTTTATACATAAAAAAGCATTCTCACGCGTTAGATGGGAAAAAGTATAAATCCAAGCTGATAGAACAGCGAAAACAAATGTAGATACGGAGGTAATAACTATGACAAGAGAAGAAGCAAAACAGAACTTAATCGCGTTAGGAATTGAGGAACCGACAGATGCCCAAGTTACGAATTACTTAAATCAGTTTCACAGTAACAGACCGGCTCCGGCACCGAACCCAAATCCAGCACCAAAGCCGGAACATCAGCCACAGCCTACACCGGCACCAGTTCCAAATCAACAGCCGAACCCAAATACGTCACCACAGAACGATGACGAGATTGAGAAGCTTAGAAAACAGATTGATTCATTGCAGAAAGAGAATATCAAAAAAGACATTCGGGCATATGCAGCTGAAAAAGGTCTGACAGGCGAACAGGCAGATACGGTTCTTGCTGGATTTCAGGACAATCTGGAGATTGCAAAAGCAGCAATCGATTCAATGTCACAGATTATCGCCGAAAAAGAAACAAAGGCAGCACAAGCCAAGGAACAGGAAATCGCAGATGGTTCCATTAATCCTGGTGGAAATGCCGGAAGAAAAAAAGATGAAGAAAAGCCGGAAGATGTAGCAAATGCGGAACAAATCGTATTTGGAAATAAGGATAGCAATCAGGCAACAAGAGATTACTACCTGATGAAGTAAATTTGGAGGTAAAAAAATGGGAAAACCAATTGTAAGAGATTTTACGCAGAGTAAAGGTATTTTGAAGTTTTTTCCTTATGAAGGAGCAGCTTGCGTGGTAACACAGGCGAGCGTAACAGTAGCTGATGAAAACGGTATGAAAATTGCAAAGGCTGGCACACCGTATCCGTCAAACGATGCGTCATGTCTTGGATATCTTCTTGAAGACGTTGACGTAACACAGGGAGATGCACCTGGAACATACGTATATCAAGGAACTATTGATTGGGAAAAAGTTAAATCACTTTCTCCACAGATTTCAGATGCAGCTAGAAAAGCAACACCAAGAGTTACGTTTTACGGTGCACCAGCAATTACAGAGTAATTAAGGAGGTATATTAGAGATGGCATTACCATTAGCGAAAGCGTTTACAGCAAGAAGTCTTGGAGTTATGTGGGATAACTACAAAGCATCACTTGCACTTCCACCGTATCTTGGAAGACAGAAATTCGGAACCACAAAACAGGATTCACTTGAAATCAGATACATTGTCGGCGAAAATTCACAGCCGGTAGCACTGAAAGCTTCAAATTTCGACGCACAGGCTCCGTTAAGAGATGTTGGAGGATTCCAGGACATTCAGAACGAGATGCCGTTCTACAGAGAGTCCTACATGGTCACAGAGAAAGAAGAACAGCAATATGCAGATTATGCTTCAGCTGAAAATTCTTCTCTTGCAAACCAAGTTCTCAGACAAATCAGTAAGAAACCAATGAATTTGATCCAGGGAGCTATGGTTGTACCTGAGAGACAGATTT
>OLVZ01001407.1_pt1 | contig 20634 bp, 18 predicted proteins | sample 1673341 | NCBI WGS metagenome assembly OLVZ01 (sample SAMEA3178944, study PRJEB25190) | human gut metagenome | biome: human gut; feature: human-associated habitat; material: faeces | place: Austria | collected 2013 | reverse complement strand
ATGGACGCGTCTTATATCCCCATAGCTGAAGCAAGGGGTTTTACGACGCATTGGAAAAAAGCGTTGCTGTTCACTCCGTTCTCAGTAACACGCTCCGCGGGATATTACCAACGAACAACAAAAAAAGCCTGCCGTAAACGACAGACTTGTAAAATGTGACACTTTGAAAGGGCATTTGAAATCCTATGATATCTGCTTTTACATCATTCCCGCAAACACAGACGCTCCTACAACCGTAAGCAATCCGGCTACGGCAATGGCAAGGCTGCTCATGGCTCCTTCTACCGGGCCAAGCTCCATGGCTTTGGCTGTTCCGATAGCATGGGCAGATGTTCCAAGTCCAAGACCTCTTGCGATCGGCTCCTCGATCTTTGCGATCTTGTAGACAACCTCTGCGAGCATATTTCCCAGAACTCCTGTGATGATGATCACGGCAACGGTGATGGTCACGATACCGCCAAGCTCCTCGGAAACACCCATTCCGATGGCGGTTGTGATAGACTTCGGAAGCATAGTGACATATTCCTGATGATCAAAGCCAAACAATTTCGCCATAAGCAGAATGCTGCAAAGCCCGGCCAGCGTTCCGGAAAAGATCCCGGCAGCCACTGCCTTGAGATTTTTTTTCAGCAGATGGATCTGCTCATAAAGGGGCACTGCCAGACAGACTGTTGCCGGGGTCAGCAGATAGCTGATATATTTTCCACCTTCATTATAATCATCATAATCAATATGGAAGATCAAAAGAACACCAATAACACAGATGATCGAGATCAAAAGCGGATTAAAGATCGCCATTTTAAACTTCTTTTTCAGGATCAGACCGATCTCATAGGCGATCAGACTTATCATTGCTCCGAAAAATGCGGAGTTTTTTATGAATTCCATCATTTTTCAGTTCCTCTCTTTCCCATACGGATCACTCCCTGTGTTACTTTTCCTGTTACGACCATTACGATCACCGTGCTGATAAACGTCATGATGAGAACCGGTACACAGATCGGTTTCAGAGTACTCCAGGCTGTGATCAGTCCCGCACCAGCCGGCACAAACATCACCGGCATGATCTCAACCAGAAAATCTGCCGCACCTTTGACCTGATCCAGCTTCAGAATACCTGTGAGCAAAGCCACCAGCATAATGATCAATCCATAGACACTGGCCGGTACCGGAAGTGGAAGAAAGGTTTTCAGTAATTCTCCAATGACGGAAATCAACAGGATGATGCTGAACTGCTGCACATGCTTCATGTTGCATCCCTCCTGATTCATGTAAAGCGCATATTCACATTTTGCTTTACTGCATACTCATGAACGCAGCTGCGTTCACATTCTGCGCTCAAACGAATTTTGCAAAAGTGGTAAGACCACTTTTGTTTTAAACGTTTTTTAATTATACGCTACAAATCCAAAATTACAAGGATTGTATCCAATAAAATACAAAAAATCCTTTTATGCATCAGCGTATTCCAGTAATTTCCGGAAACATCTCTGCATAAAAGGATCTGTAAATAACGTTCTGATCATTTTTCGGAATTCTCTGTCAAAATGATTTTTTCTACCTGATACCGTCCGTCTTCAACAGTCATAACGGCCATAGTAACTTCACCTCCAAAGCGACTTCTGCCGCAGCTTCCCGGATTCAGCCACAGTCTGCCATCGATCATCTTCTCAAAATATTTGTGAGTATGCCCGAAGATGACCACCTGTATGTCCCCCAGCTCCCACGCAACATCTTTTTTGTTATGGACCATAAAAAATTTCACGCCGCCAATGGTAAAGCTTAGACTGGTGCGGAGATTTTCCGCCCAGTCTTTATCATTATTTCCACGGACCACATAGAGATTCCCCATGGAACGCAGTACATCCAGGATCTCGTCTTTATTGACATCTCCGGCATGAAGAATGTATTTGCAGTCTTTTAAGATTTCCAGTACCTCAGGCCGCAGAAGACCGTGAGTGTCTGATATGATGCCGATTTTTTCTTTCATAATCTCTATCCTGCTCCAATCCTTTATCATTATCGCCTTTTACCTTTTGCAGCTCACGCTATGACCGGCAATACTCTTCACAATACATAAATATTTAACAGCTGCTTCTTTTCACACCATTTCAGAAATTTTCTTAATTGGATCAAGCCGATATTCGCAACCCCGCAGAGGACTTACCTGATTCGCTTAAAACAATTCTATTTTTCCATATTCTCCGTCAGATCCCGGTTTCCGCACCACTTCTCCTGCACGGAGCCGCCGGATGCCTTCCGCCAGAACTTCTCCGCCGGCTTTTCGGATATCTTCCGGCGGAACCTCTCTCAATATGGTAAATTCCGCACCCAGTCTTTCAAGCAGCGCCTCGTACTGTCCCTGAACTTTTTTGCTTGCTGTGGAAAATCCCACACAGGCGGAAATCACCTCCGGTAAAGGCACAAGGCTTTCATATGGGCGGCCGCTTTCCGGCATGACCGCTGAACTCTCGTCACGATCAGATAACTGCAGGATCCGGTGATCCACACCCATGGTCAGCTTCTTTCCGCAGACCGGGCAGATACCGTTATACATTTCTGCTTCTTTCGGGCTCAAGCACACGCCGCACTTCCGGTGCCCGTCAAAATGATATTTTCCTTCTTCCGGAAAAAATTCAATCGTCCCTTCAAGACCTTTTCCGTTCTGCACTGCATCCCACAATCCCTGATAGGAAAGCTCTATATCCAGAAGGTCCGCTTCCCTTCCCAGCTTCGACGGTGAATGTGCATCCGAATGGGACACCAGCTGATAGCCATCCAGCGCCGAAATCTGCCAGTTCATCGCCGGATCTGAAGAAAGTCCTGTCTCCAGGGCATGGATGTAAGGTGTCAGTTCTTCAAAGCATTCTTCTATGGTATCAAATCCGGACTTCGCTCCAAACAGGGAAAAATGTGGGGTCCAGATATGCGCGGGGATATAGATACCCTCCTCACTGACCTCCAGCATTATTTCCAGAAGATCATGACAGGGCAGCCCCAAAATAGGACGTCCATCTGAATGGATATTTCCGATCTTTTCCAGCCTTGCGGCAAAAGCATCTGCCTCATCGAATCCCGGAAGCAGGATCAGGCTGTGCACCTTCCTGGTTTTTCCGCCTTTTTTATAGATGGAACTGATCTCACCGGACAGTACGAACCTGGGTGCTTTTCCCGGATAGCGTGCTGCCTCCGGCAAAACATATTCCTCTTTCAGCCGGAACAGTCCCTGTTCTGCAGGGATCAGCTTCGCCTTCAACTCCTGCCGCCAGATGGGATGTGTCATATCTCCGGTTCCAAGTAGTGTGATTCCTTTTTTCCGCGCCCAGAGATCCAGCATCTCCGGCGTGCCATCTTTGCTGGTTGCCATGGAATATCTGGAATGTATGTGCAGGTCTGCGATCTGTTTCAAAACTTTTCCTCCTGTATCTCTTTTCCTCTGTCCACATGTACATCCTGTCTTTTTAACAAAAACGCAGACAAAGAAATTACCGTCTTCTTTGTCTGCCTGAATGACCGGATCGTATATAGCTCAACAGAAATCCATCTGTAACATGATCAGATATCTTTATAATACGATGGTGATATCACATCATACTCCCTGCAGGAGCATCCGTTCTCATAGCTGTCACAGCAGTCACAGTTGGAACAATACATATGCGCGTCATTAATATAAAATAAACCGCCGTACTGCATGGAAGTGCGCTGATTCTTGGATTTCTTCTTGCTGTTGTCGTAGTAGGCTCCGTTGGGGATCATCATATTCTCCGGGGAGAATCTGCTGAAATCAAAGAAATGGGATTCCGTACCATGATGTGGTACCTTGATACACCAGTAATGCTCATGAAGGGGAATCCTGCCATCATAGTTTTCTGCGATCATCCTCATGTACTGTGGCTGTACATCTCCGGTAAACAGAAGATTCAGCTCGCCGTCGCCGGTATTCTGAAATGCCAGACTGATCTTGTGGCGGAACTGACGCAGAAAATGCCCCTGTTTTTCCGCACTTTCCAGAAGTGCCTGAAATTCTCCGGTTGCCTGTAATTCACGGAATTTCTTTTCCAGCTTTTCCGGTTTAAAGCGACGTGCTCTCTCTTTTTCGGCTTCTTCCGGAGCCTCTGCTGTATCCTCAGCTGCTGCGCCTGTATCTTCCATTATAAGCTCCAGCTTCTCCTGCGTATAGCCTTCATTTTCCCCACCAGGCTCTGTCTGTCCTGTCAAAGAGCGCTCGGATCCCTCTGTATCCTCTTCCACCAAAGATGCCTCAGACAGTGGAGCAGATTTCTGCTCTGCTTCCGGCATCTCCTCTGTCATGGACAGAAACAGCTGACGTACCTCCTCCGCAATGTTCACAAGCTCGGTCATTGCGTTTTCATGATTCTCGATCAGGGAATTAAATACGTCCTCCGTTTCCCGGCTGACTTCACTGAGATCCGGCCAAAGCGCTGTATATTTCCCCTCAAACTCTGAGCCTCTGGATAAAAGGTCGATCTTTACCCTTCTGGCGCAAAGAGCTTCTGCAAGGGCAAAAAGGCTGACACGTCTTCCGGGAAGACTGGCCTTTTTTGTCACATCCGCAAGGAGCAGAAGCGCCAGTGTGTATTTCATTTCCGGACCGGAAAATACATCCGGAAGATAGATCTTTTCAAATTCGTAGGCATCTCTTCGGTAACGCATCATATAAAGCAATCCGGAAACATGGTCCGGATGAAAATGTGTCAGAAGCAGATTTTTTTTGCGGATAGTGGTAAGGTCTGAGATGATCACATCAAAAACCTCTCTCCGTGGCCGCCCTTCGATCTTGCTGTTGGCTGCCCCGAAATCCACAAGCAGGCTGCTTTTTCTGTCACGGATACAGAAACAGTCTCCGAATCCCACATTGTACATTCGTATTCTCATTTATTTTTCCTCTGGTTTCTTATTCAGCTGACCTTTGTTTCTGCAGCTGACTCTTCTTTTTTCTTCTGTTACTGTCTTCATTTCTCAGAACCAGATCTGCATATCATACCAGGTTGCTCCGCCATGACAGGAATCTGCCACACCCAGCTTCTTCAGTCCGTGGCTCTCATAGAATGGGATCATATGCTCCTTGCAGGTAAGGATCAGAGCTTTTTTTCCGCGCTCTTTCGCAAGCTCCTTGAAATATTCCACAAGCTCTCCGGCGATCCCCTGATGACGGTATTCCGGTATCACGTTCAGTCCGAATACCGTCTGGATCTCTCCAGCTTTTCTGTGAAGCGTGATATCATGATAAAATTCATCCGGGAGTACTGGTTTATCTGTGGTTCCTCCGTTGATAAAGCCTACGATCTGCTCATCCTTTACTGCTACAACGAAATTCTCCGGGAATGCTCCCATACGCTTCACAACTTCCTCATGACTTGCTGCCTCCGCAGGTGGAAAACAGATTGCCTCGATCTCTGCCAGACGATCCGCCTCACCGGGATCTGCCAGTCTGATCTGTAAATTTTCTGCCATTTTTCGTGGTCTCCTCTATATTTATTCCGTTTTCATCCGGTTTCGATTCTTTTTTAATTATATCGGGTGAGGGAAAATGCGTCAACGTGTAACCTGCAAAAAAGCCCTCAGTATTCGCACTACTGAGGGCTTCGTTCTTTTGTTTTTATCTGTCATTATCACAGCACCGACCGGATCAGCTGCTCCGTATACTCTGTCTTCGGATGCTCAATGATCTCTTCCGGTGTCCCTTCCTCTTCCACATGTCCGTCATGCATCACGATCACCCGGTCGCAGAACAGCTGGACAAGGGCCAGGTCATGGCAGATAAAAAGAAAGGACAGCTGGTTTTCTTTTTTTAACTTCTGAAGCAGCTCCATGATCTGTTTCTGCACAGTCACATCCAGGGCGCTGGTTGCTTCATCACAGATCAGCACTCTGGGTTCCACAGCCAGGGCTCTGGCAATAGCCGCTCTCTGGCACTCCCCTCCGCTGACCTGATGGGGATACCGATCTGCATATTCCGGAGTCAGTCCGCAGGTAAGCAGAAGCTTTTCCACACGGTTCCTGGTTTCCTTCTTACTTATCCCCATATTCCGGAGACTTTCCCCGATTCCGTCCCCAAGAGTGCATCTGGGGTCAAAGGATTCTGCCGGTGTCTGAAAAATCATCTGCATTTCCCGGTAGATTTCCCGGAGATTTTTTCCCCTTGCATGTGTGATATCCTTTTCCATGAGAAAAATTTCTCCGGCGGTGGGTTCTGTCAGATGTGTGATCATCTTCGCCACAGTGCTTTTTCCTGAGCCGGATTCACCTACAATCCCTAATACCTCCCCCGTTTTCAGAGAAAAGCTTACGTCTTCTACAGCCGTGAAGGATTTTTTACCGGTGGTGAAGCTTTTTTTCAAATGATGTACTTCCAGAATATTTTTGTTTTCTGTCATCATCTGCCTCCATTTCCGGTGCCTGTACGTTTCAGACGAGGTACCGAACTCATAAGCTCTTTTGTATAAGGATCCTCCGGAGCTGTCAGAATCTTAGCTGTTTTTCCGTATTCCCTCACCTTTCCGTTTTTCAGTACCAGAACCTTATCTGCCATTTTTTCCACCACACCAATGTTGTGTGTGACAACGATCATGGCTGTTCCGTATTCCTTACGCATCAGCAGCATTTCCTCAACTACCTGTTTCTGTATGGTTACATCCAGGGCACTGGTAGGCTCATCTGCCAGAAGAAGCGACGGATTCTGCAGCATGGAAATACAGATTCCCACACGCTGATTCATGCCGCCGGACAATTCAAAGGGATAGCTTTGCAAAACACGTTCCCCATCCTTGAGGCCAATCTTAGCCATCATCCGGACGGCACGCTCCGCACACTCTTTACGACTGATCCTTTCATGCTCCCGCATACTCTCATAGATCTGATCGCCCACGGTGCGGATGGGACAAAGGGCTGCTCCTGAATCCTGAAAGACCATGGCGATCTCAGGACCCAGAAGTCTGCGTAATTCTTTTTCCGGCATATCTACCACATTTTTTCCTTTGTACCAGATATCCCCTTCTGTCACCATGCCTTCATTTCCCAGAAGTCCCATGATTGCCTTGATAATGGTACTTTTTCCGCTTCCGGATTCGCCTACCACACCCAGGATCTCTCCTTTATTCAGTTCCAGATCCACATCATGTACAACCGGTTCTCCGTTGTAGCAGATCGTCACATGCTCAAGCTTCAACAATGATCCCATCTTATTTCACTTCCAGATCTGCCGTGATCTCGTAATAATCACATGGATGTGCAGTCAGCCCTGACACATTTGACTTTGACACAAGTCCCATGTTCAGATGAGAAACAAAGAAATACGCATCATCATCCAGAATGGTCTGCTGTGCTTCCACAGCAAGCTTGCCTCTCTCATCTGTATCAAAGGTCTCATGCAGCTTCGCTACGATATCATCCAGATCCGAATTGCTGTATTTGCCATAATTTTTGGCAGCGTCAGATACAACTGTACTTGTGAAGAAATATTCCGGATCACCGGTAGGTGCAGTTGTAAGCGAGCTTACATATACATCAAATTCTCCGTTCTTCGCATACGTCGCATGATCTGCTGTATTGTTAACATTGACCTCAATTCCGATGTCCTTTAAAGTGGACTGTGCATATTCTGCAAGCTTAGGCTGTTCCAGACGGGTTGGATAGGTCAGCCATGTGATGGACAGCTTCTTTCCGTCCTTATCTGCATAGCCATCTCCATCCGTATCTGTCCATCCGGATTCTTCCAGAAGCTTTTTCGCCTCTTCCGGATCATAGGACGGTGCTTTCACCGCATCGTTTCCATAGGAAAAGCTGCTTGGGAAGGCTCCCACTGCCGGAACACCTCGTCCCTCCATGATCACACTGCAGAAGCCGTCCTTATCGATTCCCATCTCAATGGCTTTTCTCACATTCTGATCCTGCATCAGTTCAGACTTCATATTAAACTGTCCGAAGAAGCATCGGCTTGTTGCTACAGAGCTGATCTGATAGTCCGTATTTCCGTCAAAAAGCGCATAGTTATCATACTGAAGTCCATAGGTTCCCTGTATATCGCCTGTCTGTAATGCTGCTGTCAGGGCACTTCCGTCTGAGAAGGATTTTACGATAACGTTGTCTACCTTTACATCTCCGCCCCAGTAATCCTCATTTTTTACCAGCTTAATCTCTGTTGGAGATACCTCTGTTGCAACATAAGGGCCTGTTCCTGCCACATTTGCAGAGCCGCCCTCTCCCTGTACACCATAATCCATATCAATGATGGCACCATACGGATCACCGAGATAATTGATCAGTGCCGGACATGGTTCGGAAGTATGGATCGTTACTGTCATTCCATCTGCTTCGATCTTATCGATCTTCATATCGTAAGGTGCACGGTCATGGTTTGCGATCAGATCCTCCAGGCATTCCTTTACCGCTTCTCCGTCCATGGTTCTTCCGCTGGAAAATTTCACATCATCACGAAGGGTGATCTTTACTGTATTATCGTCTGTAAATTCATAGTCTGTAGCAAGCCATGGCTCTACCTCCATGTTATCATTGTATTTAAACAGTGTTTCTCCTACGCCATAACGAAGACAGCTCCATCCGGAATAATTGTCGTGAGGGTTTAATCCTGCATCTCCCATTTCTTCACTATATCCGGTAGTTCCGTAAACAAAGGTAGTTCCTTCACTCTTTTCTTTGCTTTTTGCTGCTGCCGAAACTCCTGTCATGCTCATGACCATTGCCGCTGCAAGCACTGCTGCCAGAATCTTTTTCTTCATAATCTCCGCTCTCACTTTCTCTGTTATGCTTATTTATAAGTGCCTGTTATCCTCTTCTCCTGTTTCGTTCCTTCGGATCCATATAATCCCGGATCGTATCTCCCAGAAGATTAAAGATCATTACTGTAATAAAAATCGCCATTCCCGGCGCAAGTACCATCCATGGTGAAATCTGCAGCATACTTCTTCCATCGTTGATCATACTTCCCCATTCTGCCATTGGAGGCTTTACCCCAAGCCCGAGAAAGGAAAGTCCTGCCAGCTCCATCATCATGGTTCCGATATCAAGAACTGACGTAACAAGGATGGGTCCTGCGATATTGGGAAGGATATGTTTGAGCAGAAGCTTTCCTGTACTGCTTCCGGAAAGCTTCGCCGCCATAAGATATGCGGAGTCCTTCTGAGTCAGAGTAAGCCCTCTGGCAAGTCTCGCAAACTTCGGCCAGCTGATCACTGCCAGGGCAATGATCGCATTCTGGATACCGCCTCCCAGAACACCTGCTACTGCCAGGGCAAATACCAGTCCCGGAAAAGCCAGGAACAGATCGGAGATACGCATCAGAACAGTATCGGCTTTGCCGCCCTTCCAGCCACAGAAAATACCAATAGCCGTTCCCGCCACAGTGATCACCGCAACCAGGAGCAGCGTTGCATAAATACTGGTCGTACTTCCTATGATCACACGGGAAAGCATATCTCTTCCATAACGGTCTGTCCCGAGCAGATGCTCCGGTCCCGGCGGTTTCTGGGCAAGTGCCAGATCCTGGGCATAAGGATCATAAGGGCAGAGATATTTTGCAAATGCCGCTACAAACAGAAGCAATGCTGTAAGCACAAGAAAAAAGACAAGCTTTGCTTTTGTATGATTTTTCCGGATCTTCTGCTTCCGGACTGTGATATTATTTTTTCCACTCATGCTCTGTCACCTCCAAGTCGTACTCTCGGATCCAGATAGTGGTAAATAATATCTGTCACCAGATTTACCAGAACATAAATAACCGCCATCCAGGCCACATAAGCCTGGATGATCGGATAGTCACGCATGGTGATCGCATCTACCGCCAGTTTTCCGACACCATCCCACATAAAGATATTTTCCACAATGGCAGTTCCTCCCAGAAGATTGCCGATGGACAGAGCCAGCAGTGTGATGATCGTCAGCATGGAAGCCTTCATTACACTCTTCCAGATGATCACACGACTGCGGATCCCTCTTGCCCGGGCTCCGGTCACATAATCCTTATTCAGTTCTTCCAGAACCGTGGCACGCACCTGTCTGGTATATTTTGCAGCCATGGAGATTGCCAGTGTCAGTGTCGGCAGAATGATACTCTGTCCGAGATCTGTATTTGTGACTACCGGTAAAACGCCCAGCCTGATGGACAGAAAATACATCAGGACCATGGCAGCAAAAAAATTCGGCATGGAATTGCCGATAAAGCTTAAAAATCTTATCAGATAATCTACCCATTTGTTGTGCTTTACTGCTGACAGGATTCCCAACGGGATCGCAAGAACAATTGTAAGAAGGATCGATGACAGAGTCAGCATCATCGTTGCCGGAAGCTTTGAAATAAAGGTTTCATAGACATCTCTGTGAGACACATAGCTCTCTCCCATATCTCCGGTTACCATTCCCGCAAACCAGGCAGCATATTGTACAAGGAATGGTTTATCAAGGCCATATTCTGCCTTCGCATTATCAATGACCTCCTGAGATACTGCAGAGCCTGCATTTTCATACATATAAGTTACTGCATCTCCACCGGCAAGCCGCATCATGGCAAAAGAAAGAAATGTGATCCCGATCAGGACCGGGATCAGCTGCAGCAACCGTTTTATTATATATTTTCCCATATTTTCCTCTCCGCACTTTGTTTCTCAGTATTTCGAATAACAAAAGTTTAACAACACGGCTGTTCTGCCACAACCCCGGCGGGGGGATTTTACATATTCCATTTTGTCATGCACATGTATTCCATCATGTTCTTATATTCTCACACAGTGACATGCGGATAATTCTTTCCAGCCCTCTCCAAGAGACTGTGGCTCTTCATACTCGATCAGCCTTCGTTTTCTCTCTTCCAGCGGATCCGGAATATGGATCGCAGAAAGCAGGGACTGTGTATAAGGATGCTGCGGATTTTCAAAAAGCTCTTTTGTAGGTGCCATTTCTACCAGCTTTCCGTTTTTCATCACACCGGTTGTATCACTTAAAAAACGTACCATGGACAGATCATGGGCAATAAAAAGAAACGAAAATCTTTTTTCCTGCTGAAGCTTTTTAAAAAGCATGACGATCTGTGCCTGGATAGAAATGTCCAACGATGCGATCGGTTCATCTGCAATGACAAGACGTGGTTCCATGAGAAGGCTTCTTCCTATGGCAACTCTCTGTCTCTGTCCGCCGGAAAGCTCTCCCGGCTTTTTCGACAGAATGCTTTCATCCAATCCTGTCTCCTTCAGGATTTCCCGAAGCCTGTTCTCCAACATTTCTCTGTCACGGATCCTGCGGCTGATCTTTACAGGCTCCAGCATGATCTGCCGTATGCTCATTCGGGGATTCAGTGCAGCACCCGAATCCTGAAAGATCATCTGGATCTCCGTCTGCATTTTCTTCCGCATTCTGAAAGGATCCTTTTTATCCGGCACTCTTGCTCCCTGATAAAAGATCTCCCCGCCTGTAGGCCGGTAGATTCCTGCAAGCGTTCTGGCTGTCGTGGATTTCCCGCAGCCGGTCTCACCCACCAGTGCCATGATCTCACCTTCCCGGATACTGAAGGAAACATCATCCACTGCATGGATCGTATAATCGGAACGGATACGGAAATGCTGCTTCAGATTTCTGGCTTCGATCAGTACAGGCGCCTGTTTTTGTTCTGTTTTCTGTAAAAATGACGCTTCCTTTTTATCCGGTTTCTGTTTACGGCCGCTGTTTTCCTGTAATCTGTCCTTCAAAATGGAAGGCTTTTCTATTTTCGGAGCTCTTTCATCCAGAAGCCATGTGGCTGCATAATGCGTATCACTGACCTTAAACATCGGAGGAGTCTGTTCATAATCGATTGCCAGTGCCTGGGGATTCCGAACGGCAAACGCATCTCCCGGCGGAGGATCCAAAAGAGAGGGCGGCATTCCGGGGATCGGATTCAGATCCCCTTTTTCACCTGCAAATACAGGCAGAGAAGACAGAAGTCCCCAGGTATAAGGATGCCGGGGATCATAATAAACCTCTTCCGCTGTCCCGATCTCAATGATCTTTCCTGCATACATAACTGCAACTCTGTCTGCGATCCTTGCAACAGCTCCCAGATCATGAGATATGAACACAATACTGATCCCTGTTTTTTCTCTCAGTTCAAGAAGCAGATCCAAAATCTTTGCTTCTACAGTTGCATCCAGTGCTGTAGTCGCCTCATCGGCAAATAATATTTCCGGATCACAGGCCAGTGCAATAGCCAGCACACAACGCTGACGCATTCCTCCGGAAAAAAAATGAGGCTGCAGTCCATAGCGCTGTTCTGCATCCGGAATCCCTACCAGCTTCAGCATTTCCACAGCTCTTTTTTTCGCCTCATCCCCGGATACTTTCTGATTTTTGATAATAGCCTCTGTGATCTGTTTGCCAACCGGGATCGTCGGATTCAGCGTCAGCATAGGATCCTGGAACACCATGCTTACCTTACTTCCGCACAGCTTTTCCATTTTTTTTCTTTTATAGGCTGTGATATTCTCTCCGCAGAGACTGATCTCTCCGCTTTTTACATGTGCATTCGGTGGCAGAAGCTTCATCACGCTACGGCACATAACAGTTTTTCCACATCCGGACTCACCTACGATACAAAGTATCTCTCCTTTTTTTACCGTGAGATCAACATTCCGGACGGCCTGTACCTCGCCGTCCGGTGTGTCAAAGCTTACCGAATAGTTTTTTAATTCCAAAACGGTTTCCTGCATGATCTTTTCCTTATTTTGTAATGGTCCAGTCTTCAATATTCCACATAACACCTACGGAATGATGTCCCAGAACACGTGTGGTATCCAGTCCGTCAAGTCCGGAAACGCCTACATAATCTCCCTGAAGATAAGCAACCAGAAGGATTCCAGGTGCCTTGGCATATGCCTTTTCGAATTCACTATATGCTTCTTTTCTGGCTTCCTCAGTCTCACCGTGACGGCCTTCCTCAAGATATTTATCCACATCTGCATTGGAATAATGCATGTTGTTTCCACTTGCGTCGGTTACAAAGTTTACATATGCCATATCCGGGTCAAACTGTGTTGCATAGCCGGCAAGAAATCCATTGTATCCTGCATCCCAGTCAAATTTGGTAACAAGCTTTACTTCCATTTCCACACCAGCCTGCTTCAGCATATCAGACATGACATTGGCAATATCCACACGCTCTTCTTCGTAATCACGTACCTGGATGGTAAAGTGGAATTTCTGTCCGTTTCTCTCATAGATCCCATCATCACCTTTTTTCCATCCCAGCTCTTCCATCTTCTTTGCAAAGGTATCCAAATCATAGGAGTAGATATTGGCTTCCTTATCTGTTCCGAGAGGGTTTCTCTGGATCGGGCTGTATGCCGGCTCTCCCTGTCCTGCAAGAACACCTGCAATAATGGAATCCTTATCCAGCGCATAATTCAGAACGCCGATAGAATCTCCGTTTTCCTTCCAGAAATCTGTGCTCATATCCATGGCTGCTCCACGGTAATCTGCTGTGGTGAACTCCCAGTAATTATATCCGTCCTTATCCTTGAACTGAGAAGCGTAGTTGGAATTCAGCCATGCAAGATCCGCCTCACCGGACTGGAGCATGGTTGCCTTTGTAGTCTCATCCGATACTGTACGATATACAACGGTCTCAATATTCGGAACCTTTCCGTAATAATCTTCATTTCGTTTCAGTGTGATCATTCCGCCGGTAGCATCCCAGTCTTCAAATTTATAACGGCCTGTTCCCACCGGATTCTGGTTAAAGGATGTGGTATTCACGTCCTCTCCTTCCAGAAGATGCTCAGGAAGGATTCCCATGGTAAAATAATCCAGCATGGCAGCATCATACTGATCCAGTGTAAAGATCACAGTCTGATCATCCGGTGCCTCAATACTTGTAATGTCCTGATAGTTGCTGGTGATGCTGGCTCCCAGGGTTTCATCCTCTGTAAGCTCCTTATATGTGTATACAACATCCTCTGCATTGAAATCTTCTCCATCATGCCACTTAACACCATCTCGAAGCTTAAAAGTATAGGTATTGGTAGCCTTGTCAAAGGTATAGCTCTCTGCAAGATCCTCTACCGGCTTTCCATTGGCATCATATTTCATCAGTCCTGAAAAAATAAGATCCGGAAGTTCATCATGATTATTCAGAAGGGGATTGATCGTACTTTCTGACTCACCTGCATATACCAGAGTTTTGTTTTCTTCTGCCGCAGCTACGGTTACCGCACTGCCTGCAGCTGCTCCTGTACATGCTGCGGTCACTGCTGCCAGTGTTATCGCCGCATATTTTCTTCCATAGTTGATTCCTGTTCTCTTTTTCATTCTGTTTTCCTCATCTTTCCTTATTTTCAAACCGGTTATCTACATCTCGGAATGTTTTATCACGGTTTGCGTCCAAATTTTTTTTCTGACTGCATCAGAGATTGCTGTAATGGTTATTTACCTCACTTCTCACAAAGCTTCCCATACTGGTAATGCACATTAAAGTAATGACCAGAAAAACTCCTGGGATCACGATCACCCACCAGGTATTCATGATCAGTGCTTTATTTGCCAGCGAGAGCATACTTCCCCAGGAGACTACATCAGCCGGAAGCCCGAGGCCAAGAAAGCTTAATGTAGATTCCATGGTAATACAGCTGCTTACCGAAGAAATTACTACAAACATGATCGCCGAAACAAAATTCGGGATCAGATGGTGATACATCACATATCCAAAACTTCCTCCGCAGAGTCTTGCATACATCACATAATCACTGTTCCTTATCTGCCGTACTTCACTTCTTACAATACGTGCCAGTGCAAACCACCCGGTAATACCGATGATCACAGATATGCTGATCACATCATTGGCCTGAAGGACCGCAGACAGGATCAGGATCAGCAGAAGGGTCGGAATACTTCCGCACATTTCCGTAAACCGCATCAGAACCGAATCCACCTTTGGACCTGCTGTTCCACTGATGCATCCGTAGGTAACACCGATCACAGTAATGATCGCAGCACCCAGAAGTCCGATCACCAGAGAAACCCTTCCGCCATACCAGATCAGTGAATAAATATCTCTTCCAAGCGAATCCGTTCCAAAGATAAATTCCTTTCCCGGCGGTGTATTCAGATTCTGGAGATAAAAACCTGAGGGATCATGATTTGCAACAACATTTGCAAATACACAGCCAAAAACGATCAGAAAAAGCAGGAACATGGAAAATACCGGTTTCCCCTTCAGCTTTTCCTGAAATGTTTTTTTTCGTTTTTCAGATCCTTGCTGCTTCCACCCGGCACCAACTACCTGAAAAAGCTCAGCTTCTGAAAGCTTCCGGTCAGCTACCATACCCTCACCTCCGAATCCTTCATTCTTGGATCGATCTCTTCATTGACAGTCTGTGCAACAAAGCTGCTTAAAAATACGATGAATCCCGTGATCAGCACATCGATCATCAGCAGGTTATAATCATGATATTTAGCAGATTCCACTGCAAGATTTCCAATTCCCGCATAATTGAAAACAGCTTCCACAGTTACAGTCCCACCCGTTACATGGGGTACCGAAACTGCCATAATACTCACGATCGTCGGCATTACATTTCGAAGACAATGCTTCCACAGGATCTTTCTTTTGGAAAGTCCCTTGGATCTGGCAAGAAGTACATAATCCTTCCGCACCTCATCCAGGAATTTGTTACGTATCATATATGCGTAATACCAGAGATGGCTGAAGATCATTACTACCAGCGGAAGGATCATATGCTTCATACGATTGCCGATACTATCTGCCATTCCCACATCATAGGCACCGCTGCTTGGGAACCATCCAAGATTTACACTGAAGATCAGGATCAGTACCACACCAAGCCAGAAAGCCGGCACATAATAGGCTGCTGTTCCGATCTTGCAGATCAGCCGGTCGATCCACTGATTCTCATGAAGCGTACAGAATATGGCGATCAGAACTGCCAGTATAAAGATCACAATATAAGCAATTCCTCCCAGCACCAGAGTATTTCCGATCAGCGGTCTAATCACATTCATAACCGGCTGCCTGTATTTCAGCGACAATCCGAAATCACCATGGACTACATTGGTAAACCACCTTACATACTGTACCCCGATCCCCTGATCCAGTCCTAGTCTCGTTCTGGCCGCAGCCACCTCCTCGCTGGTCATCATTTCCAGGGAATCTCCGTAAAAGGACTGCAGGGGATCTCCCGGTGCCAGTCTCGCCAGCCAGAACACCACCACAGACAGCAGAAACATAACCACAGCAAGCAGAAGGATCCGCTTCAGGATCCGGATGACGAGTTTATTTTCTTTGTTCATAATTTTCCTTTCCCACTGCCCTTTACAGTTCAGACAGACATTCGCATTCCGCTCTGCTGCATGCTCATGAACACAAATCGTGGAGCGATTTGTGTTCATATTTCAAAAGCAGTTATGGCATCCAAAACCATAACTGCTTTTGAAAGGGTCGTGTTATTATTCGACAAAACATTTGTATGCACAAATAGGAGTGCGCGGAGGTTATGTGCATCACAGTGTTTTTATATTCAGCACGCGGAGTGTGCTGCTGATATTATTTTATCATTTAACAGCTTTCGGACAACCCCGGTACGGGGATATTGGACAGTCGGTTTTAGCATGGATGTGTATTCCATATAAAAAACGGGACTTTTCTGTATCAGGAACCTGTGTCCCGTGCAGAAAAATCCCGTCTGGTCTTTTGCTTTATTCTTTTATCACTTCCCGGAAATCTGAAGTCTTTCCTTCACGAATCCCAGAAAATCCTTTCCCTGTTCACTGAGCTCTTCACCTCTCCGGCAAATGCACCCGTAAACAAGTTTCTGGCCTTCTCCCGGAAATGTATATTTCACGGAGGAATATCCCGGATCACGGCCGGAAAGATCCGCACCACTGATATTACACAACTCTCCGGACCCAAGAAGACGTTCCACGATATAATCACTGTTTGTTACGACTACGGTCTCTGCCTCCACTGCGGAATGACCGTTTTCCTCTACAAGGTTCCGGTAATTATCCGGGGAAAATTCATCGGGAAATCTCTGGATCAGCCTGAGCTGGGACATATTAAAAGCTCCCTCATCTGCTGTATCTGCTTTCCTTTTCCCGGTATAAATATTTACCTCGGTTTCCGTCAGCAGCTCAAATTCCAGGTAATTCCGGGAAAGAAAATACTGGAACGCTGCCAGCTGATTCTGCATCACATAGGCGAATCCCATATCATCCTGTCTGGCTTTCACACGTTTTATGATCTCATGGGTATCTGCTGCGTAAACCTGATAATGAAGATCATCGCACTTATGTGCTTCATAATACGTTACGAAGGTATCCGCAAACCAGGAGCTGGGATGAAAGCATACACACAGGTTGCTTTTTGCAAGTGGCTGTGCCTGCATTTCCAGTTCATCTATATTTTCCAGGATCCTCTGCACATGGATATATGCACGCTCTCCTTCCGGTGTCAGCTCTATGCCCTTTGCATGACGGACAAACAGCTGGGTACGCATATCATCTTCCATGGAACGGATTACCTTGCTTACATTTGACTGCGTGGTAAAAAGCAGCTCTGCAGCCTGGCTGAAGGAGCCTGTTTTGGCACAGGCCGCAAAATACTGGATCTGTTTTATATTGAGCATGATCCTACCTCGGTTTCTTCGCAAAGATCAAAAACATCGGGGTCGGATTATAAAACTCGTCTTTTTCTGTATAAATACGTTTGCTGATACCAAGATCAAAGAAAAATTCTTCCACACCTATACGGCTCAGCGTTTCCAGATCCCATGCCGGACGCAGAAAAGAACTGATGGGCAGCTGCCGCTTGATATCCTCGCATTCCTGCATCAGCTCATCCTGGATCTGATGATGGGCATGATTCTCCGGAAGATCCGCAGTGTCCGCAAAGTCTGCTGCTCCGTAGTTTGCATCCAGATTGATCATCACTCCGCCCGGTTTCAGTACGCGGAACCATTCCTGATAAGCATGCTCCGCGTCCGGAAGTGTCCAGGTAAGATTCCGGGATACGATCACGTCAAATTCCTCATCCGGAAAATCCGGAGCTTCTGCATCCATCACCATAAACCGGCAGTCTGCTTTTTCTTCCTCCGCCAGCTCCTTTGCATGAGTGATCATATCCGGCGTCAGATCGATCCCGGTTACCTGATGGCCTTCCTTTGCAAGAAGAATGGTAAAAAATCCGGTTCCGCAGCCTACATCCAGGATCCGGAGATTCTTTTTCTCAGGCAGATACTTCTTAAGCTCAGCCATCCAGCGGCCTGCAAGTGCACTGTGAAGCTCTGCTCTTCTCTGTTCCAGAAAGCTGTCGCTTCGCTTGGTCCAGTAGGCCGCAATCTTCTCTTTTCGGTCGTCTTCCTCATAACTGATCCGGCCATAAGCTACCATCGGACCATCCTTAATCACCTGTAGGGAACCAGTCTGATACAGGATTACTCCGTCCCCATAGGAGGTACAGGTTTCCAGAATATTATCCTCGTAATCCTTTACATAGCCAAGAATTTCTCCTTCTGTAAACAGGTCTCCTGCCTTCTTCTGGGGATACCAGAGTCCCGTATAAGAGGCGGATTGATACTGCACATCCGTTACGTTTAATGGATAATATTTCCGCATACTTCTATGTCCGTCATAAATACCGAGGAACCGTAAAATACTGCGTACATCACGCTTCATAGAACGCACTTCCTCTGTCTCCCAGGCTCCCATTCCGCCCCGTTCCAGAAGCACGGAAGGGATGCCGCAGGATGCTGCATAATTATAGCTTCCACCCGATGATACCTCCGATTTTACCATGTAAGGAACATCCACCTGTTCTGCCATCTGACGGGAAATTTTCATCACTTCCGGGGCTGCTTTCCCTGCATAATACACATAGGGAGTCAGCTTCTCATAGTCATCACCACTGTGAAGATCAATATAAAAATCTGCCACCTTCTGCAGCTCTTCAACTACTGCATAAGCCAGTTTTTCGTATGTGGTACCTTCTTTTTTTCCTGGAAAAAGGCGGTTCAGATTCTCACCTGTCGCCCTGCAAAGAGAACCGTGCCGATTTTCAAATTCTTCTTTCGCCACTACCTTTACAATAATTACCGTTCCTGTCATTTTCTCAATTTTCAGGTCTCTTCCAAGCTCTACTGCACTCTGTATTCCCACATATTCACCAGCGTGGATACCAGCTGTAATGAGAGCTGTTTTACCTGGTTTTTCGCCCCTGACAATTGTTGCGGGAAGAGAAAATTCTCCATTTCCAATGGAAATAAAACCATGGACACGCTGCCCTGGTGCTGCACTTAAGCCACCTATATTTATTATTTCACTCATTATTTTCTACCTTTTCCAATAATATCTTTACAAATAATTTTCCTTACGATCCAATAAAAACTTATCCTATTTTTCAAATACTCTAATACTTCATTCTTACAACCAACACCGCTTTACTTATCTTTAAATTCGTACAAATTTCTGTATATCACTGATAATATCTTTTTCTATTTTACAGCCTCCACCATAAACATGGGTGTAGATCCATAATTCAGCTTCTCTTCCTCGCTCCATACCTGCTGCCAGATGTCCTCATTCACCTGAATCTGCGCTGCTCCAAGCGCTTCCAGTACCTTCACATCCCATCCCGGACGCTTGGTCTCCGACAACGGAACCTGCAGCGCAATTTTCTCCATTCGGTCAATATCTGTGCACAGATAATGGTCATCCAGGCTTCCTTTTTCCACATTTTTGCGGTCGTTCTCGTAAGCCTCACGCTTCTTATCATCATAGAGATATCCATACCAGTTGGCATCAAAATTCAAAAGCTTTCCACCTTTTTTCAGAACCCGAAGCCACTCTTTATAAGCCATTTCCGGATGGGGCAGATTCCAGGTCAGGTTTCTGGAAATGATCACGTCAAAGCTCTCATCTTCAAACTCCAATGCCTGGGCATCCATTCTTTTAAATTCAATATTCCGGCTCTTTTCTCCGATAAATTTCGCTGCATTTTCTGCAGCCTTTTCCAACATTCCCGGAGTGTAATCTATGGCTGTTACATGATATCCTGCTTCCGCAAGGATCATAGGGAAAAAGCCTGGGCCAGTACCGATATCCAGAATTCTCAGGTGGTCCTTATATTTGTCTGTATGTTGTTTTTCAGAAAATTCTTCTTCGAAAACTTCTTTTTCCACAGAATTGTTTTCTGAATCCTCATTTTTCCCAGACCTTTTTCCAAAAAATCCGCGTTCCAGAGTCTCCAGCCATGCCTTTTTCTGCATTCCCTTCAATTCTTTTTCATTCACCTCAGAATACCCTTCCGTCCGGGTGCTCCAATAACTCTCTATTTCATCCAGTAATTTATCCAATTTCAAATCCTCCGCATTAAACTCCAATGTTAAAATATTATCAAAACCAGTTTTCTTCCGGGGGGATGGAACTCTATATAAAAAAAGCAGACAAATCTGTATCTCTACAAACTCGCCTGCTCTCTTTTCTTTTTTCCTAAAAGGGAATTTCAACTATTACAAGTGCTTCTCCAACAATACCAGCTGCACATCCGGTATCCCGTTAAATTCTGTAGGCACAATCCCGATTCCCTTATATCCAAGCTTTTTATACAGCCCTCTTGCAGCG
>OLVZ01001403.1_pt1 | contig 20658 bp, 20 predicted proteins | sample 1673341 | NCBI WGS metagenome assembly OLVZ01 (sample SAMEA3178944, study PRJEB25190) | human gut metagenome | biome: human gut; feature: human-associated habitat; material: faeces | place: Austria | collected 2013 | reverse complement strand
ACTAAAAAATAACAAGAGTATGGAAACAATGACTAATGAACTTACTGTCATTCCAAGAACAATCGGAATGGTAACAAGAATGATGGATGCAATTGGTGTCGAAGATGCTGTAATCGTATCGGAAGAGCAGGAGGAGCATCCTAATTTTATTGAGAGTAACACCTCAGGTATTACACTTGAAGAACTTGAAAGAAACTGTATTGTACCCAGCTTCGGAGACAACCAGCTAACAATCAGCCACCAGAAATTTATCCACCAGGTAGAAGATGCTGCGAGAGTATATTTTACCGGAGAGAACTTTGGAAACACGGAAATCAGGGTATCACATAAAATCCTGGGCAGAGTGCCGAGTGCATTGACAAAAAGGAAAGAAGAGCTTAGACCGGAGGACGGGACCATCTATTATCAACGTATGGCTTTCTGTTTTCATATCCGTTCCATGAGCAGAATGATGAACGGCGAGGAAGTACATTTATGTATTGGAGGTGTAAGAAGCCTGAACGAGGAAAACTTATACGCCCGAAAATCACCCGAGAAATTCAAGATCTTTATCGGGTGGAGGGTTCGTGTGTGTTCAAATCTGATGCTGACCAACGATGGCTTGACCGGACGACTGGAAGTAATGAGTGATGTAGATATTTATAGTTCAGCACTCAGACTATTTCAAGATTTCAAACCGGAACAGAATCTCAGGCTACTTGAAAACCTGGGAAGAACCAAGATTTCACAAGAACAGTTCTGTCAGATAATAGGCAGGCTCAGATTGTATCAAGCCTTGCCTGCTTCACAACTCAGAGAACTGCCGAAGGTAATCCTGGGTGATTCCAATGTAAACGCAGCTACGAAAGGCTATATAGAAAACCCTAATTTCGGGTTACGTGGCAAAGAGAATATTACTTGTTGGGATTTGATGCAGCTACTCAATGATGCCGCCAAACAATCCTATATTGATAAGTTCCTGGAGAGAAATCAGAACTGTACTGATTTTGCTGTAGGTATCCAGAAAGCCTTGGATGGTGAGGATACGGAGAATTACAGTTGGTTTTTGAGTTAGACCTGAAAAGAAATTAACTCACAAGGGGGAAAGAACTAAAATATAACAAACCGGTTCTTTCTCCCTTTTTTGTTGAACCCTTTGACAGATATATGATATGGAAGTGAATGATATTATGACATACATAGACAGATTGCTGCAAGGCTGTTCTGATAAAAGATGTGCCGAGATTCTAAAGGAAGTGACGGAGGAATGTCAGTCACGTATAGATGAATGTAAGAAAGGTGCTTATTCTAAATCATTGCAATAGGAATAATATATAAACAATAATGAATATTATGGAAAGACAAGAATTGGAAAACAGCAGGGAATTCAAGGCTGCAAAAGAACTTGAACATGCCCTGAACGATTATGGGTGGAATGAGAAAAGGTTCGCTATTGCAGTTACCACATTCCACAGGACCCTACAACAGACCTTATTCAGAAGTATGGTTGAAGTAATAAGAGTCATGGGAAGTGAAGGTTACGGATATGACCTGAGGAACAAAGCTTCGCATGAGATTTGTAAGAAGATAGTGGAATCGGGAGTTCTGGAGGACGAGACGATACCATTCATCTGAAACGGTTGAGAGATACCGAACTAATATTCCGGGGAGGGATATTTCCGATAAAAAGGAAGTATCCCTCCTTTTTTATTTACCGACAATTTAAAATTCAGAAGACTATGTTATACTATAATTTTTACGGTTATGAAGAATTCAAGGCCCGTTTCGGACTTGAGAAGAGAGACAATGGTGTGGCGGTAAGAAAGAACAAGATACTGCTGAGCCACCTGAAAAATCCTGCATTGCTCAGATATTGCAGGGAACATAACGACTATACTCTGCTGCATATATATGATATGGCTGCCCTACAGAAGAAGGTATTTGAAGCCGTCTTGAAATCAGGAGAGAATGATGAAAAGCTGCCTTATAGGGTGGAACTGATAGGCAAGACATATTATTCCTCCCGATATCAGACTGACGAAAGCAAGGGGGTATGTGAGGATCTGGATAAAAGTTCGGTCCGCTATATAAATGTTGAACGTAACCGAGTCTTCAAGATGAGAGCTGGAAAATTCATGAGAGGGCTTATCCTTGAAACAGGGATAGGGAAACTACTCTCGCCTTGTGTCGTAAACTGGATTGCAGGGGATGTTTTCACTCAGCAATGGTGTACTTATACTCATGGGAAATCACCTGATATGGAACTTCATGTCAACAATGATTTTGGGAAAATCTATGACAGTAACTATTGTAAAGGGAGTTTCGGTTCATGTATGGTGGATAAAGACCGTACTTCATTCTATCATGATGCGGTGAAGGCAAAGGCGGCTTACATAACTGATAAGACAGGTCTGATTGTAGCCAGAGCCGTTCTTTTTACCGATGTTACAGACCAGGACGGCAAGAAATGGAGGCTGCTTGAAAGACAGTATTCCTCAGGTGGTGATGACATACTGAAACGGTTACTGGTTGACAAACTTATCCAGGAGAAGCATATAGACGGTTATAAAATAGTCGGTGCATCCTGCCATGAAGCGAACGCATTCGTTGATACAGAAGGCAATTCACTGTCCGACAGGATGTTCGAGATAGACTGTGAGCTGGATGAAGAAGACACGCTTTCCTATCAGGATTCCTTCAAATGGTACTGTTACAGCCGGAATAAAGCCTATAACTACGAGAACTCCAACTCTTCATATAACCTTGATACCACAGACCTGAACCTTTATGGTGATACCGATGATGAGGAGGACGGTGGAGAATGGGATAGTTATCATCAATACTATTGTGATGATACAAGGCTCTGTTATCGGAATGGAATAGAAATCCGGGTGGATTCAGACAACCTGGATGATTTCGTATGGATAGAATCCAGGCAGGAATATCACTATGAAAACGATTGTGTCTGCTGTGATGAGTGCGGAACGGATATTCTGGAAGATGACGCCATGTATTCGGAAGTGACGGAGGAATACTATTGCTGCAAGAAGTGTATGGAGAAAGCGGAGGATGAATTCAAGCGGAAGAACTGGTATTATTCCGAGTATGATGAAGCATGGTATGAAAGCCTTGGTGATATAACCTGTATTCATATTTGGAATGAATCGGAAGGTATCTATGAGGAGAAGTCCATTAGTATAGACACATTGGATGGATTGATTGAGAATGAAGATGTATGGGGGTTCGGTGAGGATGTATTTGATAAAGTAAATCCGAGCACCAACCTTCCATACGGTTATAAACTTAAAAAAGAGATGAGTCATGAATATGCAATTGTTGAAGAGGCTGTATAGTATCTACAGCCCGAGCGGAAAGGAACAGAAGATGGTGAAGTTCCTCTGTTCCTACATAAGACAACTTCCCGGAAACATATCCGTGTCAAAGGATGAATTCGGGAACCTATATGTGATAAAGGGGGAATCAGAAAGTTATCCCTGTCTGGTGAGCCATATCGACCAGGTTTCACACTGCAAGCATTCAAAGGATTTCAAGGCGGTGGAGACCAGGGAAATCATATTCGGTTATTCGCCCAAGAACAGGAGGTTTGAGAATTTGGGAGCCGATGACAAGAACGGAGTGTTCATCTGCCTTGAATGCCTGAAGAAGTATGATGCTGTTAAAGTCGTGTTTTTCAGAGAGGAGGAGACCGGATGCAAGGGAAGTTCTGAAGCGGTGATGTCCTTCTTTGATGACGTGAGGTTCGTTATCCAGCCTGACCGGAAAGGTAATTCGGACCTGATTACAAGTATCGGATATTCTGACTTGTGTTCCGAAAAGTTCATAGAAGCAATAGAACCTGAAAAATGGGGCTACAGGGAGGAGAACGGCTTGATGACCGATATCCTGGCTTTGAAAGAAAACGGACTTGGAGTGTCTTGTATCAACGTCTCATGCGGTTACTACAATGCCCATTCTGACGAGGAGACAACAATGAAGAAGGACCTGCTGAAATGCCTGATATTTATAGAGCATATCATAGAGGACTGTACCGGTGTATATCCTCATGTACTGACTGATTCATATTTCAACCCCTATGAATTCGAGGACGAGGTTTACGATATGCTGGACTATGACCCGACTTTGACTCCCGAGAACCTTTATGACATGTACTCCACCAATTTTCCACATTTCGGACTGGAGGATTATAGAAGGATATGTGAGGACTACCGGATGTTCTGGTATGATGATGAAGAAGATATACATGAAGAAAAAAGTATGGACTTAAAAACTTTGGAAGTATGGAAAGAGACATGAACTACGATTTGGAACTGGCCAGGTATATCTGGTCCATTCTGAAATCCGATCTCCCGGTCCTTATGTCCTGGGGAGTCGAGATTGAGACTGTGAAAGTGATAACATGTGGCATTGAATTCAAGGTCAACGGATTCAAGCACACCGGAAAAGTTCAGATAGTCTTGAATGAAGGTGCGGACCTGTTTGAAGTCTGTCTGATTGGTGAGGACGGAGAAGTCAGGGACAAGAGGGAAGACATCTACTTTGACATGCTTGTTTCTGAGGTGGATGAACTTGTGGAGAAAACCGACGATTATGAAAAGAGGATTGCTGAAACATATAATATTATAAGGTATTAGCGGTTCTCTGAGAAATCGGGAAATGTGACAACGGGCTTTCTGTGAGGGAGTAGAATTTATAAGAACTCGAAATCTCATGGAAAGCCTTTTTTATGAACCAACGTGAATGGTTCCATAGATTAGACGAACATCCAGCCTGTGGAACCACTGTTAAAAACGAATAAGAATGAAGAATGAAAACCAATATGTGGCTTATCTTCGGGTAAGCACACAAAAACAAGGATACTCAGGACTGGGACTTGACGCACAGAGGGAGATAATACAGAAATACCTCTGTGGGAAAACTCCGGTTGCTGAATATATCGAAATAGAATCGGGCCGGAAAAAGGAGAGGCCCAAACTTAAGGAAGCGTTGACCCTATGTAGAAAAGACGGGGCAACGTTGATTGTAGCAAGACTGGATAGACTGGCAAGGTCGGTTTCATTTCTGTCCAACCTGTTAGAAAATGACGTGGAGATAGTATTCTGTGATTTTCCACAGGCAAACAAGATGATGCTGCATATCCTGTCTGCAATATCTCAATACGAAGCTGAATTGATAGCAGCCAGAACGAAAGTATCATTGCAGGCCAAGAAAGCAAGAGGATTCAGACTTGGCAATCCGGAACACTTGATGGATAAGCATAAGCAAGCTATCCGGAACAGTATCAGGACTTGTAAGCGGAAAGCGGACAATAACCCTAATAATACGAGAGCTGTCGCAATGCTCCGTACATTAATCAGGGAGAACCATACACTAAAGGAGATAGCGGATATTCTGAACAGGGAGGGATTCGTTACTTCCCAAGGATGCTGCTTCTCCAAATCAACGGTATATAAACTGATTAAAAGGTATAACTTAAAAGAGGATTGAAACTATGGAACCCAAGTATGTATTGATTCTAGACTTTTGTGTCGGTTGTCTGAATATCATAAAGCTGACGGACGAAGAACTGAGAGAATCAGAGGAATATGAGGACTTTGAATCTTTCCTTTCAACCATCGAGGAGAGATACGGATTCAGACTTAACAGTTGCCAATGGATGGTTACAGAAAATCTGGACATCCATTGCTATCAGAACGGGGAAGAGACAGAACCCAATCTGTTATAGCCAAATAAGCAAGAGAAACCGGGGTAATACTTGGTTTCTTTTTTTTCTTCGGTTTGGTCGGAGACAAGAGCGTGGAACGTAAGTGGAATGTATGACATAACTGGAAGACAAGGTGGAATAAAAAAACGTACAAATGATGTACAAAAGCTTAAAGAGTAAGCATTCAGACACTGTCCAGAATTTTGTGTAAATGAAAACTGGGATTCAGATATAAGTCATCCTATATCTGGATTCTGTTTTCAAAAATAAGCATAAATTGATTTGTGCTATAACAACAGATTCGCTACATTAGCTTACTGGAGAGGAAGACATTACCACTTAACCCATTACTTTTGGACATGTTTTTGTGCAACTGTTATTGCATCATAACTTATTTCATCTTCAGTGCCTACAGCATCAAGAACTTTATCTGCTAACCACAACGTCAACATCTCTTTCACGTCTTGATGCAAGTATTCTGCAAGCTTAATCACCTGTTCACGCTTTGCTCGCCTATCACCTCGTTCAATCTTACTGAACATAGGTGTGTCTATCTCCAGTAGTGCTGCCAATTGTCGTTGCAACACGCCCTGCTTATCTCTGAGTTCTCTAATTCTATTTCCGAATAACATAATGTTATGTTTAAGTTTCAATATTATATTGATTTACTACTCTGTCGTTAGTTTCGTCTAATTCAGACGGAATATCATTTAAGGAATTAAATCCGTCCATCTGTTTTGATTAGTTCATTTAACTTCATTACTTTAAACAAATCAAACTAAAGCATAGAGACGTTTCTTATCTGATGGCAGAATATCTTTCGGATATTTTGATACCATCATGTTAAAAACCATCTTCGTCAGCATTTTAGAGCTAGTAAATTTTTGAATTAACTACTATAACTTCCCTCTTGGCTATATATATCATTTTTTGACTTAGAAAATTTGGGGTTACATTGCTTACTGAATATTTTGCGAATATCTCCCTCTTTATGTCAATCATATTGAAGTTGACTAGGGTTCGCAAAAAATATTCATTGCGATAGTGATGCCGATGTCCATACGTGGCGAGAGCCTTCTATAGAGTGCTAAGAATAAAGCGACTTCCATTGGTATAATACACAAATATAGTTCACTACTGTATTATTTTAGTTCTAATTCAAGCATATATATTATAAATGAGCCTTTTACCCTCATGCTCAGGAGGTCTGCTTAGAGAAGAGATATCAGAAGTATCATAATTGATACCCAAATTAAATCAGCGAGTCGCTTACCCAATTGTTTCTAAAACTCTTCCCAAAAAGGAGATGTCTTTTTAGGAGCAGCCCCTTTATTGCGAGACTGCTCAAACTATACATCACCATTGTTCAAAAAATAAAATTTATCGAACATAATTTTGTACTATTTGACTGTTATTGCATCACATGTTATCATCCCTGTTTGCTTCCGGGCTGGCATTCACTTACTCTCCCGCATTTGCAGTACCATCAGCATAAACGCATTTCACTTCTCTGTTCGAAATGGAAAGAGGTGGAGCAACGTTTTGTTAACACCTAATTATATATTGTTACTTTTACTATCTTTCTCAGATAACACTGAATCGAATGAGCGTTCCAGTTCCAATTCTGGACGAGTTAGCAGAATTGGCATTTCCATTCTATTTTCTAAGACAACCTCTTTAGAAGCATTTTTAGCTCTTGAAACAGCGAATTTTCTAAGATCAGTTATCTGTTTCTCCATAGTCTTAGAAAGAGGTACGGTATTCTTGATAGCATCCAAAATATGTATCATCTGTAATTTGGGAGCAATATTAGTTTCTTGTGATTCTACATATGCAGTAAACATTGCTTCCTTTATGCATTCTTCAATTTCTGCCCCATTAAATCCTTCAGCTTTTTGGGCTAAAATATCTAAAGCAAATGAAGATACATTTTGACGATTTTTTTGCAAATGTATGGAAAAAATATTCTCTTTTTCTTTCTGACTTGGAAGATCCACAAAAAAAAAATCGTCAAATCTGCCTTTTCTAAGTAGTTCTGGAGGTAGTTGATTAATATTATTAGCAGTTGCCACAACGAATACAGGTGCTGTCTTTTCCTGCATCCATGTTAATATTGTAGAAAATATTCTAGAAGTCACTCCACCATCTGTAGCTCCACTTGATTGTACACCGCTAAGACCTTTTTCTATTTCGTCAATCCATAATACACATGGAGCAACAGCTTCGGCAGTTGCAATTGCTTTTCGAATATTATCCTCACTCGATCCTACAATACCCTGAAAGACTTTTCCTACATCTAACCGAAGTAAAGGCATATTCCAACTAGAAGCAATACTTTTGGCTATTAAGCTCTTTCCACATCCTGGAACACCTAATAAAAGTAAGCCTTTAGGTTCTTTTAATCCCCAATCGCGAGCTTCCTTGTCATATGCTAGCTGCCTTTTATTAAGCCATTCTTTTAAATTATCCATACCTCCGACATCTTTTAGACTTTCATTTTTAGGAAAGTAATCTAAAATCCCAGATTTCCTAATAATCTGCTCTTTTTCAGAAGATATAGTAAAAGGAGACTTTTCGTCAAAGCCATCCTTAACAGAGGCAAGGCAGTAAGCTAAATCTGCCTCCATTGATGTCATTCCTAACGCTGCATCTATCAGTCTATTTCTTAGATTCGTTTTGAGTTCAACTTTTGATTGCTTGGCTACTATATCCAAAACTTCTCCCAATTCATTACGTTTAGGAAGTGGTATTTGTAATACAGTAATATACTTTTCCAATTCAGCAGGAAGTCTGTAAATTGACGATAGAATAATTGCATGGGTATTGTTATTTGTTGCTTCTGCAATTTTACGGAACATCAATTTAACTTCATCCCTTTCAATATGATTATTTATATCATCAAGAACAAATATATTTTTCTCCCCAGACTTTTTTGAGTTAAGAATATAAGCTAACACTTCAAGAGGGTTTTGCATACGCTCAATTCTTATCTCTGTTTTATCAGGTAATATCTGAACAAGTCCATATACACAATCCCATTGATAGTAATTTACTTTCTTACCTTCTCTACGCAACAGCTCTACAATACCCTTAATCTTTTGTTTCGTTCTGTAGTATTCGTAACTATGAAGATATAATACAGGGTAGTATGCCCTAATCATTAGGATAAGTTTCTGAAAAACATCTTCCATACTATTATGAATTTTGATTTAAATTAATTGTTCTACGAGGTTTCATTTTACTTAAATATTTGGCAGGAACAGGCTTTTTGGTCATTACACGTTTGTTACCTAAATGTTGCTCCAATATATCCATAGCTTCATGAGCCTTTTCGTTTACATCATTTGGTAAATAGTCAGAATCTGTTATAATGGTCCCGTCTTTTAGTATAGTAAATTTAATCGAGGCAAAAGGTTCATCTTCTAGTGGGTCATACGATTTTGCCTCCATATAAAAACTAAATCTTTCTTCTTCTGTAGGTGTAAAAGTATAATTCGATCTATAGGTAAATCCGTTTTTTTCAAATTCAGAGATTAAAGCATTTTTCGAGTATTCAGCATTGAGCTCTTGAAACTTTTCCTTTAATTCTTCTACTTTTACATGTGCATTTGGCATATAATAAGTATTGTAAGTAACCTCGTTAGTTGACACATCTAATCTCAAGGCAAACTCACCATGGAAGTTAGAATCATTTCCAACTTCAGTAACCAATAATATATTGTTTTGCAAAGAATACTTCCATCCTAATGTCTCACATGCAGCCATTAAAACATTAGCATTCATTATTTGAGGGTTCCGTACAAATCTAGATGATTCAAATCTTGACATAATTATAATGAAAATAACAATTCTTCAATATTTTTTAATGGATCATGGTAATCATTTTTATTCAAAAAGATTTTATTTGGAAACAATTGCTTTACCAATTTATTACCCAATCTGATATTATAAAAAGCATACAACTTTTCATCTATAGCTATAAATACACGAAAAGCTCCTTCTTGTTTATCTTTTAATATGTTGTATTTGAATAGTTTCCTTAATTCTGAGCTGCTCAATAAAGCAATCAACTTATCCTTCCACTTGCCCCCAATATTTGCTTTTATAGCATTATCGGATAACGACAAGTAAAAGAGAGCTGTGAGATGTTTTATAATAGATATTGAATCTGTGGGCTCTAGTTCATAAAAGGACATTGTTAAAGATAAAATCTTATCATAGGATTCTGTATTACCTGAATCATTTTTCTTTTTGGGTTTATATGAATCACTTGCATTATTCACCTTTGGCTTCATTGTGGATGAATTAATTAGTTTCTGCAAGTGAATAATTACATTTTGAATATCATCACTTATGATAGAGCCACCGCATGTAGATGATAATTTAAACAATTTTGCCCTATAAAAACTAACCTCTTTTTGAGATAGGCCGTTTGACATTTTGCTTTCAATTTCATTCTTTAATGCCTCTATCTCTTTTGTAAGCAGGTCTGATTTTGCCAAATTTCTACGTTCCTCAAGAATATTGTCGTAATCAATAAATAATTCCTCAAGGTTAGCATCTTTTCTAAAATACTCAATCCTCTCATTTTTGTAGTTTTGTATATCGACAGAAGACAATATGGAAATCTCTTGCAATGCTTTTTCAATGTACTTTTCTGCAAATTGTTTCTTTGATAAAAGATATTGATTAATTGCAGCTTGATAATGAGCAAGACACATCTCTTCTGTTCTAACATGTGTGATATTTTTAGATGTCACAGAAAATGATAGAACGTTAAAGCTTCCTGTAAACAATACACATTGACTATTTTTTACTTCGATAACATTCTTCTTATGGAATGCAGGAAGCTCAACATGAAAGAACTGCTTACCGTATTCAGTTTCTAAAGTTTCTAGTGCTTTTTGGGATTGGTTTCCTACCATTTTGTCCTTGTGGCTGTCAAGCCCTTCGTCTGGAGCAGAGTAAGATATGAACACTTTACCTCCTTGTTTAAGATAATTCTTGATTAAAGGAAGTCTATTACGCATAAATGTACCATCTGCTACCCATGGACTAGATAACCATATTTCATCAGGTTTGTCAATTTGGAAAATATTATGCAATTCGGATTCAAATGCAATAGTATCATATAATGCACGTTTATGAAGCCTTTCTGAAAGGTCATTAGAATTAATTTCCTCTGCCTTTTTATTTTCTTCATTTGCTATAGATTGCTTATCCTCTTGCTCAATAAGTTTCTTTTCTGCTGTAATAATATTTGCTATATCTTCCTTTACCAAAGGATCAGACTTGGCAAGGTCTAAATCATTGTAAATCGTAAGGTCTTCACTTTTACTTGCAGCTTGAAGCATTTTGGAAAACAAAGTCTGTTTTAAATCTCCATCATCTTCAATTAATTGAGATAACTGAGGCAAAACACTCTGTGTAATATCGTCATAAACAATAGCCCTGACTTGTTTTGTTCTAATACTCTGAACAAAACAAACTATCAATTCGTACTTATAAAAATTGTGATTTTGTGGGGCTGCATTCTGAAGAATAAATCTTTCCTTTGAACTCTGCATATTTGATGCTTGTATCTCAGAAAGCGCTTTTATTTCTTCAAAGCTTAGAGGCGTTAAAGATTCTTCCTCTTTTAAAAAATCTGATTCATTGATAAGTTGAATATCATCAGATGAGATACAGTCACGTAAACCGGTAAAAGAATGATTATTATTTAAATACCAAAGTTCAAAATCGGAACTAAATGATTTCATTCTCTCACCATGAGCGGCAAATTCTTGTCCCTGTTCCGTGATAAAATATGCGGACTCGTCGCCCGTCACAAGATTGTATCGAATCATAGAGTCAATAGCATTACGAATCATCTTTTGTTCAGCAATGTCATGCTCTATATCCAATCCTAATATTTTGCCAATATTGGAAAGTGATGTTTGTCCGTCAATACTAATTATTCCAACAATGGCTTTCTCAAATGCTGAAATTTTTTCCGGTTTGTTTGTAACTCCTTTATATGACTGAGCTACAAACTTAATAGTATATGGTATATATCCGATAATGAGTTCAGATATTGCTTTATTTTTATCAATGACATTATTGAGGCGTTGATCCAACGTCTCTTCAATAGTTTCCTTTTTGTCAAAATCCTCTTTTAGAGGTTGTGACTTAAACTTCTTAGACTTTGGGGTAAAATTTTTGTTTCGTCCCTTGTTATATGTATTTTGTTTCATCTTACCAAATGTTGAAGTTGTTTAATATCAAAATGGTCCATCTCATCAATTGATTTTTTATAATGAGCATTTTCTCTAAAGAAGTCTCTATTCCCAATGACAATTAGAAGTCTTCTTGCACGAGAGAAACCGACATTTATACGTCTAATATCTTCAGCAAATCCGTAATGTTTCTCTTTATTGCTTCTCACGGTTGAAATTATGATTATGTTACGCTCCATACCTTGGAACTTGTCCACAACATTAATTCTACAAGGAAGTGACTTGTCAATTTTTCCATCCTTGTACATTTCTTTAATTTTACCATATTGTGCTCCATAGAAAGTTATTATACCTATTTCTTTATCTTCTGGTTTTTCTTGAGAATCCATAAACTTTTGGAAACCGTCTGCTTTTTGCAAGGCTTTAATGACTGTTTTAATAGCATCTAGTTCACCGTAATTTACATATGATGTAGAGCCACTCGGCTGGCTTTCATATGTATTTACATTAACCCAAATAGCATGTGTTTGTGGTTCAATAAACCCAGGAATAGTAAGTCCATGATAACGACTTCCTCTAGCATTATATTGTTCATTATCCATGTCTTCATCAGCAAGTCCACATTTCAGACCTTCTTCAAGTTCTTCACTATAGAAATGACCAATTGTATCCATAATCTTTTTATGCATTCGGTATTGTGTATCCAAAGTTGCGACTATTGATGGTTTGAGTTTGAATGCTGTTCTAAATAATATTTCAAATTGTGACTCCTTGAAGCTTTCGATGGTTTCTGCCAATACTTTTTGATTTGCCTTTTTCAAGGATGTTATGATGTTATTTTCATTCATCATCGGTGGAAGCTGTTTATGGTCACCTATGATGATGATTTTCTTTCCCCATACCATAGGTACAGACATCTCCAATGGTGTAGCCTTACTTGCTTCATCCATAATAACAACATCAAAAGCATTCTTATTGTTACCAAACAAATATTTATATATTTCTTGAAGTTGTTTGGAGCCACATATACTACAAGTGGCAGCAACAAGATTTACATTACTCTTATATGCTTCATAGAAATACTCTCTTGTATTGCGATCTCTGACAGTAAGATCCCTCTTCCATTGATTTATAACAGATGCATACTTAGTATCATCTGTCATGCCTTTAAGAATGGAGTCTATCCAAATGTTTGTACCATTGTCTTCATTCTCAGCACTTGGTTTAATACACCAATCTTCCATAAAGTCCAACATGTACCTTTTTGCTTCTATTCCGATTTCTTTCTCCATTGATGCATTCTGGATTCGTACAGGTCTAATACCTCTACGCCCCTGCAATCTTTCAAGAGCATTGTCAACTGCAAGGTTAGTTTGTGAAGTTAGAAGAATCTTCGAATCAGGTTTCTTAAGTATTTGTTGCCATATAATCTCTGCAATAACAGTTGTCTTACCTGTACCAGGAGGGCCTTGAATAATTGCAATATCAGGAGCAGAAACAGCTTTTGCTACAGCCTCCAATTGCTTATCATTAAGGAACTTTTCAATTTTTGTTTCTGTTATTCGTTTCTTAACCTCTTCAAGATTCTCATCAAATTCACCTGCATATCTAGGATCAAATAGGAAGTCACATAATCTTGGATTAGCAGGTGCAGGAATCCTTTTAGTTTTTGAATGTGGATAGAACTGGTTTGGATTGGTAATTCGCAACATTGAATCGGCCAATCTTTGTAACTCAGAAGATTTGCCAACCATCGGAAATTGCAAGTAGTCTCCAACATGTATAAATCTCTCAACCTGTCCTTGGGCATTGCGATCCTCCATGTATTCAATAAATTCTGAGCTAATTTCAAATTTAATACTATTGAGTTTTCTTCCAATGCATTTTCCTAGCTTCAAAGCATTTTTCAGCATTTGAGTTCTGTTATTTCTCAGTTCTTTAATTTCATCATAATCCTGATACTCTTCTTCATATGCCAAATCTATCGCTTCATTAATAGCATCATATTCATTAGCCTTGATGAGATTTACGTTCTCATTTATATAACCATTTCTAAGATTCTTTTCAAATTTTATATTTAATTGATGGTCAAACTCAAAAGACAATATAGTTTTACCTTCATCATTTAAATCATATTCATTTGTAAGCAAAGATGGGTATAAAGTTATACTAGAGTTGATAGCATCATGAAATGAAGCTAATTCTTCCAACTCAGTATACTCAATAGTGTAATTGAGAACCTGACATGTTTCATCATTTTCAAAAGAGGCTGTAAAAGAAGGAGCAATCTCAGTTATTTTTTCCGCTACCTCCTTATAAACTTTCTTACAATAGCTAATATCATCACTTAATAATTTGATAGCAACAGAAGGATGATATTCCGGTTCTTGAATACTTAAAGATTCACCACAATGTTGGCGAACTTGAGAAAGTAATTCTATATAGTTGTTATAATCAGCTGGATAAAATTCAACCAATCCTGATGCTGCTTTAACTCTAATCCGTTTGTTAGAAACAAATTTTAACTGCATTTCACGCAACAATCCCTTATTCGGAATTACAAAACAGCCATAGTCGTATTCTTTTTTTATGAAGGTCTTATTATCATATGCAGCAATAACCTTCTGGTGCATCTCGTATGCAGTGTTGAAAAAAGAATAAGAATCATTAGAAGTAAAAATATATGAATTCCCACTTACAGAAAGACCTTCAATTTGCACGTCTGGTCTAAAATCTGTAGGTGTAAAGATAGCTCTGCAAGCAGCAATTCTTATACTTTGTATTGCTTGAGAGTTAAAGTTAAGATAACTTTTTCCCTGAGTTTTTATAAGTAGTTGACCACTAACAGAATCAAGTACATCTATCACTCCTGGCATTTCTTTAATCTCAGATATAATTGAAGCTATATTTTGGTTGCTTTTAAACGATGCGACTATAACAGTCCTGCGTTCAGTTGTCAATGTTTCAGGATAATCAGATTTTATTAATTCTTCTAGATATAACGCTTCACTATCATCGTTAAAGGTATATACCCCATCTGCATAGCTATAGTTCGAATCATAATCATTTAGATTTGTCTTAATACCCTCCAACAAATCATCAAGATTTTCTGATGACTTAAGTGTTAAACTACCAGAAAGAATATGCTTTACATCTTCAGCTACTTTATAGCAGTTATCAGCAGCTACATTTGATAATTCTTCAAGAATTTCTTCTGTTATATCAACGTAACCTGCAAATGATATTTCTCCTTTTTTATTTGTTACAAAGTCTACATTAGGATTACGGTATTTTGTATATTGAACATTTTTTATAGCTGAAGTTAATCTTTCCTGAAGAGTTGGAGCTTTAACTTTTAATGTTAATGTATTATACGTGCGATTATTATAGTGTTCTTTCTCTATGGTTCCGACTTCTTCTACAATAAATAATTCCTTCTTATCTGTATTTAATGCTCTTTCGCCATCAATATATGCTTTCCACATTTTTCGAGATTGTTCTCTATTGATCTCCCGGGTTCTTTCAAAGAAAGAAGACTAGTACAGAAATCCTTGATTTCACGATATGATGTCATAAGGTCATTGCGATCGAGGAAATCCATTAGATTGTGATTAATATATTCTTCAGCCATGAATTTCAGATTCATGCTCTTATATTCAGAAGAATCAGTTGGGACAATAAATTCCTCGTCTGAGATATAGCTTAACGAGAATTCAGTTAGATTTTGTCTTGGTGTAACATATATAGATAACTTCAATTCTTCGATAATAAACTGATATTTTCGAAAGTCTTTCTTGTTCTTTCCTTTATAAATAATTTTGCATTGATGGACACCAAGAATAGATTCGAAAATTTCTTTTGCTGTCTGAGTTGTAGATTTAAGATAATTCTTGCTACACTCAAAGGCTTGTTGAGAGTATACAATAATACATGGTGTTGACTCCAATACCTCTGTAAATAATTCTTCCGTGAATGTTCTATCTAATTCAGCCATATTATTTTATTTTAGATAAACTATACTTATGTTTCGGTCGTACATATTTAATTGAGCACGTATAATTTCCTCATTTTCAAGAAGTAAAACTACACCATAATCCGCAAATGAAGTTCCCATGCTATCATACCCATAACCACGAAGTTGAACTATATTGTCGCTAACATTAGTAATGCGCATACGTTTTGGAGACATCTGTATATTGTTCTGCCACAAAGGATGTATACCGTCTAAGTTAAACATAGTGACGGTATATCCTTCTCCATCTTCAATATTTTTTTCTATAACTAATCTTCTGTTTGCTCCATAGTTATGGCCAGATATATCTTGATTATTTTGAAATCTTACGTGATCTGAAGAGGTGAAAGCAACAGAACCTTTTGGTGGGAAATTATTGCCTTCTATGAGATTTTTAATGAATTTATCCATTGTTATTTATTTTGGGTACAAAATTAATTAAATGTCCAAAAAGTGACAAATTTATATTTGTACAATGTATGAGTATTGTTACACGACATAAACAACTATTGTACAATGTAATGTACTATTGTAACTTTTATAGTTAAATAAAACATGCGATTCAAATTTCATCTATCTGAATATTCCGGTTTATCCATCCCAAATCACAAATGTGTTGCACATTTCTTACCTGAAAATCTTGGTTAATACATTTGTCACAAAATCAATACTTGAAATGATACAGACTCCGGTTATAGTGACATTTGCTAATCAGAAGGGAGGTGTAGGAAAGACTACCCTTTGCGTCACCTTTGCCAACTATCTGGTGACAAAGGGTGTTAGAGTTGTGGTAATAGACTGCGACTTCCAGCACTCCATTATGAAGTGCCGAAAAGCTGACATCAGAAAATACGGCGAACAGGATATGCCATACGAAGTATGGGCATACGAAGCCAATGACAAGGCGATGATGACTTCCCTTATGGAGAAACTGCACAACGATCCTGAAATTGACGTTGTGCTTATGGACTCTCCAAGTAGTCTGAAAGCGGAAGGGCTGATACCCATGTTCGTTAACTCGGATATCATTATTGTTCCATTTCATTATGACCTGGTAACCGTTCCGTCAACGGCCAGTTTCCTCATGTTTGTTGACCGGCTGAAAAAGGCTGTCGGTGAAAGGATGAAAGCCAGACTCTTCATTATTCCCAATCTGAATGACGGAAGAATCGGCAAGCGTTCCGAACTGCTTATCTGGGACAATGCAAGGGATACCTTCTCCAACTATGGATACGTCACTGCGAAGATTCCCAAACGTGCGGATATGGAACGGTTCAGCACCATGGCGGCACTGGATATGCAGGCCGCTATCGTTACACCGGTCTTTGATAAGGTCTATCAGAGTATCTTCGATACACTTCAACCGATAAGGGAAAAAGAACTCAAAGGCATACAGCTGACGGAAAATCTGAATCCTAAACCTACGAAGAAAAAGAAGGCACAGCCGTCTGATGAAGCTTCACAAGACAGTAACGAAAATCAGAATAAAGAACCAGAATAATCAGTAAAACTTCAATAACCATAGCACTATGAGTAAGGATATACCGGAAATAGATGACCTGACAAGAGGCATCAATGATTCAGAACTTATATTGACGCAAGATTCCGTAGAAACTCAGGTTGAACAAAAGGAAAATAATAATGAAGCACAGGAAAAGGATACTGCTGTTTCCCTTTCGGATACAGGATGCTGGGATGACTTCATGGATTATCTGCAATCGGACGGTTCCGGAACGGATAGGACTGAAAGGCTTGTCTGCAAGCTTGACCGTGACCTTGCGGATTCACTGGACGACTGCGATATAAATGGCAGATGCCGCTCTGACCTAGTGAATGCCATCGTAAGGGCATTCTTCAAGTCATACCTGCCACTTCTGGCAGAATACAAAAGGGAAAAGAAATCTTTGTTTAACAGTTATAATCTGTAGGATATGAAAAAGACAGACTGGACTGACAGGATGCTGGCCGCTCTTGTTGAGCTGTATCCGGTAGAGACCACGGCCTATACAGCTGCCGTTCTCAATCTGAGCGAATCGACCGTCAAGCTGAAAGCCCGTGAGCTTGGACTTGTAAAAATGGCCAAATCCAGATGGATGGAGCATCAGAAACCACTTTCAGGAGTGTTCCTTCTCTGAGATAGGGAAAGCTCTCGGCATTACCCGGATGAGTGTCGGACGCATAGCCGCTACACTCGGACTGAAACGCAGCAGTGAAGAGAAACACCTGATTTCCTCACGTATCCGTACGCAGATGGTAAAGAGGGAAAGACGGCGTATCGTCTTCGGACTGGAACCCATAACCGGTATCCGTGTCATTTCAAACAGGGCGAAGGTAAGGGTGCGCTCAAACATGAAGTCAAACGGATACATCATCAGTGAGGAACACAACGTGATTTATTATACCGGCACTACGGAACGCAGGAAACGTCTGGAAAGCCGGGGCATCAGACTGGGACTGCATATCCTTCCGCTTCCGGAGGACAGTTCCGCTCTTTCATCCAACATCATATTACAACAGCCATGCAGTACGGACAGATAGTATTCCTTCTCTTCGTAGCAATGGTATTCTACTATGCGGCAATGATTTTCATGGACCTTCAGAGGGCAAAGGCCGCACAGAATGCTGAGCAGGACAGCCATAAAGAAGAGGACATAGACATATCGGAAGAGGCACGAAGCTTCAGGCCGATAAGAATAAACCGGGATGAACCTGATTCAAAAGAAGGAAATCCCCAACAGGATAATGCGGAGAATCCCGATTCAAATAATGAAAGTAATAATACTGACGGTACAGAGAAATCTGCAAGAGGCTCTTATTTTTATCACAATAAATACTTTGCTACAGACTTCCAATTTGGAAACTGTTCAGAACCGAATAATATAAGCTTGCCTTTAAAATTAGCAGCACCATTCTTCTTCCTATCATCTATTAAGTAATCACCTGCATTCAAGTTTTTATGATGCGACAAGATTAAACGCTTATGGCATACTTCACCCAAATAACGTTTTACCCATTCCAATTTATCAGACCATGCACTTGGGTTGTCCCATGGAGCTGTTGATAATATGTAAATGTCATATTTGTTCTTTAAACAATTTATAGCATCTATTGCTCCTTCATTGGGTTGCATTTTGGAAAATATATTAGGGACTCTATCATAGCACCCCGCGTATTGTTTTTTTAGCTTCTCACTTAAGGCGTCTATGCCAGATTGGAAGTTTACCAACACATTATCCATGTCTACATATAGTACTTTCTTATTTGAGCACCGTTCGAGGTAATCCAATGCTTTTTTATATGTTTCCATTTTCCAATGTGGCTTACCATCCAAACGGGACAAATCCATATTGTCTTTCAAATCTTGTATTTTGACTTTTACGGCAAGTGGATTGGTTGCTACACGTTGGATGAATGTTTGGTAGTCCTCATTTTCTATTTGGGTCAGACACTTTAAAGCAGCCAACACTTCGTCACTAAACCCTTGTGCTTTTAATTCTTCCAATGTCATAGAGGTATCTTCTACCACATCGTGTAACAATGCCACAATCTTTTCATCTTCTGTTTGGCAATGTAATGCCACCCTTGTAAGGTGAAGTTTGTAAGGAGCGCCAGCTTTGTCTGTCTGCCCCCAATGAGCCTTGTAAGCAATATCTAAAGCCTTGTTCAACATATTTTTTTAGTCGTTATAAATTATTCATCGGTTAGTGGTGCACGTGGAATGGAAAATGTGTCTTCATCCAAAAAGCCACCTGTCATTTCAATATAGTCATATATAATGTTGACAATATGTTCCAACTTACCATACGAAAACATAATCTTCTTTTTTTTTAATTGATGGTCTATATAATTTACAGTTTCTTCAAAATTTACATAATTACCAAAACCTATAACATCATTCCAGTAATTACTGAAAGCTGTATCAATTGCTTCCCAAATAATTATTGGAAGTTCAAATTTAATTCGATTATATACAGCAACTTTTACTCTATCTGCATTTATAGAACCTGTGTCCATTTCAGTTTACGATATTGTTAAAGTTTGAACTACACCTGACACAAAGATAACCAAAAAAGTTAGGCTTGCCGATTTTTTAGCTAAATTAACGTGAAATAAAATTAGAAAATAGCGAGTTGCTTGCTATTGATGAATTTTACATCAATAGCTGGTTGCTTCTCAAAAAAGCAGTATGCCGCGATAGCCGACAAGGAATTGGCTATAAAGTTATTGAATGAACGATGTCTGGAGTGTTCTATCTGCGCAATGTTCTTCAGTTCGTCATTGACCGTTTCGATCAAGGCTCTTTTTCTGAGCAAAATCTTGTGGGCAATACTCATCAGTGAATTCTTCATATTGTTTTTAACTTTAGTGACAAGTTGTATGTCATTAAGGAAAAGGTTCTCAAACAGAGCCTAACCAATATATCCTTTGTCTGCGCATAGTTTTCCTTTGATGTTCTCCAGAAACTTACCTTGCTTCAACGGTTTCCGGTCATCCACGTTTTCAGGCGTGAACATGAAATTGAGAATCTCACCCTTGTCATTGACTATCAGATGCAGCTTGAATCCGAAGAACCATCCCATTGAATATTTTCCACGCCCGGCAATCCCTTCAAATGTTTTATGAATCAGAATCTTTTGGTTACGACAGACACATAAAGGAGTAAATTCAACAAAACTGTAAGCGACTGCTCAACTACATCTTGTGTATTCGATTTTTTATTGAGGTGCACT
>OLVZ01001393.1_pt1 | contig 20731 bp, 23 predicted proteins | sample 1673341 | NCBI WGS metagenome assembly OLVZ01 (sample SAMEA3178944, study PRJEB25190) | human gut metagenome | biome: human gut; feature: human-associated habitat; material: faeces | place: Austria | collected 2013 | reverse complement strand
CACCTGGAGACCAACTGCTACGTGGTCACCGACGAGGACACGCTCGAGTGCGCGGTAATTGACCCCGGCGCAGAGAGCAATACGATACTTGGTTACCTGGAGGACAACAGGCTCAAGTGCGTGGCCGTCATGCTCACGCACGCGCACTTCGACCACGTCGGGGCGCTCAAGGAAGTGCTCTCCGAGACCGGCGCGAAGTGCTACGTGAACAAGAAGGAGGAGCGCAAGGGCATTATCGGCGGCGTGGGCGGCTTCAAGGCGCCGGAGGGCGCCATCTTCTACGGCGAGGGCGACGAGGTGCACGTCGGCTCGCTCACCTTCCGCGTGATGGAGACGCCGGGTCACACCGCCGGCGGAGTGACGCTTATCTGCGAGGACGCGCTGTTCACCGGCGACACGCTCTTTCGCCTCTCCTGCGGCCGCACGGACTTCCCCGGCGGCGACATGAACCAGGAGCTCGCCAGCCTCAAGCGCATAGCCGACCTGCCCGGCGACTACGACGTGTTCCCCGGACACGCCGAGGGCAGCCGCCTGTCCATCGAGAGGGAGCACAATCCCTACATGCGCCACGCCATAGAGAACCTGTAATGTCCAACGCGATAGACTACCTCGACTGGCGCGGCGACGTACCTATGGACGTCTCGCCCTTCAACGAGGTCGACGCGCTTATCGTCTGCAAGCTCACCAGCCTGGACTTCACGGACATAGTCCCCGCCGAGGGCAGCATGGCGCTTGCTGACGCGGCGGCGTGCTACTTTGAGCGGTACGGGGACAAAGACGTGCGCCTGGGCGTGCTGCTCGCCCCGGGTACGGTGACCATGGTCAAGAAGCTGCTCCAAAGCCGGCGCTTTGAGGGCGTGGTCATACACGACTACATAAACCGCGTCGACGACTCCAACGCCGAGCAGTTCTGCGCGCTGACGGCCTCGCTGCCGGACGGCACGCGCTACGTGGCTTTCCGCGGCACAGACGACACAATCGCCGCCTGGCGCGAGGACTTCAACATGAGCGCGCACGACGCCGTCCCCGCTCAGCTGGACGCGGCGGAGTACCTGCACCGAGCCGGCTGGCGCTTCGGCGGCAAGCTGCGCGTGGGCGGACACTCCAAGGGCGGCAACCTCTCGGTCTTCGCGGCGATGACCGTGCCGGAGGAGCTGACCGAGCGGATAACGGACGTCTACAACTTTGACGGTCCGGGCTTCCGCGAGAGCGTCCAGGACTTCCCGGGCTATCAGCGGATACGCCCGAAGATACGCATGTTCGTGCCCCAGCACTCCATTGTCGGCGTGCTGCTGCACAACGACGCGCCCTACGAGATCGTCGAGAGCAACGAGACGGGCACGGCGGCGCACAACGGCTTCACCTGGCAGGTGCTGGGGACTCGGTTCGTGCGCTGCGACAAGTTCTCGCTGCGCACCCGCGTGTACCGCGAGGCCATACGCGGCTGGGCGGAGAAGCTGGATCTGCAGCAGCGGCAGGACCTGATAAACGCGGTATTCGACGCGCTGGAGAGTACCGGCGCAAAGACGCTCACGGACTTGACGGAGCAGCGCGTGCGCAACGCGCTGACCGCCGCGCGCGACCTGCTCAGCGACGAGACCGAGCGCGCGCTGTTCACCGAGAGCATGGAGCTGCTGGCCCGCGCGTACATATCCAGCGCGCGCAAGTCCCTGCCCGTAATCAGGCACTTCGGGCGCAAAAAATAAAAAAGCGGCCTTACAGCCGCAAAAAAGCATAAAAAAACATCTGACCCTCACCTCTCCTGCACAGTGAGGGTCAGATGCGTTGATTCTTGATATCTAACATCTATTTAACCTCTCTTTCTACGGATTTCGGTCTGCCTGCCTTTTGGCGCGTGCCTAAAACTGTACTTCTGAACTCCGACTGGTATGCCTAAAATTCTTTCTACTATCTTCTCCTGCTCTAACAAAGCTACGTTGGCAACCTCGGTTCATCATTGATAAGCTTGTAATTATTTCAGTTTGGCGCGCCTACAAAGCGGCTGTCCGATATAGTAAGGCGATGGCCGTTCGCCTTTTTCTTACCTTCTGGTCATAATATACCACTCCGCCGGAGAAATGTCAACAGCAAATGTACTTGTTTCACAAATTTGGCGAGTTGACGAAAATTGTTATTTATGGCTCCCGGCTCTTGCAAGCGCAATCGGCCTGTGATAAAATGTATAAATGTGAGCGGCAAAAGCGCCCGTCAGTTACTGACGGGCGCTTTTGCACTGTCAAAGCAGGTATTCGAGATATACCAGCGTGGTGTCCAGGACGCCCTCGTGCAGGCTGTGGTGGCTGCCGGCCAGGCGGTAGCCGAGCTTCTGGTAGAGCCGCTGAGCGGGGAGGTTCTGGATGTTGGTGTCGAGGCGCATCACGCGCTTGCCCGCGCCGAGCGCGAAGCCGGTGGCGAAACCGACCATCAGCGTGCCCAGGCCGCGGCCGGACATGCTGGGCGGGACGCAGAGCGTGTGTATGACCATGACCTCCTCGTCCGAGGCGTCGTAGACCCAGGGAATGTCGTAGTATTCGGCGGGTTGGTGAGAGTTGAGTATCATGCTGGCGGCCAGCTTGTCGCCGATGTAATAGACGTACATCTCGCCGCGCTCGACGCCGCCCTCGGCGGTGGCGCGGGTGGGGTACAGCCCCTGTATCCACTGGGTCAGCGAGCCGTTGCGGCGCTCGTGCTCGAAAAGCTCGTTGTAGCTGGCCTCAATGGCGTCTATGTCGGCGGCGGTTGCCTTGCGTATCATGTCGTGTCCCTCCACTGCAGTTTCGACCATTCTACCACAGCGGGGACGGAAAAGCCAGCCTTATGCGGCGCGGCGGCCGGACACGAGCTTCCTGACACCCAGCGCGCCCAGCGCTACGACGGCGGCGGCTCCGAGAACAGAGATGACTTTCTTCATTGTTGTTAGCTCCTTTGCATCGTTTTCCGGTCACCCGGTATGAGCAAAGTATAGCCGTCAAATATTTACGAGGTGTTAATGCGTGGTGAATGAAGTATTTAATTTGTGACGCCTGAGTGAACTTTTTGCATCACGGCGCGAGAAACGCCCTCATCACCCCAACCACCGCCTCCCGCTGGTTAGGCGTAAGCTGACGGTAAGCGGCGATGACCCGCGCCTCGTCGGGGTTTAGGTCAAAGGCTTCCATCGGCTCTATCCTGCGGTCGATGTCGGTGTGGCCGACGATATAATCCACCGAGGTGCTGAAGTAATCGGCTATGCGTACAAGCGTCTCTATGTCAGGCTCGATGTTGTGGTTTTCGTACTTGTTTATGGACTGCTGGCTTACCCCTATGGCGTCCGCCAGCTTCGCCTGAGAAACTTGGTGCTCCCTGCGCAGCTTTTTAAGGTTATAGAGCATAGTCTCACCCCCGATTAACATCGTAACAACTTATAGGGGTTAAGAAAAACTCCCGTAAAACGTTCTTGAAAACAACGTGGAGTTGTTATATAATGTGCATTAACCACATTCAGGTGTTACATACAGATATTTTATTGGGAGGTAAGACAATGAAAAAGAAATTACTCATGCTGCTGGTGTTCTGCCTGGCGGCGGCTTTGCTGCTTGTGACCGGCGCGGCGGCTGATGAGCCGCTGACCGGCAACTGCGGTGATGGCGTGACGTGGACGGCGACGAAGACGGTTTACGCCGGCGTCGAGGGATACGCTATGACCATAACCGGTTCATCTGAGGCAGATGAAGTCACGATTAAAGCCCCTGATTTTGGGGACACCGGTCTGAGCGCAACAGATATTGTGAGCGTGCAAATCGGTGATTTCGGTTACAGAAACACCTGCTACATTGTTGGCGAGGGAGCTTTCAAGGGCTTCACAAACCTCAGAAGACTAAGCGTTCCCAGCGATGCTGGTCTTAAGAGCATAGGCGCGAATGCGTTCGCGGATTGTGCTAACCTGAGCAATTTACAGTATTATGGCGAAAATTGGAACGATGTTGCAATCCAAGATGGTAACGACTACGTGTTGGCTCACAAACCTCAGCCCGACTGTGAGATTAAGCTCACTGACACCAACGGAAACACGTGGACTATAAAATACAATGATTTTACAGGTACTATTGACAGGGAAGCAACTGCAACAGTTACAAAAGGCGAGAATGGCACAGGCGTTGTGGACGGCTTTCCCGGCGAAGAACGGGGTATGAGCTACTCACAGCCAAGAACTGATATAACAGAACTGACTATAGGAGAGGGAATAACGGAATACCGTACACGAAGCGCAGGCTCTCAATTTATCAATCTTGAAAAGCTGACAATAGGAAAAGACCTCGTAACCATAGGAGAGGACGCGTTTTATAACACTTTTCCTGTTTCGCTTACCGTGGAATTTGAAGCGGGCTCTTCGCTGAAAACCATAGGCAACCTCGCATTTGGGTTTACGGATCTCACGACCATTACGCTTCCGGACAGCGTTGAAACTATAGGCGAAGGAGCTTTCAGCTACTGCGATAAGTTGACCAGCGTAAATATCCCCGACAACGTAACAACCATTGGCGACGGCGCATTCCAGAATACCGCTATTACTAGCGTGTCGATTCCCGGAAGCGTAAAAACCATAGGCCAATATGCGTTTGGGAACTGCACCTCGCTTGCTACGCTGGAGCTAGGCAGCGGAATTCAGACGATAGATGTCTGGGCGTTCAGAGGCTGCACCTCTCTTACAAGCGTGTCCATTCCCGATAGCGTTAAAACCATAGGCAACAGCGCTTTCATCGGCTGCACCTCTCTCGAGACGTTGACGCTCGGCAGCGGCATCGAGACGATTGGCAGCAACGCTTTCCAAGGCTGCACCTCTCTCAAGACGCTGACGCTTGGCAGCGGCGTCGAGACGATAGGCAGCAACGCTTTCCAAGGCTGCAACCTGCTCACGGACTTTGCCCTCCCGAGCGGGCTGAAATCCATCGGGGATAGCGCATTCAACGGCTGCGCCGCGCTCACCAAAGTGGACATGCCCGACAGCGTGACCTATCTCGGCGCGGGAGCCTATCAGAACTGCACCGGCCTCACGAGCGTTGAACTGAGCGAGAAGCTTTCCGAGATGAACAACAGCGTTTTTGCCGGCTGCACCGGCCTCACCACCGTCACGCTGCCCGATCTTGTCAACAACATCGGCAACTATCTGTTCCAGGGCTGCTCCAAGCTCGCGAGCGTGTACACCGGCGACTACATACAGTTTGTGGGTTCCTCCAACTTCGACGGATGCTCGGATAGCCTCACGGTCTATGGCTACCCCGGCTCGTACATGGAGGTCTACTGCGAGACCTACGATATAAACTTCGCGGCCCGCAGCGACGCCCCGGCCTCCGGCGCGGGCATAGAAAACATCTCGTCCTCCACCGGCGTTAACCCGGAGACGGGCGAGGTGTGCACGGTCATAACTATCACACTGAGCGACGGCAGGACTCAGAAATTCTACCTCGGCAACGAGGTCAACAGCATTGAGGACATCACGTCCAGACCCGGTTTCGACCCCGACGGCAAGCCGTGCACTGTGGTGACGATCACCATGACCAACGGCGACGTGGAGCGCTTCTATGTCTACGACGGCAAGGACGGCGAGGACGGCGAGACCGTGGTGACGCCCGCCTTCACCGACGTTCCGGCGACCGCCTACTACGCCGACGCGGTGGCCTGGGCGGTGGCAAACGGGATAACCACCGGCACGGATGAGAACACCTTCTCGCCCAACGCTCCCTGCACCCGCGCGCAGGTGGTGACCTTCCTCTGGCGCGCGATGGGCAGCCCCGAGCCGCGCAGCGCCGGAACCTTCACCGACGTGAACGCCTCGAGCTACTACGCCAAGGCCGTGCGCTGGGCGCTGGAAAACGGAATAACCTCCGGCACCTCGGCCACGACATTTGAGCCGAACGCCGTCTGCACCCGCGCCCAGGTCGTGACCTTCCTGATGCGCGCGCTCGACGGCCGCAGCTACGGCTCCGCCGGCTTTGCCGACGTCGCCGCCTCGAGCTACTACGCCGACGCCGTCGCGTGGGCGGTGGCCAACGGCATAACCGACGGCACCGGCGCGACCACGTTCAGCCCCGACACGCAGTGCAACCGCGCGCAGATAGTCACCTTCCTCTACCGCGCAGTGGCCTGAACCCGTACATAAAAAAGCTCCCCGTGAGGGGAGCTTTGAGACTGTCAAAAAAGGCTCTCGACGGCCTTTTTTGACAATAAAGTCCCCCGTCGTCGTCGCAAGCTTCATATCCTTTGCTCCCGGCTAAAGCCGAAAGCTCAGTCATTTCGCTGCTCCTCCTCTCCCACGAAGTGCATTCTGCACTTCGTGGGATCCATAAGCGGCCGATGGGGACCGGCGCTGCGCTTCGCGCCTCGGTTGTCCGCCAAAGGCGGACAATTCGACACTGCGCTCCGCGAAATGTATTTTCGGCGACGTACACGCCGCCGCCGAAAATGATTGCAGTCCCTTTCGCGCCCATAGGGCGCGAAACTCTGCGAGGCTTTTTCGACAAGCTGAAGCTCCCCTCACGGGGAGCTTTTTTATTTACGCTTCGCAGCGCCAATAGCGGACGCTGTAGGGTGGCAGCTCGCTGCCGCCGCCGAAGTCGTGAGTCGCGCCGGTCAGCAAATCCACGGCACGGCCGCAGCCGGCGTCGAAGTGGGCGGTGTACGGCGCGGCGTCGGCGTTGACTGCGACCAGCACGCGCTCGCCGCCGCACCGACGCTGGAATATATACTGCCGGTTCGTGAGCAGCACCTCGCGGTAGTCGCCGAGGCACAGAGCCGGGCAGTCCCGCCGGGCGCGTATCATGGCGGCTATGTCCCCGGTCAGGCCGTTCCACTCGGGCGAGGTGAACTCGGCGCGCAGGGCGGCGTCGCCGTCGCGCTTGTCCCCGCGCGCGCCCCACTCGCTGCCGTAATATATGCAGGGGATGCCGGGCATGCCCAGCAGCAGGCCGTAGACCACGGGCAGGTGCTCCGGGTTTTTCAGCATACTGGCGATGCGGGTCACGTCGTGGTTGTCCACAAAGCTCACAAGCTGCCTGCCGCGGTAGAGCGCCCAGGGCTCGCTGCCGAACTGTCTGCGCAGGCTGTGGCCTATCTCGAACAGGTTCATGTCGTTGAGGCTGGAATACAGCCCCTTGTAGCACTCGTAGTTGGTGCAGCTGTGCAGCCGCCCGTCGCCGACCCACTGGTTGTAGTCGCCGTGGAGGGTCTCGCCGAACAGGAAGATGTCCGGGCTGAGCGAAGCGCAGAACTCGCGTATGTGTGAGATGAACTCCCTGTCGAGGCAGTAGGCCACATCCAGCCTCAGTCCGTCCACGCCGAACTCCTCCCGCCAGAATCGCACGGTGTCCAGCAGGTAGTCCACGACCGCCGGGTTGCGGAGGTTGAGCTTGACCAGCTCATAGTGCCCCTCCCAGCCCTCGTACCAGAAGCCGTCGTTGTATGGGGAGTTGCCGTCGAAGCTGATGTGGAACCAATCCCTGTACGGGGAGTCCCACCGCCTCTCCTGAACGTCCCGGAACGCCCAGAAGCCGCGCCCGACGTGGTTGAAGACGCCGTCGAAAAGCACGCGCAGCCCGCGCCGGTGCAGCTCGCCGCACAGCGTCTTCAAGTCCTCGTTGGTGCCGAGGCGCGTGTCGACCCGGCGGTAGTCCCTGGTGTCATAGCCGTGGGCGTCGCTCTCAAAGAGAGGGTTGAACAGCACCGCGCTGCATCCGAGCTTTTCTATGTGCGGTATCCAGTCGAGGACCCGGAGCAGCCTGTGCTGCGGGACGCCGTCGTTCTCCCGGGCCGCACCGCACAGCCCGAGGGGATATATCTGATAAAATACGCTCTCATCGTACCACATGAACCGTTCTCCTTAGTCTTCGTGTCTTGCTGCCATACAGCATTGAAAATAATAGCACAAATTACGCCCGTGTGCAAGAACAAAATAGTGCAATTCGACGAAAAGTGCTCGGCGTGCAACAATTTGCCGTCCCCGATTGTGTATAGGGCAGAACGGTTGAAGGCCGTTCCAGTAAAGCTAAAGGAAGGAAATAGCCATGAAAAGAACGGTAACTGCCATCATCTGCACGCTCATATTTGCCATGTCGCTCGCTGCGTGCGGCAAAGCGAACGAATCTGAGGACGTCGGGGACAACGTCCAGATTCCTGCGCCGTGGACGGATTATGCCACGGTTGCGGAAGCGGAGGAAGACGCCGGCTTCGACATAAACGCGCCCGAGAGCATCGACGGATACAGCTTCGACTTTGCCCGCGCCTTTGACGACGGCATGCTGGAGCTGTTCTATACCGGAGAAAACGGAGACGGCATCAGCATACGCAAGGCCGAGGGCGACGGCGACATAAGCGGCGACTACACTGAATATGAGCAGACCGGCGTTGTGGACGCCGGAGGCGTCGACGTCACCGTCAAGGGCGACGGAGACGGTATATACCTTGCGCTGTGGAGCGATGGGGGCTATACTTATTCCATTAGCGTGAGCGGCACCGCCGCTGCGGCGGACGATATCGTCGAGTTAGTGAGCGGAATCTGCGGATGACCGCACCGGGTCACGGGAGGAGAGGTTGCAAGCTGTGAGCTGTACAGCCGTCATGACCGGCTCTGTTGCAAAAACGGGGCTGGCCGGAGCGATACTGGCTTTGCTGGCCGGGCTGAAAGAGCTTACACCGGCAAAGCGTGAGACCAGCGAGCGCGCCGCGCTGCTGCTGGACAGGCACGGAGAGAGCGTGCTGCGCTGCGCGTACTTATACCTGCACAACATGGCGGACGCCGAGGAGGTGCTTCAGGACACGCTTGTACAGTACCTTAAACACGCCCCGGAGCTGAGGGACGCGGAGCATGAACGCGCGTGGCTGCTGCATGTCGCGGCGAACCTGAGCAAGAACCGGCTCAGGTACAGCCGCGAGCACGGCGCGGACGAGCTGAGCGACCAGCTGGCGGGCGAGGGGCGCGAGGATCTCTCCTTCGTCTGGGAGGCTGTGAAGTCTCTGCCGGAGAGCTGCCGCGAGGCGGTGCACCTCTTTTACTACGAGGGTCTTAGCACGGCGCAGATTTCAAGGATAATGGGTCGCAGCGAGACTGCCGTGCGCTCGGCGCTGCACCGCGGCCGCCGGAGGCTCAAAGAGATACTGCGGGAGGACTACGACTTTGAAATACGGTGAGCTTATGGACAAGATAGAGCTTACGCCGGAAATGCACGAACGTGTCCTGGCCGGCGTGGAGCGCAAACTCGCCGGCGGAAAAGCCGGGAGGCGGAGCCTACTCCGGCGCGGCCTGCCGCTTGTCGCCTGCCTGGCGCTGGTCATTACCGCCGTGCTGGCGCTGCCGCGCGTGACGACACCGGGAGTGGACGTCGTGCCGGGCATGGAGTCGGTGCAGGACGCCGGAGCGCTTTCCGGCGCGGTGGGCTATGAAGTTCGCGACGTGTCGGGGCTGCCGTTTGCATATGACGAGGCCGTATACACGGCTTACGGCGACATGGCCGGGATAGAATACTCCGGAGACGGGGAGCGGGCGATCTACCGCAAGTCTCCGGGCGCGGAGGACAACTCCGGCGACTACAACGACTACGCCGCCGTCGGCTCGGCCTCGGCCGGGGACGTGCAGATAATGCTCAAGGGCGGAGCGCCGGGCAGCTACACCCTGGCGCTGTGGAGCGCGGACGGGTACTCATATTCCCTGTCGCTCTCGTCGCCCCTCACCGAGAGCGAGTGGCTCGCGCTAATAGAGGCAAATATGCAATAAAAAACCTGCCGGAAGCGATAGCTTCCGGCAGGTCTGTTTATTCATTCACTCGGCGGTGAACATGTCCTTGCTCAGGCCGCAGACGGGGCAGACCCAATCCTCGGGGACATCTTCCCAGGCAGTGCCGGGGGCGATGCCGCTGTCAGGATCGCCGACGGCGGGGTCGTAGACATAGCCGCAGGGGCAGACGTACTTCATAGCTGTAGGCTCCTTTCGTGATCTTTTGGGAGGGAATCAGGGAATTTATACGCCGGGGGCGGGCAGGACGCCCGCCCCGTATGGGTCAGTATTGCGGATTACTCGCCGAAGTAGCGCTTCAGCAGGCCGGCGAAGGCGCGGCCGTGGCGAGCCTCGTCGCGAGCCATCTCGTGGACGGTGTCGTGGATGGCGTCCAGGTTGAGCTGCTTGGCCAGCTTGGCGAGGTCGGTCTTGCCGGCGGTGGCGCCGTTCTCGGCCTCAACGCGCATCTCGAGGTTCTTCTTGGTGGAGTCGGTGACGACCTCGCCGAGGAGCTCGGCGAACTTGGCGGCGTGCTCGGCCTCCTCCCAGGCGGCCTTCTCCCAGTACAGGCCGATCTCGGGGTAGCCCTCGCGGTGGGCGACGCGAGCCATGGCCAGGTACATGCCGACCTCGGTGCACTCGCCGTTGAAGTTCATGCGCAGACCCTCGAGGATTTCCTCGGGAGCGCCCTGAGCGACGCCGACGACGTGCTCAGCAGCCCAGGCCATCTCGCCTTCCTGCTTCTTGAACTTGGAGGCAGGAGCCTTGCACTGGGGGCAGAACTCGGGAGGGGTGTCGCCCTCATGAACATAACCACATACGCTGCAAATCCACTTAGCCATAATTTTTTCCTCCTGTGTTGTGTAAATATATAATGTATAGTTTGGGGTTGACCTTTGTTCAGGCGCCTATGTCGGCGCTGTCGAGACAGGCGGCGCACTTGCCGAAAAAGCTGAGCGAGCGGGAGGTGACCACGCCGCCGACCTCGCTTTCAACTTCCGCGTCCATGCCCGCAAGGTTGGGTGAGCAGACGTCCGTCACACAGCCGCAGCAGGTGCACACGAAGTGCGCGTGCGGCGCGGTGTCCGCGTCGTAGCGCTCCTGCCCGGCGACGGTGCCCACGCTGACCACGTCGCCGTCGGCGACAAACATGGCCAGGTTCCTGTAGACGGTGCCGAGACTCAGATCCGGGAACTCGGGCTTGAGCTGTGCGTACAGCATTTCCGCGCTGGGGTGCTTGTCCGTGCTTCGCAGGGCTTCAAGTATAGCCGCGCGCTTTTTTGAATATTTGCGTGCTTCCATATACTCACCAAAACAATAATGATTCTTATTACGGTTTGAATTCTAGCACACCTCGAGCGGTTTGTAAAGTGTTTTTTCAAAAAATCTGTGTTAATTTTTGCGCTTACCGGTTTATGTAAGTAAATTACCCGGCGATTTTCGGTCGCCGGGTTCATAAACGCACTATTCCCATGTATCAGTCGTCCACCGTCATGCGCCGGAGGTTGCTGGATATGTCCGCGAGGGCGGCCGCGGCCTCCATGTCGCACTTGCGCGCCATGTCCGCAAGGGAGAGCATGCCCACCAGCTTGCCGTTTTCGACCACCGGCAGGCGGCGCACCTGGCCGCGACCCATGCGCTTTGCCGCGTCGTCCACTTTGACGTCCGGCGTCGCAGTCACGACGCCGCGGGTCATGACGTCGCCGGCGGTCATCGTGCGCGCGTCGCCGCCCAGCGCCACGCAGCGCAGGACTATGTCGCGGTCGGTGAGCATACCCACAAGCTTGCCGCCCCGGTCGGTCACGGGCAGGGCGCCGAGGTTCATGCGCTTGAGCAGCCTGGCCGCGGCGATCACCGGCTCGCGCTCGTCTATGGTCACCACGCGGTCGGACATTATGTCGGATACCTTCATCATATCGCCTCCTGGTGGTATTGTTGACCGTTGGAGGCGAGATTAAACCTGGCTGCGGCGAATGAGTCTAACTCTCTGCCAGCTCCTTCAGCGCCGGCCCCACGGCGTCGGCAAAGAGCTTCACGGCCGTGATGGCCTCCTGCAGGCTGTTGCCGTTGGAGCCGACCTCCAGGATGAAGGAGCCGGTGCTCAGGTGCTGGTTGTAGCGCTCCTTCACCACGGATATGGGTCTGGCCAGAGTCGGGTACTTGGCGTTGACCGCCTGCTGCAAATAGAGCGCGAGGCGAAGGTTCTGCTCCCAGTTCGGGTGGTAGAGCCCGCTCTCGCCGGTGCCGACCAGCATCATAAGCTGGCTGGAGGCCATGCCGTCCAGCTCCGCCACCGTCTTGTAGGTCACCTCCCCGTCGCCCAGCGCGTCGCGGTGGAGGTCTATGACCACGGCTATGCTCGGGTACTGGGCGAGGTAATTCTCCACGGCCGCGCCGGAGCGCGAGTAGGAGCCGGTGTAGCTGGGGTAGTCGTAGATCTCCCGGTCGTGCAGCACGCTGATGCCCTGCGCCTCCAGCGCGGCGGTCAGCTCGTCGCCGACGCGGATGACGTTGTAGTTCTTGTCCTCCGTGCGGTCTGTGTCCGTCTCCTCGTACCGGTCGTAGGCGTCGGGGGTGTAGGCCTCGCTGCCGTGGGTGTGCACTATGAGCACCTGCGGACCGGAGGCGGGCAGCACCTGCGGCGCGCCCTCGGCCACCAGCGCTCCCACGTCTATGTCGTAGCCGGTGGAGTTCTTGATGGTCAGCCCGCCGTATATAGTAGTGGGCACGATGCGCGTGCCCTCGTCAGTGTACTGCTCGCCCGGCTGCGATGGGGCGGCCGGCTCCTCGCCCAAAGGCGACGGCGAGACCTCGGCGGACGGGCCGTCCGTCCCGGCGGGAGCGAGTACGGCGGGCACGGCGGGCGAGCTGGAGGGCCTTCCGCGCTGGCCGAACTCCAGGTTCAGGCTGGCGGTGACCATGCGCCCGGAGGAGACTATGTCGTCCACCCAGCTGGACACCACCGCCCCCGCGCCGCACACAGCCGCGACCTTGACGCCCATCACCAGCAGCCCGGCGGCGGCCAGCTTCCTTGCCTTGCCCATGCGCTCACCCCCTGAATGGAGCATATGCGCCGCGGACAAATCTGATGACGCGGCTTGCGCGCCCCGGCGTAATGTGCTATATTGTGCCAGTGACGGCGCCGGAGGCGCGGTTAATTTGTCGAAAGGATGCGAACAAATGGAGCATATTTACCACCCGCGCGGAGTCTGCTCGCGGGAAATGCGAGTGGAGGTTGAAGACGGGATTATTCGCCAGGTGAAGGTGATAGGGGGGTGCGACGGCAACTTAAAGGGCATTTCCAAGCTCCTGGTGGGGATGCGCGCCGAAGACGCCATCGAAAAGCTGGAAGGCATCCAATGCGGATTTAAGAACACTTCCTGCCCGGATCAGCTCTCCAAAGCGCTGCGTGAGTGTCTCGAAAAATCGTCAAAATAGTTTACATAACATTACACCGCGGTTACAAAAGTTACAATATTCGAGCTTTTTGTCACCCAAACTTGCGTAATTGCAAAAATTTTTTTGCCGAAAAGCGTCGAGGGAAAATCTTTCAGCAGTTAGCACAACACAATATATAGGGTCAATCGACGAAAATCGCTCAATAAATCCATATAATGTGGAGCGATTGTTCAGATTAGCAAAATCAAATAAACTCAGTTTGTGCATAATGTCGATTGAATTCGACCTGCATTTTTGACTATAATTATTGCAAGGAATTCAATTCCGACTCTGCCCGCCTGCAAAAATCGGACGGGCGTCTGCAAACTGAGGTGCGAAATGATCAGGAAAGACAAATTCCATATTACGCTCCTGCTCTGTGCCATCTTGCTGTGCCTGGCGGCTAACGGCTCCGTAATCGCGGGGGACGACATGCAGCTGCACCACGACCTGGCCGGTAACGCTTCTCAGGCCGAGGACAACTCGGGATACGAGACAGACTATACTGACCGGGAACAGGAAGATGAGCCGGCTGCTCAGGAGTCCTCACAGCCGGACAACACGGTTCCGCTCTACATAAACGGCGCGCTGCACTCCGACTGCCTGGTGGTGGACGGCACGGCGCGCATGAGCCTGGGACGCTTCGCCACGCTGGCCGGGCTGAGCTTCGACGGACATGCCATAGGCGGCGTGGTCCCGGAGCTCGGCGAGAACGGCGACTATGCGGTTGTCAACGGACGGTACTTCTATCTGCCGGACGGGCTGTACGAGATGGGCGGCGAGCTGCTCTGGCCGCTGACCGTCCTGGCCAAGATGTTTGACTGCACGGTGACGTGGGACGCCGCCAGCGGCAGCATCGACCTCGACCTCACCGACGTGGCGCTGCTGAGCGACGGGGAGACCTGCTACAACCAGCAGGACGTCTACTGGCTCTCGCGCATCATCTACGCCGAGAGCGGCAACCAGCCCCTGGCCGGGCAGATAGCCGTCGGCAACGTGGTCTTGAACCGCGTGTCGGACGAGCGCTTCCCGGACAGCGTCTATGGCGTTATCTTTGACCAGAGCTACGGCGTGCAGTTCTCGCCCGTCGAGACGGGCGGCATCTATGCCGAGCCTGACGAGGAGGCCGTAGTGGCCGCCAAGCTGGCGCTGGAGGGCTACAACACCGCGGGCGAAAGCCTGTACTTCGTAAACCCGAGCATCGGCGCGGGGAGCTGGTTCGCCGCGAACCTGACTTACGTCACGAGCATAGGCGACCATGATTTCTACGCCTGATTGCATGGAGAGGGAACACATGATATAATGAGTGGCGCGCATGTGCGCGCCACTCATTATTTACGGTGATGATATGGAAGAAATACTTAACTCCGGCTTTGCCGAGCTGGGGATACCCGTCCCCGACGGCGCCATAGAGAGGCTGCGCGGCTATTACGAATACCTCGCCGAGCGCAACGCGGTCATGGATCTGACCGCGATAACCGGCGAGGAGAACACCGCCCGCGCCCACTTCCTCGACTGCTGCGCCCTGCTGAAGGCGGCGGACTTTGAGGACAGGCGGCTGCTGGACGTCGGCTCCGGCGCGGGCTTCCCCGGCCTGCCGATAAAGATAATGTCCCCGAGCACGCGCGTGACGCTGCTGGACAGCCAGCGCAAGCGCGTGGATTTCACCTCGGAGTGCATAGCCAGGCTGGGGCTCAGGGGCATAGAGAGCCTGTGCATGCGCGCGGAGGACGCGCCGCCGGAGATGCGCGAGAGCTATGACATAGCCACCTCGCGCGCCGTGGCGAAGCTGAACCTCCTGCTGGAGCTGTGCCTGCCCTTCGTGCGCCCGGGTGGCGTGTTCATCGCCATGAAGGGCTCGGACTGCGACGCCGAGGTCGCCGAGGCGGCCAACGCCGCCGGACAGCTGGGCGCCAAGATACGCGGCGTGCACCGCTACACGGTGCCGGGCACGGACATCGTCCACGCCGCCGTGCTCGTGGACAAGCTCAGCCCCACGCCGCCGCAGTTCCCGCGCCGCTGGGCGCGGATGCTGAAAAAGCCGCTGTGAATGAAAAAAGCCCCCCGCTCCGCCGTTTCGGCGCGCAGAGCGGGGGGCTTTGACGCTTGTCAGTATTCGTTATAGCCGTAGTCGTAGGGGATGGTCAGGTTGGCGCCGGTGAAGGTGCCCTCCAGCTTGGAGATGGCGCGCTCGTACTCCGCGCCGCCCTCCTCGTAGGGGACGGGCTGATAGTTGTTGCCGTTGGCGACGCCGCTGCTGGCGCAGGGGATGAGCCGCACGTCCGTGACCGAGCAGGTGCCGTCGGCGTCCCGGGTGACCTCCAGCCGGGCTATGGCCGTGTCCTTGTCGCTGGGGTTTGTGTTCCCGCCGAAGGACCAGTTGCCCATGGAGTAGAATATGTAGCGGCCGTTGTAGACCTCGACCGGCTGCAAGGTGTGCGGGTGCGAGCCGTACACCACGTCCGCGCCGGCGTCCACGGCGGCGTGACCCCACTCCAGCTGCTTGCTGTTCACGTCGTAGCTGCCCTCGTCTCCCCAGTGTATGGCGGCGATGATGAACTCCGCGCCCGCCTCCTTCAGCGCGGCGATGCCCTCGGTTATCTGCGAGGTGCGGTCGGGGAAGCTCACGGCGTAGACGCCTATCTTCAGCCCGCTCGCCGTCTCGTAGACCGTGTGCTCGTCGCGGCCGGCGTAGCCTATGCCAATGCCGTCGAGCGCGGCCTTCGTGTCGGCGTAGCCCTGCTCGCCGTAGTCGAGGACGTGGTTGTTGCCCAGCGTAACGAACTCGACGCTGCCCTCTGTGAGTATGCCCGCATACTCCGGCGGGGCGCGGAAGGTGAAGTTCTTGTCCTCCGCCTGGGTGTTGTTTGTCAGCGCGCACTCGAAGTTGGCCATCGTGAAGTCGTCGTCTTCAAAATACTGTATGGTCTTCTCGAACACATAGCCGAGGTTATCCGCCGTCACGACGTTCTGGTACGCCACGGACGAGCCGCGGTAGAACGGAACCGAGTCCGGCGTGATGTCGCCGATAAAGCTTATGGTGAAGGTCTGCGGCGTAGGCTCCGGCGTGGGTTCCGGAGTGACCTCCGGCGCGGCGGTCTCCGCCGGAGGGGGCGCGGCCGGGCTCTCGCTGGGCGGAGCCTGGGTCTCGGCCGGCGCGGCCGGGGCGTGCAGACTGCCGCCGAAGACCATCAGAACCAGCGTCAGTGCTATGGCCGCTATGGCAAATGGCGCTTTTTTTATCTCACTCGCCCGCTTTCATTGCAAGGTATGCGTTGATAAAGCCGTCGATGTCGCCGTCCATGACGGCGTTGATGTTGCCGTTTTCAAAGCCGGTGCGCGCGTCCTTGGCGAGCGTGTAAGGCATGAAAACGTAAGAGCGGATGGCGCTGCCGAAGTCTATCTTCATCTGAACGCCCTTGATGTCGCTTATCTTCTCGAGGTGCTCGCGCTCCTTTATCTCGGCGAGCTTGGCGCGGAGCATGTCCTTGCAGTTCTCGAGGTTCTGGAAGTGGCTGCGCTCCACCTGGCTGGACACGACGATGCCGGTCGGCAGGTGGGTCAGGCGCACGGCGCTGGAGGTCTTGTTGACCTTCTGGCCGCCCGCGCCGGAGGAGCGGAACACGTCCATCTTGATGTCCTCGTCGCGCAGCTCGATCTCGCCGGTGTCGGTGATCTCGGGCATGACCTCCACGGCGGCGAAGCTGGTCTGCCGGCGGCCAGAGGCGTCGAAGGGGCTGATGCGCACCAGGCGGTGCACGCCGTGCTCGCTCTTGAGATAGCCGTAGGCGTTCTCGCCCTCGATCTTTATGGACGCGCTCTTGATGCCCGCCTCCTCGCCGTCCTGCCAGTCGAGCAGGGTGTAGGTGTAGCCGTGGCGCTCCGCCCAGCGGGTGTACATGCGGTATAGCATCTGCGCCCAGTCCTGAGCCTCGGTGCCGCCCGCGCCGGGGTGGATGGTGAGTATGGCGTTGTTCGCGTCGTACTCGCCGGAGAGCAGCGTGGAAAGGCGCATCTCCTCCAGCGTCGTTTCGAAGGCGGCGAAGTCGCTCTTCAGCTCGTCGAGCATACTGTCGTCGTTCTCCTCTATGGCCATCTCGCAGAGCACCATCATGTCGTCCCACTTGGCGCACAGCCGCTCATAGCGCTCCACCCTCTGCTGGAGCTGCTTGAGCCGCTTTTGCACCTTCTGGGAGTTGTTCACGTCGTTCCAGAAGCCGTCCTTAGCGCTCTCGGCCTCAAGGGAGGCTATCTCCGCGCGCGCGTCGTCCAGCTTCAACGCCTTGCCCAGCCCGTCCAACGCGGGCTTGAGCGCGTTAAGCTTCGATTTGTACTCGTCAAACTCGATTATCATGTTATTTCAAACCACTCTCTAAGTTAGATTTTTAGCCACAATATTATATACAAATTGAGCCGCGTTGTAAATAGGGATTGTGTTGCGAGAGCGGAGGCAACGACGCATATTGAGGGGAATAATCAGCGATTGCGCAAGCGTTGCGGAAATCCGGTTTACATTTTTGGAAATACCTATTATAATGGCGACAGAGCCGCTGCACGATAAGCCTGCACGGCTTCGTGAGCAAAGCGGCGTGTCTGCCAAACCACGCGGTCAGAATGATCAGCGACTATTACATCCGGAGGTGAGCGGCGTGCCTTTGAGAAAAAAGGCCGTGATAATTGTTGTGGCGGTCATCGTGCTGGCGCTGGCGGTCGTTGCGGCCGTCGTACTTACCCGCGGGGACGAGGCTGGGGAAATGAAGCAGTACGTGCTGGATCACCAGGCGGAGCTTGAGAGCTACGTCGAAAATCTGTACGAGGAAATACCGGAGGACAACTACCAGACGATAATAGAAAATGAGTACAACGGCTGGAGAGTGGAGCTGTATCCGAACGAAAACAACGCGGTCATGTTTATCGTGAGCGCCAAGGGCTTCGCGCCCGGTTCCCGCTATAAGGGCTTTGCCTTTTCTCCGAACGACGTGCCCATAGGTTTTCAAGCCACCGCTGAGGGCTTTGTACAAAACGAGGACGGCTCCTGGCAGAGCGACTACAAGGGCAACGACCACTACTGTGAAAGAATAACCGACCGATGGTACTATTTTGAGATAGTTACATGAGAAGCGCCTGTACCGCCGCGCCCGTATTGAGCATACGGGCGCGGCGGTATATCTATTTACAAATCCGGCGCTTTTCAGTATAATACAGACTGTAATATTATCTGCAAAAACGGAGGTGGCGTATGTCCAAGGCGTTTGCACAGGGCATAAGCCTGCTGCGCCGCTCGCGCGGACTGAGCCAGCGGGAGGTCTCCGGCGGGCTGGGCATCAGCCAGGCGCTGCTGTCGCACTACGAAAACGGCTCGCGCGAGCCGGGGCTGGACTTTGTCGCGCGCATCTGCGACTACTACGACGTGTCGGCGGACTATTTGCTGGGACGCACGGACAAGCCCGACGGCGGCGGAGGCCGCCTGGCGGACGGCGTGAAAGAGCTGGCGGCTCAGCTGCGGGAGCTGGCCGACCGGGCAGAGCACATGGCAGGGGGAGACGAAGCATGAGACAGGATCACATCAGGAACTTTTCTATAATAGCCCACATAGACCACGGCAAGAGTACGCTCTCCGACCGGCTCATCGAGCTGTGCGGCGCTGTGGATCAGCGCGAGATGGAGAGCCAGATACTCGACAACATGGACCTTGAAAAAGAGCGCGGCATCACCATAAAGGCGCGCGCCGTGGGTCTCACGTACAAGGCCGCGGACGGCGAGGAGTACACGCTGAACCTCATAGACACGCCGGGACACGTGGACTTCAACTACGAGGTCAGCCGCTCGCTGGCCGCCTGCGAGGGCGCGCTGCTGGTCGTCGACGCATCCCAGGGCGTGGAGGCGCAGACGCTGGCGAACACCTACCTCGCCATGAACCACGACCTCGAGATACTGCCAGTCATCAACAAGATAGACCTCCCCGCCGCCGACCCGGAGCGGACGAAGACGGAGATAGAGGACATCATCGGCATCCCGGCCATGGAGGCGCCGGAGATCTCGGCCAAGCAGGGCATAAACATCCCCGCCGTGCTCGAGGAGATAGTAAACGGCGTCCCCGCGCCGGAGGGCGACCCCGACGCTCCGCTGCGCGCGCTGGTGTTCGACAGCCAGTACGACTCCTTCCGCGGCGTCATAGTCTTCATGCGCCTATTTGACGGCAAGATACGCCGCGACATGGATATCCAGCTCATGGCCACCGGCGCGACCTACAAGGTCGTGGAGGTCGGCCACATGCGCCCCACGCACCTCGAGCCCTGCGACGAGCTCGCCGCCGGCGACGTCGGATACTTCACCGCCAGCATCAAGAACGTCGAGGACACCCGCGTCGGCGACACGGTCACCGAGGCCGCGCGCCCGACCGCCGAGCCGCTGCCCGGCTACAGCCCCGCCAGGCCGATGGTCTACTGCGGCATCTACACCGAGGACGGCAGCAAGTACGGCGACCTGCGCGAAGCGCTGGAGAAGCTCAAGCTCAACGACGCCTCCCTCGCCTTCGAGCCGGAGAGCTCCGTGGCGCTGGGCTTCGGCTTCCGCTGCGGCTTCCTGGGCATGCTGCACATGGAGGTCACGCAGGAGCGCCTGGAGCGCGAGTTCGACCTCGACCTGGTCACGACGCTGCCCTCGGTCATCTACGAGGTCACCAGGACGGACGGCACGGTCGTGCACGTCGACAACCCGCACAACTACCCAGACCCGGCGAGCATCGCCGAGGCCAAGGAGCCGTACGTGAACGCGACGATAATCACGCCGCAGGAGTTCGTCGGCAACATCATGCCGCTCTGCCAGGACAGGCGCGGCGAGTACAAGAACATGCAGTACCTGGACACCCGCCTGGTGGAGCTGCACTATCTCATGCCGCTCGGCGAGATAATCTACGACTTCTTCGACACGCTCAAGGCGCGCACGAAGGGCTACGCCTCGCTGGACTACGAGCTGGCCGACTACCGCCCCAGCGAGCTGGTGAAGGTCGACCTGCTCCTGAACGGCGAGCAGGTGGACGCGCTGAGCTTCATCGCCCACAAGGACAAGGCCTACCCGCGCGCCCGCAAGCTGTGCGAAAAGCTCAAGGAGAACATCCCGCGCCAGCTGTTTGAGATACCCATCCAGGCGGCCATCGGCGGCAAGATAATCGCCCGCGAGACCGTCAAGGCGCTGCGCAAGGACGTCCTCGCCAAATGCTACGGCGGCGACATCACACGTAAGAAGAAGCTGCTTGAAAAGCAGAAGGAAGGCAAAAAGAAAATGCGCCAGCTGGGCACCGTGTCGATACCGACCGAGGCGTTCTTGTCTGTTCTTAAGCTGGACGAATAACCCCCGACGACAGGGGTTTCTGAGCGACCGCGCTCGGCGGGGGTCTCCTGAGGGATTTCTTTTTGTAGCGACAAAAAGAAACCCCTCAGACTCCAAAGAGAAAAACGCTTTGGGTGCGATGGTTACACGGGGAATAGTATTCACCACACGGTTCGACATATATAAGTTTGCATCCCTAAGATTTATGCCAGATTA
>OLVZ01001389.1_pt1 | contig 20761 bp, 9 predicted proteins | sample 1673341 | NCBI WGS metagenome assembly OLVZ01 (sample SAMEA3178944, study PRJEB25190) | human gut metagenome | biome: human gut; feature: human-associated habitat; material: faeces | place: Austria | collected 2013 | reverse complement strand
GCCGCACCTCGCTCGCCGTATCGGCACTTAGAATTATGCGGTATTGCCTTTATTTTTTATTAGCGGCTGCTCATCCGTTCAGTTTGGCGTACTCTTCGTCGGTAACGGGCTCGCACCATTCGTTGCTGCAATCTTCGCCGGGAACTTCCACAGCAATGTGGCTGAACCAGCTGTCGGCCTTGGCACCGTGCCAGTGCTTGACGTTGGCCGGGATGGTGATCACGGTGCCGGGGGTCAGGCTGACGGCAGGTTTGCCCTCTTCCTGGTACCAGCCTTCGCCTGCGGTGCAAACCAGCAGCTGGCCGCCGCCCTTGGCCGCGTGGTGGATATGCCAGTTGTTGCGGCAGCCGGGCTCAAAGGTAACGTTGGCCAAAAACAGGCCGGTTTTAGGGTCGGTCAGCGGGTTCAGGAACGACTGGCCAATGAAAAACTTGGCATAAGCGGTGTTTGCGGCACCGGTTCCAAAAAACATTCTGCTGCTCAAATTCATGTTTATCCATGCACTTCATACTTGTTGCCTCCTGTTTTTCTGTGTCCCTGCCCTGTTGTGCTTGACGCTGCGGCGCTGGGATACTATGTGACCGCTATATTTTTTCAAAACCCCTTATCGAAAAAAACTGCCCGCACAACGGCTTATCATACCGTGTACGGGCAGTTGATTTATCATTATCTACTTTTCTCTCAGGTCTGGGTCGATAAACGCAACCCCACCTGGTACCCCAGCAGGGTGCGGGTTTCCACCGGCTGATGGCGGATGAGGGAAAGCAGCTGCTGTGCGGTACGGCGGCCCAGCTGTTCGGCATCAAAAGAAACCGCCGTGATCTGTGGCGTACACCCCTGCAGCGCTTCGTCGTCATACAGGGAGGCAAGACGGATATCCTGCGGCACGCGCAGGTTCAGCTGTCTCAGGGTGTTCAAAGCCAGCTGGGCAACCTGGTCATCCATGCACAGGATGCAGTCCGCCCCACGCTGTACCGCGAGCTCCACAGCGCTGGTGCGTAGATCATCACTTTCCAGCTCCAAAAACAGCAGGCTCTCATCAATCTTGCAGCAGGCGCGGTCATGCGCCTGCTTATAGCCTTCCAGGCGGGACTGGTTGACGGTGTACAGCATGGATCCGCCCAGCAAAGCAATGCGGTGCAGGCCCTTCATCAGCAGCAGGCTGACCAGCTCGCGGCAGCCGCCCACCTGATCATGGTCCACCGAGATGACATCCTGGTCAGCCGGGCGGCCAATGGCAACGAAGGGGATGCCGCTTTTTTGCAGCATGGGGATCAGCGGATCACGCTCCAGCGTGCGGGCCAGAATCACGCCATCAATCTTGCGGTTGACCAGTAGACGCTGCATCGGGCTTGTTTCCTGCTCGCCCACCATCGTCATCAGCACATCATAATCATTGCGGGTGGCAATATCGTACACGGCGCTGACGGTTTTGCGCAAAAATGGTGCGGCAAGGTTGCCGAACTGGCGCGAGAACACCAGTGAGATATTATAAGACTGCTGGGTTACCAACCCGCGTGCCAGCATATTGGGCACATAGTTTTTCTCTTTGGCGTACTGGACCACGCGGGCGCGGGTCGCTTCGCTGACACGGCCATTGCCCGAAAGGGCACGGGATACCGTGGTCTTGGACACGCCAAGGTCTTCAGCCATCTGGCTGATGTCAATTTTTTTTTCTCCTTCTGTCTGTTTACGACGCGGCATGGGTTTACTCCTGTTAACGTTTGCTTCTATAAGATCTTCTTTCTGTCCTTGCCGGTTTTCCGCCCCACGGGCAGTTCCCAGGGTACTGTTCCAGAAACCAGTCCCCCACCCCGGCCATTCCCTACTTGGTTAATAGGCTTAACATATTATACCACATTTTTCTGGATCATGGTAGCCCCCTGTGCAAAGAAAGCAAAGAACACGCTACCCCAGTACGGGGTCATTATATCATTCCTGGCTCTGCTTTTCAACCGATTTCTGGCTCTGTTTCCGTTTTCCAGTGTGTTTTATAACCTGGTAAAGTTTTCTCATTTTGTCCGTATCCTGCTCAGTCATCGTACCTGCGCCAAATTGGGCAGCTCGGGCCAATGCCAACAGAGCTTCGGCATCCTGGGGTTCAAGGGCGGGGACACAACTTTGCAAAAATGCGGCAAACTCCGGCGCATCGGATGGTGTATCCGGCGGCAGGCCGCGACGCACCAAAAGGCGGTAGATGCTGCCAAACACGGCCAGCACCCGCGCGTTGCAGCTGCCCCGGCCATATCCCATGGCATGGCGGCGGGCCAGCACCAGCAGCACCACAGCAGCCAACAGGCACCCCCCCAGCAACGCCGCCAAAACCAGCCTGCTGCGGGGCACGATGGTGGCTGCGGGTTCGTTTGCGCTGCTCTCCCCTGCTGCGGGGGCGGTGTCTTGACCTTGAGTTTCGGGCAGCGGGTCGGTGCGCAGGTCGGCCTGTTGGGCGCTGACCAGCACGCCGGGGGTCATCTCCATGGGGGTCCAGCCCTGGCCGGAAATGTACACCTCCGCCCAGGCGTGGGCGTTATCGTCCTGTAAAATGGCGTGCCAGCTGCCGTCCTCCTGTTGGGTAAACAGGCTTTGCGGCGCGGCATAGCCCACCACATAGCGCGCAGGCAGCCCGAACATGCGGAACATAACCACCGCCGCCGAAGCAAACTGCACACTGTACCCCTGTTTGGATTCCGTTAAAAAGTAACGGATGGGGTCGGCCCCCTCCGGCGGCTGGGGAGCGCTGGCGTTATACTGGTAGTTGGTGTTTAGGTAGGCGCGGATGTAATCGCCAATGTCCACAGCTTCGGTCAGCTTCTGGTCCTTTTTGGCTTCATCGCACAGGGTTTGCAGCTCGTCATAGCCGTCCGGCACGGCGGTGTAGCGGCTGGCGGCGTAAGCGGCATAGGATGCTTCCATCCGGTCCAGCACGCTGGGGTCGGCATCGGCGCGGGCTTCCAGCTGGGTTTGGGCGGTATCCCGCGGGTAATACAGGAACACATCGTCCTGCGCGGTCTGGCCCGCGGCGGCGCCATCGCCCTGGATGGTGTAATAATCACCCCAGTAGGCGTTGTACGGTGCATAGGTGTACTGGGTATCGGCGTGGATGCGCTCCACCGTCAGCGTCTGGGGCTGGGCGGTGCCGTCATAGGCGGTGCGCAAAAACGGCAGGCTGGCAATGGTCAACCGGGCGTTATCCTCGGTTTTCCAGTTCATAGCGGCGCTGTCAAAGGCATCGGCATCAGGGGCCTGCCAGGTGGTGCCGTCATAACTGCCGCCGATAAATCCCCGCAGGTATACGGTTTCTTTGGGTTTGTCGCTGGCGGTCAGGGCCAGATCCGTCACTCCGCTGACCTGGATACCCCCGCCCTGGCTCAAGGCGCCATCCGCCACACCACCGGCAGCGGCTTCTACCTGAATGTTCAGCCTGCCGCCGCTGACCCGCGGCAGCCAGGTAATGGCGGTGCTCAGCGCGGCGGATTCCACCCGCTGGGCCGCGGGCTGCAGCCAGCCAAGGGGAACCCCCAGCGCCGGGCGCAGCAGCCACCAACAAGGCAGCGCCAGCGCAAGGCAAAGCCCGCCCGCCGCCAGCGCGGCAAACTTTTGGATGTTATAATGGCGGCAAAGGTTCTGGCGGTAGTTTTCGGTATTGCGCCTGCCCCACAAGGCCCGCCGCTGCACCGAGCAGGAAGCCGCCCACGCCCCCATCCAACCGGCCAACAGCAGCAGGCAGGCAGGCACAGCAGGCGCGGCCCCGGCCAGCGCCAGCAGCACAACAACGGGCAGCAGCATTAGATCCAGCAGCAGGGCATCCGCACGGCGCAGGGCCGCAGCGGCCAGCGCCCCGGTAACGGGCAAGGCGGCCAGCAGCAAAAACAGCCCCAGCTGCGCCGCACTGCCGCCCTGGGCCACCGGCAGCGCGCTGCCAAGGCGGGCGTTCAGGCTTTGGGCAATGTTCCCGGCGCACTGCTGCGCCCCGGCCAAAAAGTTCCGCTGGCAAATGAACAACACCACAAGATACACAATCACCCCCGCCAGCAGCCCCCAGCGGCGCAGGGCTTGCGGCGCACGCAGGAACAGCGCCCACCCGGCGCAGAAAGCGGCTGCCGCGGGCCACACCCACAACGGCACCGCAATGCCGAACCCGGTGGAAAGCACCAGCAGCAAACCAAAGGTGAGCGCCAGCAGCAGCGCGGCATCTGCCGCCAGCCACAACGCGGGGTGCGCTGCGGGGCGCTGGGTGCTCACCAGCACACGGTCCACAAACTTCAGCCCACTGCCGGGGTCGGCAGCGCCGCGCCGGCTCAGGGCAGTACGTTCTTTTTTGCGCTTGGGCGGGTTTTTGCGGTGCTTCGCCGCCTGTTGGGGAAAATCCCCCCATTCCTCCGCTCCGTCCAGGTCCCCACCGGGGGTCAGGGCAGCGCGCAGGGCGGTCAGCGGTTCGCGCACCATCAGGCGGTCCAGCTTGGCGCTCAGCTTCCAGTGTACCTGCTTGAGGGTATCCCCGTCCCGGTACTCCCGCAGCTCATAGCTGCCGCCCAGGGCGGCGCGGGTGTCGGCTTCGTCGCCGTCCTCATCGGGGGCGGTTTCCGCTTTGGCTTTGCCAGCCGCGGCAGCGGGCAGCACACAGATGCTCCGGCTTTGCACGGCAGCCGGGCACGCCGCGGTGAACACCCCCAGGTGATCCCGCAGGGTGATGCCCCGCACCGCAATGCTCCACACGCCGCTTTTGCCTGCGTTTAAGGTAATGCGCTGTTCGGTGCTCTCCTTGCCGCCCAGCATGGCGGCGCAGCGCAGGGTGATCTGCCCCCCGCCCCATTCATCGGCGGCGTTCAGCAGCACCACAAGCGCAGGGATGGGCAACCAGCTGCGGTTGCGCAGCCGAACCGTCAGGGTAAAATCTTCGCCCTGTATCACGGGTTTGTCCGGCACCAGCAGCTCTGCCGTTACCTGCCTGCGCAGATAGGCGGCATCCAGCCGCAGCAGCACCAGAAGCACCAGCGCAAACGCTAACAGGAACACCGCCAGCGGTGCCTGGGTGATGAGCGCCGCGGCCAGCAGCACCAAAAGCACCAGCGCCCGGCCCAGCTTACCTGCCATGGCGGTCAGCCTTTTCGGGGCGGGGGCGCGGCACGGTGCGCAGCAGGTCCTGCATTACGCTGTCCACCGTTTCGCCGCCTGCGCGGGCCTGGTCGTTCAGCACCAGGCGGTGGCGGGCAACCGCATCAAACACAGCGGTCACATCCTGCGGGGCAACAAAATCCCGCCCCGCCAGGTACGCCGCCGCGCGCGTCATGCTGGTCAGCGCCAGGGTGGCACGGGGGCTTAACCCCACGGCCAGGCGCGGGTCCTTGCGGCTGGCCTGGGCCAGCGCCACAATGTAGCGGTACATCAGCTCATGCACAAATACCGTGCTGACCTCCTGCTGCATGGCAAGCAGATCCGCCTGACCGGCAACGGGGCGCACACGGTCCAGCAGGCGGCCTTTGCTCTGCCCGGCCAAAATTGCCAGCTCCGCTTCCTCATCGGGGTAGCCCATTACGGCGCAGACCATGAAACGGTCCAGCTGAGACTGCGGCAGCATCTGCGTGCCGGCGGCGCCGATGGGGTTTTGGGTTGCAATTACGGTAAAAGGTGCGGGCACCGGGCGGGTAACGCCGTCCACCGTCACCGTGCCTTCTTCCATCACTTCCAACAAAGCCGACTGCGTGCGGGAGGAGGTACGGTTGATCTCATCGCCCAAAAACAGGTTGCACATCACCGCACCGGCGTGGTACACAAACTTGCCGGTCTCTTTCTGGTAAACGGAAAATCCCACCAAATCGGACGGCAGAACATCCGGCGTAAACTGCACGCGGCTTTCTTTCAGGTCCAGCGCGCGGGCAAAGGCCAGCGCCAGCGTGGTTTTGCCCACGCCGGGAATATCCTCAATCAGCACATGGCCGCCCGCCAGCATGGCCATCCAGATGGTGTTTACCGTTTGCTGTTTGCCCTGCACGGCCTTGTTTACTTCGGCCGTAACGGCGGCGGCCTGCTGTGTGTACTGCATGGTTAATCCTCCCGGTGTTTTTTCCATATCACCATAATGCCAACGGCGGCGGCAATAACCACCAGCCCGGCCCACAGTGCGTTGTTTTCCAGCCAGATCATGGTATTGGAGATCGCGCTCCCCTCGGATTCCGCGCTGCCCTCCCCCGGCAATGGGGTCAGGGCCTGGGGGGCCACTTCGGCAATGGAGCTGCCGCCGGCATCCTCCACGGTCACCTGGCGCGGCGTTTCGTCCCAGGTAGCGGCGCTTTCCTGCAAATCCTCCTCTTTGGTGGTGTCCGCAGCGGCGGTGTCATGCTCCGCAATTACCAGGTAGCGCTGGCTGTTGCGGGTGTAGGGGTGGCAGGTGGAAAGGGTCAGCAGGTCCCGCCCCGGCTGGATCAGCACGGCGTTGATATCGCTGGGGTCAATAATTTTCAGCTCGCTCACGCGGTAAATCAGCGTTTCCCACGGGGTGGTCAGCTGGATCTTGTCCCCCACCTGGATCTGCTGCACGTTGCGCAGCATTTCCGCGCCATAATAGCCGCGGTGGGCGGCAATCACGGTGTTGGTGTTTTCGCCGCCCAGCGGCATCGAGGTCTGGCCCAGCAGCGCCGCGCCTTTGGCCAGGTTTTCGCGGCTGGCGCCCAGGTAAACGGGCAGCTCCAGGTTCAGGCGCGGGATCCACAGCACAGCCAGCACATCATCGTCATAGCCATAGGCAGCAAGGTCCAGCGGGGCTTCCTCGTAGGCGAACGGGTCGGTCAGGCCGCTTTGGCCCCCGGCGTAAATTTCCGCGTTATAGTCCTGCATCGCGGCGTACAGTTCAGGGTAGGCGCGTTCCGGCTCCGGGGGTTCGGCTGTGGTTTCCTCCGCCGCGGGGGCGGTGGGCTGAGCTTCGGCGCGGGCCGCAAACTGCGCAGCGGTTTTGGCGTTGCGGGTGCTGGTCCACCACTGGGCAGCGGTGGGCTGTATCAACAGCGCCAGCCCCAGCAAAATGGCCAGCCAGGCCAGAATTTTAGCAATCAGCCGTCCCATTTAGTCATCCTCCTCGCGCTTTTTGCAGCGGTGCAGCAGCAAAAGCAGCAGCAGCGCTTCGCCGCCGATCACAATGCTGCCCGTTACCGCGATCCACGGCCAGGCATCCACCACGCGCTTGACCACCGTTCCGGTGCGCAGCGCCTGATACTGCACGGCCTGCGGTGTGTTGGTTTCTTCCTCTCCATTATAAGGGATGCGGGTGCCGCGCACAAGCATGCGGTGGGTGTTGATGGCATACGGCGTGCAGGTAACAAGGGTGCAGTAATCCTGCCCCGCGGTGATTTCCAGATCCTCGGTGTGCTCCGGTTCCACCACTTTGATTTGATCCACCTGGTACGCCAGCGTTTCATCCAGAATATGCAGGTAGAAACAGTCGCCCTCTTCCAGCTTGTCCAGGTCGGTGAACAGCACGGCTTCGGGCAGGCCGCGGTGGCCGGTCAGCACGCTGTGGGTGCTTTCGCCGCCAAGGGGGTAGCTGGAGCCTTCCAGATGGCCGACGCCCTTTTGCAGCACATCATCGCTGGTGCCTTCGTAAATCGGCAGGTTGACGTCAATTTTCGGGATGGTGATATACCCCAGGCTTTCGCCCACATCCACAAGGTCCACATAGCTGGTGCCGGTATCCTCCGCTTCGCCTGCGGCATCGCGCTCCACGGCGCTGTCCAGCTGCTGGTTATAGCGGCGGGCGGCCTCCTTGGCGGCGTCCAGTTTTTCGGTATCCATGCTTTTTACGGTATCATCGTAATTTTGGATCGCTTCGCTGGCGTGGCGCTGCGCCACCGCGTTGCTGATAACCGGGTACGATGCCACCCCAATGCCGGACAGGATCATCAAGGCCGCAAAGCCGACTTTTAGTTTTGTTGTGGTATCCATAGCGTCACCGCGAACCTTTCCGTGAGAGGGTTGAAGTTGGGAGCTGATGCAATTAGAAATTAGAAATTAGGAATTGGAAGTAGGCAAAAGAATAAATAATAAAGAATAATGAATAATTGTGGTGGACCGCGGCGCATTGCGCCGCTCAGGAGATATTGGGTTGGGGGTGGTTTTTAGGGTAGTGAATAACAATAAAATAATCTGTAGGGCCTTACGGCGTTGCACACCACAAAATTGTAATAAACCTCGCCCTGCATGTAGGGGGCGGCGTCCCCGACGCCCCGTTTGACGGGCCTAATAATTGCCGCCCATCCACCCCGCGCCGCAAACATTGCAAATCATTTGTAGGGGCCGATGCTCGCCATCGGCCCGTTGACGGGGTTTACCCTATTTATTTTTAGGTTCTGCACGGGGAACCACCCCTCAGGCCGCTCCGCGTCCAGCGCAAACAGCGCCCCGTCCCCTCTGTCGCTCCGCGACATCTCCCCGCCCCGCGGGGAGTCACCCCTCAAGGGGCGCCAATATCTAACCTTATGTTTGCGGTGGCTCCCCTAGAGGGGAGCTGTCACCGAAGGTGACTGAGGGGTGGTTCCTTGCCACAAACCTAACGCCCATGGGGTGGTTCCTCGCCGCAAACCTGACGCCCATGGGGTGGTTCCCCACGCAGGGCCTAAAAATCAACCGAACAACGGCCATGTACACCCAAAAAAATTTATTCCCCAATAACCCACCATAGGGGGAGGGCCAAATCCGGCCCTCCCCCTGTGTATGATGGATTATCCCTCTATACCCTATTGGTGAATTGTAACATTGTTTTGCCTTGCGGCGGGCGCATCAGGCGCGGTTCTTCTTTTTCAGGCTCAGCAGCACGCCAACACCGGCCACAACCAGCAGCACGCCAATGCCGCTGAACAGCAGGGTGCCGAAACCACCGGTGGTGGGCAGGTCGAAGCCCCTACGGTTGATGACAGTAACCGTGATTGTAGCAGTGTCAGTAACGTCTTTTCCCTTATCATCGGTAAACTTCGTTGTTTTCTGATCCCAATCATGCTTTGTCAAAACGCCATCTTTGTACTCAAAGTTTTCATTCCAAGACGTCTCTTCGCTAATGTTCAGCGTAACCTTGACAGGACCGTTCAGCAAATTATAACTATCAAGAGTCTCTTTCTCAACCAAGTAGTAATCACCATTTGCTAAGCCATCCTGATGAATATTACCTTCGCTATCTGTTACCAACGTATCTGTGTTTACTTTAACCCACACTTTTCCAGCTTCTGCAGTAGGCAGACCATATGCTTTCACTTCATCCGCTGTCAAAGCCTTATCTCCGGCTTCCTGCTCCGGAACCTGCTTGTACAAGTCAAACTTTACACCGACTAGATTCTTTTTATCATCACCGTCTTTATGCACATTGATTGTATAGCTATAAACAACGGTATCGTCATGAATCTCGCTGTTAGAGCCGTCATCCGGCTGACCATTGACATTAATCTTATTGGTATACTTCAACTTTGCAGTATTGTGATTACCATCTTTCGGCGTGCTAGCAGCAGCCGTCATTTCGGCAGTATAAGAAATCACAATATTCTTCCCTGCATAATTTTCCATAGCAGCAGGGGTAAATGTAATCTTAAAGCCATTTGCAGGAACATCTTCACCCTTGGTAGTAATCCTATATACCGCTTCATCCACAGCAATGCCTTCGCAGGTCAATGTAGCATTCCCATCATACTTCAAGTTGTTAGGCGTATCCGTTACTTCAAAGGTACTAAGCTTCGTAATGTTATTAGGAACACTTACTGTAATCGTATACGGAACATGGTCGCCTACGCTGTAATCTGTATCTTCTGTTTCGGTATTGTCTTTATCAATTACTTTCTTTTCCAAATCCGGCTTTTCATTGATAACTTCAATGGTAACATTTGATTCCGTTTTGCTACCATACGTAATCTTGCCCTCGCTGTCAACTACAAACACAATCGGAGTCTGATCAAGAATATAACCAGTATCTGGATCATAGCTCTGTTCGATAAAACGGTAGGTACCCTGAGACAGACCGCTTACAGTAATCTTGCCATCAGTCGTCTTTAACGTTCCAAGATCTTCATCCGTTTGCTCATTTTTGGTTACTTCTTCCCATGTTTCGGGATCATCTTTTACCTTCTTTTCAAGCTTGTATGTAACGCCATTCAGATTCTCTGGAGTTCCACCGCCCACGCGGCCTTTTTTCTCCAAGGTCACTTTGCCGTAGGTCGTTGCATTTTTAGGGAATACATACACATCGTACATCCACTCTGCCTTATTGGTTGGATTTGCCATAGGAAGCGATACCAGGAACGGTTCAACCGGGGTCGTTACCTTAGCGGGGGTTTCAGTTTCGATAATAACATACAAGCCAACCGGCAGGCCCGTCTCGCCATCGCCAAACTTTACAATGCCATTCTTGCCCGTCTTACCAGAGCCATTTGGCTTATTAGCATAAGCAGAAAGAATCTGACCATTCTTATCAACATAAGTGTCGATGCCTACCTTCTCTGTGCTCTTACCATTATAGTACTCGACCAGTTCATCCGCAGTCATTACCTGATAATAGGTAAAGGTTGCACCTTCCAAGTCTTTTGCATCTGTGGGCACATTGTTCGCGTCTCCTGCTACACCTGTGCCGTTTTTATCATCGTTACCATTATATTCATACTTGTGAATCGTGATGGTACCCTTTGCACCTTTATCAATAGCGCTAGCCAGGGGAGCTGTGGGTGTAGTCTCACCTGTTACATCCTCCGCCATTGCTGGCATGGCGCACAGGCTGAGGGCCAGGGCGGCGCTCAACAGGCCTGTGAGAAAACGTTTTGCTTTTTTCATTTCAGTACCTCTTCTCTTAAAAAAATCATCATCGGATGGGCGGCGGGGCCGCCCGGCTTAAGGGTTCTGCATCAGCACGGCGTGCAGTGCGGGGCGCTGCAGCGGGGAAACGCTGCCGCGCCGCCCGCACTGTGCCGTGAAGAAAAAAGGAGGAAAAACTGGGCCGCTTGCCCACTTGGCTTAAGGTGCATCTGAAACCAAAGGAAATAACGGATATTTCGCAGCCACAAGCAGGATGTAAGGCAAAGAGCCGCCGGAATCCTTTCCGGACCCCAAGGCTTCTTAACACAAAATCCGGCTGCGCTTATAGAAACAGGCGATATTTTCCGCTTTTCAGTTATACACCCCGGCTTATGGCTGCGCCCTGCCGTAAACGGGCGCGCACGGGCGGGCAGGCCCTGCATCCTGGGGGTTGCTGGGTTTCCGGGGGATGGTTAATGTCGCCGGCCCCCTTTCCTGTTGTAGCGGAATGTGAATATCAACAGCCCTGCCACCGCCAGCGGCATGCCGATCAGCAGCCACAGGCTTGGCGCGTCTGCACCCGTGTGGGGCAGCTCAGGCGTTTTACGGTTCAGAACGGTAAAGGTAACTGTGTAGCCGCTGGCTGCATCGCCCGTTGCTTTTTGGGCGGGACCATCGTCTATCTTGTACTTGCCGTCTTGGGTAAATTCGATATCAATCGACTTGGACAACAGGTTGTACCCCTCATGTGCCTTGGTTTCCGTCAGCCGGTATCTGCCGGGTTCCAGATCCTTGAACGGGTTATTTTTAATCTCGCCGTCCGTTCCGGTTGTACCGGTCAAATAATGTAGGTTGTCGTTGTTGTTGAATGTATAGGAAGTATCTACTTCCCACTGCGTTCCTCCAGTTTTTGCTTGCTTCAGCTTTTCCAGCTTGAACTCAACATCTTTCAAGAATACTTCTTCGCCCGCATTATTGGGTTCCGCGTCCTTCTTGATGATATCCAGTGCAAACTTCGGGTTCTGCAGCGTGTTGGTCAGCACAATCTTGCCGCTGCCGCCGGTGATGGTTCCATCGGGGGTTACTGTGGCTGGCGTTGTAGTTGCGCCGGTTTCGCTGTTCGTTTCGCTGTTTGCTGTGGCTGTATTGTCTGTTGAGCTGCCCGCGCTGTTCGTTTCGCTGTTTGCTGTTGCTTCAGCTTCAGCCGTTACAACATACGTATTGCCGTTAATCGTAATGGTTTCGTTCGGCTTTACCGCGGTAAAGTTGCCAGCCTTATCCACCGTACCTTCCACAATGCGGTAAATATAGTTGTTTGCCGCACTGCCGCCAACCGGGTACTGATCCAGGTTGTTAAAGGGATACAGCCAGCCGTTATCTGTATGGCGAACCGTAACATATTTGCTGCCCGAGGTCGGGTAGTCAACAACCTCCCATTTGGCATCCGCAGCACTGTTTTTGCGCTGGAGCTGGATGTAAATCTCGTTCGGCTGGTTCGTTGTACCAAGGACCGTATCATTTGCATCTTTCCAGAGCTTATCGAACTCAATGTTGATCAGTTTGCGCGTGGTGTTGGTAAAGATTGCGGTAACTTCCAGAGCTTTCGGATCGTTCGGATTGTCCGGATTTTTGCCCGCCACAATCTCGCCTTCCACCATGGTGTTGTAGATCACCTGGGCGGATTGACCTTTCGGAACAGTTACGCTTTGCAGTCTGGAATCATCGGTTTTGACTTCCTCGATGGTATAGCGGGTGCCAACGGGGATGCCGGTGATGGTTCCGGTGCTTTCGCCCTTGCCCATATCAATCGTAACGGTTCTTTCGATGGGCTTTTCTTCCAGACCCTCACCGCCAACATCATTAAAGGTAACTTTGAAGGTGTAGGTTCCGGTCAAGGTTTCGCCCTCTGCGGCCTTCTTTTGGATTTTCAGCCCGCCGGTTTTGACGGTGTTGACGTATTTTACCTTTAGCTTTGTCAGCGTGGAGCTTGTTTCGTCCGGGTCCTTATAGGAGCGGAAGACGATGGTGTTGGCTTCTTCGGGCTTTTTGCTCACCTTGTAGCCATCATTCTTTATCCCATCTTTATCGACATAAACTTCCGTTCGGCCATCATCGGGGCCTTTGGGGGGATAATTCTGCTTTTCTAACGACCTCTTTTCCCCGAATTTTACGGTCTCTACATTTGATGTGTCATCCGGCTCCGTCGAAGTAACCACCTGCCCGTTCTCGTACACGGTCCATGTGGTGTCGTACAGGCTTTCGTTCAGTTTCTCTTTGAGCGAAATGTAGCTGCCGCGGCGGAACTGGTCGCTGAAGGTAACGGTTTCTCCATCTTCCAGAACAAAGCGTCCGGCATCGTCCACCAACTGGGTGTCGCTGTCCTTGGTGGAGGTGTACTGTGCGTTTTCGGCTTTTTCCAGCTGACCGCTTTCGACGGAGCCGTAATCCGGGATGTCCTCCTGATCGGTTGTAAAGCCGGTCATCTCACTTGGCACCGCTTTGGGAATGAAGGTAAAGTTCCTGAAATAGATGTGGCGGCTATAGTTATCGCCCACGCGGATGAATTTGACCTTGTTGTTAAAACCGTCCTGCTTTTTCATCTTGTTCAGGTCCAGCTTTACGGTGACCCATTTGCCTGTCTCCAGTTCGACCGAGTCATACGTTGCGCCGTTAATGCCTGTTGTGCCAAGGCTGCCTTTTTGGACTTTCTGCTCATCCAGCAGTTCCAGATACAGGTTGTTGAGGGAAAGGTCACCTCCATCATCCTTTGAATCAGTGTAAACCTGGAACGTAAGGAAGCGCATTTTTTCGATATCGATGGGGTTTTCCAGCGTCAGGATGCCATAACGTTGCTTACGCCAGTAACTGACGGGTTCCGTATCCGTATAGCGTGCGTACCAGTGAAGGACCTTTTCGCCTTCATGCCCGGGATCTGGCTGCTTGGGGTTTTCATCCAACCTGAAAATGTACTCATTTTCCTTATTTGGGGTTGCGGCGGCAATGTCGACACCCTTAGTCAAATCCACATGTTGGGACGGATTTTCGCTTTCATTCGGGCCAGCGGCCGGTTTTGTTCCATAATGGGTTGCCTGGTTCTGGATGGTGAAGTTGAAGATTTTCTGGTTTTTAAAGCAGTCTTGGAAGGCCGGATTAACGTTTTTCAGTTCGACCTCTTTTTGAACCTGCAGCTCGTTATTATCCGGGAAGTTGAACGCCACCGCCATGTTGGACTCCCACATACCGCGTTCCATGTAGTACATGGTAAGGGTGTGCTTTTGGCCTTTGCCGAGGTCATTAAGAGTAGTGCCTTGCGCGTAGAACTTGATGTCCTCGCCATGATATGTTACGGTCTTGACAGGGTTGCCTTTTTTTTCATCTTGATCACCTTCTGATGACGTTCCGCCTGTTTTGACCCTACTGACATAGGCTGTTACACTATTATTCTTTTCATCTGCCTTGCCAAATTCCAGCAGGCCGGAAACCTCACCATGGGCGCCGCCAACGTCAAGCGCCAGCTTGCCATCAATGAATACCCAAACGTCATCGTCACCGGAGAAGAAGAACTTGATGCTGGTTTTTTCCGTTGTTCCATCTGCCTTTTCTGTTTCCACCATGCCGTCATCCGTCAGGGTAAAATCCATCTGCAGCTTGGTGCCAAAGCCGTAATTGTAGGTAGAAAACACACCAGGGGTTGCTGTTTCATTGAACGGGAAGTAGCCATAAGGGTCTTTCGGGTTCGATGACGCACTCACATTCTTTGAAGACTCTCTGTTATTGGCACTTTGGCTTTGGAGAAAATATTTTGAATCCGAATTTTGTTCCGAATTTTGTTTTAGATACAAGGTTGTATCCTTGCTGTCAAAGCACCAATAATCAACGCCCTGATCCTCACCAAAAATCTGTTTCTTGGTAAAGGGGAACGCAACGTTGTCGTACACTTCACCAAGCTTTGCATTTTTACTATTCTTTCCTAAGAGGAATTCTTTGTTAAAGTGCGGTTCTGCTACTCCTGTACCTTTCAGCAGCGGTTCACCTGTTGCTTTACCGGTGGATGTTGTATCCGCAACCAAACCCTGATAGGCATAGTATGTATGATTATTGTCATTGTTTTGAGGATCTTCATTATACTGAGAGTTATTGATTGCCATAAAACGCTTAAATTTGTCGTACCCAAACAAATTTAATGTAGTAGCAATATCGCTAAAGTTAGTTCCTCCTCCAGGCTGAAAATGTCCGGTATAAATCGGGTATTCGGCCTTTGCATCCTTATAATAATCGCTCAGCGCCTGATCGAACTGGCGGAAGGGTACCCAGTTGCGGTGACTTACAGTAGGAGAACTTTGATCGTAACTGCCACGGTTATTGCCGTTCAGTTCGTAATCTGTATAATAGTCATACAGCGTACTGGTAACATATTTTGTGTTTGCTTCTTCCGTAAAAGGAGCGGATTTAATATCTACTACTTTAGTGCCAGTATCTTTCCCCTTTTCGGCATCACGCAGGGTACCTTTTGGAGCCCAGTAGCCGCCACGAGTGGTACCTTTATATACTGCATCGTCATTCGTATCCGCATAGAAGCAATTTTTGCCATCTGTGGGAATCTCCAGCCACTCTGTACTTACTCCATTTCCTTTTGTCGCATTGTCATCGTTAATTTCTTCACCGGAAAAGATGATTGAACTATTTGAACTATATTCTTGGGGAATGTCAACATAATAAAGGTTTTCGTTTGTATCATCTTTTACCAGCGTGCCTTTTTCGGAGTTTCCGTTGCCTCCTTTTATCCGATAATAAATGGTCTCTGAATTATTGGCTTTTGGGATTGAATAGTTGCCGCTAGTATCACCCGTTCCTGTTGTTGGCAGCTTTGAGAAAGTAGCATCGTAATAGATACGGAAAGAGTTTTCTCTACCCCATCTTACGTTGTCTGCGCCAGTATAGATAAAGCAGTTACTTGTTTCACTGTACATAAAGGATTCTTTATCATTACCACTAACAGATTCGTTATAGAAGTTATAGAATTTGCTGGATTTTTCTTCACCGTCCTCATCCCATGTAAACTGAACATAAGAGCATGCCTGTTCTGGGATGGTAAAACTAACGAATTCTCCCTCAGGAACATTTTGAGCCGCTGCGTCACCATTAACCAATGTTAAGTTTCCACTTTTTTCATCAGGGATATAGAAATTTGCCTTTACGTTCGTTAAATTAGCTGTACTGCGGTTTTCGAACTTGATGGGTTTGTTTGCATAGTATGTATGACTCGTCAGGATGGAATCGTCTGTCCATTCACCTTTAGTTGGATCGGCATTTTTAGTTGGATCATACATTTTGTTATTGTAGAAGTTTATAGGTTTCGGTTCCTGCTCCTTTAGCGTAATCTGTGCTGTCCAACCACCATCCCTGTATAACTGGAACTGTATTTCTAGAAAGTTATCTCCTAATATATCTTTACAATTCTTAACGGCATAAATCTTATGTCCATCTTCTGTTTTCCATCCGGTCGGCTCCATTGAAAGCTGAAGCCACCACTCATCATTCTTAGAATTGCCCGGTTTTCTATCAGTTCTTACATTAAATTTAATTTCATCGGAATCTAAAACGGTCACCGTCTCATTATTACCTGGCATCGTATCCGGAACGACAAAGTAAACCGTGAATCCATCTGTCGCTTCCGGCTCACTAACTGCCTGCACGTTATCCACGCTTGTTGCGGCGTACATCTTCTGCGGCTGTTCGGTCGGTTCTGGGGTGGCGGTGGGGGTCACGGTCGGCACAGGGGTGGCCGTTGCGGTGGCTGCCGGTTCCGGGGTCGGGGTGGGTTCTGCCGTGGGCTCCGGCGTTTCGGTCGGGGCGGGCTGCTCCGGCTCGGCGCTTTGTTCCGGTTCCGGGGTGGCGGCGTTCTGCTCCGGCGGAGTGGTATCCTCCCCGGAGGCCGTTCCCTGCTCATCCTCCAGCAGCTCTACTTCGTCAGGTGCGTCGGGCAGAAGATCCACCTCGGCGTATACAGGCAGGGCCATTGCCATAACCAGGCAAGCGGTGACAAGCAGCGCTGTCAGCCGGCGCGCCCAACCTGTTGTGTTTTTTCCTGTTCTATTCAATCTGCTCACTCGCCTTTCGCGCTGGTTTAATGAAAGCACATTGTTCCACAGGGGATCCCTGTGAAACAGTAAAAGAAGCCAGCTTCTTTTACTTGCGCAACCGTTGCCATGTTGTTTTCAAAAAAATTACGCATCGAATTTTCTCATTGCGCATTTACTTTTTAGTGTTAAAGTATAGCACCTTTATACCAGAAAGGCAATACAATCCACGTAAATTCCTGTTTTTCGGCACTTTTACTGATTGCGTTTTCCTCCAATTATACAATGTATTCAAAGCCTTTGTATAATTTATTCCTGATTTTCTTTTTGGCAGCGGTCCCTTTTATATACTTTGACCGCGCGTTTATGATCCTCTGCGCACACAGAGCGCAACTTTGCAGCAAAATTCACCTTTTTTGCTACATTTCCCTGTTTTTGCGCAATTATTTGTTTCGCATGCGCCTGTTTGTGGCGGGGCCTGGCGGCTGGGTGGGCGCCTTGTGGGAGGGATGGCAGGTTTGCGGCGCACGGTTCCCGCTTTTTTGCGGCGCGATGGGTACACCGCGCCCCTGCAAACGGTTTGCGGTGTTTGCGGCGGCGGGTGTGTGTGTGGTGGATTGCACGCCCGCCAACGGGACGCCGTTCTCCCTTTACAACGGGGTGCGGGTTTGCTGCAGATATGCCATTCGCTTTTTTGTCCCCCTTGCCCTGCCCCTGATTCCCGGTTCCCCCTTGCCGATTTCTATTTGCGCCAGCTCCTGAGGTGCATCTGAGAGCAACGAAAATAGCGGATCTTTCGCAAGCACAAAATCCGGCTGCGTTTACTGAAACAGACGAGCTTTTTGACGTTTCAGACAGGACTAAGGTGTATCTGAAAAGTCGAAAATTTAGTCTATTTCTACAAACACAGCGGGATTTTGCGTTAAAGCGCCTTGGAATCCACAAAGGATTCCTGCGGCTCTCTGCCTTAAATCCTGCTTGTGTTTGCGAAATATCCGTCATTTTCTTTGTTTTCAGATACACCTCCAGCTCCCAGCTTTCAATCTATCCTGTGTAAACTGCAACCCCACACGCGCCATTCTGTGCGGCACTTACCTTATAATATATGGGTGCTGCCCTGTGTAAATTTGCAACTGATCTATTTGAAGCAGCTGTGAGCTGTTGCAATTTTGCACAGGGTATTGCCCGCATTCTGTGCCGAACATTCCCGAAACGTGTTGGAAAAGCGCACAGGATTGCCTTGTTTCCCTATGCCGCTTACCGTTGGAAAAACGCACAGGTTACCCCCGGAACAGTTGCATTTTACACAGGGTATTCCCGCTCCCCTGCCCCGCCGTGACCGCGTACCTGTTGGAAAACCACACAGGATAGGCCCGTTCCCCGTGTTGCAATTTACACAGGTTTGGCTGTTTTTGGCTTATTTGCAACTTTACGCAGGTTGCTTTCCGCACAGGAAAATGGTGGTGGAATGCACAGGCTGCAGTTGGTTGAACACACAGGTTTGCGTTGTTAAATTACACAGGCTCTACCTATTACTAATATAGAACTAAACATCTAAGCCATAATAACAACCAGAGGTAAGCCGGGAGATGGGGGAGAACGGGAAAAAATTGGTGTTGCCATTCCATCAGGTTACAGAACCCTGAAACAGCAGGACAGAAAAGCACAATAAAACCCTGTGTAACCTGCACCCGGGCTGCAACCCCCACAGGATATATGGCAAACCACAACGCGGGTGTTGCATTTTGCACAGGGTAATGACGGTGAAACCCTGTGTAAATTTGCAATTCTTGCGCTGGACAACAGGATGTGCTATAATGTTTAGCATGATGTGCGTGACCACCCGGGATACAGCAACCGATATAGGAGGCCCCTGCTTATGGCGGCAAGTAAACAGAAAAAAGATGATCCGTTTGTCGTTACGTTTGAAGAACGCGGGGACCAGACCATCGTTCGCAAATCCAATGACCTTGTACAGATGACGCGCAACAACCTGACGCTGAGCCAGCAGCGCCTGATGCTGCATATTTTTTCGATGATTAAGCCGGAGGATACGGACCTGCCCTCTTATGAGCTGAGCATTTATGATTTTATCAAGATGACCGGCATGGACCCGCACAGCGGGGCGCTGTACAAGCAGGTGCGCAAAAATATTGAGGAGCTGGCCAACGCGCCCATCCAGTGGATCAAGAATAACGGAACTTCCACGGTGGAAACATTCCGCTGGATCGATAAAGTGCGCATTGATGAGGGCCGCGCGCGCATGACCATCACGCTGGATCCGGTGCTGAAACCGCACCTGGTGCAGCTGAAAACCCTGTATACCACCATGGATGTGACCTACACCATGCTGATGCGGTCCACCTATTCCATCCGCATTTACGAGCTGTGCAAGAGCTACCAGAGCCTGTACCTGAAAAAGAAAGCGGCCGGGGAACCGCTGGTATGGAACTTGAGCATGCTGTATGAACAGCTTTCGTATACGGCCAACCGATGGTCGGATTTCCGCCGCCTGGCACTGGAAAAGGCAAAGGCGGAAATTAACGAAAAGACGGATATTATTTTTAATTACGATGTGTACGAAAAAAAAGGGCAGAAGGTTCTTTCGCTGGTGGTAACGATTGACCCGGTGGATGATGCCGCCGCACAGGCCAACCTGGACAGCATCAACAGCACGGTGCGCAAAAAGAGCAAAAAGAAGGGCCGCCCCACCGTGGCGATTGAGGATTCGCTGCTGGATGACCCCAGCGTGATCACCTTTGATTATGTTTCGGCACCGGAAACAACGATCCCCTATTCCTTTGGACGCCACCGCACCGAGCTGCGGGAGGAAATTGTTGTGAAAGCGCGCATGGATCAGCTGCGCGCGGAGATTACGCCCGAAGAGCTGCACGCGGTGGAAGTGATCATTGATGTGTTGGCAGATGCCTGCTGCACCATCCAGGCAGGCGATGGCGAGCAGGACGGCGGCAACAAAACGGTGTTTGGGAAGATGAATGCCATCATCCTGGATTGCGGCGGGCTGACCAGTTGGCTGGCCGGTGTGGCACCCCGCTATGCACAGGAGATCATTCCCCGGTCGCAGACGATGCGCAGCCCGGCGCGGTACCTGAACAAGGTGCTGCGCGAGGATATGGATAACTATCGCATTTATATTTTCCGCAAGGCAAAGCCGGCAGCAGAACCCAAAGAGGAGCTGTTGGAAGCGGAGTACCATGTGATGGACGAGCCGGTGCAGCAAACGATGCCGGAGCCGGAACCGCCCAAGGTAGAGCTGATTCCCGAAACGATTGTAAAACGGCAGGATATGCGAAAAGAGTTTGCAAAGTTTGTAGATGATGGATACCTGGAAAAGACGTTGACGAGCGGCCAGCGCGGCGCTTACCACGAAATTTACCGCCACCTGGCAGCGCGGTGCGTGCCATCGCCTTCCAGCCTGCGCAATGGGCTGAAAGACGAAATGCGGCTGCATTACCTGGCCTGCATGAATGAAGTGATTGAAAAGTATGGCAGCCTGACCCCATTGATGGAAGCTATGGCGCATGAACTGGACTTTGATGTGTTCTGGGCAAAGGCCGCCAAGGACCCCAACGTGAATAACCCGATGGGGCTGTTCTACCACATTATTGAAGAACGCGCGCTGAACCCGATCGGCACCATAATGAACGACCAGGCACAACGGCAGAAGGTTGCCGCCAAGGAAAAAGGTGAAAAAGATAAGTGGCACAACGAAAGCTGGATGGATGCTTTTGAGGAAGATATCCCGGATGACAGCGAAGAGTAATTGAGATGAAGCGGAGCGGAACATCCGGGAGCGCTATTATAATAAGGAAAGCAGCGGCTGGCAGATTGCTGGCCGCTGCTTTTTTGTTATTAAGAACTTGAGTGAAGGAAAAACCACCAGCTAAGCTGGTGGAATAAAA
>OLVZ01001384.1_pt1 | contig 20837 bp, 14 predicted proteins | sample 1673341 | NCBI WGS metagenome assembly OLVZ01 (sample SAMEA3178944, study PRJEB25190) | human gut metagenome | biome: human gut; feature: human-associated habitat; material: faeces | place: Austria | collected 2013 | reverse complement strand
AATCTGCACCCTCAAAGAACATCTTTGTCATCATGTAGTTCGTTGTTCCGTTCAGGATTCCGATTACTTCATCAATACGGTCTGCTGTCAGAGAAGAATTCAATGCACGGATAATCGGAATGCCTCCTCCTACACTTGCCTCAAACATAAAGTTGATCTCCCGTTCACGGGCAATCTCAAGCAGCTCCGCACCATGCTTTGCAACCAGTGCTTTATTGGATGTTGCCACACTCTTGCCTGCTTCCAGGCACTTCTTTACAAATGTATAGGCAGGTTCAATTCCTCCCATCGTCTCTACAACGATCGCTACTTCAGGATCATTGAGAATCGTATCAAAATCATGCGTCAGAATCTCTTCCACAGGATCTCCCGGAAAGTCTCTGAGATCCAGTACATATTTTACATAAATCTCATCCTGTACTCTTTCATTGATCAGGCTGCCATTCGTACGAATCACTTCTACAACACCTGATCCAACTGTACCGTATCCCATTACTGCTATATTTATCATTCTTTCTTTCCTTTCTGTGCTTCTGCATCCATGCTCAAATATGCGTTAATAAAAGGATCAATATTTCCATCCATTACTGCACCTACATTGCTGATTTCTGCGTTTGTTCTGTGATCCTTGACAAGTGTATATGGCTGCATGACATAAGAACGGATCTGATTTCCGAAATTAATATCACTGACTTCACCCCGGATATCCGACATTTTTTCCGCCTGTTCCTGCTGCTTAAGAAGAAGCAGCTTGGATTTCAACATCTGCATTGCCTTATCTTTGTTCATATGCTGCGAACGCTCATTCTGGCACTGTACGACAACACCAGTAGGAATATGGGTAATACGGATAGCCGAATCTGTCTTGTTAATGTGCTGTCCACCTGCTCCGCTGGAACGGTACGTGTCAATCCTCAGTTCATCTTCATTGATCTCGATATCAATATCTTCCTCAATATCCGGGATCACATCACACGATGCAAAAGAGGTCTGTCTCTTTCCTGCTGCATTAAACGGAGAAATACGTACAAGACGATGAACACCCTTCTCGGATTTCAGATAACCGTAGGCGTTCTCTCCGTTCACCTGGAAGGTTACGGATTTCACACCGGCCTCATCACCGTCAAGGTAATCCAAGACCTCCAGCGCAAAGCCTTTCTTCTCCGCCCATCTGCTGTACATACGATAAAGCATTCCGCACCAGTCGCAGGCCTCTGTTCCGCCGGCTCCTGCGTTCAGCTTGATGATGGCGTTCTCTCCGTCGTACTCTCCGGAAAGGAGTGTCTTCACACGGATGCTGTCAAAGCTTGCCTGAAACTCGTCCAGCATTTCCTGGATCTCAGGGACGATCTCAGGATCATTTTCCTCATATCCCATCTCGATCATGGTTTCCATATCTTCCATCTGTGTTTCCAGATTATGGTATGTCTCAATATCGTCCTTGAGACTCTTTAACTGTTTCATCTTCATCTGGGATGCTTCCGCATTATCCCAGAAATCAGGCGCTTCCATCTCGCGCTCTAATTCTTCGACCTTCTGCTCTTTGTTAGCGAGGTCAAAGTGAATCCCTCACTTCCACTAATGGCTCTGTGTATGTTGCAAGAATACTCTTGAACTGATCTAACTCAACCACAGCTTCACCTTCTTTCTATATATTGATACAGGATTTCCTGCCTGTCTTATACAATACCATATGGGCATGGAAATTACAACGAAAACGTGGTCAGGGCGTAAATATCCTCTCTCCTGTGCTTCAGAAGCGGCAGCTGCTCCCGGACTTTTTTTACCTCGTCCAGTTCCAGTTCCACAACCTTCACAGCCGGCTTCTCTTCCATCTCCATGAGGACTTTTCCCCAGGGGTCTGCGGCAATGGAGTGGCCCCAGGAATGATACCCGGCGTTCAGGTCTCTGGCGGGGGCAGCTCCAATGGTGTATACCTGGTTATCCACGGCTCTCTGGCGGAACATCAGCTCCCAATGGAGAGGACCTGTTGTCATATTAAAAGCCGCCGGCACAATGATCACCTCTGCCCCCTGATCCACCATCAGCCTGGCAAGTTCCGGAAAGCGGAAATCATAGCAGATGCAAACGCCCATCTTTCCAAATTCTGTGTCAAAAACTGTCACCTGATCTCCCGGTGTCAGGGTATCGGATTCTTTAAAATACTGACCGCCTTTTACATCAATATCAAAAAGGTGCATCTTCCGGTGTTTTCCGATCTGATGGCCGTTCCTGTCAAAAACATAGGAAGTATTATATATATGACCGGTTTCGTCTCTTTCCGGCATACTTCCTGCTACGAGATAAATCCCATGATCTTTTGCCATCCGGGAGCATTTTTCCCAGGTATGTCCACCCTCAGTTTCGGCATATTCCGGGAAGTATTTATTCTCGTATGGACAGCAGAACATTTCGGGCAGAACTGCCAGATCGATCTCCTGAAGCTCCGGGCTGGCAAGAAGTTCTGCTGCCTGGGTGATATTGCGAAATTTATCAGTATATACATGTGTCTGGAGAATTGCAGTTTTTATAATTGCCATATTATCATATCCCTTCTCTTACAGCGAAAATTAAGTATCTGCCATATTGGCGCAGGATGACTTTCTCATATGCAGGGCGAGGGAATGAAGCGTATCGGTGGCTACGGCGATTGACGACAACGCAGCATATGAAAAATCAGGCAAGTCAATATGGCGGTTACTTAATATTCGCTGTACTAGTCATTTATCATCTGATTGAAAGGAATATTTTATACATGAACACCACAAATAATCGCAACGATTTCTATAAAGAACAATTAGACAAGACTTTAAATGGCAATGAAAAGATCGAAACTGCCATTGCAGCACTCCAAAAAGAAGCAACCGAAGAAATGCTTGCTCATACTCTCACCGTAATCCGTCACAGAATGCAGGAGCAGGCACAGCTGATCATTGCTGTAGAACCTCCAAAAGGTGATGGAAAAATTTCTCTTCATGCGATCAAAACAAACGATGGAAAGCAATGGTGGGCTGCATTTACCAGCTTTGACGAAGAGTTAAAAGGCAGTGATAAGATCATGTCCACATTTACCGCAGATATTGATAAGATTTTTTCTTCTGCATTGCAAGAGCCGTCTGTTGAGGGAGTAATTCTCAATCCATGGAACCGCACACTGATGCTGAACAAAACCCTTATCAACATCATCCTCGGCAATCCTGTATAGCATCAGCTCTGTCGGATAACAAGTCCAATGTTTCACGTGAAACACTTGGTATTCTTACTGAAGTATAAAAGCATTCCAGCGGATAACAGCATCCGCTTCGCTACTTGCTCATAACCAAATAACTGCTTCGCAGTTTATCAGAAGGAGCTTTTCTTTCTCCTGATACAAGTAAGTCCCCACCCTCTGCTTATTGCTCTTCGCAATTAAAGCAGGGGACTTACTTGATTCGGTTCCAAATCTGATTTCTATGTATCATGAAGCATATTGGCTATGCTACTGTTCACTGATAATATTCCGTAAGTTTTTTTATAAACGAAGGTCGCAGAAAGCCCGAGACCATACCGTACCAATTTATGCGATCAACATAAATTCTTTGCATTGCGAAGCGCGTTACTAAAAGCAGAACAAACAGTAACTTAGCGATCATCGTCAAGAACAGAATGGACAGTAACGTCAGCATACAATAACAAGGTTAGGGTTCCCACAAAAGCATTGTAAATTTTTCGTTCCTGTCGTATAATAAAGCAAAGAAATATTCAGAAAAAATCAGATCAGATACCTGAATTACGTTACATCTGTCCTGATTATTTTTACGAATTCCAGGAGGCTTTTTAATGAAGAAAAATGGACACAGACTACTTACTCTTGCAGCTTTAGTCGGAACTGCCGCAGGTGTTATTCATATTGCTAACCGTTTCATAGATGCCACATCTCAGCTTAAAGATATGCTGGAACAGCCACACAGTAGAACCTATGACTGGCGTTTTGGAAAGATTTTTTATACAAAACAGGGACATGGCACCCCTATTCTTCTTATTCATGATATCATGCCAGGTGCTTCCGGTTATGAATGGAATGCCATAGAGAAGCAGCTCGCAACCGAACATACCGTTTACACCATTGATCTTCTTGGATGTGGACGTTCCGAAAAACCGGATATTACTTATACCAATTTTGTATTTGCTCAGTTACTCTGTGATTTTGCCAAGAATGTGATTCGTGAGGAAACCGATGTTATTGCCAGTGGTTTCTCAGGTTCTTTTGCGATCATGGCTTACCGTAACAATTCCGACCATTTCCGCAAGATCATGCTGGTCAATCCACCAAGCTTCAGTTCCCTGAAGCAGGCACCTTGTAAAGACAACAAGCTCTTTAAGTATTTTATCGAGCTTCCGATTTTCGGAACTCTGATCTATCATATGGTAGCTTCCCGCGAATCCATCAGCAGTCTGTTTATGGAAAAGCTGTTCTACAATCCCTTCCATGTAACAGATACACTGGTAGACACCTATTATGAATCCGCTCACAAGGGCGGTTCCAACGCCAAATATCTGTATTCCAGCTACATTGGCAAATACCTGAATATCAGCATTAATAATGCCGTAGAATCTTCCGATGCATGCATCTATATTATTTCCGGAGAAAAAGAAGCTTCCGCTTCTCTTATCGCAGAGGAATACCAGAAGCTGAATTCTTCCATTGAAACCGCTGTGATCCCGGAAACCAGACATCTTCCTCATCTGGAAGATCCGGAACATTTCCTGGAACAGGTAGCTATTTTCCTGTAAAAACAACTTATGATCCGGCATCAAAATTTATCTATAGTAATTTTGGAAATCAACGTATCAAAAGAACATTGTTTATGTTCGGAGCCGTTGAGCTTCATGCAGTAATTTGTGGAAATGCTATAAACCAACAAAAAGTCAATAAAAAAAGAGTACTGTTTCACGTGAAACATGAGTTTTTTCCTCAAACAAACGTGAAACAATACTCTTTATTTTTTACCAGACTCACAGCATGCATCCGGACATTTCTCTTACCTAAGTGCCTGCTCCAGATACATGTGTGTTGTATTATCGATCAGCTTATGTGTCAGCTCTGCCATATGCTGTGTACTCTCCTGATTCTCAGAAGACAGCCATGTCTTGATCATTCCCACGCATCCATTCAGACAAAACGCATACGCATACTCAATATCACGGTTGTCTTTCGGCAGACGAATTGACAAGCGATGCAGCACTGTATCTGCGATCAGTTTTTCTATACGATTCACAAAAGCCATATCTCCATTCTTTCCAAGAAGTGCGATACAAATATCCTTATTATGATCCAGGATCGTAAATATCTGCTCAATAAAAGGATACGAGCTCTCCTTATTATTAAGAGGATCCAGAGGAAAGTCTGCCACCAGATGCGTGATTTCCTCCATCAATTCAGCCTCAATGGATTCCAGCATCTGATAGATATCTGTATAGTGAAGATAAAATGTGGAGCGGTTGATATCAACTTCTTCCACCAGTTCCTTTACCGTAATTTCCTTAATACTCTTCTTCTGCATAAGACGGGCAAGCCCCGCTCGCAACTGTGCCTTGGTCTTACGTACTCTTCTGTCAACTTTTTCCGCCATCTTAATTCCCCCTGCAATTCAAAAAAGCAAGCACGTTTCCTCCGCCTCAATCACATGTTACTTACGATACTCTGCAACTGTCATACAAAATGCATAATGCATCCTTCAAACGAATAAAAGCATTCGCTTTCTCTACGCCGATCTGCATGATACCAGATATCTGCTGTTGTTAAGAATTGACAAGATCAAAATTGTTAACGACGCCGACCTACACGATACCAGATATCTGCTGCATATTTGTGTTGAAACATAGGAATCCTGTCTGCATTTAATATTACCAACTGCACATAAATTCAAAGTAAATAACGTACTTTTTGTCTATTATGCAGTTTTTTATTTGTAATAGACACTTCCATCATTTCCGTCTATTAATATACATTCAGTAAAGATTTAATGGTTGTATCTGTGGTATGTGTTTAGTATAATACATCACGTAAAGAAAATCAACACTTTGTTTGATAATGGAATATAAAGCTATTAATAGATTTTAATATGATTAATAGATCTCGTCGCCATTACTGGAATAAAGTTTGATTAATCAACTATGTTTGATAATACAATTTAATAAGAAAGGGATAGGTAATATGATCAAAAACGAATGGAAAAGCTTACTTCGTAACAAGCTCATGCTTATCGTCGTAATCGCCATTATCGTAATCCCGATCATCTATGCAGGTCTGTTTCTGAAATCCATGTGGGATCCTTACGGAAACGTAGACAGCCTGCCAGTGGCCGTGGTAAACGAAGACAAACCTGTCGAGTATAATGGCAAGACCTTGAGCATAGGTAAGGACATGACGGATGAGCTGAAGGACAACGACTCAATGGCATTTAACATTGTAGACAGCAAGACAGCAGAGGACGGTCTGGCCAATGGAACCTATTACATGGTTATCAAAATTCCGGAAAATTTCTCCGCAAACGCAGCCACTGTAATGGACAACGATCCAAAGCAAATGGAGCTATCCTATGAGACAAACCCTGGAACCAACTATATCGCCTCCAAGCTCAGTGAAACAGCAATGCTGAAGCTTCGTGATAACATTGCTTCCAAGGTTACGGAAACCTATACAGAAACCGTTTTTGATTCTATCTCAGAAGCAGGTGACGGAATGCAGGAAGCTGCAGACGGATCCGGAAAGATCGAAGACGGACTGAATACAGCAGCTGATGGTAACAAAACAATTACCAAAAACCTTAAGAAGCTTTCCACCAGTACTCTTACTTTCGTAAGCGGTGCTGACAGTCTCACCGAAGGTCTTAAGACCTACACCGATGGTGTTGCAAAGGTTAACGATGGTGCAAAGAGCCTGGACGATGGTGCAGATCAGCTGAACAGCGGCGTTGCAACTCTCACAGAAAAGGTTCCTGAGCTGACAACCGGTGTGGATACTCTGGATAAAGGTGTTCAGCAATACACCGCTGGTGTGGATGAGCTTAATAAAAATTCTGATACACTGAAATCCGGCGCAAGTAGCCTGGAATCCGGTGCAAATGCATTAAGTGCAGGTATTGATACTCTTTCCGACGGAGCAACACAGTATGTAGCTGGTGCTGACACTCTTGCAGATGGAACTACCACCTATGTGGCTGGTGCTGGCAAACTCGCAGCCGGTGCCAAAGAGCTTGCAAAACTTGAAGACGGACTCACAACAGTTTCCAATGGTATCTCTCAGCTGAATACCGGTGTTACCAAAGGAACCGATGACTCACAGTCACTGATATCCGGAACACAGCAGCTGGAAAACGGACTGAAAGCCCTGAACGATAAGGTTTCTGCTCTGAAAGAGGGAACAACACAGGAATCCATCAACAAGCTTGCAGCCGGCCTTACTTCCGCAAAGGATGGTATGGACACAGCCGCAGCTGGTATGAACAGTGCTGCAGCTGGTATGAACAATGCCGCAGACGGAATCAACAACGCAGCCGGATATATCACTCAGGCCGCAGGCATCACAAGTCAGACCAGCAGCAGTATCACAGACAGTCTGATCCCTGCTCTCCAGAATGCAGGCACACAGTTCTCACAGGTAGGTGATCAGGTCAGCAGCATACTTACAGGATACGGACAGCAGACAACGGAGGCACTTACTGATGCAAATACCAAGATTGGTACTGCCGGACAGACAATGACCGATTTAGCAGCACAGCTTCAGGCGATTCAGACAACCGCTTCTGAGGACGGAACCATTTCCGCAGCAGCTCTGAATGATGTGATCAACGCTTTAAACAGCGTAGCCGGTGGAATGACTGGCGTGGACGGTTCTTACATGAGCAGCTATTCTGATCAGGTTTCACAGCTTGCAGCTGGTGTATCCGGTCAGCTCTCTTCTACTCAGGAAAATCTGAATACTGTTGCTTCCAAGCTTAACGAAGCAGCTTCCGGACTGACTCAGATCTCCGGAGGACTGACTCAGGGTGCCGGCACACTTTCTGAGGGTGCAACAACCATGACAGATGGTGCAAACCAGATGAGTGCAGGTGCAACAACCATGAGCGCAGGTGCAGAGCAGTTATCTGCAGCTACAAGTCAGCTTCCTACAAATCTGATCGCTCAGCTTTCTGCAGGTGTTACCCAGCTGTATCAGGGTGCACAGGCTGTAAACACAGGAACCAAGAACGTTTCCGCAGGACTTCAGTCTCTGGAAGACGGCACAGTCGAAGCCTTCCCGGCTGCAGCAGCAGGAATCAAAGCTCTGAACGATGGATTTGACCAACTGACATCTTATGATAAGCAGCTCAACGACGGTGCAAAGAATCTGAAAACAGCCGGCAAACAGATCGCTGACGCACTTCCGGATATCAAATCCGGTGCAGGTCAGCTGGCAGATGGTTCTAAGGCACTGACAGATGGAATCACAACTTACACCGATGGTATTGCAAAGCTTTCCGAAAACAGTGCTGCTCTTACAGACGGCACCAAGAAACTGGCAACAGGAGCCAATGCTCTTTCCAGCGGTGCTGCTACTCTTGCAGATGGAACAAAAGCATTAGCCGATGGTTCCGGAACACTGACAACCGGAATCACAACCTACACCGATGGTGTTGCTAAGCTTTCCGAAAACAGCTCCGCTCTTACAGACGGTACCAAAAAGCTCTCAACAGGAGCCAAGACCCTTTCCAGCGGTGCTACTACTCTTGCAAACGGAACTAAGACATTAGCAAACGGTACCTCAACTCTTCTCAGTGGTACCAAGAAACTTGTAAGTAACAACAGCACTCTGAACAATGGTGCGAAACAGCTTGCAGATGGTGCTGCTCAGATCCAGAGTGGTTCCTCTCAGCTGTATGATGGCTCCAAGAAGCTTGGAAGTGGTATGAAAGAACTGAAAGACGGTTCCAAGACACTGACCACAAGCCTCAGCGATGGAGCTACCACTGTAAAAGACAATTCAGCAAGTGATGAAACGATCAAAATGTTCGCAACTCCTGTTGTAAGCGATGAAACAAAACTTACCGATGTCCCGAATAACGGACACGCAATGGCACCTTACATGATGTCTGTAGGCCTCTGGGTCGGCGCACTGGCATTCTGCCTGATGTATCCTCTGGCTCAGTATAAGGGCAAACTGAAATCCGGTTTCGCATGGTGGGCAAGCAAAGCTTCCGTCCTTTATCCGGTAGCGATCCTTCAGGGAATCTGCCTGATCCTGCTGTTACGTGCATTTAACGGATTCACACCTGCAGAGATGGGCAAAACCGTACTCTTCGCCTGCCTGACATCAATGACCTTTACCTCTATCATGTACTTCTTCAACATTACTCTTGGTAAAGTAGGAAGCTTCCTGATGCTGGTATTCATGGTCGTTCAGCTTGCAGGATCTGCCGGAACTTATCCGGTTGAGGTTTCACCTTCATTCGTTGCAAAGATCCATGCATACGTTCCGTTTACTTATACGGTCGACGCATTCCGTGCAACGATCAGCGGTGGCCGAAGCATTACCACTTCCATTATTGTAATGGTTGCACTGTTAGTGATCTTCACGATCCTGACGATCCTTCAGTTCAATCACATGACCAAGAGAAAGAAAGCAGAAAAAGTTGTTCTCTTCGACTGGCTGGAAGAAAGAGGTCTTGCATAATACTTAGTTACTGACAGAAGCTCCCCCGAACCTTCTGTTAGATATAGAAAAATTAAAACTGTACAGTTGCTCAGATGAGCTTCTGTACAGTTTTTTTATATTGTCCTCGTCAATTCTCCACGCTATAATTATAGCAGTTATAGAAAATCAAGCTCGCCAGTACACCGTGCCTGACCTATGCAGCAGATTTCAGTTCAGAAACATTCCTGTCAGATTCAGAAGAAGTGGCAATATGACTTCTCAGATCTACTCACAAACCGTAGCTCTTTCTGACTGCAAGCCTGCGGTTTTCAATGAAAAAGCAACCTGATATGCATCTAATCCACTGACCGCAAAAACAGACGGAATCATCACCTATGCTACCCATTTACCGTCTTCAGGGTAAAACCTGGAAAGCTATCGGCAATACAAAAAATACAACCTACACCGATAAAAAGCCAGGCACCGCAACCAAATACCGTACCCGTGCATACCACATCACAAACGGTAAAAAAATATACGGACCTTATTCATCTGTAAGGACCGTAAAATAATAGCAACATAAAAACACCCCGGAAAATCCTGATCTGTGTGGTGTCTCCGAATATCTGATCATCAAGCGGATATTCGGAGATCACCTTATTGTTTACGGATCTCCGAGGTGTTTTTATTTATTTTCTTAATATTTTATTTTTCCGCCTCAGCTGTTGGTGTTGCTGTGGCTTCTGTCTCTGTTTCACCGTTTACCATGGTTTCATATGCATTGAACATTTCTTTTACTGTCATTTTGTTTACAAGAAATACCTTGTCCCCAACGACAGCTGCATAATAGTTTGTGTCATATGTGTAGAAGGTAACGGTTGTCTGGTTCTTGTCAGAGTCTGTGAATACAGCGGTCATCTCCGGATCTGCAGCCGGTGTATAAGCGTCTGTCAGTCTCTTCTGTCCTGCCATGTTTATCAGCTTGTTGTAGAAGGTAGTAAAGGTTGTACTTTCTATTTCCTTACCATTCAGCTGATAAGTTGTTGTTTCTTTCTCGTTTCCGTCATCATCTGTGGATGTTTCACGTGAAACATTTACAGTACTTGTTGTTTCACCGTAAGTAACCTGGAGCTGATCCAGATTTTTTACAGACACATAATTGACGATCAGTGACCAGAGATCTGACGGCGTCTTGTCAATAACTGCACTCAGTGTATCCGTTGACATTGTATAGATCTGTTTGTTATCTACCGTTACATATCTGCTGCCATCTCCTGCCTCATCGCCAACGTAAATGACAAGCTGTTTATCCACTGTGGTTGTCTTGCTGTCTGCATCTTCTGAGCTGCTATCCGTGTCAGCGCTGGCGCCGCTCTCAGAATCACTCTCAGAGGCCGTAGAATCGTTTTCTCCGGATTCTGTACTGTCTGTGCTGTTATTCTTCACCTTTTCCTGATAATCCACTGTAATCGTCGCATAGGGCTTATCAAGGCCATACTGGGAAAGATCCTCTGCATTGTAGTTTACAAACTGGTCAAATGCAAAGTTTCCAAGTCCGGAGGTTACATTTCCTGCTGCCGTTGTATCGGCAGACTCTTTATCGCTGTTTCCGTCACCGGAAACATCCCAGGTAGCTCCGTCGGAATTTTCTTCCAGGACATAGGAATCTTTATTCTCACTGACCTGGACCTTTTTCACTGTGGAAGAATCAATTGTCGGGAAATCTTCTCCCTGTGCATAATCGTAAAGGGAATTCATAAACGGAGACACTGTATCTGCTGCCACTACATATACCGTGCTGTCATCATCATCCTTGGAAATGTAATACTGATTCGTAGACGTATTCTCATCTCCGATGTTGAGCTTCGTTGTCCCATCAGCGGTATCAACGGTTACTGTGTTAGATGGAGAATCCAGTCCGTATTCCGTAAGATCCTCCACATCCTCCAGGACTCTGTCCGCTTCCACCTTTTTGATGGCGGAAGCTGCGGAATCCAGAGTTGTCTGATTTACAGGAAAAGCAGTCTCATCCTTTTTCACCCAGGAATCATCTTTTTTCTCAAAGGTCACTTCCTTCTTGTCTACGATAAATTCCAGGGATTTAATGTCATCCGTTTTCACGGAAAACACTTCTGTTTTGCTTTCCTCTTCGCTGCTCTCTGTCTTTTCTTCTTTGGATACGTAGGTGTTCAGTCCCACATAAACGCCGCCGAGAACTGCCAGAACAACAACTGCTGAAACAAGTTTGGTCGATTTTTTCATTATGCTTTTCTCCTCTTAAGCCAGATCAGGAATCCTGCAACAAGGAATACTCCCGGGATCAGACCAATGGTACAGATCTTCCAGAAGGCTGCATCATAATCGGTTACTGTCAGGCTTGTGGACTCAAGGCTCTTGGATGGAATAGAAACGGAATTACTGTCGTCTGTGCTGGTCATCCAGTTTAAGGACTCCAGAAGGAGCTTTTCATTTCCGCCGGATACCATCTGGTTTATCTGGCTCTCCATCAGATTTGCTGTGGAGTAGTAAACGATCTGTGTTTCCTTATCATCATCCAGTTTCTCAGTGATGGCAACACCAAGATCAAACGGTCCGTCTACATCTCCGTCTTCCTTTTCGATATTGCTGCTCTGCATATTTGTTTTGGAGTAAGCCTTGTCAGAGGTTGTCAGGATACTGTCGATGGTTACGGTATCTCTTACATCATCTGTTTTCTGAATGCCCTGCGCATATGGTGCCAGTACATAGGAGCCTGCAGAAGCTGTCTCAGAGCTTGCATCTGTGCTGTTGACTGTTGGTACAAGATAATATGGCATCTGCATTCCATAATGCTGATTATCACCCTCAAATACGATTCCCTCGGCACACTTTACACCATAGTTTTCAAGAACCGCATCAAAGTTCGGCAGATCATCCTGTGTATAATCCGAGAAGATCATAGCTTTTCCGCCTGCCTCCAGATAATCCAGGAGCTCTGTTTTTTCTTCCTCGGAAATATCGCTGGTCGGAGATACGATCATCAGGCAGTCTGCATCATCCGGAACCTTTCCCTCTGTGAGAAGGTTCAGCTCCTTGATATCAATGTTTGCTTTCTGGATATCTTCTTTAAAGCTGGAATCCAGATCTTTTTCTCCGTGTCCGGATAAGGTGTACATGATCGGAAGATCCTCGGATGTCACATAGCCGATCGCACTTGTGATCTGTCCTTCTCCATCAAATCCGGTAGTAGTCTGCTGCCAGGTATTATAGTCTACTGAAGAGGAATACATATCGTTGTAATTGATAACCTTGTTTCTGTCGCCGCAGACTACGATCAAGCTGTTTGACGCAAGATCATCGGTTGTATATTCCGATGCAAATTTCGGATTTACAACAGGGTCTTTCACCTCAACTTTAATATGCTTGGACTCATCTTTATAACGTGAAAGCAGATTGGAGATCGTGTCGTCCTCAGAACCGCTTGCCGCGATCTGATAAATGGTAACATCCTTATCCAGTGCCTTCAGTACCTTCTTTGTTTCATCACCGATGGTGTAAAGCTTGGATGAGCTTACATCCAGCTGTGAATATTTGGATGGGATCGCCCCGACGATCATATTGATCACAACCACGATCACGATAAAGACAGCTGCCATAGCCATGCTGTAGGAACCATTTTTGATATGTTTTTTGCTGATGGTGCCTACCAGCTTTTTCGGATCCGGTTTATGTTTCTTTTTGCCGGAGTCCTGTGCTGTCTCCGGTACGGCTGCCTCGCCTTTATTTTTCTTAAATTTCTCACTGAATTTCATTTCCCTTCACCCCCTAGTTCCAGCGTCTCTTCTGAATGGACTGCATGGTAAGGAACAGGCAGATCGCAATAACAGAAATAAAATAAACGATTCCTGTCACGTCAAACACGCCGTTTGTAAAATTATCATAATGTCCGCTCAGGTTAAATACGTTCAGTACCTTCTGGATACCACCCTGGAAAATACTGGATTTTACAACGTATACGATCACAAGGGCAATCTCTCCCACAGCTCCGATCACTACAGAGATCAGGACATTTTTGATCATGGTATAAATGATGATCGCGATCGCCACGATCAGAAGTCCGAATGCCACTGCGGTTGACATGGAGGTCTGTGAAAAGAATGAGGAAATTCCGTTCATCATATAGAAGGCGAACAGGAATACAAACGTAAGTACTGCTGCAATTACCTGGCTTTCTGTAAGTGCTGACATAAATACACCGATTGCCAGATTTGCGCATCCCAGAAGGAAAAATCCCAGGATCCCGGTGTATGCGGAAGCATAGGAAATCGTTCCAAACTTACTCATGATCAGAGGATAAACGCACATGATCACGACCGGAATGGCAAACACAGCTACCAGTGCAAGATATTTTCCAAATACGATATCCCATACAGATACCGGTGCGGTCAGAAGAAGCTGATCCGTTTTCTGCTTGCGCTCTTCTGCAAGTACACGCATGGAAAGGATCGGCACACCGATCAAGAACACAAAGGTCAGTGCGCTTAAGGTAGTTTCAAATTTTGAATAGCCGCCTGAAAGCTGATATGCGGAAAAATAAATTCCGGTCAGCACCAGGACAAAAAATATGAAGAGATATCCAACCATGGAGGTCAGATAGCTTTTCAGTTCTCTTTTAAAAATCGCTGTCATGACTGATCCCCCTCTTTCTCATCAGAAGCCTTCTCTGGTTCCCCGTTTTTTTCTTCCTGAGTTTTTTCTTCTTCCGATGATCTGTCTTCTACCGGTTTCCACTGTGAGCTTTCCGGTTTTCCGGCGGATTTTTTCTCTCCTTCGGTAAGCTCAAGGAATACATCCTCAAGGGAAACTCTCTTAACCTGCATCTCGTAGATTGGACAGTTCGCTTTTGCCATAGCGTAGAAGACTTTTTCACGGATATCCACATTTTCCTGAATGGAAAGTTTTGTTTTCCACAATTTCTCATCGCTGTCATAGGACATTTCCACTCCGGTTACGCCTTCGATCGTTTCCAGAGCTTTTCGAATCGTGTCTTTCTCGCCTTTTACCTTCATAAGGAGGCTGTTAGAGCCTGCTGCCAGACGTTCCAGATTATCCGGTGTATCGCTGGCTACCAGCTTTCCATGGGAAATGATCAGAACATAATCACACACTGCTCTTACCTCGGAAAGGATATGGGAGCTTAGGATAACCGTGTGCTTCTGCTTCAGGCCTTTGATCAGGTCACGGATCTCGATGATCTGCTTCGGGTCAAGTCCTACTGTCGGCTCATCCAGGATGATCACCTCCGGATATCCCAGGATCGCCTGTGCAAGGCCCACCCTCTGGCGATAACCTTTGGAAAGGTTTTTGATCAGACGGTCTTTCATGTCTGTGATCTTTACCATATCCATGACTTCTTTTATCTGCTTGTCTTTTTGGTTTCTTGGGATTTTTTTCAGATCAGCCGCAAATTTCATGTACTCAAGAACAGTCATGTCAAAATAGAGCGGCGGCATTTCCGGCAGATAGCCGATACATTTCTTGGCTGCCTCCGGTTCCTCCAGAATATCATGACCATCGATCATCACTTTTCCTTCTGTGGAAGCAATGTATCCTGTGATCATGTTCATAGTTGTTGATTTTCCTGCACCGTTGGGGCCCAGGAATCCGTAAATTTTCCCCTTTTCGATCTGAAAGGAAAGATGGTCAACTGCAGTATGATCGCCATACTTTTTGACCAGATTACTTACTTCGATCACTTTACTCTCCTCCTTTTATTCTCAGGGAAATACTTTTTTTATTATCGATTTCCCATTTTATAAGATGCCAGAGGCAAAAGGTCCTGAAACTGAAGCCCTTGACTCTGGCGTCTTTTCAATACCAATAGAAAATGCCCCTGGATGAAACAGAGAATGGGGGAATCCAGGGGCATCTCTATCGGATTATAGTGTAAAAGTAATTTGTGATAAAAGTAGGATAAATTTGTGATAATTTTGTGAAACTCCCGGACAAAAAAATCTTCTGTCGGACAGATTTTGACTTTGTTCGACAGGAGGTAACTTATGCCAGTGGCTCTCTGAGCGGTGTTCCGGCTTTTCTCGGATATTTGCCTGGGGTGTTCTTTACCTTCTCGATAATGACCAGGGAGCGGCCGATCTCAGATCCCGGAAGGTCAAAGTACTGAATATCCCTGATCTTTCCACCAAGGATCTTTACTGCTTTCTCTGCTGCTTCTGCTTCTTCCTTTACAGAACCGGATTTATAGGAGACAAAAAGCCCTCCGACTTTTACATACGGGAGACAGTATTCAGACAGGGTTGCCAGTCCGGATACTGCTCTGGATACGCAGAGATCATATTTTTCTCTGTAGGCTTTGTTTTTTGCATATTCTTCAGCTCTTCCGTGAATGGCGGAAATCCCCTCCAGGCCCAGGAGCGCAAAGGTTTCTTCCAGGAATCTTACTCTTTTATTGAGGGAGTCCAGAAGGCAGGCTTCCACCTCCGGGAAAGCAATCTTCAGGGGAACACCCGGGAATCCGGCGCCGGTTCCGATGTCCATAACGGTTTTTATCTTACCCATATCTACAGCCTTGACGCAGCAGAGGCTGTCCAGGAAATGTTTCACGAGAACCTCGTCAAATTCTGTGATACCGGTGAGGTTCATGACTTTGTTTTTTTCTACAAGATATTCGTAGAATCGGATAAACTGGTTTTTCTGCGTGTCACTGAGTGTGATCCCAAGCTCCTCGCAGCCTTTTTCCAGGATTTCTAAATTGTACATGCAGCTTCCTCTCTTATTTTCTGTGTTTTATTGTTATTCTTTGTATTATCTGTGTTTATGTTCGGATCTGCTTTCCAGATATACAAGAAGCACGGAAATGTCAGCCGGGGATACACCGGAGATACGGGACGCCTGGCCGATGGACACCGGTCTGTAGGCTTCCAGCTTCTGGCGTGCCTCAATGCGGAGGCTTCCTACATCTTCGTAATCAATGTCTTCCGGAAGCTTTTTCTGCTCCAGTTTCTTAAACTGCTCTACCTGCTTCATCTGGCGGCGGATGTAGCCATCATATTTAATGTTGATCTCTACCTGCTCACATACATCTTCCGGAAGCTCCGGTCTTTCTTTATCGATGGGTGCAAGCACCTTATAGTTAAGCTCCGGCCGACGGATCAGCTCTGCAATGGTGGTTCCGGATTTCAGAAGGGTACTGTTCAGAGATTCCAGAAGGCTCTGTACCTCTGCAGAACCACCTACGGTTGCATGTTCCACTCTCTCGATCTCTTCCTGGATCCGGCGCTCTTTTTCCTGTAATTTATGGTATGTCTCATCATCGATCAGGCCGACCTCCCAGCCTTTTTTGCGAAGACGAAGATCTGCGTTGTCCTGGCGGAGGAGCAGACGGTACTCAGCACGGCTTGTCATCATTCGGTACGGCTCATGGTTCTCCTTTGTTACCAGATCATCGATGAGAACGCCAATATATGCCTCTGAGCGGTCCAAAATCAGCTGTTCCCGGCCTTTTACCTCCATAGCTGCATTAATTCCCGCTATGAGGCCCTGAGCGGCTGCTTCCTCATATCCGGAGCTTCCGTTAAACTGTCCGCCGCTGAAAAGGCCCTTGATCTTTTTGAATTCCAGTGTGGGATAGAGCTGGCGCGGATTGATGCAGTCATACTCAATAGCGTAAGCATTTTTTACAATCCTGGCGTTCTCCAGACCCGGTACGGAATGGTACATCTCGTACTGAACATCCTCCGGCAGGGAGCTGGACATTCCGCCGATGTACATTTCATTTGTGTAAAGACCTTCCGGTTCGATAAATACCTGATGGCGTTTTTTGTCTGCAAAACGGACTACTTTATCCTCAATGGATGGACAGTAACGTGGTCCGGTTCCTTCGATCATTCCGGAATAAAGGGGGGATCTGTCCAGATTTGCACGGATGATCTCGTGTGTTTTTTCGTTTGTATAGGTCAGCCAGCAGGATTTCTGCTCGATCTGTACAGATTCCGGGTCTGTGGAAAAAGAGAACGGTACGACTCTTTCATCTCCGAACTGCTCTTCCATCTTAGAATAATCAATGGTGTTTCCGGCGATTCTGGCCGGAGTTCCTGTTTTGAAGCGGAACATTTCGATCCCCAGCTTTTTCAGGGAATCCGTAAGGTAATTGGCTGCCTGAAGGCCGTTCGGTCCTGTATAGTTGCTGACATCGCCGTAAATGCAGCGGGCCTTGAGGTAGGTTCCTGTACAGAGGACTACAGCTTTTGCGTGGTAGGTGGCTCCTGAGAAGGTTTTTACACCGGTGATGTGCCCGTCTTCTACCAGAAGCTCGGTCACTTCACCCTGGCGGATGGTTAAGTTCTCTGTATTTTCCAGTGTCTTTCTCATTTCTGTGCTGTAGGCCTGTTTATCGGCCTGTGCACGAAGGGAATGGACTGCAGGGCCTTTGGACTGGTTGAGCATTTTGGACTGGATGAAGGTTTTGTCTATGTTTTTACCCATTTCCCCACCGAGAGCATCCAGTTCACGGACGAGATGCCCTTTGGAGCTGCCGCCTACATTGGGGTTGCAGGGCATAAGGGCGATACTGTCTACGCTGACTGTGAACATGACTGTGTTGAGCCCTAAGCGGGCGCATGCCAGTGATGCTTCGCAGCCTGCGTGGCCGGCGCCTACTACTATGATGTCGAAAAACTGTTCCAGATTTTTCATGCTTTTTCTCCTTTATTTTTTCTCTTATTCTTTTTCTTTATTTTTCTTTGTGATTTTCTTTTTCTTTGTTTATTGTGTGGTTGGTTTTTGGTTTTATTTTTACTTTCTTGCTTGGCAGAAGGCCTGGTTTTTTTGCTTTGGGAAGCTGTGGAAAACCGCAAAGGGGCCGTAAAGCCACGGCCCCTCTGCACACCCCTCGGGCTTTTTTTTAGGAGTTCTTGGGTTGTGGTGTGGGGTACGGTGTTGACTTTTGTCTGTATGCTTCGGTATTGGATGCGGAACGTTGTGCCGAGGGGGTTGCAGTGGAACTGTAATGAGGTTCTCGACGTGCGATGCACGTCTACGGAATTCTGCAGTCCATGTGGCGTACAGCAGGGAGCCGCAATCTATGCGGCATATGCGGCCGAGGTTCCACAACCCATACAGCATATACAGCCGGAGTTCCGCAATCTATGCGGTATATACGGCGGGGTCTCCGCAATCTATATTATGCAACAATATATCCTACAGAAATATACAAAGTTCCGTTTGATATATTTCGGCTCAGTGTTGAATTGCCGATACAGAAGCATACAGGCACAAGTTAGTTTCTTTCAGCTTTCCACAATCGCTGCACTATATAAAAAAGGCCCAGGGGTGTGCAGAGGGGCGCGGCCTTGTGCCCCTTTGCGGTTTTCTCACATTCCAATGTGATCTACCCTCTGCGGGCTTCCGCAGTCCATGTGGCATACAGCAGGGAGCCGCAATCTATGCGGTTATACGACCGGAGTTCCGCAATCCATGCGGCATATACGGCCGAGATTCCGCAATCCATGCGGCCATTCGGCCGGGGCCTCCGCAGCCCATGCGGTTATTATTTCCCCATACAAAATTTAGAAAATATCTCATTAACAAGGTCTTCCCCAAGTGATTCTCCCAGAATCCGTCCCAGACTTTCGTATGCATCTGTCAGGTCTATGGAATAAAAATCCTCCGGCATTCCGCTTTCTATGCTATTTTCTACCAGAGAAAGACTTTCCTGTGCTTTTAAAAGCTCCTGCCTGTGGCGTTCATTGGTGATGTAGACTTCATCATTGAAGTCAATCTCCCCACTGAAGAACATTTCCCGGATTTTTTCTTCCAGGTCTGTGATCCCGGTTTCTTCTTTTGCGGAGATTGGGATCACCGGCTGGTTTATTCTGCTCTTTAAATCCTCTATATCTATAGCAGATTCAAGGTCTGTCTTGCTGTAAAGGACAATTGTCTTTTTCTCTTGCAAAATTTTTATGATCTCTTCGTCGTTTTCATCTAACGGTACGGAGGAATCTACGACATAGAGGATCAGATCTGCGTCTGCTGCCATTTCTTTTGCTTTGGATACGCCGATTTTCTCTACGATGTCTTCTGTCTGGCGGATTCCGGCTGTGTCAGCGATCTTTAATGTGATCCCATGCAGGTTGATATACTCTTCCAGTACGTCTCTGGTGGTTCCTGCGATATCGGTCACGATGGCTCTGTCCTCTCCCAGAAGCAGGTTCAGCAGAGAAGATTTCCCTGCGTTCGGCTTGCCCAGGATCACGGTCCGGATACCTTCCTGTATGATTTTTCCGTCTCCGGCTGTTTTTAACAGGTTCTGTATTTTTTCTTTTTCTTCTGCTACGATCTGCTCTAATTCTTCCGAATATCCTGTCAGATCATAGTGCTCCGGATCGTCTAATGCCGATTCAATGTACGCTATATGGTACAGTAGTTTTTCTCTGATCTGCTGTACACTTTTTCGGACTGAGCCTTTTAATTGTCCTACAGAATTCTTTAATGAGTACTCATTTTTGGACTGTATCACGTCCATAACGGCCTCAGCCTGGGAAAGATCGATCCTTCCATTGAGAAATGCACGCTTGGTAAATTCTCCCGGCTCGGCAATAATGGCTCCGTTTTTCAACACAGCTTCCAGTACCTTTTTCATGGCTAAAACGCCGCCGTGGCAGTCGATTTCTATGGTATCTTCTCCTGTGTATGTCCGTGGTCCGCGCATGGCCATGACCAGCACTTCGTCTACCATTTCTTCGTTATCATAAATATATCCATAATGGATGGTGTGGCTTGGGACGTTTTTCAGAGATTTTTTTCCACCCTTGGAACGGTATACTCCGGATGCGATCTCAAAAGCCTCCGGGCCACTGATCCTGACGATCCCGATTCCCGATGCGCTCATGGCTGTGGAAATCGCAGCAATCGTTGTCTCTTCCATTTTTCACTCTCCTTTGTCAAACGGATAAAAGCATCCGCTATATCACACTGCAGCTGATCGCTGCCATGCCGTTTATCCTGGTCCAGCGGATAAAAGCATCCGGTTAAACGCAAAAATGTTACTCCGGAAAAGCTTTTTACACGCAAAAAACACGTGTTATTCACGCTTTCACCTAGAATAACATCTTCTGTCAGTTTCCATATTTATAATGCTAGAGCGTGTTTGAAAAAGGCTTTCTGCAAGATGTGCGTCACAATTTGT
>OLVZ01001382.1_pt1 | contig 20846 bp, 24 predicted proteins | sample 1673341 | NCBI WGS metagenome assembly OLVZ01 (sample SAMEA3178944, study PRJEB25190) | human gut metagenome | biome: human gut; feature: human-associated habitat; material: faeces | place: Austria | collected 2013 | reverse complement strand
AACGCAGCATGGGCGGAAATCTGCCCGTCAAAACCGATACGTGTTCGACTCTCGTCAGCTTAATCAGTTTATTTTACTCTTTTCAGTGTTTTAAGTCAACAAAAAGTGCGCATTCCGTTATACGGCAGCACTTGCGCGCATATTGACGCAAAAAATCCCGCCCTGTCGGGCGGGATTTTTCGTGGTTTATAATTACTGTCTTGCTTCGATGTACTCAATGATCTTGCCGACGGTGGCCAGCTCTGCTGCGTCCTCATCGGGGATCTGCACGCCGAACTCGTCCTCAACGGACATGATCAGCTCGACAACGTCAAGCGAATCCGCGCCGAGGTCATCAACGATATTGGTGTCAGCGTTAATGCTGTCGGCGGATACTTCAAACTGCTGTGCAAGAATCTGCTGAATCTTTTCAAGTATCATTTTAGTTCCTCCAATATACGGATTTTACGCCCATTCGCGGCTCTGCGGCTTGTTGCCGTTGTTCTGCGGCCGATCATAGGACACGACGACGCGGCGGTTAGGCTCCGTTCCGGTCGAGCTGGTGGTAACGCCCTCGTAATCCTGAAGGGCGGCGTGGATAATGTGACGCTCGTAGCTGTTCATCGGCTCAAGTGCCATGCTGCGCTTATACTTTATGACCTTTGCAGCCATCTTCTCGGCAAGACGTACAAGCGATTCCTCGCGCTTTGCGCGATAGCTCTCCGCGTCAACGCAGATGTGCATGTGCTTGTCGCTTCCGCGATTGATGACGTAGTTGGTCAGGTGCTGGATGGCGTCGAGAGTCTCGCCCCTGCGGCCTATGACCGCGCCCATGTTTGCGCCGGAGAGGTTAACGGCAATGCTCTTGCCGTCGCGGCGGCTGATCTCTATATTCGCCTTGACTCCCATGCGCTCAAGAAGTCCTGTGAGGAAAGCTCTGATATCGGCAAACTCGCCGTCATCGGCAGGCTTTTCGGCCGCCTTCACGGGAGCTTCGGCCTCAACGGGAGCCGGCTCGGCTTCGACTTCGGGCTCATCCGGAGCTTCATACTCGACACGCACGACTGCGGGCGAAGCGCCTATGCCCAGGAAGCCGGATTTTGCACGCTCAACGACTGTTACTGAAACATCGTCGCGCTCAAGTCCGAGTTCCTTCAGGGCTGCGGCGATGGCTTCATCCTCGGTGCGGCCTGTGGTTTCCAAAGACTTTATCATGTTTCACTATTCTCCTGTGACTGTTCAGGCTCGCCCTCGGTCTGCGCTGCGGTCTCCTCGACCGGCTCATTAACCTCCTCTGCCGCCGCCATTTCGTCGGCATAACGGCTGGGATCGTAAGCTCTGCCTCTTGCGTAGCGGCGCTTGCCGACCTGAGAGGGATTTTCGGGCTTTTCTATGCCAAGCTTTTCGCGGCGCGCCTCGCGCTCCGCTCTTTCGCTTGCGGCGATGCGCTCTGCATCGGCCTGCTTCTGCTGAGCCTGCATTTTCTTTTTGCTGGTGTTGTTATTGCGGGTCGTTGCACCCTCCACCTTGAGCTGCTCGTGCTCCTCATGGCGGCGTGCACGCTCGGCCTCTTTCTCCTTCTGTGCTGCGATGCGCTCTGCATCCTCGATATCGAGCTTACGCTTGTAGTGCTTTGTGAGCACAAGGTCACGCACGATACCGAAGCAGCTGTTGGCAATCCAGTAAACGCCGAGAGCCGCAGGCATGATGAAGCAGATCCAGATGGACATAATGGGCATCATGAGGTTCATGGTCTTCATGCTCATTTGAGCCTGTCCTGCCTGGGGAGGGTTGGTCGCCTGGCTGATCTTCATCGACGCCCAGGAAAGGAACGCCGCAATGATCGGGATCAGGAACAGGCCGATGGTCGCAAGGATATCGGCGCTTGAAAAATCAAAGTTCCAGATCTTCCAATCGGGGATCGAGCCGAGGTTCATACCGAGAAAGCTGTAGTCAATGTTCAGCAGCTTTCCGTCAAAGTTGCCGAGTGCGTTTGTAACTGCGTCCCAGTTCTTATGGATCGCGTCGGCAACGCCGATCTGGTCATAGGTGCCCTGCTTGGAGGCGACAAAGCCTGCATTCTGGGTCGCCCAGTCGGTGAGCTTTTTGATGCTCTCATCGCCCAGGCCCATCATGCTGCCGAGAGGCTGACGGATGACGCTGTAAAGTGCAATGAGTATGGGGAACGGGATCAGCGACCACAGGCAGCCGGAGGTGGGGCTTGCGCCCTGCTCCTTATAAAGCTTCATGACTTCCTGCTGATACTTCTGCTGATTGCCCCTATGCTTTTTCTCCAGCTCCTTGAGCTGAGGCTGGATTCGGGTGGTCTTCATCATGCCCTTTTTGCTCTTTGCCATGAACGGCAGCAGGATCAGGTTGACCACAAGAGCAAAGAGGATAATGGCAAGGCCGTAGCTGTCGGTCCAGTTATAAAGGATCTCCAGCAGTCTGGCAAACGGCCAGACTATAATATCCCATAGTGACATAAGTTTCTCCTTGTATTCCGATCCTCGTCAGGGAACGGGATCGAAGAAATCGTGTTCGCCGAAGTGAAAAGGATGACACTTCGACAGCCGTTTAAGGGCGAGCCAGCCGCCCTTCAAAGCCCCGTATTTCTCGATAGCTTCAACGGCATACTGTGAGCAGGTCGGAATAAACCTACACCTCGGCGGAAACGCCGGGGAGACGTATTTCTGATATATGCGGATAAGCGCGAGAAGAAGCTTTTTCATTGCTCATCGCCTCTTAAAATATCAAGCTCGGCGCAGGCATGCAAAAAGGCATTTTCCATTTTGGAATACTCCGCCTCTACGCAGCGGCTGCGCGCAACGATGACGATATCGACATTTGTTTTGAGCTTGTCCGAATTAAGTCTGTATATCTCTCGAAGTCTCCGGCGGATGCGGTTGCGCACGACTGCCTTGCCCAGCTTTGTGGACACGGTATAGCCAACGCGGCGCGCTCCATGGTGATTTTTCAGAGCATACACGACCATATAGGGCGTAACGGCGGTTTTGCCTTTGTTATAAAGCCGTTTAAACTCATAATTCTTTTTCAGAGTTGACCTGAAATCCAATTATTCCACCCTTGCTTTCCGTTTTTCTCAGCAAACACGTTAAGGGCAGCACGGGTTAGACTTCCGTCAGCTTAGCTGCCCTAAAAAATTTATTTGCTTTTCCTGCTCGGAGCTGCCAAATCAGGCGCTCAGCTTTGCTCTGCCCTTTGCTCTGCGGCGAGCGAGGACCTTGCGGCCGTTTGCGGTAGCCATTCTTTTGCGGAAGCCGTGCTCTTTCTTGCGCTGACGCTTCTTGGGCTGGTAAGTACGCAGCATGTTTTGTGCACTCCTTTCAGAATAATACTCAACATCGGGCAAAGCCCGAAGTAGTTGACAAAGTAATAAACTTCCGATGCTCACAAGCATCGGAAGTTTATTATATACGATACTCTTTTACCGTGTCAAGGTTTTTTTAGGCCGCTCGGCTGTTTTTCAGTGCCTTGCTGACCACGATAAGCAAAACGGCAACAACAGCCGCGGATGCCGTTACTGCTATAACGGCAGTCCAGTTTGCCGCCGCAAGACCGGTAATGTCAAATTCGCCGCTCTCGGCACTCTGCAGATGCGAGAACACTTCAACAACGTCATATACCACGGCAGCGGCGGCAACAAGTCCCGCGACTATGCTCATGGCAGGTGCATGTACGCCGGAATTTGCGCGAACCAGCCGGCGAAGCTTTTCCTCTCTGAAATCTATGACAGAACCTATATACGCCGCAGATACAGCCAAAATTATGGCCTCCGGAAGCATATAGGTCGCATTATATATGAACGAATAGGAAAGTGCCGCCTGCGTAGGGATGGACAATCCTGCCCAAACCGTTGCACCGGAAATCACATGGCAGGCATAACGGAGGACGGATACAAAAACACAGCCAAGGGTCAGAGCCGCTGCCTGACTTTTAATAGCATTTCTGAAAATGCCCGCAAAGCCGACTACCGTAAACGCAACTATGTAGTCGAGCAATATGACTGCGACAACACTCTGCCAAGTTGTAACATAGGAAAGCGAATTAAGACCCAAAAGCTGCTGGATGACGGCATAAACGAATGCCGAACCGAGTCCCCAGCCCATTCCTCTGCGATAAGCGATTATCGCTATCGGAAGCATCGACGCTATCGTTATCGAACCGCCATAGGGAAGCTCTGCAAGCTTTACCATGCTCAGCACGGTGGCAAGCGCTATCATGATAGCGCACTCCACAAGTGGGAGCGTTCTGTTCTTTGTCATTTTCTATTCCTCCTAAAACATAAAAAACCGCACTGCAAAAGCAATGCGGTCATAGGAAAACGATTGATATAATAATTTTCGTTTCCTACGCCGGCATTACCCGGATCAGGTTCGAGGGTCTCGGAAATTCGATTCTTTCCGTCTCAGCCGAGAAAACTCAGCACCCCTTTTGCAATGACATATTAATATTTTTGCTGCATTTTGTCAAGACCTGCTTACATAGTCGGCAAAGAACTTCTGCTTCGGCAGCCAGGACAGCAGCGGAAGGCCGGCAATGAACATTACAGCGGCTTCGCCGAGAGCTACCTCGCCGGCAAAGACGGCAAATGCGCCGAAGTTTTTGATCGGATTGAGCCCTGCTACGACGACCGTGAGCATCGCGCCGACTATAAGTCCGTTCCAGATAACCGGCATAAGGCAGGCAAGCGCCTTTTTATTGTGCTTTCCGCACCACGATATGCACAGGCATGCTATAAGCGTTGCAAGCGAGCCGAAGATGATATCCGGCAGTCCTGCCGCGCTTGCAATGTTTGCGATAGCACATCCGAAAAACAGTCCCCATGTCGTGCTCGGCATGAAAAACGGAAGTATGCACAGCACCTCGGATATTCTGCACTGCACGGGGCCGTAGCTTATCGGCGCAAGCACCATCGTGAGCACTGCATACAGCGCGCCGATAGCGGCGGCGGTCACTATGTTTCTTGTAGTTTTATTCATTGCTGCCTCCATTGAGCGAAAATACGCAGCCGCAGTATTCCTGACGGTACAGCCCGTATTTTTCGGACAAGATAATTGATCTGTGGTTTCCCTCGCGTTTTTTAAATTCCGAGGGCAGCCATCTGACATCGTACTTTTTTTCGGCCTCGCGGCCGATGGCGTTTATGACGACCGCATCCTTGCGCGAGGACACGGTGAGCGTTGTGCAGAACCAGTCAAAGCCGCGCTCGGCGGCGATGCGCGCGGTCTCTTCGAGGCGTATCTTAAAGCACTCGAGGCATCTTTTGCCCTCCTCAGGCTCGTTTTCAAGCCCCTTTATGCGCGAAAAATAGTCCTCACTGCGCCACGGCAGTGTCAAAAGCCCTGCGCAAATCCCGTCCTCGGCAAGGCAGGATATAAGCTGCTTTTGGGTGGCAAGACGCTTTTCGAACTCTTCCTCCGGCCAGAGATTCGGGTTATACCACAAAACCGTTACATCAAAATGCTGCGAAAGCAGCTCGATCACCGAGCTTGAGCAAGGTCCGCAGCAGCTGTGCAGCAGTATGCTCGGCTTGGTGTCTCCGAAGCCGGCGACAATCTTATCATATTTTCTGAAAAAGTTTTCTCTGTTCATAACGCTCCTCTTTCAAAAACGTTTTACATTATATATACGCACATTTTACCTGTCAACCGTTATCACTCTTGTTTTCGCCGCATTTTTCATGTATGATTGTATTTGGTTAGGATGCCGATACAGTAATAGAAGAAATAGGAGGAAAACAATGAGAAAGCAAAACCATTTCCGGCGCTTTGCCGCCGCGCTGCTTACCATTATAATGATAAGCACGCTGTGCAGCCCTGCGCTGGCCGCTCGGGATGATGCCGATAAGGGCATAGATCTTAAGATCGCCGTCATGAGCGACACGCACTACCTGTCCCCGAACATGATAAAGGACACCTCAGACTACACCGATGCACTCAACAGCGACAGAAAGCTGCTCACGGAAAGCAGCGAGATAAACCTCAAGCTGCTCGATGCCGTGCGTGAGGACAAGCCAGACATTCTGCTTATTTCGGGTGACCTCACGAAGGACGGCGAGCTTGAAGGCCACAAGGAGTTCTCTGCTCGCCTGCAGCAGGTTCAGAAGGACGTTCCGGGCATGAAGGTGTATGTCATAAACGGCAACCATGACATCCGCAACGAAAACGCAAAAAACTTCAACACTCCCGACGGTAAGGCAGTTCCGGCAACGCGCACTCAGCCCGAGGACTTTGCATCCGTCTATGACTTCGTGTATTCCGACAGTAGCATAGTTGCGCGCTACACTCCGCCCCAGGGCAAGGAATCGGGTCAGCTTTCATACGTTGCAGAGCCTTGCAAGGGTGTAACGCTTATCGCGCTCGACACCTGCTGCTACAGCGCCGACAACACGTCGGATAACGACAATGAGCACGAAACACGCGGCGAAATGAGTCCCGAGCTCGTTGCATGGGCAACCGAGCAGATAAAAGCAGCCAAGGCAAAAGGAAATCACGTCATCGGTCTTTCGCACCACGGCTTTGTTCCGCATTTCTCCATGGAGCCGGACATTCTCAAGATGTATCTTGTTAAGGATTACGGCACCATTGCCGCCCAGCTTGCCGATGCCGGACTTGAAATGATCTTCACCGGCCATATGCACGCAAACGACATCGCCGTAATGACGACCAAGAGCGGAAGCACTCTTTACGATGTTGAGACCGGCTCAAACCTCACCTACCCCTCGCCCATGCGCTTTGTTCAGCTGCGTGAGGTCTCCGGAAGTCTCGTTGCCGCCGTGAACACGCTCAATCACATCGGCCCCGTAAGCTACTACAACGCCGTTTCCGGCAAGTACGAGACCATCGCCGACGTGACCGAATACGGCAGAGAGCGCGGCTTCACCGCCGATATGCTCAATACCGTTGCCGGAAGCTTCGTCGGCAGTTTCCTGAACAAATTCGTCCCCGTTGAAAACAGCGTTTCAACATGGATAAACGGCCGCATAATAGCAAATTTGCAGAGCATCATCACAGAGGGCGTCAATATCCCCGTTACGGACACCAAGACACTGCTCGACGCCGTAAACTACATCTATCAGAGCCACCTCGGCGGCGAGGATGACGGCGATTACCCCGATTGGGTGCAGGCCGGTCTTAACAAGATAAAAAGCGGCGAGATACTTGACCAGCTGCTCTCGATCATCAAAAAGCACGCTTTCGGTGATGCGGCAAGCTCCGTGAAGTTCGACAACATCTTTACCAAGGCCGTCAAAGCCAAGATCAATGACTATATCTACAAAATTGCCGACTCCATGGGCAACGACACAAATTTCACCGATGACAATGACGCGCTCATCGTTCTCGACGGCAAGCTCGATATACGTCCTGTGATCATCACCACCGGCACTGTGCCCGTCAGTGCGCCGGCCATCGTCGAAAACGGTGTATGCACCGTTTTCCCGACAAGCAACATGATGCGCACGATCGGCGCAAGCGGCAAAACCGTTATTATCGACGCATCCGTTACCGGTGCGGACACCGTAAACGTTTGGGAGCGCGGAGTTTCGGCGCTTTCGGCGGCAAGCTCCGTTCGCTTTACCACCGCAAACGGCAGCGCGGAGTTTGAATCCTCCGTGCTCACCTCGGGCGGCGACGTGAGCGTTTCGGTCGGCACCGCTCAGCCGAACGCAGTGCAGAAACGCGCTCTCGGAGAAAAGCTTGACAGTGCGCAGCTCTTCCTTGTCTCCGCCGCAGCAGGCGGCAGGAGCATTAATGCTCAGTGCTCGCTCGGAGTTCCCGTAAAAACCGACGGCTGCGTCGCAGCGGCAATAGCTGATGACGGCACGATAAAGGCGACCGGCAGCAGCGTAAGCGGCAATTGGCTCACCTGCTCGACCGAGACCGGCATCATGACCGCCGTAACGGGCTTCCCGTTTACCGATGTTCCCACAAACGCATGGTACTTCGGCGATGCATATTACGCCTACAACAATGCTCTGTTTGCCGGAACGAGCGCAAACACGTTCTCTCCAAATGTCACCATGACGCGCGGCATGCTCGTGACCGTTTTGTGGCGCATGGAGGGAAGCCCCAAGGCCGCCGCACCCACCTTCTCCGATACACGCGGTATCTGGTGCAGCAGCGCTGTCGGCTGGGCGGCCGCAAACGGCATCGTAAACGGCTTTGACAAGGACACCTTTGCTCCCAACGCCACCGTCACGCGCGAGCAGATGGCAGCGATACTCTATCGCTATGCGGCATTTAAGGGCATCGACGTATCGGCAGCAGCCGACCTCGGCAGCTTTGCGGACTTCGAAAGCGTCTCGGCCTATGCGCGCACTGCCATAGCCTGGGCATCGGCAGAGGGCATAATAAACGGCACGACCGACGGCCGGCTCATGCCCAGCAGCGGCGCAACACGCGCTCAGGTGGCCGCAATTCTCCACCGCTATATCGAAAACTGCATATTCTGATTTCAAAACGACAAAAGCAGCTGCCCTCCGCGCAGGAGGCAGCTGCTCTTGTTTTTTTATATTCATTTTTACGTCACATCGGCGAGTGGATCCACATATACATCAGCACGGCAGTCAATACCGCGACCGCAGCAAGCAGCCCTGCGCCGAGCGCCCTGTGCTTTTTCGCAAATGCCGCGACCGCAAAGCCGATAAGCGCAGCATAAACAACTGCCAATATCATCGTAAAGCTCATGCGCTTCTCCCTTCGGGTATATATCGCTGAAAGTATATCATGCAAATGTGAACAAATCTACACGCAAAAACCGCCCGTGAGGTATCCTCACGGGCGGTGCTTGTTTATTATTCGTTTTACGACAGCAGGACGGAGTCGGTCTCCTCCTGAACGCCGGCCTTTTCGGCAAAGCGTTCGAGAAGATCAGCCTTGGTCAGGCGGCTTTTTTCCTCGCCGGATATATCGAGGACTATTTTGCCCCTGTCCATCATGATAAGGCGGTTGCCATGGCGGATGGCGTCGGTCATGTTATGGGTTATCATGAGCGCCGTCAGCTTATTGTCGCTTATGATCTTATCGGAAAGCTCAAGAACCTTTTTGGCCGTTCCGGGGTCGAGAGCCGCAGTGTGCTCGTCCAGAAGCAGCAGCTTCGGGGTCTGAAGCGAAGCCATGAGCAGCGTCAGCGCCTGGCGCTGGCCGCCGGAGAGCAGACCGACCTTGGCGGTGAGTCTGTCCTCAAGGCCGAGGCCGAGGGTCGCGAGCTTTGCGCGGTAGATCTCGCGCTCGGCAGCGGTGACGCCCCACTTGAGGCCGCGCTTTTTGCCGCGGCGATAGGCCAAAGCGAGGTTTTCCTCGATCTGCATGTTGGGCGCGGTGCCCATCATGGGATCCTGGAAAACGCGGCCGATGTACTTTGCCCTTTTGTACTCGGGCATGCCGGTGACGTCCTCGCCGTCGATGAGTATAGAGCCTGAATCGACCGGCCACACGCCTGCAACGGCGTTAAGAAGCGTCGATTTGCCTGCGCCGTTGCCGCCGATAACGGTGACGAAGTCGCCGTCGTTGAGGCTGAGGCTGAGGTCTGTCAGCGCGCGCTTTTCGTTTATCGTTCCGGGGTTAAAGGTCTTTGAAACATTCTTTATCTCCAGCATTATGCATCGCTCCTTTCGCTTATTGCCCTCTTCTTAGAGCGTGAAAACGAGCTTTTCGACTGTGCCTTGAGCTGTGGTATCGCAAGGAAGGCGGCAACAATGATGGCCGTGAACAGCTTAAGATCGTTCGGGTCAAGCTTCAGCCAGAGGATGACAACCATGACCGCGTAGTAGACAACGCCGCCGAAGATGATAAAGCAGAGCTTTACGGCAAAGTTGCAGCCCTTGCTGAAGATAGCGTCGCACAGGATCTCGCCGATGACGATCGCAGCAAGGCCGATGACGATGGCGCCGCGGCCCATGCTGACGTCGGCGGTGCCCTGGAACTGGGTCATAAGGCCGCCTGCGAGGGCGACTATGCCGTTTGAGATGCCGAGTCCGATGACCTTCATCGTGCCGATATGGATGCCCTGTGCACGGCTCATTGCCGGGTTGTTGCCGGTTGCGCGCAGTGCGCTGCCCTGCTCGGTGCCGAAGTACCAGTAGGAAAGAGCAACGATTATCGCCGTAAGGACGAGGCCGACCAATATCGCCTGCGGAATATGCAGCGAGGAGACGAGAAATCCGTTTCCGTTCTCCCAGAACATGCCGAACTTCTGCACGCTGGCTGTCTGATTGGCCTTTGTCATGATGCGCAGGTTGATCGAGTACAGCGCAAACTGCGTGAGTATACCGGCAAGGATCGCAGGAATGCCGAGCTTTGTGTGAAGAAAGCCCGTGCACAGACCCGTGAGCACGCCGACAACTATGGCAATCAGCAGCGCCGCCCAGGCAGGCATACCGGCAAGCAGGAGCATTACCGTGACCGCGCCGCCGGTTGCGAACGAACCGTCAACGGTCATATCGGGTATATCCAGCAGACGGAAGGTTATGAACACGCCCAGCGCCATAAGTCCCCATATTATGCCCTGCGCAACGGCAGCAGGCATTCTTGATATAAGGTTCGTCACGCTCAGGGCGGACAGATAAACGGACATCGTCATTTTTCAGACCTCATTTCGGTTGGTTAGTTAACAGTTATAATTAATTAGCCGATAGCGGTGTAATCGGAGGGAACCGTGATGCCAAGCTGCTCGCAGATATCTGCGTTGTACTTCTTTACGGGGTTCTGGTAGTACTCGATGGGCATGGTGGAGATATCGCTCTCACCGGTGAGGATCTTTGCAGCCATCTTGCCGGTGGTAACGCCGAGCTGGTAGTAGTCGATAGAGAGGGTCGCGATGCCGCAGCCGGAAGCAATGCCTTCCTCGCCGGCGATGATGGGGGTCTTCTTGGGCAGAGCAACGTTGCTTATTGCCTCGGCGCAGGAAGCGGCGGTATTATCGGTGGGGATGTAAAGTGCGTCGCACTCATCGCATGCGGTCGCGGTTACGGTTGCGACGTCGTTGGAGTCTGCGAAGGTGTAGACCTTAACGGTAATGCCCTTGTCCTCAAGAGCTGCCTTGACTACATCTGCCTGGTATACGGAGTTTGCTTCAGCCGAACAGTAGAGGATACCGACGGTCTTTGCATCGGGGAGAAGCTCGGAGAACATTGCAGCCTGCTGATCCAGAGGGGCGAGATCGGAGGTACCGGATACGTTGCCGCCGACGGTACCGCTGAAGTTTTTAATGTCAAGAGCGACGCCGTACTCTGTAACTGCGGTGCCGAGGATGGGAATTGACTGGGTAGCTGCGGTTGCGGCCTGAAGTGCCGGAGTTGCGTTTGCAAGGATGAGATCAACGCCGTCGGAAACGAAGCCGTTGCAGATGGTGCCGCAGGTCGGGATATCGTTTGCGGCGTTCTGCTCAACAAACTCGACCTTGTCGCCGAGCTCCTCCTTCAGAGCATCCTTAAAGCCCTGGGTCGCCGCATCGAGTGCCTGGTGCTGCACCAGCTGGCATATGCCGACGGTGTAGGTATCCTTGGCGGTATCGCCGCCACCGTTATCCGAGCCGCATGCCGCAACGCTCAGACACATTGCAGCAGCCATTACCAAAGCTGTGATCTTCTTTTTCATAACGTTTTTTCTCCTTTTTGATTTAACGTGCTGAATTTTTAATTAAAAAAACAGGGTGTCGCCGAGCCGGCAACACCCTGAGATTTCCTGCATCAGAAAACCGTACAAGGACATTCGCACCGGTCGGTCGAATTGAGAGCAGCAAAATATCGGCCTGCATAGCAGACCTTAGTAAAGCTGAAATAGGAGGACGCGGACATTTCGCGTCTGCCGGTGCTTATCATATTGCGTGCTTTGCAGATGCTCATTGCCGTATCTCCTTTCTCAAGTTCACCCGGTGGAACCCACCGTGTTTTCATGCTGCAATAATAGCGCTTTAAATGGCAAAAGTCAACCGGCAAATATAACAAAAGCCGCTTAAATTATCCGGCAAAAAACTACATCCGGCACAAATTGTGCCGGATGTACGGGTTTTTGCTGATTTTACTGAGCGCGATAGATAAAGGTTACCGCCTGAGCACGGGTGCAGGTCGCGTTCGGGCTGAACGTAGTCGCTGTGGTTCCGTTGGTTATGCCCTTGGAAACCGCCCATGCGACGGCCTCTGCGCACCATGCGTTTGCCGGAACATCGGTAAACTGAAGCTTCAGGTTCGACGCATCGTCACCGGATGCTCTGTAAAGGAACACAACGATCTGCGCACGGGTGCATACGGCGTTGGGGCTGAAGGTAGTATCCGTCGTGCCCTTGGTGATGCCGTTTTCTACGGCCCACATTATTGCCTTTTCTGATTTTTGTCAGTTAGCATATGCTAACTACGAGATATACTTGTCTGCGTCCATACGCTTTCGAGTGGGGGGTATCGGCGTATTTCCGCGCTTAGTTAGCGCATGCTAACTAAGGCTCAAAAAATTTTGCATTTGAGTTATCAGCTGCTAACTGGCTTGCAAAAAAATTTGAATCCCTATCAAGTTTGTATGCATTATAACCGATTGTACGTCCCTTTGCAAGAGGTAATGTACAAAAAATCTTTTTCGAAAAAATTTTTAATTGGGGCTTGACAAGATGAAATACGGTGCTATAATGCAAGCATCAAACCTGTGACGAAGAGTAGTAGTTCCGGGAAGCCGTTGTTAAGAGAATCGTGGGTGGTGAGATCACGGTCGTCGGTGCGGAATGAATGGACTTCGGAGGGCGGCTTGAAAAAGCGTTTGCTTGAGTAGATGCCGACGGGATCCCTCCCGTTATCAATCGGGATGCGTATGATGGTACGCATAAGCGAGCGGACGAATTTTTCGTCAATTTGGGTGGTATCGCAGGAGCGCAGCTCTTGTCCCATTGTTGGGATAGGAGGCTGCTTTTTTTGTTTTTAAAGCAAGCTCCCCTCCATCTGCACCCAAGCTACAAAAACATTTTTGGAGGAAAAAACAATGAAAAACAGCATCATCAAGAAGGCACTCGCGCTCGTTTGCGCACTGGCAATAGTATTCACCCTCTGCGCATGCAGCAGCAATGGCGGCGACAACGGAAGCGGCGACAGCGCAAAGGTCTACAAGGTCGGCATATGCAACTATGTTGACGACGCTTCCCTCAACCAGATCGTTGAAAACATCCAGGCTCAGCTCAAGGCCATCGGCGAGGAAAAGGGCGTGACCTTCGAGGTAAGCTACGATAACTGCAACGCGGACGCGACCGTTATGGAGCAGATCATCTCCAACTTCATCGCAGACGACGTTGACCTCATGATCGGCGTTGCAACTCCCGTTGCGATGCGCATGCAGGCGCTGACCGAGGATAACGAGATCCCCGTTGTGTTCTCCGCAGTTTCCGACCCCGTGGGTGCAGAGCTTGTTGAAAGTCTCGATAAGCCGGGCGCAAACGTCACCGGCACCAGCGACTACCTCGACGCAGACGCAATCATGAACCTTATCTTCGCAAACGACCCCGACGCAAAGAAGATCGGCCTGCTGTATGACGTCGGCCAGGACTCCTCGGCAGCATCCATCGAAGCAGCAAAGAAATACCTCACCGACAAGGGCATTGAGATCGTTGAGCACACCGGCTCCACCGCAGACGAGGTCATGCTCGCAGCTCAGGCAATGGTAGCAGACGGCGTTGACGCAGTTTTCACCCCGACCGATAACTCCATCATGAAGGCAGAGCTTGCAATTTACGAAACCCTCGCAAAGGCCGGCATCCCCCACTACACCGGCGCAGACTCCTTCGCACTCAACGGCGCATTCCTCGGCTACGGCGTCGACTATGCAAACCTCGGCGTTGAGACCGCAAACATGGTAGCAGACATCCTCATTAACGGCGCAGACCCTGCAACTCTGGCAGTCAAGACCTTCGATAACGGCACCGCAACCATCAACACCGAAATCTGCACCGAGCTCGGCTACGACTACGACACCGTTGCAGCGGCATTCGAGCCCTACTGCACCAAGATAAACACCATCACCACTGCCGAGAGCTTCAGCGACGTTCAGCAGTAAATAGAAACACCATCGCACACAGCATATAAGAAAGAGGAAACGTTATGGATATTGCAACGATACTGAGCCTTGGGCAGACGGCGCTTGAGCTGGGTCTTATCTGCTCGCTGACAGTGCTTGCACTGTATTTGAGCTACAGCATGCTCAACGTGTGCGACCTGTCCACCGACGGCTGCTTTACCCTCGGTGCCGCGGTCGGCGCGATCGTAGTCATCTCGGGGCATCCGTATCTTGCGATACCTGCCGCGATGGCCGCCGGCATATGCTCGGGCTTTGTCACCGCCATATTGCAGACCAAGCTCGGCGTTGACAGCCTGCTTGCCGGCATCATCGTAAACACCGGACTTTATTCCATAAACATCGCGATCATGGGCGGCTCGTCGCTGCTTAACATGAACAAGGTCGATACCGTGTTCTCGCTGATGAAGGACCTTCTCAAGGGAACGGTTTTCGCAAAGCAGTACAAGCTTGCAGTCGCGCTGATCGCTGTCATCGTGATACTCGTTCTGCTCACCGCGTTTCTCAAAACGCGCCTCGGCCTTGCCATCCGCGCAACGGGCAACAATCCCGACATGGTCCGCTCATCGTCAATAAACACCGCTTTCACGACCATCGTCGGTCTGTGCATAGCAGGCTCGTTCACGGCCCTGTCGGGCTGTCTGCTGGCGCAGTCTCAGAAGGCAGTTGATATAAATATCGGCACCGGCATGGTGACCATCGCGCTGGCTTCCCTGCTCATCGGCGGCGTTATCATGGGTAAGGGCGGAATATTCACGCGTGCAGTCGGCGTTGTGCTCGGCTCCGTTTTGTTCCGACTTGTCTACACCATCGCGCTGCGCTTCGATATGCCGGCATTCATGCTCAAGCTCATCTCCTCGATTATCGTCGTACTTGCCATCTCCATCCCCTATCTCAAAAAGCAGATGCCGATGATAAAGCGGCGTATGGGAATAAAGACTCAGAAAGGCGGTGTGTAACATGCTGAAGCTCAATAATATCAGCAAGACCTTCAATCCCGGAACGGTCAACGAAAAAACCGCCCTGAGCGGACTTACCCTCGACGTCCACGACGGCGACTTCATCACCATAATCGGCGCAAACGGCGCAGGAAAATCAACGCTCTTTAACGCCATCGCCGGCAGCTTTTACACCGACAGCGGCAGCATCGAGCTTGCCGGGCGCGATATTACCTTCATGCCCGAGCACAAGCGCGCTCGCATGATCGGCCGTCTGTTTCAGGACCCCATGCGCGGCAGCGCACCGGGTATGAGCATCGAGGAAAACCTCGCAATGGCAGCAAAAAGCGGCGGCTGGTTCTCACACATAACAAAGGCCGACCGTGCAATGTTCCGCGAAAAGCTTGCACTTCTGGATATGGGACTTGAGGACAGACTCACGCAGCCTGTCGGACTGCTCTCCGGCGGCCAGCGCCAGGCGCTCACGCTGCTCATGGCGACCGTTGTTCCGCCGAAGCTTCTGCTTCTTGACGAGCATACGGCGGCTCTCGACCCCGGAACGGCTGAAAAGGTTCTGGAGCTTACAAAGAGCATCGTGGCCAAAGACAACATCACGTGCATGATGATCACCCACAACATGCAGTCGGCTCTCGATCTCGGCAACCGCACGCTGATGATGGATAAGGGCAATGTCATCATGGACGTTTCGGGCGCAGAGCGCGACGGCATGACCGTGCAGGACTTCCTCGACCGTTTCAAGGCAGGCTCCGGCAAGGCGCTGGATAACGACCGCATGCTTTTAAGCTGAGTATAAAATACACAAAACCCGGACGATCGGTCGATCGTCCGGGTTTTTGCCGTCTATTTATCCGTTCTGCCGAGGATATAGTCGACGCTGACGTTGTAAAAGTCGGCAAGCTTTATGAGTGCGGCGCTGGGTATGTCAAGCTCGCCGCTTTCATAGCGTGAATATGTCGTTTGGCTCACGTTGAGCATTTCGGCCAGCTCACGTTGCTTAAGATCTTTGTCCTCGCGCATATCGCGCAGTCGTTTGTACATCACGGCTCATCCACCCTGCCGAGGATATAGTCCACGCTTACATTATAAAAGTCTGCAAGAGCGCACAAAACCTGCGGCGGAACCATGCGCTGCCCGCTCTCGTAATAGGCGTATGTCCGCTGCGGAACGTTTATTGCTTCCCCCACCTGTTTCTGTGTGAGGTCTGCATCTTCTCTCAAATCCCGAATACGCTGATATTTTTGCATTATTATCACCGATTCAAGTATAGATTGAACAAATTGGTCTATTGATATTTTGAACATTTTGTTCTAAACTATACTCGGGAGGTGATATTATGCCGGATTTTGAAGAGATGTACTACACGCTCATGCGCGCATCCGAGGAGGCGCTGCGGATAATGATCGAGGCTCAGAAAAAGTGCGAGGATATGTATATCTCACAAGAAGAAATCGAATAGAAAAAGGCGGCCAAAAGACCGCCTTTAAACGTATTTTGCAGGTATGTATTTATGCGAGCTTCACTTTTGCCGCGCGCTTTTTGCCATACATGATGATGCCGACGAGGTAAGCAGCAGCGCAGACAGTGCCGATAACGTAAGCCGCAGTCCAAGGCAGATTGAAGCCGATAGCCGCGTTCATTATGTAGGTGATGGTGACAAATGCGTAGAACGCACCGGGGATGAGAGGCATCCAAACCCATTTGCTCTTGCCGTTTTCAAACATCCAAACGGAGATGCAGACGAATGCGAACAGTGCAAGAGTCTGGTTTGCCCACGCGAAGTAGCGCCACAGGACGGCGAAGTCGATTTGCAGAATGACGAAGCCTACGATGAACAGCGGAACGGAGATGGCCAGCCGCTTGAGGATCGGCCGCTGGTCGAGGCGCATGAAATCGGCTACGATCAGCCGGGCCGACCGGAAGGCCGTGTCGCCCGAAGTGATCGCGCAGGCCACGACTCCGAAAATCACGAACCCGGCCAGCACCTCGCCCAGCGTGTCGCGGGCGATCGCGTCGACCATCACGGCCGCCTGTCCGCCGTACTCGGCGATCGCGGCGTTCAGCCCTCCGACGCCGTTCCAGAACGCCATGGCGACAGCGGCCCAGATCAGGGCGATGATGCTCTCGGAGATCATGGCGCCGTAAAACACGGGCCGGGCCTGACGCTCGGAGCCAAGACAGCGGGCCATCAGCGGCGACTGCGTGGCGTGAAAGCCCGAAATGGCTCCGCACGCGATGGTGATGAAGAGCGTCGGGACGATCGGCACGGAGTGCGGGTCGAGCTGTGCGTTGGCCAGCGTCGTCAGTTCGGGGATCCGGTAGGGGCCGAAGAGCAGCACGCCCAGCAGTGCGAGCGCCATGAGGATGAGGGCCACGCCGAAGATCGGATAAATCTTGCCGATGATCTTGTCGATGGGCAGCAGTGTGGCGACGAAGTAGTAGGCCAAAATCAGCCAGACCCACACCGTGTGCGGCACCGAAGGCACCATGCCGCTGAGGATGTCGGCGGGACTGAGCAGGAAGACCGCACCGACGAGTACGAGCAGCACGACCGAGAAGAGGCGCATGAATTGCCGCATTCCGGTGCCCAGGTAACGTCCTGCCACTTCGGGGATGCTCAGGCCGTCGTTGCGCACGAGCATGACGCCCGACAGGAAGTCGTGCATCGCACCCATGAAGATGCCGCCCAGCGTGATCCACAGAAAAGCCACGGGACCGAACGCCGCTCCCAGAATCGCGCCGAAGATCGGACCCGTACCGGCGATGTTGAGCAACTGGATCAGAAAGACCCGCCAGCGCGGCATGGGCACGTAGTCTACGCCGTCGAAGAGCGTTTCGCTCGGTACGCTGCGGGCCGGATCGATCGCTGCGACCCGTTCCAGATAGCGGCCGTAGGTGAAATAGGCGATGACGAGCGCCGTGAGGCAGACGAGGAAAGTTAGCATCGGCGATAAAATTTTCTTGCGAAAATAGCGAAAAAATAATAAAAAGTACTATCTTTGCACCCGAATTCAGAAATGAATCGCCGAAATAGCTCAGCGGTAGAGCACTTCACTCGTAATGAAGGGGTCCCGAGTTCAAATCTCGGTTTCGGCTCTGAAAACCAGCATTTTACAGAGATGTGATTGCTGGCTTTTTTGTTTCCGTACGGTGAAAAATAGGGCTGAAAGGGGCTTTTCAAGGCTGTAATTTCCCATAAACTTCCCATTGAACTTCCCATAGAAAAGTCTGGCCACCCTCTGCATCAATTTGATGCAACACAATGACATTCAAAGCGATACTACGCAAAGACGTAATTTATAAAAACAACACCTCCCCTCTCTGCATTCAATTTCTCCACGACGGTCGTAAGAAAACCATCGGTTTAGGTATATCCGTAGCCTGTGCATACTGGAATGCAGAGGCTCAAAAAGTAACGGATGACTGCCCCGACAGGGACAATATCCAGTTTCAGATAACAGCTAAAATCAAGGAGTACAGCAAGAAAATCCAGCGGTTGGAAGCGTTGGATATTCCCGTGAACTTCGAAACGTTGTTCGATGCAAAACCCGCTCGTTCAGTCAGAATTACAATCGAGGACGGTTTCAAAACAGAAATCGAACGGTTGGAATCGCTCGGCAAGATCAACTCGGCCACCAAGCACAAATACGCCCTGCAAGTGCTGGACGGCTACAAACCAACCACTATGGCGTTAGAGGCTATCGACCTCGACTATCTGAAAGGGCTGGAATTGTACCTGCGTCAGCGTGGGAACAAGGACAACAGCATCGCTACACGGTTCGCCATCTTCAAGGCCATCTATAACAAGGCGGTCAAGGAGGGCAAAGTGATGGTGAAGCAAAATCCGTTCACACTGTTTCAAGTGGGTAGCTTATGGGCCAAAACACGCAAACGGGCTATCGACAAGGACGACATCCAACGGTTAATCGACCTCGAAATTGCGGATGGCCATACGACGGAATATCGACGCCTTGCCAAAGATTTATTCCTCTTTTCCTATTTCACAGCGGGCATGAACTTTGGCGATATTGCACGATTGCGTTATAAAGACATCGTAAAAGGTCGTGTGAACTACTCCCGCCATAAGACGCAGAAACTACTGTCTTTTCAACTCGTTCCTATGGCGTTGCAGATTCTCGAAAAGTACGGTGCGGCAGGACACGGAGAAGATTATATCTTCCCTATCCTCAATCGCCATGAACACACCACCCCGCAACAGATTTTCAATCGCCTGCACAAGGTTCTACGGAAAGTCAATCGAGAACTGAAAGTGTTGGGAGAAATGATTGGATTGGAGATGCCCTTAACGACCTACGTTGCCCGTCATACCTACGCCACGGTCTTAAAGCGGTCAGGTGTGAGCGTAGCCTTGATTTCCGAATCGCTGGGGCACTCTGATCTATCCACTACACAGATTTACTTGGATTCGTTCGAAAACAGCCAGATCGACGCAGCCATGGCTCATCTGTTATAGACAGGAAAGAGGACAGACATCGACAAGGGGTCTATATTAAACCCCTATGCCAATGTTTGTCCTCGTTGGTTGTGGATATGTGATTGTACAAGGACAGACTTTGTACGGTGGTATGATTTATAGACCGCTGTACGAAGTTTGTCCTCCCAATCTGTTTCTACGATTGGGTATTATTGGGTAGATAGCGGGGACAGACTTGGGAAAAGGGGTCTATAATTAACCCCTTTTCCCAAGTCTGTCCCTATTTGCATATCACCCATTTCCCCGAGCGGGTTGCACCGACGTGGCGGATAACACCTGCTTTCGTCAGTTTCTGCAAATGATACTTGACACCATCTGGCGTTATGCCTACGGCCTTGGCCAGCGCACGGCGTGAAATTTTGGGATTCTTTCGAATCTCATCCACGATCCTTTCTCGGGTGGTTTTTGGGGTAGCTTCTTGGGCAGTCAATGTCTCGGCAACTACCCCTAAAATAAATTCGATAAAGGGCGTGCATCCCTCCTTGCCGCCGCTTACAGCTATCGCCCTGTAATAGTCCTGCTGGTATTTATAGACGATATTCTCGATGGGCAGGTTTTTGAAGATGGGACGCCAGCGCGAGAGAATCAGTGTCTGCCACAGACGTCCCGTGCGGCCGTTGCCGTCAGCAAAGGGGTGGATGAATTCGAACTCGTAATGAAATACGCAGCTGGCAATCAAAGGGTGCTCCTCGGTGGTACGCAGCCACTCGAAAAGGTCATCGACAAGGTACGGGACACGCTCGGCATCGGGTGCATAATGAATTATCTGGTTGCCTGCGGCCACACCAGCACCACCCCTGCGGAACCGTCCTGCATCGTCGATCAAGCCTGCCTCCATCGTGGCATGCGTCTTTAACAGATCATCGACTTTATGGGGATCGAGTACATCGAGCAGTTCATAGGCTTTGAGTGCGTTGCGCACCTCCTGCACCTCGTTGATAGGAGCCACGACGGGTTTCCCCTCCAATACTGCCGTAACCTGCTCGGTCGTGAGCGTGTTGCCCTCGATGGCCAATGTCCCCCGAATGGTCTGAATACGGTTCACGCGGTGCAAACGCAGATTCTCCTGCGCATAATAGCCACCGATGGCCTCGCTGATCTGGGCGACCAGATGGGTAATCTTCGGCGTGATGGTATAAGGCGGCTGGTATGACATGGGCTGTTTCCTTTGTGACAAAGATAGCGATTATTTCATTATATGGGTAGATTTGGGTAATAAATCCCGTATATCCTCCCCGCGAACAGATACATGAATCAAAGCCCCCGCCCCTTGTCGAATGTAAAACTTAAAAATATGGACAGATAAACAAGGGCAAAACGCATCGCGGATTTGCATGTGTTTTA
>OLVZ01001376.1_pt1 | contig 20972 bp, 15 predicted proteins | sample 1673341 | NCBI WGS metagenome assembly OLVZ01 (sample SAMEA3178944, study PRJEB25190) | human gut metagenome | biome: human gut; feature: human-associated habitat; material: faeces | place: Austria | collected 2013 | reverse complement strand
TAAAAGCTACTCGCTCGCCGACCGCGCGCAGATTGACCGCATCTGCCATATTCTCGCTTCGAAGCGTCGGGTGTATGTTTACGGTCTGGGAAGCTCGGGACTTTCTGCGCAGGAGATGAAGCTGCGGTTTATGCTTGCGGGCGTGGATATTGAAGCAATTACCGATATTCACATCATGAAAATGAACGCGGTTCTGCTTGATGAGAGCTGTGCGGCGATCGGCATCACCGTCAGCGGACGGACGCCGGAGGTGCTGCGGGCACTCGGCGCTGCAAAGGAAAAGGGAGCCTCGACGATTCTCTTTACCTCCCGCAGTTCGAGCGATTACGATGCCTTCTGCGATGAGGTGCTGCTGCTGGCAGTCAAGGAGCATCTGAAGAACGGCGGCGCGATCTCTCCGCAGTTCCCGATCCTCGTGATGATCGACGTTCTCTACTCGCATTTTCTCACGACCGACAGTGAACGCAAGGAGGCTTTGTATGAATACGCCGTCACCAAACTTCATGAAACGTGATCCCGGCCGCGGCAGCGCGTATCTTTCTTTTCTGAAGAAACGCTGCCGCGATTTCTTTTTCTTCTGCCTGCTCCTCGGCGTTTACGTCGCCTTCATCACCCTCACAGGCATCGGCTGTCCGATCCGGTTTTCCACCGGCATTTCCTGCCCGGGCTGCGGGATGAGCCGCGCGGTACTGCTTCTGCTCTCGGGTCATTTTCAGGCGGCGTTTCGGATGCATCCGCTTGTCTATGCCGTGCTGCCCGCAGGTGTCTGGCTCTTCTTCGGGCCGGAACAGACGGCGGGACTTCGGCGTTTTAAAAAAGGGATCATTACGGTGCTTGTCGTGCTGCTTCTCGCCGTTTATGCCTGGCGCATTTATTACCACGACCCGCTCCTTTCTATTGACCCCTCTCTCGGGCGCGTGCTACAATGGTTCTATCTTAATTAAAGGGGGTATTTACAAATGAATGTAAAAGACAACCGCAGTTTCTGGGTCTATCTTCTGCTTTCGATTGTCACCTGCGGACTCTACTCGATCTACTTCTGGTATGTTTATGTGGAAGACCTGAACACCATCTTTTACGGTGACGGCGAAGACAGCCCGAACTACATTATTGTGCTGCTTCTGTCCTGGGTTACCTGTGGAATTTACGGCGTTTACTGGCGTTACAAACAGGCGAACCGCATGTACCGCGAATCCTACGACCGCTACGGTGTGATGATTGAGGAAAACGGTTCCGCCATTCTTCTGTGGACGCTGCTTGGCTACCTGACCGGCGGCATCGGCCAGCTCGTTGCCGACTATTTCATGATCCAGAACCTGAATAAGACGGCACTCGTTTATAATTCACGTGCATATTAAGCAGGGGAGGCGTTTTTTATGGCAACATCTATGGTGAAGGGAAATCCGATGAAGCTGATGCTTCAGTTTGCCTTTCCGCTTCTCATTGGAAATCTGCTGCAGCAGACGTATAACATCATTGATGCGGCGATCGTCGGCCAGACGCTTGGCCCGGAGGCGCTCGCCAGCGTCGGTGCAAGCAGCAGTGTACAGTTTCTGGTGCTCGGCTTCTGTATGGGAAGCTGCACGGGATTCAGTGTTCCGGTTGCAAAGTATTTCGGTGCCGGAAAGCTTGATAAAATGCGCGATTATATTTTTAATGGTGCTGCACTTGCTGTCCTGATTGCGGCCATTCTGACCACACTCTGCAGTTTACTCTGTGCACCGATTCTGCACCTGCTGTCGGTTCCATCCGATATTTTCGCGGATGCTTACGCATATCAGCTTGTGATTTTCCTCGGGATTCCGTTTTCGATTCTGTACAATTATCTTTCCAGCATCCTGCGTGCCGTCGGGGACAGCCGCACGCCGTTTCTGTTTCTGGCATTTTCGGCAATCCTGAATATTTTCCTTGATCTGTTCTGTATTATCATTCTGCATCTGGGATGCGCAGGCGCGGCGATTGCAACGATTTCCGCCCAGGCGATCAGCGGACTCTTATGTCTGTTTTTTATTTCCCGTAAGGTAAAGCTCCTGCTTCCGACAAAGGAAAACCGCATTCTGCGAAAGGATGCCGCGCAGGAACTCCTCGCAATGGGCATTCCGACGGGACTGCAGTTTTCGATCACGGCGATCGGCAGTATGGTAATGCAGTCAGCGAATAATGGACTTGGCAGTGTTTATGTTTCGGCGTTCACAGCTGCTATGAAAATCAAACAGTTTATGATGTGTCCGTTTGATGCGATCAGTACCGCGGCTTCCGTCTTCTGCAGTCAGAATCTCGGAGCAGGCCAGGCAAAGCGAATCCATCAGGGACTCCGCCAGGGTGTGCTTGTCGGTGTCGGCTATGGTGCGTTTGCGGGTGTCATCATGATTCTGTTCGGACTGCCGCTGACAAAGCTCTTTATTGTCAGCTCTGCTTTTGAAGCAATCAACGCTTCTGCAAAATATCTGCGCTGCCTCGGATTTTTCTACTGGATGCTTGGTATTTTGAATGTCTGCCGTATGGTAACGCAGGGACTTGGCTACTCGGGAAGAGCCGTTTTCTCCGGCGTAATGGAGATGCTGGCACGAACGATTGTCTGCCTGGGATTTGTCGGTGCGTTTGGCTTCACCGCAATCTGCTTTGCGGACCAGGCTGCATGGCTCGCCGCCTGCTGCTATATCGCACCGACATGTCTGTACTGCGTGAAGAAATCTACGAAGATGATTGCGGATCGCGGTGCGAAATAATAACGTTATTTTCTGTCTTACAGCAGCTTCCAGATACTTCTCAGGTTATCGCGGCAATCACCAAAAACTTGTTCCATCACAGATTTTGGTTCATTGCCCGCAAAATCAAGAAAAAGATACTATTCTGCATGGAATCATCTTCCCCGCAAAACAGTATCTTTTTTCTTGTTTTTTCAGCGTTACCGCTCGATTCCATCTCTTGCCGCAAGACCCTTGTCAAACGGATGCTTGATTTTTTTCAGCTCCGAAACATAATCCGCCCGCTCAATCAGCGCCTCCGACGGTCCCTGCCCGGTCAGAATCACTTCCAGCTTCTCCGGCTTGTGATCCAGAAAATCCAGAAGGAGCTGCTCATCAAACAGTTTGCTTCCAATCGTATAAACCAGCTCGTCCAGAAACAGTACATCGTATTCTTCCTGAACTGCTTTTTCTGTCACTTTCTGAAACTGCTCTTCATAATACCGTTTCTGCTCTGCCTTCTCCTCCGGTGTCATCAGAAACGAAAACTTTATCTTGTCCTGCCCCGGCACAAACGTCACATTCGGCGACAGTAAGAGCACCTTCCGCTCGCTCGTGCTGTTATCTTTCATAAACTGATAAATCAAAACACGGTATCCATACCCTGCCGCACGCGTGCAGAGTCCCATACCACAAGTCGTCTTTCCTTTTCCATCCCCACAGTAGATGTGGACACAGCCTGTCTGTTTTTCCATGGTGAAAACCTCGCTTTTTCTTTCTATGTTCATTTGTAAACAACAGGTAATTCGAAACAAGTTCGCAATCCCAAGTAAAAATTGTAAACAACGGAAAAAGGAGGGCAGATTTTATTCCGCCCCCCAAAAAGGTTTCCTGATTATTTACCGAAATATCTAGCCAGCAGACCAGCGAATGCTTTTCCGTGTCTAGCTTCGTCTCTTGCCATCTCATGCACGGTGTCATGGATTGCATCAAGATTCAGGGCTTTGGCACGTTTTGCAAGATCTGTTTTGCCAGCGGTTGCTCCGTTCTCTGCCTCTACACGCATCTGCAGATTTTTCTTGGTGCTGTCGGTTACGACTTCGCCGAGAAGCTCTGCGAATTTTGCTGCGTGCTCTGCCTCTTCGTAAGCTGCTTTTTCATAGTACAGACCTACTTCCGGATATCCCTCGCGGAATGCTACTCTGGACATTGCCAGGTACATACCAACCTCGGAGCACTCACCCTCAAAATTGGCTCTCAGATCTTTTTTGATATCTTCCGGAACATCGGATGCTACGCCAACTACATGCTCTGCTGCCCAGGTCAGATCCTCGCCCTGCTCGATAAATTTCTCTTTCGGTGCTTTACAGATCGGACAGACTTCCGGTGCTTCTGCTCCTTCATAAACATATCCACATACGCTGCATACAAATTTTTTCATAGTCTTTCTTTCCTTTCTTTTTGTTGTGTATTTAATTTTATCATTTCCAATTTTGTGGTTTATAACAGTTTTTTATTTTTAATATTAGTAACTGTTACTGATATTACTTTAGCATAAGCTTCCCTTTTTGTCAATGCCTATTTTTAATTTTTTCTTTCTTCCTGGGGATGCTATACGTTCCCCGGGTGATTTTTGCAGTTCTCGCAGATGCCGTAAAAATTCACAGAGTAATCTTCGATCGTACCTCTGAAATTTTCCGCTGCTACGTTCTTGATTTCGCTGATGTCACGCATTGTAAGGTCTGTCACGCAGTGACATTTTCTGCAAATGAAATGGTGATGCGTGGAAGTATCTCCATCGAACCGGTCCGGGCCATCTCCTGTTGTAAGACGCTTGATCTCTCCTAATTCAGAAAGAAGAGACAGGTTCCGGTATACTGTGCCAAGACTGATATTGGGAAATTCTTTCCGTACATCGGTATAGAGCATATCTGCGGTCGGGTGATCCTTTCGCCCCTGAAGGCAGACTTTGATGCTTTCTCTTTGTCTGCTATACTTGAGTGTTGACATAGTTTTTTTCCTTTCGTATCTTTCGATAACAGTAATTGTTATTATATTTATACTATAAGGCTGCTTCTCGCAAAAGTCAAGAAAAAGATCACTACCCTGTCTACACAGATTTCCGTCTGTCCCAAGATCAAAAATTTCCCAAAAACGAGGAGTGCCCAGGAACCTCTCGGCGCCTGGGCTATTATTATGAAAAAATCTTAATTGTGTAGTGATTGCATACACGCTGTTCCTTTGGAACTGAGATAACTATACCAATTAATTATGAACAGATTATGAACGTGCAGTGAATCTTCTGTGAATCTGTACATTTTTTAGAATTATTTTATACTTTCTTTGTGTATTTATCACATATTTTATTTCTAATTCTGTCCCTTACTCTCTACTCTGTCTAGAAATCGTTTTTCTCCGTTAATTTTTCTATTCGTATTGCCCATCCCCGATTTTCCCTGTCATTTCTCTCTCATTTATGTTAAGATTGATGTACAGCCAATGCGGCAGAATGGAGGATTTTTTATGAGTACCGGAAATCAGGAATATATACGAGACATGAACCGCGCCCTGGTTCTCGAGGCAATCGCCAACCATCCGCCGCTTTCCCGCGCAGATCTGGCGAAAATGCTGCATCTGACAAAAGCAACTGTATCCACCATCGTCCAGGAACTGCTCGACCGCCAGCTCGTCATAGAACTCGGCAGTGCCGAAAAAACTTCCATGGGTCGAAAACCGATTCTGCTTACTTTTAATAATCGCTGCGGTTCCATCATCGCCGTCGATCTCGGCGTAAAAAAGATCACCATTCTCACCGGAGATCTGAAGGGAAAATCATGTACTGTAAAAGAATACCCGATTGATCCATCCCTCTCCCTGGAGGAATACCTGATTTCCCTCCTCCACAAAACCAAATCCGACCTCCCCAAAACACCGTGCGGCCTCGTCGGAATCTCCATCGGAATCTACGGCGTCGTCTGCGACGACCTCGTTTTATTCACACCCTACTACGATCTGAAACACTCCAACCTGAAAAACTACCTCGAAGAAGAATTTCAGGTCCCTGTCATCGTAGAAAACGAAGCCAACCTCTCCGTCATCGGCGAAGCCGCCTGCGCAGAGCACTTTAAAAATATGATCTTCCTGAACATCCACGAAGGCGTCGGCATGGGAATCCTCATTGACGGCGAACTCTACACCGGCCAGAACGGCTACGCCGGCGAATTCGGCCACACCATCCTCTTCCCCGATGGCCGGCCCTGCCCCTGCGGCAACCACGGCTGCCTCGAACAGTACATCTCCGAAGCCTCCGTCCTAAACGATTTTGCCGCCGCCGAAGGCTTAGAAAACGTCTCCGTCGAACGCTTCATCCAGTATTACCAGGAAGGCAGCCCCAACGCCCGCAAAGTAATGCAGGATTTCACCCACTACATCGGAATCAGCCTGAACACGGTTCTCCACACCTTCAACCCGGACGTCATCGTCATCAACAGCTCCTTCACCAACTACATCCCGGGTCTGATCGACGAAATCACCTCCGGAATCCAGAACCGCCTCCGCTGGTACCTCCACGTCCTCCCGGCTCACCTGCAGGATGTCTCCGTCCTCATGGGCGGAATCAGCCTCTGCTCCCGGAACTTCCTCGGAATTTCCACCTTTAAGCTGCTGGACCTGTAACTCAGAAATAAGTCCCTGTTCAGAGCCCCATCTCGATTCCGCTGCGCTGCATCTTGATGTGGCTTCTCGCCATATGAAATTTCAGAAAAAAGTGCTCATTCATGCAAGCATGATTCGCAATTTGTTCTGAAATTTCGCATGGCTCTGAATAGTCACAATTTGTTCATGATTTTTTTACAACATGAACACGCTTTCAACATAATTTACCCGTATACTAAAAGCATAAATAATGAATGCCAACATTATTTACACAATTTTCTTTTTCATATTGCCGATTAGAAAATCGGCTCTCCTTCCTTTAAAAATAAAAATGAAAGAAAGCACTGTTTCGCCAACGGTGCTTTTTTTCATGCCCTTTTCCCCCGCTTTTCCACCGCTGCCATGCGCATCACGCAAGGGCGGACGAGCGGCGGCGAGGCGTCCCCTCTATTTACACAATTCATCCGTCAACCGCGCAAACTCCTGTAAATTCAATGCCTCCCCACGAATCGTAAGCGGCCAGCCGCAGGCTGTGATTGCAGCCTCAATCTCCTCTTTCGAAAAATGCAGCAGCTCCGAATTTTTCAGTCCGTTCGCCAGCGTCTTCCGTCTCTGATTAAACGACGCCCGAATAATGGAGAACATCAACTTCTCATCCTTCGTCTCCACCGGCATCACCTCATGACGCGTCAACCGGATCACCGCACTTCCAACCTTCGGCCGCGGCATAAAACAGTTCGGCGGCACATTCGCCACAATATACGGCTCCGCATAATACTGCACCGCCAGCGACAGCGCCCCGTAATCCTTCGATCCCGGCCCCGTCTGCATCCGGTCCGCAACCTCCTTCTGAACCATAACCGTAATCGAATCCACCGGCACATGATTCTCAAATAATCCCATAATAATCGGCGTCGTAATATAATACGGAAGATTCGCCACAACCTTGATCGGCCGTCCGTTGTTCTTCTCCTTCGCCAGCGCCGCCAGATCCACCTTCAAAACATCATTGTTGATAACCTCAACATTATCATAATCCGACAGCGTATCCTCCAGAATCGGGATCAGATTCTTGTCAATTTCCACCGCACACACACTCCGCGCAGCATACGCAAGATACTGCGTCAGCGTACCGATACCAGGTCCGATTTCCACAACAAAATCGTCCGGTCCGATACCTGCAGCGGCTACAATCTTATCCAGCACATGTGGATCGATCAGAAAATTCTGACCATACTTTTTCTGAAATACAAAGCCGTACTTCTGCAGTACGGCTATTGTATTCTGCGGCTCCCCGAGCCACGGTTTTACTTTCTCCATAAATTCTCCATGTATTTAGAACTCAAAGTCTTTCTCGTAAAGAATCACGCGGTCGTCCGCATCGGTATGCTTTCTGGACATGCGTCTTCCGAATTTACGGGTTCCCTTTTCTGCATGGGCGATGGCACGATCCACCATATCTTTGACCTGTGAAATCGTCATCGGCTCGCCCTCCTTCTGATTGTTGCCAATCTGTGTATACAGAGCAAGCACACCCATCTCGTCCATCTTGTATCCATTCTCACGCGCATACGTGCGGGCAAACGTAACCAGCTCGTCGTTCGTGAAAACAGGAATCGAAATGACCGTCTCAAACTTCTTCGCAAAATCAGGGTAATTCCGCAGAAGACCTCTCATGCTGACCTTCTCATCCTCAATGATCAGAACCAGACTGTCGGTACGGAAATCCATTGCCTGCGACAGCTTCTCGATCGTCTCCGGATACATCAGACCGGCACGCTCGATCAGGAGGAAACCTCCCGCCAGCTTTGAAACAATCTGCGCACAGTCCTTTTTGTTCAGAACAGATGCATCCAGACGGGCCATCTTCGTTGCCGGAAGTTTTAAGTCAGCACAGATTGCACGGACGAGATCCTCCGACAGCTTCGTTTTTCCAGTACCGTATCCGCCCATAATGGCAATGTTTCCATGACGGGAAGTACGGTCGCCTGCGTAATGATAAACACCATGCATTGCATCCAGAATCTGGATATCCATGCCTGGAACTTTCGCAAAGTAAGTAAACAGCGCTTTCTGCTCATCACTCAGCTTATCCGGCTGGGTGTCGTTCAGGATGCGGAGTCTTGCCTCCTCCGGCGTCTCCTCGCGGAGCACCTCTTCAATCGATTTCGCAACAGTTCCTTCCGGAATGTTGTCGCGGATCAGCTGAACGGTGGCATCCGTTGTTTTTTCGATGCTCATGTTGATCGTCGCATCGGATACGCGCTCACGCTTTGGCTCGGTCGGAACTTCGATTTCGATTTCCTCCGGGGTAATCTCGATCGGCTGGGTTCCTGCCGGCTCAAACGGATCGGCTGGCTCAGTCTCGGCCGGGGTTTCCGGCTCTGTTTCGCTTTCCGGCTCATCAGCAGGTTCTGCTTCCGCAGTTTCCGGCTCGTCCGGCAGTTCGATTTCCGATGCTTTTTCAGCTTCCTGCACTTCTGCGTTCAGCGCTGCCTGAAGCTCACTAAAATCGATGGTCGGCCGTGTCTCCTCTGCCGGTTTCAGATCCGGGATGACAACCGTTGCATCCATGGACGGCGTCTCCGCCGGTTCTACGGTTTCCTCAATTTCGGCTTCCGCCTGAGCCTTCTCGGCTGCTTCTGTTTCAGCTTCCACTGCTGGTTCTGTAACTTCTGCTTCTTCGATTTCAGCCTCGGCTGCCGGTTCTATAATCTCTTCGATCTCAGCTTCATCCATCGGCTCTGCAGCTTCTTCGGTTTCAGCCTCATCCGCCGGTTCTGTGATCTCTTCGGTTTCCGCTTCATCTGCCGGTTCTGCATCTTCTTCCGGCTCAGCTTCCGCCTGCGGCTCCTCTGCCGTTTCCCGTGCCTCTGTCTCGGACTCCGGATCCATCGGCTGCTCTGCGGTTTCGGCTTCTGCTGCCGGTTCCACTGGCTCTTCTGCTTCTTCCTCCGCAACTTCCTCCGACAGGTTTGCTGCGGTCTCCTGGAACAGTGCTTCGAGGTCCGGCTCTTCGTATTTCTTCTCCGGCTTCGGTGCTTTCGGCATTACCGGCTCGGCTTTTTCCTTCGGTTTTGGCTGCGGTCTTGTCTTGATCGTCGTGTTGGCATCCGGGGATACCTCTACGTTTACATCAAGCTGCTCCGGCTCCAAATCTTTTACTTCGTACTGTACCGGCTCTTCGCTTGTCTCTTCCTCGACTGCCGTCTCTTCCTGTTTCTTTCCGCGGAAGGAGAAGACATCGCGGATGCTCTTTGCAAGCTCTGCGTGAAGATCGATCGTATTTCCAAGGTACGTCGGCGTACTGTCTGCATACGCCTGCTCTTCCGGAATCTCCTCAATCGGCTCCTCTGTCTGCTGCAGTGCTTCGTACTCCTGCACCTGCTCTGCATCTGCCTCGGCCTGCTGTGTTTTCTCATATGCTTCGTACGGCGAACCGGCTTCTTTTTCTTCTTCACCGGCCACATACTGGCTCATCACACCGCCGTTTACCGGTTTTACTGCCGGCTCTTTCGTCGCAGCCATTTCACCGGCTCCGCTCTCTCCGGCTAACCGCACTTCAAATGCTTCCGGATCCTCGGACGGCTCTTCATTCTTTTTGTAGTCAAAACGATGCTCGTATTTGATCTGCTGGGACGGTGACAGCGGCTCGTACTTCATTTTCAGATCCATTGCCTTTGTCACATATTTGCCCTCGCTGAACCACAGGATCAGCTCATCACAGGCATCGATGCATTTCTGCGTCTCTCCGGCTTTGCTGTAAAGGTTTGCCAGTTCATATGCCCATCTCTCAGTAAATTCCCGCTCTTTGTATTCCTCCAGAAGGGAAATCTGCTCCTCAAGCGGCGCTTTCTGTCCTCTTAAAATCTTGTATTTCAGCAGATACCGGGAATTATCGTGACGTGCGACTGCTTCAAACTCGTTGTAAAAGTCAATCGCCTCATCAAAGTCTTTCATTTTTACGGAGACCTCTACCAGGCGGTACAGAATGCCCTTTCCGATGGAGGAACGGTCATACGCCATCAGCAGAATCTTCTTCGCCTCCGGATATCGTTTGTTCGCCTCATAGACATCCGCTACCATGCCGAGCGTGCGCAGACTCTTGACACGCTGCCAATCAACGGCTTCTACAACTGCAAGTGCCCCCTCATAGTCCTCTTTTTTTACCAGACTGTTCAGCTCTTCCAGCCGGCTTTGATATTCAGCTTTATCCAATCTTTTCACCTCAATACATTTCAGATTGTTTTAGTTCATAGACACGAACAGTGTACCACACTCCCCGTAGAATGTCAAAAGAATGCCTGTTTTGCAGGCATTTTTCGGGATGCAAATCCTTCCAGCGGGCATCAAAAAAAGAACACCCGCCCCTCCGGTTTTTCCCGGAAAAGCAGGTGTCCCCTAACTACTTATATTTGATTCCGATTACTTTCTGACAGTAATCTTGTCCAGATGCCAGATATCATCTACATACTGCTGGATGGTACGGTCGGATGTGAATTTGCCGCTGTGTGCGGTATTCAGGATCGCGCTTCTTGCCCATGCAGAAGTATTTCTGTATTTATCCTCAACACGCTCCTGTGCTGCCGCATAGGACTTGAAGTCTGCCAGGGTAAAGTACATATCCGGGCGCGGAGCATTCTTCGGTGTGAGCAGGGAGTCATACAGATCACGGAACATCATGGTGTCGCCGTTTGAGTATCTTCCGCTGATCAGATCCATCACTACGTTGTGGATGTCCTGATCGTGGATGAAGTAGCTCATCGGATCGTAGGTGTAGTTGTTCTCATATTCGATAACCTGATCTGCGGAAAGTCCGAAGATAAAGGCGTTCTCTTTTCCAACTTCCTCAACGATCTCTACGTTTGCACCGTCCATGGTTCCAAGAGTCAGGGCACCGTTCAGCATGAACTTCATGTTACCGGTACCGGAAGCCTCTTTACTTGCGGTGGAAATCTGCTCGGAAACATCAGCAGCGGCAAAGATCAGCTCTGCGTTGCTGACACGATAATCCTCGATAAATACAACTTTGATCTTTCCTTTGATGGTCGGATCGTTGTTTACGACATCCCCAACGGAATTGATCAGTTTGATGATCGCTTTTGCACGCTCATAGCCTGCGGAAGCTTTTGCTCCAAAGATGAAGGTTCTTGGGTAGAACGGCATATCCGGGTTCTTTTTCAGACGGTCATACAGGTACATAATATGAAGAATGTTCATAAACTGGCGTTTGTACTCATGCAGACGTTTTACCTGAACATCAAAAATGGAGTTTGGATCTACATCAATGCCGTTATGCTCTTTGATGTATTTTGCCAGGCGAACTTTATTTTTGTATTTAATCTCCATAAATTCCTTCTGTGCCTGTGTATCATCTGCAAGCTCAGCGATCTTTTCGATCTTCGGAAGATCGGTAATCCAGCCATTTCCGGCATACTCAGTTACCCAGTCAGCCAGAAGCGGATTTCCGTGAAGCAGGAAACGACGCTGTGTAATACCGTTCGTCTTATTGTTGAACTTCTCCGGAGTCATCTCGTAGAAGTCTTTTAAGGTCTGTTTTTTCAGGATCTCGGTATGAAGCTTTGCAACACCGTTGACAGAATATCCGCCTACGATAGCCAGACGAGCCATATGAACCTGTCCGTCGTAGATCACTGCCATCTGGCGGACTTTTTCCTCATCACCCGGGTACTGCTCTCTTACCTGGATCAGGAAGCGGCGGTTGATCTCTTCTACGATCTGATAGATACGCGGAAGAAGTCTGGAGAACAGGTCAACCGGCCATTTTTCAAGTGCCTCTGCCATAATCGTATGGTTCGTGTATGCACAGGTCTTTGTCGTAATCTCCCATGCCTCATCCCAGCCAAGGCCTTCCACATCCATAAGAATTCGCATCAGCTCCGGAACAGCTACGGTCGGGTGGGTATCATTCAGCTGGAAGGTAACCTTCTCATACAGCTTCGTAATATCATCGTGCTGTTTTTTATATTTTGCAACTGCTCTCTGTACGCTTGCAGAAATAAAGAAATACTGCTGTTTCAGACGCAGCTCTTTTCCTTCGTAATGGTTATCGTTCGGATACAGAACCTCTACGATGGTCTTTGCAAGGTTTTCCTGCTCAACAGCTTTGTGGTAATCACCCTTGTCGAAGGAATCCAATGAGAAGTCCTGAATAGCCTCTGCATCCCAGATAGTCAGAGTATTTACAACGTCGTTGTCATATCCTACGATCGGCATGTCGTAAGGAATTGCATTGACAGACTGGTAATCCTTCTGCACAAAGTTTACGCGTCCGGTAGCCTCATCGTACTCCTGCGCCACATATCCGCCGAATTTTACCTCTTTTGCATACTCCGGACGTTTCAGCTCGAATGGATAGCCGTTTTTCAGCCAGTTATCCGGTACTTCTACCTGATAACCGTCGCGGATCTGCTGTTTGAACATACCGTACTTGTAACGGATACCGCAGCCGTACGCCGGATATCCAAGAGTAGCCAGAGAATCCAGAAAGCATGCTGCCAGACGGCCAAGACCGCCGTTTCCAAGAGCCGGATCTCTCTCCTGATCCTCCAGAAGGTTCAGGTTCAGTCCCATTTCCTCGAGAGCTTCCTGTACCTGTTTATATGCAGTCAGGTTGATCAGGTTATTTCCAAGTGCACGGCCCATCAGGAATTCCATGGACATATAGTACAGAATCTTCGGATCCTGTTCTTCCATTGCCTTCTGGGTTTTCAGCCAGTTATCAATAATAACATCTTTTACTGCATAGCAGACTGCCTGATAAATTTCCTGCTGGGAAGCATCTTCCAGGTTCTTTCTGTACAGCATTTTTACATTTTCTTTCACACTGTTCTTAAAAGTTTCTTTTTTGAACTCGGCGTTTAACATCTGCGTCCTCCTTAATAGCAGTCTGCGAGCGGAGAGCTTGTTTTTCTCCCCGCTCGCAGGCCAATTTCATATTAATGATCGTCGTGAAAACACATCCAAAAATAATCTTAGATACGTTCTACTGCCATGGTAACCTTTTCGGAGTTGATATTCCACTCCTTCTCATAGCCCTTTGTCTCTCCGGTCACGATATCTTCTGCCAGAACTTCAGATTTAATTTCATCACCATGGTTTTTCATGATGTCTACAATCTTATCGTTGTCTTTTGCGTATACACGGATCTTGTCCATAACCTCAAAGCCTGCCTCTTTACGCATAGTCTGGATTTTGCTTACCAGCTCACGTACGAAGCCTTCTTCGATCAGTTCCGGAGTCAGATTGGTATCCAGAACAACAGTGATTGTATGGTCGGATTCGGAAACATAGCCTTCCATCTGTGCCATGTCGATCAGCAAATCCTCCTCTAATAATACAATTTCCTGTCCATCGATGTCAAGTTTAAGTTCGCCGGTGCTCTTCAGCTCTGCCATTGCCTTGTTTCCATCGAGCTCGGACAGTACGGTTTTGATCTTGTTCAGGAGTTTTCCGTATTTTGGTCCTACGGTACGCATCTGCGGTTTGAAGCTGTAGCTGATGAAATCTGCGATGTCATCTTTGAATACAACTTCTTTGACATTCAGCTCGTCCTCGATGATCTCTTTGTAGAATTCGGAAAGCTGGAACTCGCTCTTCACATACATCGTTCCGATCGGCTGACGGTTCTTGATATTGGCGGTGTTTCTTGCGGCACGTCCCATAACGACGATCTCCAGCAGGTCGGCCATATCCTCTTCCATCTTCGGATCGATCCAGTTCTCATGTACCTCCGGGAAGTCACACAGGTGGATACTTTCCGGTGCACTTGCATCGATGCTCTTTACGAGGTTCTGATAGATGTCCTCGGTCATGAACGGAATCATCGGCGCTGCTGCTTTTGCAACAGTTACAAGTGCGGTGTACAGAGTCATATAAGCATTGATCTTATCCTGCTCCATGCCTTTTGCCCAGAAACGCTCACGGGAGCGGCGTACATACCAGTTACTCATATCATCCACGAAGGACTGCAGTGCTTTTGCTGCCTCCGGGATACGGTAATTTGCCAGGTTGTCGTCTACTGCTTTTACAGTGGATTCCAGACGGGACAGCAGCCATTTATCCATAACAGCCAGTTTGTCATATTCCAGACTGTATTTTGTTGCATCGAAGTTGTCGATGTTTGCATACAGGACAAAGAACGCGTAGGTGTTCCACAGGGTTCCCATGAACTTTCTCTGTCCTTCCACGACCGTCTTGCCTGCGAAACGGCTCGGCAGCCACGGAGCGCTGCTGGTGTAGAAGTACCAGCGGATCGCATCGGCACCGTAGGTCTGCAGTGCGTCAAACGGATCTACCGCATTTCCTTTGGATTTACTCATCTTCTGTCCGTTCTCATCCTGTACCAGACCAAGAACGATAACGTTCTCGTATGGTGCTTTGTTGAACAGCAGAGTGGAAATTGCAAGCAGGGAGTAGAACCATCCACGTGTCTGGTCTACAGCCTCGGAAATAAACTGTGCCGGGAACTGTTTCTCGAAGGTTTCTTTGTTCTCGAATGGATAGTGATGCTGTGCGAACGGCATGGATCCGGAATCGAACCAGCAGTCGATAACCTCCGGTACACGGTGCATCTCTTTACCGCATTTCGGGCACTTAATGGTCACTGCGTCGATGTATGGGCGATGAAGCTCGATGTCATCCGGGCAGTTGTCGGCTTTTTCTTTCAGCTCTTCGATGCTGCCGATGCAGTCCTGATGGCCGCATTCACACTGCCATACCGGAAGCGGAGTTCCCCAGTAACGGTTTCTGGAAAGTCCCCAGTCCTGAACATTTTCCAGCCAGTCGCCGAAGCGTCCTTTTCCGATGCTCTCCGGAATCCAGTTGATGGTGTTGTTGTTGCGGATCAGATCCTCTTTTACTGCAGTCATGCGGATGAACCAGGTCTCACGTGCGTAGTAGATCAGCGGAGTATCGCATCTCCAGCAGTGCGGGTAGCTGTGCTCGAACAACGGCGCATCAAACAGAAGGTCTTTATCCTCGAGTGCCTGCAGAACGGCCATATCTGCTTTCTTGCAGAAGGTGCCTGCCCACGGAGTTTCCTCTGTCATCTCACCTTTTTCGTTTACTAACTGTACAAATGGAAGATCGTATCTGTGACCAACTTTGGAGTCGTCCTCACCAAATGCAGGGGCGATATGAACAACACCGGTACCATCGGTCAGTGTTACGTAGGTATCGCAGACTACATAGTATGCTTTTTTGTTTCCGATTCTCTTCTCAGCGTACGGGAACAGCGGCTCGTACTCTTTGAACTCGAGATCTTTGCCCTGATAATGCTCCAGAACCTCGGCGCCTTCTCCAAGAACGGTATCTACCAGAGCGGCTGCCATATAATAGGTATATCCTTTGCTTGTTACTTTTACATAATCCTCATCCGGGTTGACGCAGAGTGCAACGTTGGACGGAAGGGTCCACGGTGTGGTGGTCCATGCCAGGATGTAAGCGTCCTCGCCTTTTACTTTAAAGCGGACAACGGCTGAACGTTCTTTGACATCTTTGTATCCCTGCGCTACTTCGTGGGAAGAAAGCGGGGTACCGCAGCGCGGGCAGTAAGGAACGATTTTGTGTCCTTCGTACAGAAGACCTTTCTTCCAGATCTCTTTTAATGCCCACCACTCGGACTCGATGTAATCGTTATGATACGTAACGTATGGGTTTTTCATATCAGCCCAGAAGCCAACGGTATGGGAGAAGTCTTCCCACATTCCCTCGTATTTCCATACGCTCTCTTTACACTGCTCGATGAATGGCTCTACGCCGTATTTTTCGATCTGGTCTTTTCCGTCCAGACCGAGTTTTTTCTCAACTTCCAGCTCTACCGGCAGTCCGTGGGTATCCCAGCCTGCTTTTCTCGGCACCTGATAACCCTTCATGGTACGGTATCTCGGGATCATATCCTTGATAACACGGGTCTCTACGTGGCCGATGTGCGGTTTTCCGTTTGCGGTCGGCGGTCCGTCATAGAACACGTAGGACGGATTTCCTTCACGCACTTTCATACTTTTTTCGAAGATCTGATTGTCTTCCCAGAACTTCTCAACCTGTTTTTCTCTCTCGACAAAGTTCATGTCGGTTGAAACTTTCTTGTACATGCTTGTACCTCCTGAAACTTAAGTTTCTCGTTTGATTTGCTCGCGTAAAATAAGAAAAAGCTCCCGCCCTGTAATAGGACGAAAGCTGTACTTATCGTAACCACCTGTTACATACTATCATATGCATTTCCTGTAACGGGGAACAACCGGCAACTTCTTACCACTGCTCTCCGGCTTTCTATATTTTATGCGCCGGACGCGCAGATTCAGAACTGCAACTTGGAAGTGATGTTCACCTGCCGCTACTTGTACCGGACTCCCACCATCCCCGGCTCGCTTTCCACAGACCGTTCACGCGCAGACTACTGTCTTCGTCATCGTTTTTCATGCCTTATTATAACTAGGGGCTGTAAGCGTTGTCAAGAGTGGAAAGCATATTTTATCGGTTCTTTTCCGCGATTTTACGGGATTTTCGGGGGTGTGCGTTGCTATTTGGACATGGGGATGGTAAAATCATGGTATCTTATAAGGAAACGGAAGTGAAAGTTTGAAGGTTGCAATTGCAATTGATTCATTTAAAGGAAGTCTCTCGTCTCTTCAGGCCGGGAATGCTGCTGCGCAAGGGATTCACAGGGTGGATCCAGATGTTAAAACGGTTGTGCGGACACTGGCGGACGGAGGAGAAGGGACGGTACAGGCTCTGACGGAAGGACTCGGCGGACAGTTTGTGTCCATTCCTGTGACGGGGCCGGCACAAAAGACAGTTTCGTGTACGTATGGCGTAATAGAACAGGCACAGACAGCTGTTATTGAGATGTCCGGTGCAGCTGGAATTACGCTTGTTTCGGATACGGAGCGAAATCCGTTGTATACAACGACATACGGTGTCGGTGAAGTAATCCAGGATGCGGTTCTGCGTGGCTGCCGCCATTTTATTATCGGAATCGGCGGAAGTGCCACGAATGACGGCGGTATTGGTATGCTGCAGGCACTCGGTTTCGGACTGCTCGATGCAGAAGGAAAACAGGTTCCTTTTGGTGCCGTCGGGCTGGAATCTCTTACCGCGATTACGACAGATCACGTTCTGCCGGAACTTTCGGAATGCACCTTCCGTATTGCCTGCGATGTAACGAATCCGCTCTGCGGTTCCAACGGCTGCAGCGCCGTTTTCGGACCGCAGAAGGGCGCGGATGCTGTCATGATCAAACGTATGGACACATCGCTTGCCTCCTACGCCGCGCTCTGCCGGAAAACATTCCCGAACGTCGACGCGGAAATTCCCGGAACAGGTGCTGCGGGCGGACTTGGATTTGCTTTTCAGACGTTTCTTTCTGCTTCGCTGGAACCCGGCATTCAGATCGTACTGGACGAAACCCGGCTTCGTGATGATGTAAAAGATGCTGATCTTGTCATCACCGGCGAAGGACGGCTCGACGGACAAACCGTGATGGGAAAAGCGCCGATCGGAGTTGCAAAACTTTCAAAAGAATACGGCAAACCTGTCCTTGCGTTCTCCGGCTGTGTCACAAAGGATGCATCTGCATGCAACGCCGCCGGAATTGATGCCTTTTTCCCGATTCTGCGGAGCGTCGTTTCACTCGAAGAAGCTATGGATGTGAAAAATGCGGCAGAAAATATGACCGATACGGTAGAACAGGCTTTTCGGCTATTTTTGCTTCAGTAAAGCGGATATTCGCAATCCGCTTCCAGCTGTTTCGTTCCTGTCCACTGAAATCCGTGGCGGTTGTAAAACGCAATGGCACGCGTGTTTTTCTCCAATGCCCATAGATGGTCTGCGTCAATTTCCAATCAACACTTTCTTCCCCCGAAACGCAAATCCATAATGCCTGATCCGCTCCTTTGTGATTCCTCTGGCAATCAATTCTGTGTCATACTGTTTTTCCTGAATCTGACGAAGTGCATGCTCCACCGTCTCTTCCAGCGACTTTTCTTTTGATGTGTTCTGAACCTTAAATTCCATTACGATCGCATCCAGGTTTTCTTTCAATGGCTCCATTACTACGTCATACCTTCCGAATCCACTTTCTCTGTTGGAAGTGATTCTGTATTTTCCGGCCAGATCAACAATCAGCCCAAGGACAAATCCATGGTAAAATCTTTCTGGTTCGAGTTCCTCTGATGGTTTTCCGCCCGTGTCGAAACTGCTGAATGTCTGAAGTGCTACCTGATTCATAAACTGGTTCATATAATCCAGATCTCCGGCAAGCAGAGCATCTTTAAAATTGCCATATGCAGAATCTTCTTCTGTAAACCAGTCCTCTATCATTTGTTCAAACATCAGCATTGTCTCATGATTTGTCACTTTCAAATCATACTGGCGCTTTCCTGTTCGGTTATCCATTTCGTACCGATCCACTTTCAGATATCCGCTCGCAAGCATAAGACTCCAGATGGCTCCCCGCTTTCTGCCAAGCTGTTCAAAAATAACCTGCTCATCCAATTCTGTGCAGATCACTCTGCCGTTTAATAAATCTTCCATTTCCGTCTTGATCTTTGCAGGACTTCGACGGATCAGATTGGAGATCAGCATATTTCCGCTGGTGTCTGCCCAGTACGTTCCATATTCTCCCGTGTCCAGATATTTTGTAATGGACCACGGATTGTAAATATCCTTCCGTTTTCCAAAGGAAAATCCATCATACCAATAGCGGACGGTTCCTTTTTCATCGGACAGCCCATTTTCCTCCAGCGCATGAAAGACTTCTTCTTCTGTAAAGCCAAACGAGCCGCTGTACTTTTCCGATGTTGTTGTTACAACTTCAAGATTATTCAGATCGGAAAAGATAGATTCTTTACTGACTCTTGTTATTCCTGTCAGCAGTCCCCGTTCCATATAGGGATTCGTTTTGAATGTGGAATTGAACAGGCTTCTGATAAACGCAGTAAGATTCTCCCAATACCCATGAATATACGATTCCTGCAAAGGAGTATCATACTCATCCAGAAGAATAATCACCTTTTTTCCGTAATAGCGGCTCAGATAATCGGACAGATAATTGACAGCTACTGCTGCCGCATCATCCGACATATTTTCTTCAACGGAATCAAAATAGGCGCGGTCTTTTTCATTTAATACTTTGCTGGATTTGACAAATTCAAAAGTACTATATAATTTTACCAGCTTACGAATTACCGCTCTTCTTGCAGTCTCATATGTGGTTGCCTTGATATCTGCAAAGCTGAGGGAAATCACCGGATACGTTCCCTGCAGCTTACGAAATCTTTCCTCTTTCCAGATGACAAGGTCTTCAAAATATTTGCTGCATTCGGAATGATTTACGGAAAAGAAATATTCGACCATACTCATATTCAGGGTCTTGCCGAATCTTCTTGGGCGTGTGATCAGAGTAACACTGTCCTGATTGTCCCACCATTCCCTGATAAAATCCGTCTTATCGATATAAAAACAGTTATTCTTTCTGATGGATATAAAATCCTGATTTCCAATGGAAATTACTGATTTCATGGGTCTGCTCCCTCCTAAATCCTTTACCACCGACGGGCTTGCAAAAAAATTTATTTCTGTTTCTTATTTTATCATATTTCTCTGGCAGAACAAAGATCATTCCCTGTCCGAAGCAATTATTTTCCATTGGATATTATGATTTGACAGATGTCACAAACTATGCTTTCCCTGTCCTGCTCCGCCGTTATTCTGGTTTCATACAGAACGGATGTATAATCTTTTTCGTTCCACCATCTCTGCATATCTTCTGCACTGAAATCATTGCAGTTCGGCTTTGTTTTGTGGCGCTTCACGGTCTCCTCGAAGGGGATGTCGAAGTAATATGCGTATATATTTTTTCCATATAAAGCTACTGCCAGCTCAAATAATGCACGATACCATTCCGCATTCAGTATTCCTTCCAGAATAACAATCTCGCTGTGTTTTCTTCCATATCGCAGAAGTTCTTCCAGAAGAGGCAGCGCCTTTGTATTTTCTCCGTCTTTGACTTTGAGCATATCTCTTCGGATAACATCCTGCGAGATCAGCATTGTATTATTTCCGAACACTTGCTGTAATTCCTTTGCAATAGTTGTTTTTCCACTGCCGGAATTTCCTCTTAAAATGATTAATTTATTCGTCCGTAAGCAATCGCCCATTGTCATTCCATTCTCCATACATAATTCCCGCTTTCGTATTATCTAAAAGTTTCTGCAAACGGCTCTGAAATATTTCTTTTTCCTCAAACATTGTAATTTTATACACTTTTCGCTATCTGCAGCGCCAGAAACAGCTTGTCCAGATCGTGGTTAGCGGCAGATAATCCATCCGTTTCATAGTTTCCTTCGATCAGCACATCTCCCGCAACAAGAAAATCATACAGTTCAAATCCATAAAAATCACAGATCGCCTGAACACCTGCAAGCTCCATTTCCACGGCAATGCATCCTTCTTCTTTTCGTTTGTTTACAAGATTTACCGTCTCCCGAAGCATACTGTCTGTCGTCCATACTCTTCCCTGCACATAAGGCAGATTTCTCTCTTTGAAAAATTCTGCCAGTTTGTCCGTGTTTTTTATTTTTATGTAGTCCTGCGGTTCTGCAAAATAAT
>OLVZ01001364.1_pt1 | contig 21127 bp, 17 predicted proteins | sample 1673341 | NCBI WGS metagenome assembly OLVZ01 (sample SAMEA3178944, study PRJEB25190) | human gut metagenome | biome: human gut; feature: human-associated habitat; material: faeces | place: Austria | collected 2013 | reverse complement strand
AAGGAGGGCCTTAATGCCGGCGACACGCTGACATTCACTGTCTGGCGCGACGGAAGGACCCTGGATATCACCGTAAAACTTATGGATCCGGCGGATATGGGCAAATAAATCAGGCAGTAACGGCCGCCGGAGCATTGCTCCGGCGGCCTGCGCATTTTTCACTACGCAAGGAGGAAAAGACATGGATAAAGAGCGCCGCATAAGCACCGGCATAGACGGCCTTGACCAGGCTATAGATTTTTTGCGCCCCGGCGACACCGTCGTATGGCAGTGCGAGCACATCAGCGACTATATGTACGTAGCAACGAGATTTGTAACCAACATCGCCCGTCAGGGCAAGCGCATAGCATACATACGCTTTGCCGACCACGAAGAGATCATGGACGCAGCCGCGCTCTGCCAGGGCGGCGCAAATGTGCAGGAGTACAGGCTCGATCCGCGAGTGGGCTTCGAGACCTTCGCAGTGCAGGTTCACAGAATAATCGACAAGGAGCCTATGGGTACGTTTTTCGTGTTCGACTGCCTGTCGGATATGCAAAATTATTGGTTCTCGGACCTTATGATCTCGAACTTTTTCCTGCTGATAAACCCGTTTCTCATACGCCGCCAGGCGATAGCCTATCAGCCGATAGACTATGAAAAGCACACCTATGAGACTATCTCGCGCATCCGCAAGGAAGCGCCGCTGCTTGTCAACATCCGCACTCTCGACGGCAGCGTTTACATGCATCCGGTAAAGGTTCGCGGCCGCAACACAACGACGACCTATTTCCCGCTTAAAATCACCGGCTCGAAATGGCGCACGCTCACCTCGAGCGCCGACACCTATGCCATATTCGAGCGCTTCACTCAGACCGGCGAGCGCCGCGACTGCTGGGACAGCATGTTTGACTCCGTCGCCGACGGGCGCGAGCCAACCGACGACGAAGGCAAGCTTTTAAAGGACAACATAATGCGCTGTCTTCTCGGCAACGAGCCCACGCGCTTTGCCCTGTGCCGCAAATACTTCTCCATGAAGGATCTTATGTACATAAAAAACCGCGAGATCGGCACCGGCTGTATCGGAGGCAAGGCCGCCGGCATGCTGCTTGCGCGCAACATTCTGCGCGACGAAGCTCCGGAGCTGTACAGCTCTCGGATTGAGCCGCACGATTCGTACTATATCGGCGCGGACGTTTTCTATACCTACGCCGTGCAGAGCGGCCTGTGGGGCTCTCGAATACACATGATCGAGGCCGAGGACTATCTCAAGTACGCTCCCGACATACGCGAGCTGCTGCTCAACGGCACATTCGCCCCCAGCATCAAGGAGCAGTTCATGTCCATGCTCGAATACTTCGGTCAGTCGCCTATAATCGTGCGCTCAAGCTCCATTCTTGAGGACGGATTCGGCAACGCCTTCGCCGGAAAATACGAGAGCGTTTTCTGCCCCAATCAAGGCAGTTTGAAAGAGCGCTACGATGTCTTTGAGCGCGCGGTCAAGCAGGTCTACGCCAGCACCGTTGACCCGGACGCGATCAAATACCGCGCAGAGCGCAACCTTCTTGATCGTGACGAGCAGATGGCGCTGCTGGTCATGCGCGTGTGCGGCGACGTTCACGGCGACTACTACTATCCTCACATTGCCGGCGTGGGGCATTCAAAAAATCTTTATCTCAACAAGCAGAACTCCTCATCGGAAAACAAGGGCATGCTGCGCCTCGTTTTTGGTATGGGTACGCGCGCGGTCGATCGCGAGGCCGACGACTACGCGCGGCTTTTGAACATGGATAACCCCACAGCGCCACCGATGGTGGCTTACGGCGACGAGTACAAGTATTCGCAGCATAAGATGGACGTTATCGGGCTCAAGGACAACGAGTTTGAGACGATAAGCGTTGACAGCATCGATAAAAGGGATCTCAAGGCAGATCCGACGCTGTTCATGGAACTGGATTACCCCACCGCCGCAAGACTACGTGAGATGGGGTTGAGCGCCGCCGATGCTCCAGATATTCTCAACTTCCGCAAGCTTCTCGGAAACACGGACTTCGCCGCAGTCATGACCGAAACGATGCGCATTCTCGAAGAGAAGTACGATTACCCCGTCGATATTGAGTACGCCTGCAATTTTGACGCCGAGGGCAATTACCGCGTCAATCTGCTCCAGTGCCGTCCGCTTCAGACACGCGGCGTGGGTTCATCCGGAGTCATGCCTAAGATCAAGGAGCTGTACTTCCGCACCGAGGGCAACTTCATGGGCGGCAATGTGTGCCTGCCGATCAGATATGCCATCATGGTCAAGGTCGAGCCTTATCTTGCCCTGCCGGAGCAGCGCAAATATCAGGTTGCGCGCAGGCTCGGAGAGCTTAACAGTCTCCTGCGTGACAAGGGCACTATCCTGCTCGGCCCCGGGCGTTGGGGAACGACCACTCCGAGTCTCGGCGTGCCGGTACATTTCATGGAGATAAACCGCTTCGACTGCATCGCCGAGCTTGCGTACAGCTCGCACGGACTGCGTCCAGAGCTTAGCTACGGCAGCCACTTCTTCCAGGATCTCGTCGAGGCCGGAACGTTTTACGCTGCGCTCTATCCGGGCGAGGACGGCTGCGTTTTTAACGAAGAGCTGTTTTCCGGCTGCGAAGATGTGTATGCAAAGCTCCTCAAGACCGATACCGCAGATCCGATCGCCGATGTGATAAGCGTGTATGACCTCGGCGAGGGCAAGGCGATACTCTATTCAGAGGTTGAAAGTCAGGAGTGCTTCCTCGCGAAGGTCTGATATTCAATATGTATAAAGCAAAAAGCAGACGCAAAGCGTCTGCTTTTTGCTTTCAGCTTTCCATCTGCTTTCCGAGAAAGGACGCAACGGTCTGGGCAAGCTTAAATTCAATGTCGCTGCCGGCAGATGCATTCTGGCTCACGAATATCACGCAGCCAAGTATGTCGCCCTCGCTCAGGATGGGCGACGCGACAGAAACATAGTAACGTTCATCGCCGTCGATGACGTGTATCGGCTCGGTGCCGTCATAGCGCATGCTGCCGCGCGATTCCATAACGCGCTCAAGCGCCGGCGATACTCGCTTATCTATAAAATCACGCTTGGATGCACCCGAAACGGCAATAATACTGTCGCGGTCGCAAACCGCGGCCACCGCGTCGGTCGAGCGATGCAGGCTGTCGCATATTTGCGCCGCAAAATCGCTCAGCTCGCCGATCGGCGAGTACTTTTTGAATATGACCTCACCGTCGCGGTCCGTGAAAATCTCCAACGGGTCGCCGCTGCTGATAACATTGTCAGTTTTCGGAGCATCGACGAGCATTTTCAGCTCTTTCGGCGGCCGGTTAGCCGATTCCTGAACAACGACAGCGTCTTCCGGCAACGCGTCAGATTCGCAAATCCCACAGCACAACAGCTCGCGTACATCGCTCTTGAGTTGGACTTCGATGGCGTCATCATAGATTGTAATGCGATCGACCAGAAGATGCAGATCGTCCTGACTGATACTGTCAGCGTTCAGAATGCGGTCAAAAACCTCGATGACCGTCTTTGCCGTGCGATTTGCCTGAATGACCGTGTTGCGCTTATCCCCGCTCATGCGAAGCTGATTTTTCACCCCGGCGATCTGACTGACAAGGTCATGCTCCAGCGCGTCATAGGTTTCCTCAATGATGTCCGTGTTGTCGGGATCACGCAGGCAGTCCCGGAGCTTTTGCGCCTTGACCGCTTTCAGCTCCTTCTGGAGCCGTGCGAGCTGATCCTCAAGGCTGACGGAGGTGTCTTTTGTTTCTGTGAGCAGTGCTTCTTCCTCGGTGATGGATTTTTGCAGGTAGTCCATCATCCCGGCGGCATTGTCGCGCACCTGCCGGATGGCGTGCTTGACGGCGGAATCGAGGCAGGAAACTTTCGTGTGATGGCTGGTGCAGCCGGAAAGTCCCCGCCGATGATACGCCCCGCAGACATAGGCAGGCCGCAGATCGGCTCGGCTCATGGAAAACATCGGACTGCCGCAGCTCCCGCAGTACAGCAGTCCGGAATAGGCGTTTTCGTATTTTTTAACACCGCGGTAGTTGGAGCGGGTGCGCTGTGTGCGAAGCTCACGGGTGATGGCGAAAGTGCGTGCGTCCACAATGGCCTCGTGGTTGTTCTCAAAGACCCGGTGTTCGGATTCGTCCTTTTTGACATCCGCACCGTTGATGGTCTTGCGGGCGTACTTGCCCTGCCGGAGCGTACCAATATAGAAATCGTTATCGAGGATGCCCTGCACGGTGACGATACTCCATGTGTCGCGGGCTTGGAGCTTGGTGTCCTCGCCCTTCGACTTTTTCCATGCGATCTCATTCATGCGCGGCGTGGGGATGTGCTGATCGGTCAGCCAGTTTGCAATGCGTTTATAGCCCCAGCCGGAGTTGTAGAGTTCAAACACTTTCCGCACGATCTCTGCCGCCGGCCCGTCCACCTCAAACGCCATCGTCTTGGAGTTCGTGATGCGGTAGCCGTAGGGAACCGAGCAGATCCACTTGCCGTCCGCCTGCCTGCGCTTGATGACGCTGCGCACCTTTTTGGAGGTGTCCGTGACGGGCATCTCGTTCATGAAAAAGTATATCTGAATACGGAGCCAATCGTCGTTGGTGGGGTAGTCAATGCTGTCACCGATGGCGATGATGCGTATTCCCGCGTCGCGGAGCGTTTCAAGCTCCACAAGACCGTAGCTGTTGCGGCGGGAAAAACGAGACAGATCTTTGACAATGAGAATGTCATACTTGTGCGACAGCATCTTAGAACGCATGACCTGGTACTGCTCGCGCTGAGAGAAGGTGTAGCCGGAGCGGTCACGATCAACGTACAGATCAAGCGTACTGCCGGGGAAATACTCCCGGACATAGTCCTCGATGATGGCCTTCTGATTTTCGATGGAAGTGTTGTCCCGGTCTTCCTCGAGGTCAACGGAAATTCGCGTGTAGCCGCAGATGGAAAAAGTCTCTTGCATGATCTATCACCTCGCTTTATGTTGGCATACTATTCGCACGTTATCAAGCTGAAAATGCTGGAAATTCAGGACTTTGCTGTTATCTGGCTGTCCATCTTCCGCCTTGTGTGACACAGCAGAGCGGCGGTACTTTCCTTGAGATCAGCGCTGCCGGAGCGATAGATGACCGGCTGATACTTCATGCTCTTATACTGCGCTATGACCGGGTGGAGCGCCGTCATGACAGCCGCATCGTCGTTTTCCTCTGCCGATAGCCAGATGGCAAGCAGCCTATCTTTTTCATCGGTGTATATTCTCATATTGCCTCCTTGGGAATGTGTTTCTTATATTGTTTCCTGAATTTTGCGTGAATAAACAAAGACCGTCCTTCCCGGAGGGGGGAGGGGCGGTCATGATCTCTACAGCTTTCGCCTTCGGACAACGGCGCGGAGTCTCGCACATGAAATCGGGAAATCAAGTGCATGTATGTCCGCGCTTTCAAGTTTTCAAGGATGACATACGCAAATCTGAGCGGGATTTTTCGTGCTGCTGTTGATCCCGAAAATCTCCCCGGCAAAACAGCATTGCATCACGGAAACTCTCAAAATAAAGTTCCTTGTCTCTGTACTGAACCGTCCAGTGCAGCGGTGAAATGTTGCTCCTGCGAATGAGCAGAGCGGGCGTGGTTTTCTGTGACATAGTACCCTCCAATTATCATTTTTTCTGACAGCGTCAGTGGGTAGAACACCCTTGACACGCAAGTAAAAACAGCTCCGACCTGACACAACTGACAGGATATCGGAGCTGCTTTCCCATTTCATTCGTTATTACATATATTTTTTTAAGTATAAATCACTGTCAGAACTGTCAGGAAAGCTCACAAAGCATTGATAATCCGTGCATTTTTGAAACTGACAGTGTCAGCGAAGCCTGACAGTCATGACACACTGTCGTAGCCGTAGACGCGCACGTACTGACGCTTTGCATCCAGTGACAGTGTGTAGTCCCGGTAGCAGGTACCGATTTCCGTGTGAACTGTCAGCTCCTTGTATTCCTTGCCGAGATATTCGCATAGCTTATCGCGGAATGCACGGGCTGTTTCAGCGTAGCCGTTGTTGTTATCGACGCACCAGGCGCGATACACGTCGTAGAGCTTACCGGTGGTGCAGTTGTCTTTGTGCTTACGAGGAACCATGCATTCGTGGAAGAACGTGATGACCGTGCTGTTGTCCTCCATGTAGGTGTTACGCGCATCGAGAACACACTTTGGCTCAGAATAGCGGTAGCCGTTTCGGATGACATCCATTAATGCGGCAATGCACTTATAGACGATGCCTTCACGCTCGGCATACATCTTCTCCAGCAGCATCTTGTCCTGCCTGCTGCTTTCAATGACATTGTCGCAGTGTACGATCATGATGCGATCATAGACCCATGCGCCCGTATCACCGCCGAAGTGGGGCAGCTTGTTCATGCAGAACCACAGCAGGCCGCAGTAGGTATATTTGAATTGCTGTTCGCCCTTAAACTCGGCAAACACGCAGTCGCCGCCCGTCAGCAGTTTGAATGCATTCAGCTCGCTCACCGTCATATATCGCATATCCGACGACCCCGCAAGCCGCATTCCGTAGATGCTGGACGTACCAAAGCGCGCCTCAATTTCCTTGAGGTCGATACCTGTGAAATTATCCCTCCCAAGAAGCCGCTCACACAGCGCCTTGAGCTGGCTCTTGCCGCTGTTGCCGGGCCCCACGAGAAACAGCGACTTTTTCATTCGGTAGCCCCGAACGTTCGACAGGCACGCGCCCATGAACTCCAGAAGGAGCTTTGTGATCGCTTCATCACCGCCGGTGAGTGTATGCATGTACATGTCAAATACCGGCGTCGGCGCGGCCTCACCCGTCCAGCGGCACGGAATTTGTATGGTGGAATACACGTCCGGCGAGTGTGGCGTCAGGAACGGCTCACCGGAGGATAAGTCGAGAAGCCCATTTTCAAAGTTGATAATGCTTTCGTCCGTGTTCAATGCATCCATCGGAATGTAGTTCAGATCGGTCGTTATGAGCTGGTAAACCTCGTTGACCACGCTCATTTTCACAAGCTCTTCATTGAAATCCTCGATATACCGCTTGATTGCACCCTTGAGCATCTCCGGTGCGTACAGCCGGTAGACTCCGCCGTCATACACATAAATCTGCATCGTCTGCCTGCCGTTGTCGCGCACGAAGATATAATGTAGGTTTTCGCGCACATGCTTTGCCAGGAGCGGTGCGGAGACAATAAGAGTCCCGTTTTTGCCTTCTCGTATGAAGTTCGGCAGAGCGATCTTGCGCTCGCGGTAGCTCTCCAACGCCATGCGGATTGTCGCCTCGCGGTAATCCCGCCGCTCCCACTTATCTCGATAGAGCGCGGATGCCCGAAACAGCCGGTCTATCTCCGCGGCATTGTCGCCCACGCGATTTGCCAGCATCGTGCATAACGCCGCGTCCGCCTCCGAGTGCGAGTGATAGCCGGAGATATCGCCCCGGTCATAAAGTGCCGAGAATTTGTCCAACGGCTTTTGCGATACCGGCTTTTTCTCCTCACGGCGCATGTCTTGATTAAGCGTCAGCAAGATCGCATCGGTGCAGTCAGTACAGGGTCTGTCCTCGACGGCGTTTCCCGTAAACACGGCAAAGCGGTTCGTGAGGCCGCCAATGTAAAGCTCCACGTCGTTGCCGGGATTTTTGGTATAGTACCGGTGATCGAGTTTGCGCTTTCCGTCAATGGTTTCTGTGGGTAGACCTGCAAAGTCGCATTTTCCGTACAGATGCAGTCCCGCCCCGCTCTGCGAGTATTCGGCGTAGGTGTCAAAGCGGGACAAGATATCCTGCACGAGCGGGTCGTCCAGCTCCTTGTGGTCGATATCGAGGAAAAACCAGCCTTCCGGGATCACAAAGCCCACACCGCTATACATATATTTTTGCGCGGCGGCGATTGCTTCATCATAGCGCACCCAGGTGCCGCGGTATTCCTCGTTAGTGCCGGTCTTGCCGCCGTGTGCCGAGCAGGGCACCTTCGTCATGCGCCCGTTTCTCTCAATTTTGTTCCAGCATACCCAGATCGGCATCGCCTTTAATTCACTGAGATTGTCCATTTTGATTCACCTCCATTCCGGGCATGTTGCCCCTCATAATACGGAGATTTGGGAGCCGTTTTGTGGGGGTATTGTCACAGAAAATTTCGTACTTTTTTCTTTGCGGCATTGATGGACTCTGCAATGCTGGAAAAATCCTTGCCCTCCAAAGCCGCAATCTCGCGCAATGACATACCATCGGCGTACAGGATCAGTCTGCGAAACTGCGTATTGGACAAAACCTCCATGGCCTTCCACAGAGCCATATCCCGCTCCTTGCGCAGGAGGATTTGCTCCGGTGTCTCACGGTAGGCAAAGGCTTCACCCTCGTAATCCATGGCATCCATATGAAATTCGCAATGGTCGCGCTCCCTTCGGTCGGCGTTACCTGTGACACGCTTATCCTCCCTGAGAAACTCGGCAACCTCCTCGGTGACCTCCACCATGATGGGCTTACCATCCGCAGTGTAATCGTACTTAATAAACATTTTCCCGGCCTTTCCGCCTGAGCGGTAGAGCCGGGATTTCCTGAAATATAGCCTGACACATGATTTTGGGCGCACTTATTCAGGGGCACATACTTTTTCCCTCCGAAATCGGAGCTTTCAGTATGTATCCCGGCCCTATACGTAATCAGGCTTTCGATATTTTTGAATTTGTTCTTGTGAACAGCTTCAAAATAACATATACTGTTACATGTACGCTAAGTGTAACTGTAACGCTATCTGTAACGGAGGCCGGGAAAGTGTCTTGGGATTTGCTATATGAATGGCAGCCATCGGCTGACCATACGACATCGATCATGGGTGCCGGCGAGATCGGCGGGATACCGGAGCTCGTCTATAAGCCGATTCGGTTTAAGGAATATACATGTGAGCCATATAATCTTCAAACGTGGATAAAACCGAAAATCGCCGACAGCGACTCGTTTATGACCGAGCTCGATGCCGACGATGATTATGAATTTTTCACGGGGAAAACGATTTTTTGCGCCCTGTATAATCTTGGGAAGTACCTCAATGATGAGCGTGTCGATATAGGCGATCCGGTGGAGCGCATTGTGGAGTTTTGCACGGAGTATGTACATCCGTATTTTGTTGACGAGCTGGACGACTTAATAGATCAGGGCGGATTTGGGGCGTATTCCATGCTGGAAAAGCAGGCGGCCTTCCGTGCAAATCAGTTCCTGCAAGACCTCGGCAGATTGTATAATGCAGCCAGCTTCTATTTTGCGCTGGAGGATATCAAACGGAAAAAGCCGGCAGCGGCGTTACATCTTGCCGAGGACGGGAGATTTTTCGATGGATTGCCGTTTTTTGAAAGGTATCTTCATCCGATACCGGAGGTCGAGTGGAACACAGAAGACGCTTCGGATGCCTTTGATATTGTGCAGGAAATGCAGAGAGAACAGCCGGTGCCGGGCAAAATTCCACGCCTGTTCTATAAAGAGATGACGGGCAAGCTGGCGGATATCATGCCGGATTTTCGCGTGAGGGTCAAGGTAGAACCGAGAACCGAGCGCATGGTGCTGGCAGCCGACGTCAATTCTGTGTTCGACATTGCTTGGTTTGTGCTGGCAAGGCTCATTACCAGCGGCGGCCAAAGAGTCAAACAGGAAACAAGCGCCGAAGGAACACCGAAGGAGCTCGCCGTCGTGATCTGCCCCAACTGTGGCGAAGCCTTTGCCCGCCGCTCCAACCGGCAGCAGTTCTGCACAAAAGAAGAATGCCGCAAAGCGCATAACGCCCTGCGGCAAAAGAAGTATCGGGAGAATAAGAAGCTGAAAGAAATTTAGTTCTTGCATAGGCAGCAGTCACATGGAACATTCCGTGTGGCCGCTGTTTTGTTATTCAAAAGTTTTTGTTTGTGCGCCTTGATTTTGCAAATTCAGTATGTTAGTATGTAAACATACATACTAAAAGGAGGTGGAGCGAATGAACAGAAGAACCAAAACGGCATTTGGCGAATTTCTGGTTGGGGAGATTAAACAGGCTGGAATATCACAGGAAGAATTCTATACTGCTGTCGGCATTAAAAAACCATATTTTTATGATCTTCTGACCGCTTCCCCTCCGCCAATAGAGATACAAAATCGCATGCTTGCCGTGCTTGAGAGCAAGGCGGGGACAGACGATGAGCGTCGCATTAAGTTTTATGATCTGGCCGCACAAGGACGAGATGAGATCCCTGCAGATATTACTGCGATTATCAAGAACCATTCAAATGATTGGGATCAAATACGCGCTGTATTGACAGCTTCAATACAAGGAAGGCGTGTACGCTATCCCTTATGAAGGCGAAGAAGTAAATGAGATCTGCGGTTTCGCTGTAATCGAATATGTTTCTGTGCCCGTTACACCTTACACCGTTTCTTATAGCTATTGTCACATTGACGAATTCGGTGTGGACGAAGCTCATCGGCGCAAAGGAATTGCCGCGTGTATGATCGAGTTCATCAAAGAAGAAGCGGGAAAACGCGGCTTACAGCGAATTGATCTTGATGTTTGGGATTTTAATAAAGGTGCAGTAGACTTTTATGAAAATGCGGGTTTTTCGGCATATAAAAGGTCTATGGAAATATCAATAGATTAAAATAGAAGCATAACCGATAGTGGAAGCTTACGACAAAACAAAAAATTCTACGAAAAGGATTTTTTGTTGTCCTTTTGGACAAAAATGTGGTATGCTGAAAAAACAAAACAAAAGGCTGTGTAATTATGAGCGTCACAATAACGGATATTTTGAAACTCCCTTCATTACAGGGGGCAAAGGTGCTGGCCGGTCACTCAAATCTTGACTGCATTATTTCTTCCATTAGTGTTTTAGAGTCTGCAGACGGAATGGAGGCTGTCCCGGGGTATGCAAGACACTATGGTCAGGAGATAATGCTGACGTCTTTTGTTGCTTATAAGGATGATGTTGATAAGCAGTGTAACGCCATCCGGCTTGTACATGATGAAGGCGAGGTTGGAATAATACTGTTCTATGTGGGTAGCGTTCTTCCAAAGGTCGATCAGAGAGTGATTGATCTGTCCGACGAATTAGGTATGCCACTTATTGTAATGCCGGAAAATCATCTCGAGCTCAGATACAGCGATGTAATCTGTGAAGTTATGGAGGCGGTCATTGACGACCGAAGAAAGAATTCATATTTTGCTACGGATGTTATAGAGCAGATCTCCCATACCACAAATACGCAGAGGTCTATAAGCAGTGTGCTGGCAATTATCCGCGACAGAACACAATGCTCCGTTTTTCTGTTTGACGAGCTCGGGAGGATGCTCAACATGGCTGAGTGGCCAAACGGAAGAAACCTTCCTATCGTAGATATAATTGCAAAGTATAACCATACTGACAAGGAAAGCGGTAAAGCGGTAGAAATTGTGTTGGACAAAAAACCATACTATGTAATAAGGGAAAGCCTTCAGAATGCCGATACAAAGATCGAAATGCTTATCGTGAAGGAAAAAGATGACCTTACTGTAGAAAGCAGCAAGCAAATAAAGTACGTTGTTAAGACATATTTGAATTTGTGGACTGAAAATTATGCGCAGGTCGATACCAAGCAACTGGTCAGTGCAATAATAAATAACGAGCCGGAAAAAATGCGCAGAATTGCAGATATACTGAAAATAAGTGTTGAACGTATGGAGTGCGTGTATTTTTTCTACAGCGATACTTTCAGTCATAATTACTATGAATTGACAAAAGCAAAAATGATGATACAGGACTATGTTTCGGCGTATAAAAACAATTTTCTGGTTGATATTTTTGACGAAACAGTTGTGGTAATGGCTGACAGAAAGCTTGAATTATCCGATGAAGACCTCCAGGAGCTTTTGAATGAGCTTGAGGAAAATGCTCTTAAAGCAAGAGTGGTAATTTATAATCCGACAACTACTACAAAAAAAGTGCAGGAGGCTTACCGGCAGCTTCAAAGTTTCAAAAAGTATGTTCCCATAGTTTTCCCCAAAAAAAGTGTTATTACGGGCGGCGAGATCGCTTTTGTAGGTCAGGCAAAAGAACTTTTTGACACCCAGAGCTATTCAAGCACCTTGGAAGATATAATGAAGCTTCAATTATTCACAGATAAAAGACAGGCGGATCTTCTCGAAACAATGGAGGTATTTCTCCTGGATGGGAATATGAGCGTAGCAAAAACGGCAGAACTCATGTTTACTCACAAGAATACAATACAGTATAGGATCAAAAGTCTGGAGGGAATTCTCGGACATAAGCTGACAAGAATACCGGAGGTTTATAATCTTTATACATTAGCCGCCATAAACAGGCTTAACAAGGCAATTTAGCAAATCTAAGCACACAAATTTTATAAAAAATGTACAAAACGGCATTATTTTTTGTCTCAAAGGACAAAAAATAATGCCGTTTTTCGTCTGTGATTTGGTTTTCTGAAATAAAAAGAGATGATAGAATAATATCAAGCTTAGGGTAGTTTACCCGAAAAAACAAAAAACATGGAGGTCATTATAATGAAAAGACTTTACGAGCAAGACATTCTTGAGATCCTGTACGGCGCAACTCTGCTTGGCGCAGGTGGCGGCGGCCCCCTGAAGTTCGGTATCGACATGCTCAACCGCGCAAAGGAAGAGGGCAACGAGATTGCCGTTGACCTTATTGACATTGAGGAAGTCGGCGAAGACGATTACTGCGCAATGGTCGCAGCGCTCGGTTCTCCTGTCGCAATGCTCGACACGAGCCTGCCTATGTTCGGACCTGACGCTGTTTACGCATTCAAGGCATTCCAGAAGGCATCTCTCGCAGAGGGCAAGAAGGTTAAGTACCTTTACTCCGGCGAAATGGGCGGTATGAATACCTTCGTTCCCATCCTTGTTGCCATCCTTTCCGACAAGGACGTTGACAAGAGAATCAAGCTGGTTGACGCAGACAGCAACGGCCGTGCAGTTCCCGAGCTGAACACCACCCTTAACAGCTTCTACGGTCATCCCCCCACGCCCATGGGCCTCGGCAGCGTAAACGGTGATGAGATCGCTGTATATCCCGTAAGCGACCATGCCGGCGAGCAGATCGCACGCCAGATGTGCATGCTCTATGATATGAGAATCGGCTTCTCCACCTGGGGTATGAGCAAGGCTGAGATCAAGGAAGCACTGGCACTCGGCTGCATCTCCAAGGCACAGCAGATCGGCAAGGCCATCTTTGCTGCAAAGGCAAACGGCACCGATGTTATGGAAGAGCTGAAGAAGGTAATGGAGATCCGCGAATTCTGCCGCGGCACTCTTGAAAAGCTCGATCTCCGTCAGGAGGGCGGCTTTGACTTTGGTACGACCGTTGTTAAGGGCGAGGACGGCAAGAAGTACTATATTGACTTCAAGAATGAGAACCTCATTCTCCGCGACGAGGACGGCAAGGCACTGCTGACTGCTCCCGAAGGCATCGGCACCATCGATCTCGACACCCTCACTCCTCTGACCAATGCAGATACCAAGGAAGGACAGCATCTGCTTGTTACCATGACTCCTGCACATCCCAACTGGTGGGACGAGGATCACAAGGCATACACCTGCTGGCTGCCTGAGCTGAGAAAGGTCGGACTCGAGGGCGATCAGGTCCGTTACTAATTTGTTCCCGAAGGGAGTTGCGTATTTCGCGTAACTCCCTACGTGTACATCATAACAACTAATCAAATAAGAGAATAGAAGGAGAAATACAATGGAAGAGAACAAAAGCGGGCTTATTTCCTATGAGCCTGTTGCTCCGGGCGAAAAACGCTCCTGGGGCTCCATAACATTTATTTGGATAGGCAGTGCAATTTGCGTTCCCGCTCTGATGGTGGGCGGCATGATCGGTGTCGGTCTTCCCATCGGCAAAGCTATTCTGGCAATGATTCTGGGCTTCCTCCTTGTCTGCGCCTACATGATCCTTATCGGCATTCAGGGCTCCGACCTTGGATTACCCACCACCGCGATCCTCACTCGCGCATTTGGTGAGCGCGGCTCAACAATAGCAAGCGGCCTTGTAATAGCAATCAGCTGCATTGGCTGGTTCGGACTTAATACGGTTGTTTGCGGCAGTTCCTTCTGCTCGATCTTCAACATGGCAACGGGAGCAGAATTCCCCCTGTGGCTTTCAAACACCATTTGGGGTATCGCGATGCTGCTGACTGCGGTGTTCGGTATCAATGCACTTGATATTCTTAATAAGATCGCTGTACCTGCACTTCTCATCATGCTGGTATGGGGCCTCATTCATGCATTATCTGGAGGCGGCGCAGCTTATGTAGGAAGCTATGTACCCTCTGAGCCTATTTCCTTTATCGCCGGTCTTACTCTTGCTGTTTCCGGCTTCGCTGTCGGTGCAGTTCTTGCAAGTGACTATACCCGCTATGCAAAGTGCCGCAAGGATACTGCATGGTCGTGCTTCCTCGGCATCTTCCCCGCATCCATCCTCGTTCTTGCCATCGGCGGCATTCTCGCTGTTACCACCAACAGCTACGACCTGACCCTCATGTTTGCCAATATGGGTCTGCCTGTTATCGGACTTCTCTGCCTTATCCTCGCAACCTGGACCACCAACGTCGGCAACGCATATTCCGGTGGTATTGCAACGGTTGGCATTTTCAAGATCTCCGACAAAAAGCGTCCTCTTGTAACCTTCATTGTAGGCGCTCTCGGAATTATTCTTGCTCTTGTCGGAATCATGGATCACTTCTCCTCTTTCCTCAGCCTGCTTGCTGCATTTGTTCCTCCCATGGCCGGTGTTGTCATTGCCGACTACTGGATTCTCGGTAAGGGCAAAGCCGCAGAGTGGAAGCCCTTTAAGGGTGTCAACTGGCTTGGCCTGATTTCCTGGGCATGCGGTACCGCATTTGCAATGATATTCACTTTCTTCATTCCCACCATCAACGGAATCATTGTTTCCATGCTTGTTTACTTTATTCTTTGCAAAGTTGTAAAGAGCCCCAAAGCCAACCCCTTTGCAAAAGCAGCAGAATAATAGGAGAATAATATGAAGATCCTTAATGTAGTTCCTGTTAACTCTGACGTTTATACACCGGAAATTGATAACTATGTACGCATGTATCTGGGTGAAGACACTGTTTTAGATACTGTGCGCATACATAACGGTTCTCCGTCAATTGAGTGCGAGTTTGATGAGATGACCAATTCGCCCTATGTTGTTGATCTCGTGATCAAGGGTGAAAAGGAAGGTTACGATGCAGCGTTTGTAAACTGCTTTGGTGATCCCGGTGTTGCTGCTGCACGTGAATGTGTGGACATTCCTGTGTTCGGAGGCTTTGAACCCGCAATGTTGATCGCAATGGGTCTTGCTGACCGTATAGGCGTAGTTACAGTGCTCCCCAATGTAATTCCTATGCTTCAGCGCCATTCCTCATCGCATCATCTTGACAAGAGGCTTGTTTCCATTCGAGATGTCGGGATACCCGTACTTGCGCTCGATAACCATGAGAAGCTCTGCAAGGCACTGATTGATGAATCTGTCAAAGCCATAAAAGAGGACGGCGTACAGGCGATCGTGCTTGGATGCACGGGCATGGTAGATGTTGCGGAGGATGTTAAGTCCGGGCTTTATGATCTTGGCTATGATGTCCCCATCGTCGAGGCTGCGCATTCAGCGGTCATGATGCTCGAAATGTATGCAAAAATGGGACTCAAGCACAGCAGACTTACATACCTTAAGCCTACAGAAAAATAATCAGTCATTTTTAACGCGGGAGGTTACTCTCCCGCGTTACACTAAAAGTCGAAAGGATAATTATGATTAGGATTCTTAATGTCATTCCGTGCAACTCAGACGTGTTTACTCCCGACATGGCTGCATATACCGGTAAATACTTAGATGAGCATACCGTTGTCGATTCGGTACGCCTTCGGGAAGGCACACCGTCTATCGAAGGAGCCTTAGACGAACTGCTGAATTCTCCTCATGCCGTTGAGCTCGCAATTAAAGGAGAACAGGATGGATATGATGCCGTGTTTATTAACTGCTTCGGAGATCCCGGAGTTGCGGCTGCACGTGAATGTGTAGATATCCCGGTATTCGGTGGCTTTGAGCCTGCCGTGTTAATTGCGATGGGTCTGGCGGATAAAATAGGGATTATTACCGTAGTCCCTAATGTTGTGCCGGTTATTAAAAGGCATATTGCCGCTGAACACTTAGACGGCAGAGTGGTTTCGGTAAGAGACATCGGAATTGCGGTTCTTGAGCTCTGCAATCATGAACGTCTCTGCAATGCAGTATTAAACGAAAGCCTCAAGGCGGTAAAGGAAGACGGTGTCCAGGCAATCGTGCTTGGATGCACAGGTATGGTAGACGTTACGGAAACTGTCCGGGCAGGCTTAAAAGATCTCGGCTACGACATTCCGGTCATAGAAGCAGCCCACTCGGCTCTTAATATGCTTGAAATGTATGCGAAAATGGGTCTGAGACACAGCCGCCTAACCTATCTCAAACCAACTTCCAAGTAAGCGAATCGTTCAGCGTACATTAAATAGTAATATCTTACTTGAAAGGAATATAAAAATGGGTGCTTTAACAAATTGCAATCCTAAAAATGTCTTTAAGTATTTTGAAGAAATATGCTCTATTCCTCATGGCTCCGGCAATACCGATGCCATTGCAGCATACCTCGTGAAGTTCGCAGATGATCACGGCTTCAAGAGCTACCGTGACGCTGCAAACAACGTGGTGATCTGGAAACCCGCAAGCGCCGGTTATGAGAATGCAGATACCATTATCCTTCAGGGCCATCATGATATGGTTTGCGAGAAGGATGAAGGCCTTGAGTTCAACTTTGAAACCGATCCCATTGTTCCTGTTGTTGACGGCGACTGGATACGTACCAACGGAACTACTCTGGGCGGAGACAACGGCATTGCTGTTGCAATGATCCTCGCTATCCTTGACGATGATACTTTAGCTCATCCTCCCATTGAGGCATTTATTACTGCAGACGAAGAAGCCGGCCTTATCGGCGCATTCGCTTTTGACTGCAGCAAGCTCACCGGACATAAGTTCATCAATCTCGATTCGGAGTATGAAGGTGTTCTTATGTGCAGCTGCGCAGGCGGCGTAAACGCACACAGCACCATTCCCGTAGAGCGCGAGGCTGTTACGGGCACTGTCATCGATGTTAAGATTGCAGGTCTCTGCTCCGGCCACTCCGGCGTAGAAATTGACAAGGGCCGTGCAAACTCCAATGTTCTCGTTGGCAGAATTCTCAATGCGCTTTCCGCAATCGATTATAACATCGTTGCTATGGAAGGTGGCACACGTGAGACCGCAATTGCAGCAGTTGCATCTCTGAAGATTGCTGTTGAGGCAGCAAAGGCTACTGAGGCAAAGGCACTTATCGAGGCTGCTGCAGCAGTATTCAAGAAGGAGTACGCAACCACCGAGCCCAACATGGCTATTGATGTTGTTGTCGGCGCTGCGGAGACTGTTAAGGCGCTTACACTCAAGTGCAGCAAGCTCGTTGCAAATGTTATCCTTGCACTTCCCGACAGCGTTCAGGAAATGAGCATTGATATGCCCGGTCTTGTTCAGACCTCCAGCAACTTCGGCATTCTCAAGCTCAATGAGAATGAGCTTTACATTTCCAACACCGTTCGTAGCTCCATGACTACGCAGAAGGAATGGATAGTATCTCAGATAAACGCTATTGTCACTCTTGCCGGCGGCAAGTGCGAGACGCAGGGCAATTATCCCGGCTGGGCATACAATCCCAATTCCGTTGTTAAGGATACTATTCTCGCCTGCTGGGAAAAGCTCACCGGCAACAAGGCAACGGTTGAAGCCGTTCATGCCGGTATTGAGTGCGGTCTTTTCGCAGACAGCATCCCCAACCTCGACTGCGTATCCATTGGACCGACCATGGCGGATGTCCACACACCGCGCGAGCATCTGAGCATTGCCTCCACTGAGAGAACCTACGAGCTTCTCAAGATGGTTCTTGCTGAGAGCAAATAATAATAAACGGGCTCCGCTTAGCTTATTAAGCGGAGTCCATGTGAGGCATAAATATTAAAGAAATAATAGCAAGTGAAAACGCACCCGCCGCGATTGGCCCTTATTCTCAGGCAATCAAGGTCGGAGGTCTGCTGTTTGTCTCGGGTCAGCTCCCCATCGATATGGCTACAGGAGTATTCCCCGCAGACATCAAGGAGCAGACAAAGGCATCCCTGACGAATGCCGGCACAATTCTCGAAAAGGCAGGCAGCAGCCTTCAGAAGGCTGTAAAGACCACCGTGTTTCTCTCTGATATGAACAATTTCGGGGCGATGAACGAGGTCTATGCGTCCTTTTTCCCCAACGGCGGCTATCCCGCAAGAAGCGCAGTACAGGTCGCCCGCCTGCCAAAGGATGCACTCGTGGAAATCGAAGTCATCGCAGAGGCATAAGTTAGTAAGATAGGTACTGTCCGCTAATCATGGCATAGCTGTGACAACCGGAGTATCCTCTTAAATATTTTAGGTGCAAAGCACCGAATTTTTATGGAGGAAATAATAATGAAAGAGTATCCCCTGAACGTCCCCGCACCCCATCATTCTACATTCGCAGTTCGCGACATTCCCGAAGTAACCGTGGAGCAGCGCGAGCGTGCATTGAAGGCAACCCACTACAATGAGTTTGCATTCCCCGCCGGAATGCTCACCGTAGATATGCTGTCTGACTCTGGCACCACCGCTATGACCAACCAGCAGTGGGCATCCCTCTTCCTCGGCGACGAGGCATACGGACGCAACACAGGCTATTATGTGCTTCTCGACACCTTCCGCGATATCTTCGAGCGCGGCGGCGAGAAGAACTGGAAGAAGTCCATCGACCTAGTGCGCACCGATTGCCGGGACGTTGAGAAGATGATGGACGAAGTTTATCTGTGCGAGTACGAAGGCGGCCTGTTCAATGGCGGCGCAGCTCAGATGGAGCGCCCGAACGCATTTATCATCCAGCAGGGCCGTGCAGCTGAGTCCGTTCTGATGGAAATCGTTCGCAACATCCTTGCTAAGCGTCACCCGGGCAAGAAGTTCACCATTCCGTCGAATGGTCACTTCGACACCACCGAAGGCAACATCAAGCAGATGGGTTCCATTCCGCGTAACCTGTACAACAAGACCCTGCTGTGGGAAGTACCGGAAGGCGGCCGTTACGAGAAGAACCCGTTCAAGGGCAACATGGATATCGAGAAGCTGGAGCAGCTGATTCAGAGCGTAGGTCCGGAGAACGTTCCGCTGATCTTCACCTGCATCACCAACAACCCGGTTTGCGGCCAGGCCGTTTCCATGGGCAACCTGAAGGAAATCAACCGCGTTGCGCATAAGTACAACATCCCGCTGGTATTCGATACCGCTCGCTGGGCTGAGAACGCTTACTTCATCAAGATGAATGAGGAAGGCTACGCTGACAAGTCCATCGCTGAGATCGCTACCGAGATGTTCTCTTACTGCGACGCATTCACCATGTCCGCTAAGAAGGACGGCCACGCTAACATGGGCGGCATGCTGGCATTCCGCGATAAGGGCCTGTTCTGGAAGAACTTCTCCGACTTCAACGAAGACGGCACCGTTAAGACCGATGTTGGCGTTCTGCTGAAGGTTAAGCAGATCTCCTGCTACGGCAACGATTCCTACGGCGGCATGTCCGGCCGTGACATCATGGCTCTGGCAGTTGGCCTGTACGAGTCCTGCGACTTCAACTACATGAACGAGCGTGTTGCTCAGTGTAACTACCTGGCAGAAGGCTTCTACGACGCTGGCGTTAAGGGCGTTGTACTGCCGGCAGGCGGCCACGCTGTATACATCAACATGGATGAGTTCTTCGACGGCAAGCGCGGCCACGACACCTTCGCTGGTGAGGGCTTCAGCCTTGAGCTGATCCGCCGCTACGGCATCCGTGTATCCGAGCTGGGCGACTACTCCATGGAGTATGACCTGAAGACCCCGGAGCAGCAGGCTGAAGTATGTAACGTAGTTCGCTTCGCAATCGACCGCAGCCGTCTGACCAAGGAGCATCTGGACTATGTAATCGCAGCTGTTAAGGCTCTGTACGAGGATCGTGAGAACATTCCGAACATGCGTATTGTTTGGGGTCACAATCTGCCGATGCGTCACTTCCACGCATTCCTGGAGCCGTACCCGAACGAAGAGAAATAATCCCCTGTTCCATCCTTTCGTCAAAGGCGATACCGCATAATTGTATAAATTGTGCGGTATTCCCGCCAATGCCGCAGCAAAGGCGCTGCGGCATTGCATAACAGGAATTTCTCCTGACCTTTTTATAACTTTATAATCAGGGCGTAACCTGTGCCGCGTGGAAAGTGCACAGGAAAGCAAAGAACAAAGGCGTTCTTTTTCCCAGAAAACTAAACATTTTCTGCGGCAAAGAGAACGCCCTTTTTCTATCCATTTACACATTAAAGGGGTGTAAGATAATGAGTAAAGAGCCTAAAAACTTAGAACAGAGAGATGGTTTCCAGAGTAAGTGGGGATTCATTCTGGCATGTATCGGTTCTGCGGTTGGTATGGGCAACATCTGGCGTTTCCCGATCATGGTGCAGAAGTACGGCGGCATGACCTTCCTGCTCCCCTATTTCATCTTTGTAATTTTGATCGGCAGTACCGGCGTTATCGAGGAGTTCGCTCTCGGCCGCCGTGCAGCTGCAGGTCCGGTTGGTGCGTTCGGCATGTGTACCAAGGAGCGCACCGGCAATGAAAAAACCGGTAAGGCAATCGGTGCAATCCCGATCATCGGTGCATTGATGCTGGCAATCGGCTACACGGTCGTTCTCGGCTGGATCTTCAAGTACACCTTCATGTCCCTCTCCGGCAGCCTGTTCAGCCTCGGCACGGATATGGGCGCAATCGGCGGTACCTTCGGCGCTACCGCTCCGGAAGCAGCTACGCTTCCCGAAGCCCTCAAGGCAATGGCGTCGGCCGGCTTCTTCGGCATCGGCAACGGCGTATGGCAGATCGTTGCACTGGTAGTTTCCCTTGCCATCATGGTAATGGGCGTTGCAGGCGGCATTGAGAAGGCAAACAAGGTCATGATGCCGGTTCTGTTC